>Ga0210403_10005434_pt1 | contig 10813 bp, 5 predicted proteins | sample IncBWC19MmetaG_FD_150863 | JGI IMG/M metagenome (GOLD analysis project Ga0210403, IMG submission 150863) | Forest soil microbial communities from Barre Woods Harvard Forest LTER site, Petersham, Massachusetts, United States - Inc-BW-C-19-M | ecosystem: Environmental > Terrestrial > Soil >... | reverse complement strand
CGGAGGTTCCTGAAAAAGTCTTGCGCAAACAAATGCGCGAGGTGGTTCCCAATGCGTGGTTTTCCGGGTTCCGCAACAAGAACGTCTACGTGCCGGAAAAATGCGAACAAGATCGCGTGAATCTCGTCGCCTACTTGCAGAACCATGGATTCCCGCAAGCTCGCGTAGGCGCGCCCCACGTCACGGTTGTAAATTCCTACCCAGGTTCCTCCTCACGATGGTTTTACCGCCCCGTTCAACCAGGCTTGACGGTTGACCTGCCCGTCGAGTCGGGCGTCTTTTATACCTTCGGACCCACGGAAATAAGTGCGCGTCTTCGGGAGCAACTGAACTCCGTAAAAAAAGGCGATCTGATAGCTCCCGACGTCTCTCCAGGTCGCCAATTTTCCGAACACGCTGTCGAAGCTCTGCGCCGCGATTGGGAACTCCGGCTCCACCGAAAAGCGCAGCGGCGAAAAGGGAATCCAGAGTATCGGTTGCGAGCCTCTCCATCGTTCGATTCGACTACGCACCTCGCCACTGTAACTGTTGATTTCGACCCCACGCCGGCCTACACCGTGCGCCGGCTCGACTTCCGCGGGAATCAGCGCTTCCCAGACAAATACCTTCGCCGCCGCTTTCCCTTAAGCGAAGGCCAACCTCTCGACGAATACGCCATCGAAGCAGGTCTTGCGCGTCTTGCGCGAACAGGATATTTCCAGCCTTTCAAAAAAGAAGATGTTCAGATTAAGACTCACGAACCGGGGCGCACGGCCGATGTAACCATCCACCTTCGGGAAAAAGGCAAACAACGCATCACCTTCTCTGGCGGGCGCGAGCAATTCGGAAGCACCTTGGGAATCGCTTACAGCGTGTTCAATATGCTCGGCCTGGACGAATATCTTTCCACCCAATTCGACGGTGGGCCGGAAATGTTGCAGTTGGCCCTTGGTTTCGCGAAGGAAGGATTTTTGGGCTCGCGAGGAGCACTAGCGCTCTCCGTTTTTGACAACTTTGTTCGTCCATATTTAACGCCAGGAGTGCAGGGGCCGTTCCAGCGCTCCAAAACCGAGGGCGTGAATCTGGGATGGAGTTACGCCGCGTCCGATGCGGACGCCATTGGCCTCAATTTCGGAATCTCGAAATCCGTGACGGACTACACGGTCACTCAAACTTCAAGCACCGGAACTCCTCAACTTATCGATTTGCAGAGCAAGACTTCCAGCCATTCCCTGGGATTCGGGTGGACGCACGATGCGGGTGATCAAAAAATTCAGCTGGCCGATTCGGTGTCCGGCGGGTGGCTCGGAGGCAACGAAAACCTGCTGAAATCAAAAGTGGAATACGGCCGGATTTTGCCGGACGAAATCTTTAATCACCACAATGCGTGGGCATTTCGAACAACGGTCAGCGCGGCCGGCAGTTATAAAGGTGATATGCCGCTTTACGCGCGCTTTTTCTCCGGCGATGATTTGGTGCGAGGTTTGTCTCCCGGAGAACTCGGGCCCTACCAGACGGTCGCCACCGTCTCTTCTTCCGGGGCGACAAGTTACTCAACGGCGCCCAGCGGCGCAAATCTCATCGCCGCTTCGAATGTGGAATACCGTTTTCACCTCGCGCATGAACTCGAAGGCGCGACATTCTTCGATGCCGGCTCCGGATTCCTGCTTCCGAATTGGCTCGGGCCAACGCGTCCTTCCCTCATTAGTTTCACCAACGGTTTGGTGCATGCCACAACCGGGTTCGAGCTCCGCTGGACTCTTCCCGTGGTCGGCACGCCCTTGCGCTTAAATTATTCCTTCAACCTTCTCCGAATGAACCGCGTCGTCCTCCTGCCCGATGGCTCAACCACTCGCCTGCGCGATCGCCTCGGCGTACTGGGCTGGGGACTCGGGCCGTTCTTCTGAGCGATGGCTCCAGTGTAGGTCGCCCCGGTGAACCATCCGCCGGTTGAGCAGCCACGCTTTTCCGCCGTAAAATTTCCCGCGCGACTCATAATATTTCCTGGTCGCTGTGTGTACTTGCTGCAAGACCTCGTTCCTCTCTGGCGATGCCACGTTTTTGGACGAAGCATCTCCCAACGCAAATGCTACTTTCCGTCGCAGACGCTCGCTGATTCAAACTCCAATCGGCCTGTACACCGACAAGGACCTCGAAGAGCTGATCGCGGTTTGGGAAAAGTTGATTGCTTGCAAGTTGGCATTAGTCACTATAATGTTAGGGCGACTATCGCAATACAGGCTGCGCCACAGGCGGCGCATTATTCCGGAGGAAACGCATTATGCGCCGTGGAAAGACCGCCGGCAGGCGGCCGACAGCGCCCGAGTGGGTCGAAAACAGCGAGGATACAAAAAGGCGGCGCGGCAATCCCGCCTCCGGGAAAGAACCAATCTCTGGGCTTCGCGAGCGTAAGAAGGCGCGCCTTCGGCAGCAGATCGTCGAAACGGCATTGCATCTTTTTCGCCAGCGTGGCTACGAAAACACACGTATCGATGACATTGTTCATACCCTGGAAATCAGCCAACCCACATTTTTCCGCTATTTCCCCAGCAAAGACGCGGTCTTGCGCGAAGTGGGGCGCCGTGCGTTTGCTCGCCAGGCCGAGAGCCTGAAGGCCGAGCTATCCATCAAGGCAACGACGGAGCAACGTTTGCGCCGATTTTACGAAACTCTGGGAAATGTGACCGAAGTGGGGCGACCGCTTTGGCAGGCTGTAATCCTGGCCGGCGCGATGGACCCGGTGCGCTCGCCGGAACTGCGAGGGGCGGAAGCCGCAACCGTCAGCCTGCTCCGTGAGATCATCGCGGAAGGGCAAAGGAACGGGGAGATCACCAGTGATTTTCCAGTTGTTCATCTTGCCGAATTCATGGAAGGACTTTTCAACACTGTCGTGCGTCAATGGGCCGTGGATCTAACCGGACCACACAAACTCACGGAGCGGGTAAGAAATGCGGTTGAATTCTTCCTGCGCGGAGCCAAACCTCAGCGAGGCACCTAATCTTTCTAAGGGGCGCTGAAGCCATCAATTTCTCCGCGAAATCCGAATTACTTATCCCAGTTTTTTCGAGGTGGACGCGATGAAGGCCGCCATCCTGCACGAATTCAAAAAGCCGCTGATGATCGAAGACGTCGTCCGGCCCACGCCAGCAGCGCATGAAGTGTTGATCGAGGTGCAAGCTTGCGGCGTCTGCCATTCGGATTTACACGTGGCCAATGGTGATTGGCCGCAAATCGTTCCGATCACCAAGAAACCTCTGATCCTTGGGCATGAAATCGCAGGTCGCGTCGTGGAAATAGGCGCATCCGTTAACCAGTTGGAACTCGGAGACCGCGTTGGCGTTCCCTGGGTGCACTGGACCTGTGGGGAATGTGAGTTCTGCCGCGAGGGAAATGAAAATCGCTGTGTGAAACAACAAATCACCGGTGTAACTGTGGATGGTGGATACGCCGAATTCGTCAAGGCTCCCGCGAGCCATGCCCTGAAGATTCCCGACGGGCTTTCCTGCATCGACGCCGCGCCACTTTTCTGCGCGGGCGTCACGGTCTATCGCGCCCTGAAACACGCCGGAATCCAGCCAGGTCAACGGTTGGCGGTCTTCGGCGTGGGCGGCTTGGGCCACCTGGCCGTGCAAATCGGGCAGGGACTGGGAGCGACCATCACCGCCATCGATGTGTCCGATGAAAAACTCGAACATGCCAGAGGATTGGGCGCTTCGGTCACGTTGAATGCGACAAACGTCAATGTGGTTAAGGAACTGCGCCGCACTGGCGGTGTCCATGCGGCGTTGGTGACCTCTGCGGCTAAGGCCGCTTACGATATGGCCTTTCCCTCCGTAAGGCCCGGCGGAATTCTCCTCGTTGTCGGCCTGCCTTCCGAGTCCATTTGCTTTCAGCCCATCCAGATGGCGGCCTCCGAGGTGCACATTCAGGCTTCCTCGGTCGGAACGCGACAGGACATGCGCGAAGTGCTGGCCATGGCTGCCGGAGGAAAGGTCCGCTGCGAGGTCGAGACGCGTCCCCTGGCACGGGTAAACGAAGTCCTTGAACAAGTGCGCGATGGCAAAGTTCGAGGCCGAATGGTTTTGGTTCCCCGCTAGTCCATCTCCCGATTGAAAAACTGGCCACGAAGGCCCGGCCTGCTATCCAGCGGCCGGCGGCTTACCCATTTTTGGTGCGTGGATCGTCGAATAGTCTTGACGTTAGTAAATATTATGTGATACGCACTATCATAATTTTCGATGCGACCGTCGAGGGGAATTGAGTCCTTAAGTTCCTGAAGGCTGACGTAGGGTCTGCTGCAAAACCTGAATGCGAATGGATGCGTCTGGAATAAACAGGCATGGGGTCCGGTTGCAACCTCTAGGCCATTTCAATGGCACAAGGCTGACGGGAGCGGAGCGTAATTGGGCTAATTCAGAAAATCTGCGGCGAGGCCTTCGATAAACAAGGAGGATCTATGAGGTCAACCTTGACGGCTGTAGTTTTAGCTCTATCGGCGTGGTTGTTTCCGGTAAATCCTGTGGTTCATGCGCAGGGTATCGGCACATCGGGCGAGATCAGGGGCACGGTGACGGATCCCGCCGGGGGAACAATTCCCAAAGCCACAGTGGAAGTAACCGATCCCGAGAAAGGGATCAACCGGAGCGTAGTGACGGAGAGCGACGGCCTGTATGAGGTGGCGGGGCTGCCGCCGTCCGCTTACACCGTGACCGTGCAGGTAACCGGTTTTCAGACTGAGACTCATAAAAATGTGGTGCTCAACGTTGGACAGACGTTGATCCTGGATTTTCATCTGCGAGTGGCCACCGGCACGTCTCAAGTTGAAGTCACCAGCCAGTCGCCCACGGTGGAAACAGCCAGGGCCAGCCAAGCGGATACACTGGTGCAGCAATACATTGCTGACCTGCCCATCGGGCGTCGCGACTACCTCACGTTTACCTTGTTGGCGCCCGGCGTTAGCAATTCGAACACCATTGCTGACAATGCGGACTTTCGCGTCAAACAGACACCTCAGAGCGGTCTGTCGTTTTATGGCAGCAACGGCCGCGGCAACAGCGTAACGGTCGACGGGGGAGAAGCCAACGACGACGCGGGCGGTGTCCGCCTCAACCTCAGCCAGGACGCCGTGCAGGAGTTCCAGATTAACCGGAGCAACTATGGGGCGGAATTGGGCGGAGCGAGCGGCGCGGCAATTAATATCGTTTCCAAATCCGGTTCCAATGATTTGCACGGGAATCTCTTCGGCTTTTTCCGCAACGATGCCATGGATGCTCGCAACCCCTTTGCTTTCACGCAAGCATTGGTACCGGGACAACCTTTCTCCCTGACAGCGCAAGGCTCGCCTGTAAAGGACTCCCTCAATCGCCAGCAATTTGGCGGTAATGTGGGATTCCCCATTCGAAAAGACAAAACATTTCTGTACCTGGCGTACGAAGGGCTGCGCTCCGATGCGCAGGACTCTGTCCCCCTGCTGACGAATAGCAATATTTTTGCGCCCACCCTCACCCAGCAGACCATTATTGGCAATCTGGCGGCGCAGCCGGCTACCCATATGGTTCCGTGCCTGACAACGAATCCTTCGAATCCAGTATCGAATCCCATCATTCTGCCGGCGCCAACTTGCGCGTTTGCCCTGCAAAGTCTGCTTACCGTAAACCCCTCGGCCGGCCCCAATCCGTTCATTCCCCCGATAAAATCCATCCTTGATCCGTATGTGGTGAACCAGTTCGAAGCGAATGGCGGGCTGTTTCCGTTTCCCATCCGTTCCAATGATTTTTCCGCGCGCCTCGATCATCATTTCAGCACCAATAACCAGGCCTTTCTCCGATACAGCTTCGATCACCTCACGGAGAAGGACCCGGACCTGCAAGCTCTGACGGCGTTTTCTCGCGGCACGTCGGAACTTGCCTGGGATAGCACTTTACAAGGTTCGTGGTTCCACCAATTCAGCGCTTCGACGGAGAACGAAGTCCGCATCCAGTGGAACATCTATCAATTCAATGTGGACACTAATGACCCGGGCGGACCGGGGCTCGATGTGGAGGGGTTCGGTTTCTTTGGCCGCGGCATATTTCTACCAAGTCACACCACCGGCCGCCGCTATGAATTTGCCGACAACGTGATGCTGGTTCGCGGGCACCATACCCTTAAATTCGGATTCGCTGAGCTGGTTCGCGGCAACAACACCACGTCGCAGACCTTTTTCCCCGGACGCTTTGAATTTCTGGAACTTCCCGGCGCTTTGGTCAGCCTGTGCTTGGAGGCGCCAGCGGCTTGCGGTGTCTCGGCGCCGGAATCCAGCATCAGCACGCTCCAGTCCTGGAGCCTGGGCTTGCCCGCATTCTACGAACAAGGTTTCGGGAACCCGAAGTACGTGCAGACCCGTCCTTTCACGGCCCTCTACGCGCAAGATACCTGGCAACTCCGTCCCAATTTCACGGTCAATTACGGCCTGCGATACGAGTTGGATTCGCAGTACGGTCCCTTGCACACGCCCAAGACGAATTTCGGCCCGCGCGTGTCCTTTTCGTGGGATCCCCTCAACGACCATAAGACAGTGATTCGCGCCGGCTATGGCATTTTCTATTCACCGATTTACGCGCAGATTCCCGGCGTCGTGCAGGTGCTTGGCAACGTCAATGGCACCCGCACCATCGCCAATACACTCGTGAGCATTCTTGGCGCAGCTACCGGCAATCCCGCTCACCCCGTGACGAGTTCGGCGGAGATTTTCCAGACCCTGTATGCGGAGGGCTTCAATCCGGCAAATCCCTTGCAGAACAAAATTATCGGTTGTGGCACGCCGCCACCCGGGCAGTTTGCCTGCATTACGCCGGCGAACTTGACGCAGTTTGGCCTGACGGTTGCGAATACCGGCCCCTTGCCGCCAGGAACGGTGCTCTTCGCCGGCCAGAATGATTATAAAAGTCCGATGTCGCAGCAGGTCTCGCTGGGCATCGAGCGGGAAATAGGAGCAGGTTTCTCCTTCTCGGCAAACTACATTTACGTTCACACAACCCACCTTCCGGTAGCGATCGACACAAACCTGTTGCCGGGCGCGCCGATCTGCCCGACCGCCGGGCCCGCAGCCTGCGGCCAACCTGGTGTTGGCGCGAACGGGCTCCCCACGAATGGTCTCGCTTTCCAGAATTGGGGGGCGCCGGCTTGCGTGGCTAATCCCGGCCTGTGCTTCGCCGATCCCACCCACACGATTCTCCAGAACAATGTGTACAGTTCGCTGGCGACCGCGCTCTATCAGGGTGGCATTTTTGAACTCAAAAAGAACTTTTCGAACCATTTCATGGTGATGGCGAACTATACGTACAGCAAAGCGATCGACGAAGCCACGGACTTTAACAGTGACTACTCCCCGTTTAACGCCACATGTCTTCGCTGCGACAGGTCAGTCTCGGATTTTGACCAACGGCACAAGGTGGTCCTTGCGGGAGTGTTCGAAAGCCCATGGGAACATTCACGCATCTTAGGCGGTTTCCAGCTTTCTCCCGTCTTTAATTACAACAGCGGCCATCCCTTTAATCTTCTTGCCGGAGCGGATATCAATGGCGACGGTCATTTCACCAACGACCGCCCGCCGGGTGTGTCGCGCAATAGCGGCCTTGGCCCCAGCTATTACGACTTTGACCTGCGTCTCAGCCGATCCTTCAAGCTGGGTGAGAAGGCTTCCCTGCAATTCACCGCGGAAGCGTTCAACCTCGCAAACCACACGAACTATGCCAGCGTGAACAATATCGTGGGCGCCGCGTTTGCCCCAGCGTACAAGGTGAAGGGGATAGCGCCGGGCACGGTCCTCGGCAATGGGACAGTGGTTTCGCCAAGTACGCCGTTTGGTTTCACGGCTGCGTTCCCGAAACGTGAAATTCAGCTCGGGGCGCGATTCACGTTCTAAGCCCCGGGAAGCTCGAGCAGGGCGGCATCTTCCAGGGTGCCGCCGGCAAACCCACACCGCTTGGTGGTGAGCCGAAGCCCCGAATTTCCATTTTGCCGCGCCAGAGTAGGTTTCAAATTCTGTATTGAGGAGGTTTCCGATTATGTGGCAGAAAACCAAGCGGGGAATATTCCTCTTCGTATTAGTGGCGGTACTGATCCTTTCGGCCGCAGGCGCTAGCTGGGCGCAGCCGGGTGTTGTCTCTCATGCAGGGACCTTGCCGGACGGCGCAACCTTTCTTATCGAGGTACCCGCAAACTGGAACGGGACGTTGTTCCTATACAGCCACGGTTATGTGCCACCCGGGAATCTGAATCCCGCGATGGACGTCGGAGACAATGCCACGCGATTCTTCATGCTGGCGAGCGGGTTTGCTCTTGCGGGCTCTTCTTACGCCACTACAGGTTGGGCCATTCAGCAAGCTCTGCCGGACCAGATCGCCGTGCTTGACCTCTTCACGCAAGCGGTTGGCAAGCCCACTCGAACAATCGCCTGGGGCCATTCTCTCGGCGGAATGATTACTGCCGGATTGATCCAGCGCTATCCAGATCGTTTTGATGCTGCCCTCCCGATGTGCGGCGTGCTTTCCGGCGGAATTGCCACCTGGAATACGGCACTCGATTCGGCTTTCGCGTTCAAGACCTTGCTCGGAGCACCCGGCCTGCAGGTTGTGAACATCACCGATCCCGTTGACAACCTGACACTCGCGGAGGCTCTGCTGGCAGCTGCGGCTGGGACGCAGCAGGGCAAAGCGCGTCTCTCACTGGTTGCCGCGCTCGGTGACACGCCGGGTTGGTTTACTCCCCTTTCTCCCGAGCCTGCTCCCAGGGATTTCACCGACCAGCAGGCCAACCAATTTCTCTGGGCTTACAACGTGGACTTTCCTTTTGCCTTTGCGCTTCGCGCGGAGCTTGAATTCCGCGCCGGAGGCAATCCTTCCTGGAATACCGGCGTGGATTACCGCGCACAGTTGGAACACTCTGCTGACGCCGCCGAAGTTCGCGCACTCTACGAGCAGGCCGGCTTGGATCTCGATGCCGACCTCAAGATGCTGAATGAGACTGAGCGGATTAGGGCCGACCGGAATGCCCCCGCGTACTTGGCTGAAAATATTACTTACAACGGCGAGATTGATATTCCGGTTCTGACCATGCACACCACCGGCGACGGGCTGGTGGTGGTGGAAAACGAACGGGCTTACCGCCAGGTTGTTCGCGAAAAAGGCAACGGGCGATTCCTGCGGCAGACTTTCGTGTCGCGGGCCGGCCACTGCGCCTTTACGCCGGCGGAAACTATTACCGCGGTACAAGCGCTTCTCAGCCGGTTGGACACAGGGAAATGGGGCCCACTCGATGTGACGAATCTCAACAACAACGCCCAAGCTCTCGGCCCCAGCTTCAATATTTTCCCCAATCCCGGAGGCATGATTGTGCCCGTGGCCCCGGCATTCATAAAATTCGAGCCTGCCCAGTATCTCCGGCCCTTTGATGCCGACGACAGGGATAGAGACAACGATTGAGAGACTTCGCGGCAACCCAGCTGAGGATTCCCCGGTGAACGTCAAGAAGCTCTTTGACCTTTCAGGACGCGTAGCGATTGTTACCGGGGGATCCGTTGGGCTCGGGCGGCAAATGGCGGAAAGCCTGGCCGAAATGGGTGCGAATCTGGTGCTTTGCGCGCGAAAAAAAGAACGGTGTGAGCAGGCTGCAGAAGAGCTGAAGCAGCTTGGGGTCAAGACGCTTGCGCTCGGATGCGACGTTAAAGATCCCGCCAGCATTCAAGCGGTGGCCGACGCCACGGTCAAACAATTCGGGCGAATCGACATCCTGGTCAACAATGCAGGCACTTCCTGGGGAGCGCCTGTCGAGGCAATGACAATCGAGCAGTGGAATAAAGTCATCGAAACCAACTTGACCGGAACGTTTCTTTTTTCCCAGGCTGTGGGCAAGGTCATGATTGCTCAGCGCGGCGGAAAAATCATCAACATCGCTTCCGTTGCCGGGCTGCGCGGTTCGCCACCAAGTTTCTCCGCCATCGGATACAGCGCGAGCAAAGGAGGCGTGATCATTTTCACGAAAGACCTGGCGTGCAAGTGGGGCATGCACAACATCCAGGTAAATGCCATTGCGCCCGGCTGGTTCCCTACGGATATGTCGGGAAAAGTCATCGAGCGAAATAGGGAAATGCTGTTGGCAGGCATACCTGCGGGCCGCTTTGGCGGGCCGGATGATTTGAAGGGAGCCGCTGTTTTTCTGGCCTCCGATGCGTCGAATTTTGTGACCGGAAACATTCTTGTAGTCGATGGAGGTCAATCCGCCTGATCCAGGCGAGGCATCCCATGAACATTCCCCTTACCCCTTTGCGCTTCCTTCGTTACGCGGAGCAGCAATACCCGCGCAGGACCGCGGTAGTCTGCAATCAGGACAGCTTTACTTACGCGGAATTTGCCGATCGCACGCGCCGGCTTGCGGGTGCGCTGCGACAGGCTGGCGTCCGGCCCGGCGATCGCGTGGCTTTTCTCAGCACCAATTGCCATCGCCTGCTCGAAGCCTATTACGGAGTTCTGGAAGCCGGCGCCGTATTGCTGCCACTGAACATCCGGCTCGCCCCGAGCGAACTTGCTTACATTTTGAACGATGCCGGGGCAACAATTCTTTTCGTTGAAAAACAATTTCTTGGCCTGATTGAATCTTTTCGCAAGGATATTCCCTCTGTGAAAATGATCTGCCTGCTCGAAGGCGCGCCAGAAACGGACTGGCTCTTTCCACGGAACTACGAAGCCCTGCTTGGGGAGGCCACGCCGTATCGCGCTGACATCGCCGCCATTGATGAAAATGCGCTTGCCGAGCTTTTCTACACCAGCGGAACCAGCGCCAATCCCAAAGGCGT
>Ga0210403_10005433_pt1 | contig 10817 bp, 5 predicted proteins | sample IncBWC19MmetaG_FD_150863 | JGI IMG/M metagenome (GOLD analysis project Ga0210403, IMG submission 150863) | Forest soil microbial communities from Barre Woods Harvard Forest LTER site, Petersham, Massachusetts, United States - Inc-BW-C-19-M | ecosystem: Environmental > Terrestrial > Soil >... | reverse complement strand
GGTCTCATAGCGCGCCAGGAACCACAGGCGCTCCTGCGCAAAGGACAAGCGCAGAGGTTGGCTCCGCGGTAGAGGTAGCAGAGGAGGCATCGCCGTCCTGGCCGCCTTATCCACCAGAAGAGCCAGCGCGGCCACCGTGGGGTTCTCCAAAAAGCTGCGCAGCTGTAACTCCACGGCAAACACCTGCCGGATGCGTGACATCACTTGCATGGCCAAAAGCGAGTGCCCGCCCAGACCGAAAAAATTTTCCTCCATCCCCACCTGATCGAGCTGCATCACCTGCGCCCAGATTGCCGCGACCATCTCCTCGGTTTCGCTCCGCGGCTTTCTGCTTTTCACTTCCCCCTGCTGCGGCTCCGGCAGCGCCTTCCGGTCGACTTTCCCGTTGGGAGTTTTCGGCAGGCTTTCCAATATCACGAACTTCGAAGGAAGCATGTAACGCGGCGACCGCTCCTGCAGATACTCCCACAGTTGCTCCTCGTTTATTTCCATTCCAGCCCTTGGCGCCATATAAGCGACCAATAGCCTGTCGCGGCCGCTCTCTCTTACGACAACTACATTTTCCCGCACCGCCGGATACCGGCTTACAGAAGCTTCGATCTCCCCGAGCTCGATCCGATACCCTCGTACCTTGACCTGCTGGTCGGCGCGGCCCAAATATTCCATTTGTCCGGCATTGTTCCATCGCACCAGATCGCCGGTGCGGTACATGCGATCTCCCGCCGTTTTGCTATAGGGATCAGGCAAGAATCGTTCGGCTGTCAAACTCGCTCGGCCCCAATATCCACGCCCTACCCCAGCACCAGCTATATAAAGCTCGCCCACCACCCCCCAAGGCGCCAATTCCAGCTCCTGGTCCAGCACGTAAAGCTGGGTATTGCCTACGCCTCGTCCGATCGTTACTTTCTTTTCCGCTTCAACTGGGGTCCAGGACGAATACGTTGTGGTTTCTGTTGGCCCGTACAAATTATTGACGCGCTTGAGATTTCCCCGCTGCCACAACTCACTCACCAACTCTTCTTTCAGCGCTTCGCCGGCAAGATTGATGGTTACCACTCCCTCAGGCAGCGGTCCCTGCTCGATCAATTGGGCGACGGCGGAGGGCACAGTATTCAGCAAACGCGCGCGGTTGGCAACTCTTCCGCCTTGCAGGCTTTCCCACCAACTGATGACGTCGTCGGCCAGCACCACCGTTCCGCCGCAACTCAAGGTTGCCCATAACTCATAAATGGAAAGATCGAAACAAATGGAGGTGGCCGCCAGCACCCCGCTGAATTCCTCTTCGGTGAAAGTTTGCCTGGCCCAAGCCACGAACGACACGGCATTCCGATGGGTCAGCATCACTCCCTTGGGCACTCCGGAAGATCCTGAGGTGTAGATCAGATAGGCCAATTGCAGGCTGCAGGCTGGCCCACCGACTTTTTCGTTGCTCTCCTTATCGATTTCCTCGCGCGCGCCATCCCAACTCAACACAGTGGCGGAAGTTCCTCCCACCCGCTCTTTTAGGCTTTCTTCAGTGATTACGGCTTTTGCGTCCGCGTCCTCCAACATGAAGCGCAACCGTTCCTCGGGATATTGAGGATCCAGGGGAACGTAGGCGGCGTTGGCTTTCCAGATACCCAACATGGCCACCACCATTTCCGGTGAACGGCGCATGCAAACTCCCACAAGGTCTTCTTTCCGTACTCCCGAGCGGAGAAGATAGCGGGCCACCTGGTTCGCCCGCTCATTCAACTCTGCATAACTAAGTTCGGTCTCGCGATAAACTATCGCCGTACCCGCTGGCTTCGTCTTTGCCTGCTCTTCAATCAACTCATGCAGGCATTGGCCGCTGTCATATTCGAGCTTCGTCCGGTTAAGTTCCTCCACCAACTGGCCGTGCTGGCTGCCGGAAAGAATCGGCAATTGGCTTACCCATATATCGGGGTGCGAAATGATTTCTTCTAAAAGGACGGAGAAGCACTCAGCCCAGCGGGCAATGGTGGCCTTCTCGAATAAGTCGCTGCTGTACTCCCATTCTCCAACAATCCCGTCCGGTCCCTCGCCGACCGTTAAGGTCAGGTCAAACTGCGCTGTTCGCTGTTCTACGGCGACGTGCTCCAACTGTAAGCCGCCCAGGGCTACCTGTGCCAGCGGCTGCCCCAGGGCAAAACGCACGAAATCTTCCGAACGGCCCCCATACGTCTGCTGAAAGACAAAGGCGCTCTGAAAGATGGAATGCACTGCCGGATCGCGCACAATCCCAAGTTGCTCAACCATTAACGAGAAGGGATACAACTCATGCGCAAACGCTTTCGAAACCCGGTTGCGAACCTGCGACAGGAATTCAGTGAATGTTTGCCAATGCTGAAAATCCGCTCGCAAGGGCACGGCGTTCACGAAGTACCCCGCGATGTTCGCAAATTCCGCTCTTGATCGGCCCGCAATCGGGCAGCCAACGATAACTTGTTTCTGAGAGGTGAGGCGATAGAGCAAAACCTGGAACGCTGCCAGAAGTGTCGTGAAGAGCGTAGATTGTTGCTTCTCGCCAAGCCTCTTCAATGCTTTGGTTAGCCTGGCGTCGAGACTAAAAGGGAGGGAAGCGCCACGAAATGTCTGCACTGGCGGACGGATGTGGTCTGCGGGCAGGCTGAGCGGAGGCAGTTCTCCTGCCAGCTCGCTCTTCCAATAGTCCCGCAGTCTTTCTCCGGCAGGACCGGAAAGTTTCTCCCGCTGCCACTCCACAAAGTCCGCGTAACTGTATTCCAGCGGAACAAGGTGTGTTCCGGCTTTATTCGCGAAGGCCCGATACAGCTTTCCAATTTCATCCAACAGCAGCGTAAGAGACCAGTAATCCGCAACCAGGTGATGCACGGCAATGTGCAGCAGGTGCTCTTTTTCCGAGCGGACATAAAGGACAGTCCGGAACAATGGACCGAGCGTCAGGGAGAAGGGCCTCCGGCCCTGTTGGACAAGAGCTTCCTCCAGTTCTGTCCGGCCCCAATCGCGGGCGTCAAAATATTCAAAGGACACCGCAACTTTCTCTGCAACCTGCTGAACCGGTCCTCCCGCCATCTCCACCACAGTCGTGCGCAGGCACGGGTGGCGGTCGACCAGTGCCTGAAATGCCAGCCGCAGTGCGCCGACATCCAGGCCGGTTGCGATCCTGATCACTCGCGCGATGTTATAAGCGGCATTCTCCGGAGCTGTCTGATGTACAAACCACAGGGCGCGCTGGCCGTAAGAAAGCGGATAGGTTGCAGACCGCTCCTTTTCAACTTTCCGCACGGGGGACTGCGTATTTTTCGTCGCTCGTCGAATCACTTCAGTAATGGTCGAGTCACCGAAGAACTCCGCGACATCTACTTCGACCTGAAACTCAGCTTGCAGCTTGTGAGCGAACTCAATGGCGGCCAGTGAATCCAGGCCGTAGGCTGCGAAAGGCTGGTTGAGGTCAACCTGCTCCCGGTCAATTCCCTGGGTGCGCGAAATTTCCTGCGCTATCCACGAAGCCAGCCCGTACGGTCCGTGCTCATCCAACTCGGGGTTGGAAGGTTTTGGCAAAGCCGGCTCGAGCTGCTTTCTTTCCTGCCACTCTCGCAGAACATAGAGTTCCCGGTTCAGAAACGCATCTCGACATGCATGGCGCCGGATCTTGCCGCTGGAGGTTTTGGGAATCGTGCCCTTTCGTATCAGGACAATGGCGAACGCCTGCAGTTCATGGCCTGCCACGATGTTTCGCGAAATAAGTTTTATGAGGGCGTCGAGTTCGTCAAGGTCACTCTGAACAACAGATTCCGCGTGTTTGCGTACCGCACCCTCTTGCACAACGACGAGGCGCTCTTCCCCTTCGATCTCCACCGAAAACGCCGCTCCCGACCCAGGCTGCAAGGCAGGATGGCTCTGCTCGACGGTAAGTTCTATATCTTGTGGATAGTAATTCTGCCCGCGAATGATAAGCAGGTCTTTCAACCGGCCAGTTATAAACAGATGGCCATCTTTCAGAAACCCCAGGTCTCCCGTTCGAAGAAACGGGCCTTCGTCCGTCTCAGGTAGCCGCGCGTTGAACGTCTCCTCTGTCTCTTTCGCTTTTCGCCAGTACCCCTGTGCAACACTCGGGCCGCTGATCCATATCTCGCCCACATCGCCGGTGCTGCATGGCCGCAGCAAATCGGGAGAAACGATTCGCACGACCTGCTCCGCGGGAGGACGGCCAGAGGCCACCAGCAGCTTGCCTTCTTTTCGGGATATCTTTGCTCCATTACCCGATCCGCCATTGTTCGAGTTACCGTTGGCTCCATGGTCCGCGGTAGTGACGCCGTTCGGGCCAAGACCCCCGCTTACAAACAGAGTAGCTTCAGCCAGGCCGTAACATGGAACAAAGGCCTCGCGGCGAAAACCACAGCCGGCGAACTGTGCGGCAAATCGGTCCACCGTTTCCAGCCGTACTGGTTCCGCGCCGTTGAACGCCACCCGCCACGAACTCAGGTCGAGTCCGCTCCGGTCTTCAGGGCGGATTTTGCGCATGCAGAGTTCGTAGGCAAAGTTAGGTCCGCCGCTGGTCGTCGCCTGATAGCGGGAAATGGCCTGAAGCCAGCGAAGCGGCCGCTGCAGGAAGGCGACCGGCGACATCAGGATGCAGGGCACTCCCGCGTACAACGGCTGCAGTACATTGCCAATAAGCCCCATGTCGTGAAAGAGCGGCAGCCAGCCTACAATTACACTGCCAGGCTTTGTAGCAAACGCATTCTGGATCATCCGCTCGTTATGCAGAATGTTCGCGTGACTTACCATCACTCCTTTGGGAGCGGCCGTCGAGCCGGACGTGTACTGTAAGAATGCGATATCTGTGCCTTTTACAGCCGGCGGAGTCCACAATTCATCGCCATCGACAGGGAGGGCGTGGGTGTCAATCCACTTGACATGCTCCCCCGCCGATGCCGCGATCACGTCGCGAACCGCGGGAGATCCGGCGCCCGCGGTCAATACTACGGAGGGCTGGGCGTCGGCCACCACCGACTCGACGCGAGCATTTCCTTTCTTATTCAAACGAGGCGCATAAATTGGAACCGCGATTACTCCGGCGCAGAGACATCCGAAAAACGCAACAATGTAGCCGGCTTCCGAGGTATCGAGAAGCAAAGCTCTTTGGCCTACTACCGCCGACTGTTTCTGCAATTCAGCCGCGACTTGGCGCGCCCGGCTGTATAGCTCACCATAGGTGAGCGTGCCTCTCTCTTCTTCCCCATCGGCCAGAAACCTATAAGCGATTTCGTCCCTCTGCGTCTCTGCCCTCAGCCGCAACACGTCAACTATTGTTGCGATTGCCGCCTCGTTCGATATTGTGGTTGCTTTGCTCAACTTATCTCTCCCAAAAGCGGACTAGCCGCCGATACAGTGGAGCATAATATGCATGTAGACAGAAATTTAGGCAGCAGAGGTAACCACTGTAATTCTTGCCAGAGGCTGAGGTTCGCTGCGATCGACAAGGAATGATTCGAGTAAGGTACGCAGATAGCGGTATTGAAGGTCCTGAATATAATGTCCGGCAGCAGCCATGCGGATACGGGTGTTCCTGACACGCACAGCAGCGAGTAGCTCAGTAGCGGCAACGTCGCTCGCAATGTGATCATCATTCCCGGTGATGACCATCAGCCGATTTGTTAAGTTTGCCAGTTTCTGACGAAGCGGGTAAATCGCATCCGAGGCCTGCCTGCCCGCGTACCTGATCAGCGACGGTGAAGTCGACATCGGGCTGGCGATCTCAAAAACCCGCGCTCGGTCGGGTAACGACCATACAGGCAATCCGCTCTTAGCAGGATCTGCGGCGCTGGCAGTCACCTGGGCGAGCGTGAATTTACACAGAGCGCCCGTCATGGCCGGCTCGCGACGCACTACATCCAGCATTCCCAGAATCTTGCGCCCATACACTGTGGCGAATCTTTCGTCCGAGGTAAAAAACGACGGGGCGAGAAGCACAACGGAATCAACGGCTGTCTTCCCGGTAAGTTCGATCGCGGGCAAATAGCCATTGCACCATGCGAGCACATCGACCCTGTCAAAGCCCTCCTGCCGCACAGCGAGAGCGGCGTCGGCGGCGTCCATTTCCACGGTGGCGTCGGTATGCAGGCCTCCCGCGAAAAGGTCGCTCGCGCGGCTCTCGCACAAGAGAATACGAAAGTGATCGGTTTCATCGGCCAGCAATTGTGTCCATAAGGCGGCCGGGACACCGCTCGCATTGATCACTACCAAAGGCTGACGCCCGCGACGCCTGACGAAATATCTGGCTCCGTTGTTTAATTTACGCTCATCATAATGGTCGCGGAGAACATGCTCGATCGGTTTTTCGGGCGATACCGAGGGAGCGAGCGAGACTGCGCCGCGCTCCGCCGCCTCCGCATCTGTGGCGCTGGCCATGAGCAGCTTCCATGCGTCATCGGCCTCGGCGGCGGTATCATCCAACGGAATGTCGGCCCGCCGCAAGAATTCCACGCACCGTTCGACAAGAGCTTGCGACCCTGCGAATGTGCGGGATGGGCCGTCCGGCGTGGCTCTGCCGATTCTCACCGGCTGTTTCGACAGGTATTGCGGGTCACGGCGAATAATCTCGTCGACCGTGTTCAGCATGAGCGCATGAAACAGGTCACCGGCCATTGACCACCTGAGATTTTCCATGATTCGCGGCGGGGTTGTATCCTGCGGAGGCTGACGGACGCGGCTGCAAAGCATGACGAAGGACTTTGTAATGTTCTTTTCTGGCGCACCGCGCTACCGCGGACGTTGCTACCGTGTCGAAACCGTGAAATGTTTCGGGATAGTGGTGCAGTTCGACGGACACCCCGGCCTCGATCAGGCTTTGCGCGTAGTGAATACCCTCGTCTCGCAGCGCGTCGTAATCGACAGTCATCACGTAAGCCGACGGAAGGCCGCTAAGGTCACGCGCGCGCGCCGGAGCAGCATAGGGCGACACCTCCCCGCCGGTCCTCTCACCCAGATAATGCGCCCACATGCGTTCGGAGTTTCTGCGGTTCCAGCCCGGGATATCGACAAAGCGGACCATCGATGGAGTGATCATGCGGTCGTCAGTTACCGGGTACAGGAGGAGTTGAAAGGCCGGCACGCGAACCCCGCGATCACGGGACATAAGGGCTACAGCCGCGGCAAGTGCGCCGCCGGCACTGGCGCCGGCAACGGCAATACGAGCAAGGTCAATGCCGAGTTCGCCGGCTTCCGCCATCGCCCAGAGATATACCGCATAGCAGTCTGTGATGGCCGCGGGGAACGGATGCTCAGGTGCAAGACGGTAGTCGACCGCGATTACCACGGCTTTGGTCTCTTTCGCCATTTCGAGACATCGCGGATGCTCGATCTCCAGATCTCCGAGCAGAAAAGCCCCGCCGTGGAAATAAATTACCGCGGCAGCGGGTTTGACCAAGTCCCGGGGAACGTACAGCCGAACGGGGACGGCGGAGGCGCCATCGGAAGGGCAGATCCGATCAACAACGTCAACCTCTGGGTCGGTCAGCGAATGAAGTCCCAGCAAAGCCGACAGCCGAACAAACCGCTTCATTTCGGACCGGGCCGCCACCGGATCGGTACAATCAAGCTGCGGCAGCATGCTCATGGCTTTCCTGAGCTCAGGCTCCATTGAAACTCCCACAAAGTTCATCGTCAGGTTTCTGCCGGCGAACGAACGCGTATGCGCCGCGAAGACTGGAGATCGCCGGGAGATTTTCCAGCGTGATATCCAGCGGTGAGCCGCGGAGCTTCTCAATGAAAGCCAGGAATGAGATGAGGAGCAGCGAATCGAGGATTCCACTCTCAATCAGATCAGCATCGGCGTCGAGCGAGGCGGATTCCACTCCGGCCACTTCATGGAAAAAGGTCCGGGCCCGATTGATGAATACTTCCTCGGTCAACTCTACCATCTGTCCAACCCTCCAACAAACTCAGCAGTGCTCTTTTCCATTACAAGTTCAGCGATACCAACGAGCGCCACATCTCCACCACTCGCCGGCGGTCAAGCTTTTCAGAACCGGTGCGTGGCAAAGCATCTGTAATTTGAATCACGCGCCTGGGCGCGCGATGGGCGCCAAGCCGCTGTCGCAGTTCGGCTGCCACGACATCGCAGGTCAGACCGGAATTGGGCACAAATCGGACCAGCAGACCGATATCTTCGCCTCCGGCAGGAAGATGCCAGGGAACCCCCGCAACTTCATGAATCCCATCAATCTCAAACGCGGCGCTCTCCACCTCATCAAGATAAATCGAATGGCCGCCCTTCATGACGACATTCTTTAGCCGCCCCACGATCCAGTACCGACCCTGCTCGTCGCGTCTGAAAAGATCTCCGGTCCGAAGCCAACATCCGTGGAAAGCAGCCTCTGTGGCGTGCGTATTGCGATAGTACCCATCGAATACCGTTGGACCCGACAACTCAAGTTCCCCTTCGCCCGCCCCCTCTACCACTGTTCCGTTTTGATCGCGCAGTTGGGCCTTTAGCAGGGCAGGAGCGCCAAAGGTGTTTCGGCCCATTCCGCGCTCATCATACTCACCGAAGAAAGAAGGGCACATGGATTCCGTGAGGCCGTATGCGTTGAGCAGGCCAAGGCCAAATCGGCTCTGAAATTCCTGCTGCGTCCGCTGCGATAACGGCGCACTGCCTGAGATGCAGGTGGGAACTTTGCGCATTCTTTGCGGTGGCGCCCCCACCTGGTTCAGAAGTTCGATAAGAGGCGGCACCAGAAAGATCTGATCGATGTCGTGATCGACAACTGTTTGCCAGTACCCAGGAGCAGTTCGCAAATTAAGTTCGGGCAAGACGACAACGGTAGCGCCCGCGCAGGCGGCCCACATGTAATGCAGGATGAGAACGCCGTATCCGGAGAGCCGCATGCTACAGGCAATGTATTTAGGCGCGACACCACGATGCCGGACAATCGCCGCCGCCGCCGCATATATTGCCGTCAACAATCGATCATGCGGTATGACAATTGCCTTGGGATCTCCGGTACTCCCGGAGGTATAAGCCAGCAGCGCGGCCCCATCCGGCAAATCCGAATGTTCGTCTTTTGAGGAAGAGTCGGTGAGAATCGAAACCGTAAATTCCGGACCTACCGTGATGAGCGCATCCGGCCGGCTATGGGAATAAACCGAGCGGCGCACACTATCACCCCATTTTGGGTCGACCAGCAGTGCGGTACCCGCAAGGCGCCAGATTCCGAGCAGCAATGGCAGTGTATCGGGGTGGTCCACCAACTCAACCGCGCAAAGACTTTGCCGGCTTATGCCGGCTGCCGCGAGCCGAAGACCCAGTTCTTCGCTCCTGGCAGCGATCTGAGCCCACGACAATCTGATGCCCACGTAAGGTTCGCGCTCGAATATTACGGCAGGCCCATCTGGGCGCTCGCGTGCGAGCGCTGTATAGATGTCGAGAAGGTTCATCATATTTGCGACTCCATTCCGAGGGGGGCTCGCGATCATCTGCCGGAATCGGACTGTAGGTGTTTCTCGAACCAATGATGGGCGTAAGGTTCCTTGTTGAAGGCGTCGACTTCGATATATCCTTCCTTTCGGTACAGTGCCTGGGCCTCGGCGAGGGTCCGATTCGTTTCAAGATGGAGCACTGTAAGTCCCGCTTCCCGAGCAATGCTCTCAAGCGTATGGAGAACTTTACGTGCAACACCCCGCCTGCGCGCGCATGAAGCCGTCCACATTCGCTTGATCTCACCCGTTGTTGGATTCTTGCGCTTGAGCACGCCACATCCAACAGGATGGCCATCAAGCCGGGCCACAACAAAGTAACCCCTCGGGGGAACTAGATCCTCGTCGGGGGCGGGATTGCTCTTGACCGGATCGAAACCTGTGTCGAAACGCTCCGCTAGTTCCAGATAATACTGCTCTATGCACCAGCGCGCGTCGGCGCTATCCGGCACGGCCACTTTCACCTCGACCGTGCTCGTTTGGCCCAATTCATCTTCTAGTCCGTGGCACATAGCAATTCTCGCGATAGGGCAGGCCGCCATGGTCTCGCCAGCTCTGCCGCCAGTGTAACCTCCGCAAACCGCCCCTAGAGCACCTGAAGATTCAACGGAGAGAAAGAGGCTTCTCCGCAATACCCGATTGAGTTTAACTCCGAATTCCGTTGTGGATGTAACGAATTGCTAGAGGCGGCCCCGCTGTTCTTTGGTCTCTCTCACTCTGTTTCTATACCAGGACAAGCACAACTCTTAAGAAGCCACACCTGCAGATGTGGACCGGAAAACTTCAGCGCAAATCTCGTGTAACTGGACGTCACTGACTGCTCTCTGGATGTCTAGCACCTGCTTCACTCTTATGGAGACTTGGTCGAGCTTTTCGCCTTCCACGTGATATCCGAGCTTTTCAAGTTTCGAGCGCAACGCGTTGCGGCCGCTTAGCTTGCCAAGTACCAGGAGGCTTTCGCTGGCTCCCACGTCCGAGGGATCCATGATTTCATAGGTGCGCGGATTTTTGAGCATACCATCCTGGTGAATCCCCGCCTGGTGCGCGAATGCATTCGCCCCCACAATCGCTTTATTGGGCTGAACAACCATGCCGGTCAAGTCACTCACCAGCTTACTCGTCTGCCAAATCTCCTTCGTGATGATGTTTGTCTCTAAACTGAACAAGGGCGCCCGTGTACGCAGCGCCATGACAGTTTCCGTCATGCACGCATTGCCGGCTCGCTCCCCGATACCGTTGATGGTTCCCTCGACTTGGCGGGCCCCATTTGCGAGACCGGCCAGTGTATTCGCGGTGGCCAAACCCAAATCATCGTGGCAATGCACACTCACGGTGACACCAGCAGAAGCAAAGTG
>Ga0210403_10005431_pt1 | contig 10819 bp, 17 predicted proteins | sample IncBWC19MmetaG_FD_150863 | JGI IMG/M metagenome (GOLD analysis project Ga0210403, IMG submission 150863) | Forest soil microbial communities from Barre Woods Harvard Forest LTER site, Petersham, Massachusetts, United States - Inc-BW-C-19-M | ecosystem: Environmental > Terrestrial > Soil >... | reverse complement strand
ACGATCTTGCCGTCCTTGGTGTAGCTGCCCGTTGCGACAAATGCGCTGCAATGTTCCGGAACCGGCTGCTTGGCCGCTGTGAGCTTGTGCTCCTGGTCATACCAGCCGGTGTAATAGGGTGTCAGTTCAAGCCAGGCATTGAGCACTACGACATCCCAAAGATCCAGCGAAACATTCTTAGCCTTCAGACCCTCCACGATACCCTTCAGTTCTTCGCGATACTGCGCCTCGATATGCGGCCACAGCACTTTTTCGGCGGCGGTTCGGAAAAACGCGTAGTCCTTCTTTGAATCGTGTGTCAGGCCGAGAGCGACGACTTTCTGCGCATCCTCGATTTCGGGCGCCAGGAGAAAGCCGTGCTGGAAACCGATCTCGGACGGCGACCCTTCCAGATGCACGAAGATCCAACCGTTCTGATCCGGGCGCCGAAACGATTTCTTGAGCCGCGGGTCGTTCTGGGGTTCACGAGCCGGAGCGGCACTGAGTCCAAAGGCGAGAACCAGCAACAACGCGGCTGTTTTGGGCATGATCTCTGAGCATACCATTCAAGAGAGGCGCGAGACTTGCCGCATTTGACACCTGTGCGGTTGTGGCCCAGAATACCTCTATGCAACCTGCGGCAGCACACGATATCCAGAAGACCAACCGAATCTTCGAACAGGAAGTGGCCGCCAAGCGCAACATCGACGCGCTGGATCAGGTTTATACGCAAAACGCGCGCATCCTGCCACCCGGCGCCGAGATGATCTCTGGACGCGAAAACATCAAGACCTTTTGGCGAACCGCCATCGAGAGCATGGGGGTGAAGGCGGTGAAGCTCCAGACTGTCGATTTCGAACCTGAGACAGGATTTGAAATTGGCCGTGCAACGCTCGAATTCGCGGCTGGAACACAGCCTGTGGATGTGAATTATATAGTCTTATGGAAGCGCGAAGACGGGGAATGGAAATGGCACGTGGACATGTGGAGTCCAGTCAGCTAGCGGTGGCTTAAGCCGCCGATGGCTCTTCGTCCAGCCGCACGTATTCCATCACCATCTGCGAGTTTTTCAGGGCCGCGATGAACTCGTCTTCTCGACCGTCAGCGATCTCGTAGTCCCAGGTCTCCGACCCGATGCTCAGGAAGCTGTCGTCCTCCTCCAGAACCTCCTCGGAATGCAAGGCATCCGGCGCCGCGCGGTCGATGAAAAGTTTCTCAAGAACTACACCGTCCGGCAGGTCGATGGCGACGTAGTCTGTCGGCGCCTCGGACGGCTCTCCTGTTACACCCGTTCTCTGCATGAAAGTAACCCGGAATGTCATGGCAATTCCCCTCGCAAATCAAAGGCCAAACCATGTTGATGGGCCGTTCAAGCCAAGAGGTTGGCGGTATTTTTTTCCGCTCCCCGCAATACTTGCGCTTACGTCCAAGCCCAATGGGCGAACTGCAGCAGGGCCCTTTACCTGCATGAGAACCATCGTGCGCATATTCTTCCGGCAGATGTTCCTTCACCTGGTCCAAATGGGTGCACTCGGTCCACTGCTGCTCGGCATTCTGGATTCGTCGTTCTTGTTCGTCCCGTTTGGTAACGACTTCCTGCTGGTGGTCCTCACTTCCAGAGATCGCGATCATCTTCCCCTGTACGTTCTGTCCGCATCCTTGGGATCAACTCTCGGGGTCCTCCTGTTGGACCTGGTCTGTCGAAAGGGAGGCCAGGAAGGGTTAAAGCGAATGATGAGCCGCCGGCGGTTCGAGTATCTCAAGGCGAAGATGGCCACCCGTTCGACGCTGGCTGTGGTAATCGCATGCTTGGCGCCACCTCCGTTTCCTTTCACGATCGTGGTGGCGGCGGCCAGCGCGTTTCAATACGCCAGGTCGCGTCTGCTGACTGTAGTCTTTCTCGCCCGCGCTGTTCGCTTCACGCTGCTGGGCGTGTTGGCGCTCTGGCTGGGACGTCACATCCTTCGGATTATCAGGTCGGAGGAATTCAACTGGATAATGATCGGATTCAGCGTGCTTTGTGTGGTGGGAAGTACAATCCAGTTATTTCGCTGGGTGCAACGGAGCCGCCTGGTAGCTGCTTAGTTAGTGATTAGAAGAAGATGTCGCCGAGGATTTCTCGGAACGTTCCCGCAGGTCCTGTTCAAACGCGTTATATCGCACACCCTCGCACAGGATCTCGATGCACGAGGGAATCGACGATGCTCCACAAACGGTAATGTCTACGCCGACGGGCAAAGCAACCATTTTGCCTTTGCCTTCCGCGTCAAGAGATACGACATTGAGCGGCTTACTTAGCCGAAACGTTTCCATATTCGCTGTGTAACTACAATAACACGCGGCGCCGCTAGTAACGTTACTTCCCGCACGAGTTACAATATAGAATTCCCGCCATGGTGAAAGCAATCCCAGACATCCTGGCCCGAATTGTCGAGCAGAAGAAGCTGGAACTGGACCAGCGCGCGGACGGCATCGAGGGCCGCGCCGAAGAGTCCACTGTAGGCCGCCGGGATTTCGCGGGCGCATTGACAAGCCGCCAGCCCGCCGTCATCGCTGAAATCAAGCGCGCATCGCCAAGCAAGGGCATACTGGCCCAGGAATTCGATCCGCCGGCTCTGGCGCGGGCCTACGAGCAGGGCGGCGCGGCCGCATTATCTGTGCTGACCGACGAAAAGCATTTCCAGGGAAATCTGTCTCATCTTGAATTGGCCCGTTCAGCCGTTCGGATCCCCAGCCTGCGCAAAGATTTCACGATTGACCCTTATCACGTTCACCAAGCCGCGGCCCACGGAGCCGATGCGATTCTGCTGATCGCCGCGATCCTGTCTGAACGTGAGATGCGAGACTTCCGCGAGCTAGCGGAGCGCTATCGCATGGCGGCACTGGTGGAAGTGCACGATGAAGAAGAGCTGAAGCCTTCGGTTGCCTCGGGCGCTCGCATCATCGGCGTAAACAATCGTGACCTTCGAACCTTCCGAGTCGATCTAGCCGTCTCGCTGCGGCTAGCCGACAAGATCCCCAGTGGCGTGATCAAGGTGGCGGAGAGTGGAATAAATACTGCCGAAGACATGCGACAGCTTCGCGCCGCGGGATACAATTCATTTTTGGTTGGCGAGCATCTCATGAAGTCGGGCGACCCCGCGAGTGCCCTCCAGACATTGTTGTCATGATGGTCAAAATCTGTGGGATCACCAATCGCGAAGATGCAACGGCGGCCGTCGAGGCCGGCGCCTCTGCCATCGGTTTCAACTTCTATCGCGAGAGTCCTCGCTATATTTCACCTACCGGCGCTTCCATGATCGCGGCCAAGATCCCCGGCAACGTGTGGAAGGTCGGCATCTTCGTCAACGAAACTCCCGAGACCATTGCACGCATTGCTCTGGAAGCCGCGCTCGACGTCGCCCAGTTGTATGGAACGTCGGAAGCGCGGGGAATTCGGGTATGGCGTGCCATTCAAGCGAACGAATCGCTGCTGGCGCACGTCAACGCTGAAACCGCCGAAGCTGTGTTGCTCGACACGCCTTGCGATGACCTGCACGGCGGCACCGGTACGAGCTTCGATTGGTCACGCGCCACGCGCGCCAAAGGACTCCACAAACAGATCATCATCGCCGGAGGCCTCGACGCGACGAACGTCCGCCGTGCCATCGAACAAGCGCAACCCTGGGGCGTGGATGCCTGTTCCCGCCTGGAAAAATCGCCTGGACTCAAAGATCACGACAAGGTGCGTGAGTTCGTGAAGGCGGCGCTGCAATCATGATTACTTCTCAGCCAGATCCAAAAGGTCATTTCGGACCGTACGGCGGCCGCTACGTGCCCGAGGTCCTGATGGCTCCGCTCGAACAACTCGAGCAGGCCTATCTGGAAGCCCGGCACGATCCCGCTTTTCAGACCGAACTCAAGGACCTGCTCGCCAACTACGCCGGCCGGCCGACTGCGCTTTACTACGCCAAGCGGCTCAGCGAAAACACGGGCGGCGCGAAAATCTACATCAAGCGCGAGGATTTGCTGCATACTGGGGCGCACAAGATCAACAACTGCCTGGGCCAGGCCTTGCTCGCGCGTCGCATGGGCAAGCAGCGGATCATCGCGGAGACTGGAGCCGGACAGCACGGCGTCGCCACTGCAACCGTCTGCGCGCTGTTTGGCCTCGAATGCATCGTCTACATGGGCGAAGAGGACATGCGGCGGCAGAGGCTCAACGTCTTCCGTATGCGACTGCTGGGTGCGAAAGTTGTGGGTGTCGCCACCGGCAGCCGAACCTTGAAGGACGCCATCAGTGAAGCGATGCGCGATTGGGTGACCAACGTGCACACGACGCACTACCTGCTTGGCTCGGCACTAGGCGCTCATCCTTATCCAATGATGGTTCGCGATTTCCATCGAGTGATTGGCCAAGAGACCCGCCGCCAGATCCTGGAGCGCGAGCATCGCCTTCCGGACTCCATCTTCGCCTGCGTCGGCGGCGGCAGCAACGCTATCGGCATGTTTCATCCTTTCGTCGCAGACCAAGGCGTGCGGCTGATTGGAGTCGAGGCCGGAGGCAGGGGCGCAGAGCTCGGGCTGCATGCTGCGCGCTTCTCGGGAGGATCGCCCGGTGTCCTGCACGGCGCTTTCAGCTATCTGCTCCAGGACGCCGATGGCCAGGTCGCGCTCACGCACTCGGTTTCGGCTGGACTGGATTACGCGCTGGTGGGTCCCGAGCATGCGTGGTTGCGCGACCAGGGCCGCACCGAGTACGTATCAGTCACTGATAGCGAGGCGCTGGAAGCAGCGCGGATGCTGGCGCACACCGAGGGTATAATTCCGGCGCTCGAATCGGCACATGCGGTCGCCGAAGCGTTACGCCGCGCGCCCTCGGCTAAGAACGAGCTGTTCATCATCAATCTGTCCGGCCGCGGCGACAAAGATACCGACATTTACCGCGAGAATCTCCAGGAGCTCGATGAGCCAGACCAGAATCGGCCGGCTCTTTGAACGGCTGCGCGCCGAGCATCGTTCGGCCCTGATCGCTTACATCACCGCCGGAGATCCTTCGCCTGATCGCACGCCGGCGCTGGTTGCGGCGCTCCAACGCGGCGGTGCGGACTTGATCGAGCTGGGCGTGCCATTTTCTGATCCCATCGCCGATGGCCCGGTGATCCAGCGCGGCTCAGAGCGTGCATTGAAGGCCGGTACAACCGTCTCCAAGGTGCTGAAGATCGCCGCCGAGATCCGCAGACATTCCGAGATTCCGCTGGTCTTGTTTACTTACATGAATCCTGTGCTGCGCTACGGTTTGGACGCTCTGGCACGCGACGCCGTGGCGCACGGTATCGATGGTTGTTTGCTCACCGACCTGAGCGTCGAAGAAGCCGAGCCTTACACCGCCGCAATGCGGCAGGGTGGGCTGGATACGGTGTTCCTCGCCGCCCCTACCAGCACCGAACGACGCCTGAAGCTCGTGGCTGAATACTCCTCCGGCTTCGTCTATCTGGTTTCGCGAACCGGCGTCACCGGCGAACGGACGGCGCTCTCCGACGGAATCCGACCGCTGGTTGAGTCCATGCGGCGCGTCACCCGCCTACCGTTGGCAGTCGGCTTCGGCATTTCCACTGCCGATCAGGCCCGCGCCGTGGGTGCGATGGCTGACGGCGTCGCGGTGGGCAGCGACTTCGTCCGCGTGATCGAGCAGAATGCCGCCAGCCCCGATCTGGAAAACAAGTTAGAGGCTCTGGCCCGCGAGCTTGCCAGTGGTTTAACATCGAAGGACGCATGAGCATTCAACGGCTCGCCGAATGCCGCCACCAGATCGATGCCGTCGACCTGAAACTCCTGGTGCTGCTGAACGAACGAACGCGTATCGTCGAAGAGATTGGCCGCATCAAGCAGAATCTCTCCCTGCCGATCTATGAGCCCAAGCGCGAAGACCAGGTGTTCCATAACGTGACCAGCAACAATAAAGGTCCGCTGAGCGCCGAGGCCCTGAAACGCATTTTTGAGCGGATCATCGATGAGATGCGGAACATCCAGCGCGACAAGATGTAGGTGTCTTAGCTGGTGTGATCCAGAATCACTTTCCATCCTTTGCCGGTCTTGTAGAACAGCAACGTGAAAATCCCGGATGCTTCCCCGCCCGCATCCGCGGAGCGGTCTAAATGAAACCGGCCGATCACCGCGGCGTAATCCGAACCGAGCGGCCGGATTTCGAGATCGGAGAAACGCAGCGTTCCCATTTTCTGCGGCGTCGGATAGCGCTTGCGATAGTTCGCTAGCACCTCGGCGTGCCCTTTGGTGATGGTTGAGCCGATGAACGTCGTCGATTTCGATTTATCGTAGCCTTCCATGAAACCAGGGATGTCGCCGCGATTCCAGGCGGCCACTTGATCATCCAGTACTCGCCGGATGTCTTGCTCGGGCGAGGCGGCCAGCAGGGGCAGGGCCAGTAACAGCCATAGAAGTCTGGTCATACAGGAGAGTGTACAAACTCTGAGAAGATTTAGCTGATTGAAGTACAATAGTTGTCAGATGACGGACCTGCAGCTTTATCTGGCGATTGGCATTCCCAGCTTTGCAATAATCGTCGGAATCCTGATGAATGTCATCCAGCATAGTGCGGTCAACGCTCGATTCAACGGTGTTGATGCTCGTTTCAATAACTTGGATGTAAAATTCGATACCTTGACCGGCAAGGTCATCGAAGTTGACAACCGCGTAACTCGCATTGAGGCCAAGCTCGGAATTAGCTAACGCTCGATATAAGTCAGTCCCCTTCCTCGGCCCGTGCTATTAATGGGTCTATGGTACGGCTCCAATCAATACTCGACTCCTGGAAGGCCATCCGCGAAGACACTGCGCAGGCCGTGGAGGATTTCTCCGCGCACGACCTTGACTACAAGCCATCCGCCGATCTGATGAGTTTCGGCGAAATCGCACGCCACATTCTACAAGCTAGCCATGCCTTGACTGGGATCATGCTCGACGGCGTGGATAACCTCGCTACCCCACAATTCCGCGAACTGATCAACAAATATGTGGCGCAGCTGCCGCCGAGTGAAGGCGCCGGCGCCCTGGCGCGTGAACTACGGAATCAGGTAAACGCCCGCGTGCCCGAGCTTGCGGCCAAGCCGGCCAGCTTCTATGCCGGTGAGATCACCCGTTTCGATGGGCAGAGGGTGACGCGACTGGAGATGCTTCAAATGGTGAAGGAGCACGAACTAACGCACCGCCAGCAGCTCTTCGTGTATCTCCGTTTGAATGGCCTGGTTCCGCCCACTACCCGGCGGCGTCAAGCTAAAGCCAACGCATGAGCAGTACACTTCGAATTCTTGTATAAGGGAATATGCTTCTGGAGGGAATGTAGATGGTCAACTGTCCAAACTGCGACGCTGTGATCGACGTAGACGAGGACGAAATTGATGAAGGCGACACGCTGACCTGCGAGGAATGCGGCGCCGATCTCACCGTGACCGGTCTCGATCCTTTTGAGCTCGAAACCACGGAGGATGAGGAAGAGGAAGAAGAAGAGGAAGAAGATTTCGATTATGACGAGGAGGAAGACGAGGAAGAAGAGGAAGAGGAGGAAGAGGATTGGCATTAGCCTCCTGCTGCTGCTGATCGGCATTCTTCCACCCGCCCAGGCCGGCAAGAAAACAGCCGAGTCGGACTCGTACGCCTTAATCTCTGGTACGGTTTTTCGCGATCCCGGTTTCGCGCTCCCCAATGTGACGGTGACTCTCACACCCAATCCTTCGCCTGGGTCATCGCCGACGAAGATTAAGAAACAACAAAGTGTCACTAACTCTCGCGGCGAGTTCGTGTTCCGCGTGCCCCCGGCGGGCATGCGCTATACCGTAAGAGCAGCGGCCAAAGGTTATCGCGAGGAAGAGAAGTCAGTCGACGTGGAAGGCGAAACCCGCATCGAAGTAACTTTGTCGCTGCACGAAGAGTCGAAATAATGGGGTCCCATGAAACTTAAATTGGCCGGTGTGGTTTGCATAGCCGTGGCCTTGTTCACTACCGTTCTGATCGCTCAGAACGAGGACACAGGCACGCGATCGGTTCAAGGCGTTGTCACCGACGCCTCCGGAAAACCCGTGACGGGCGCGGTGGTGCAGTTGAAAGACACCAAGTCGCTACAGATCCGCTCCTATCGCACGGAAGCGGACGGCAGTTTTCACTTTGCGGGACTGAGCACCAACGTCGAATACGAACTCGAGGCCAAGAATGAGAGCGTAAGCAGCGGCAAGAAATCGCTGACCGTATTCAATAGCCAGAAGATTGCCACCGTGAATCTGAAACTGAAAAAATGACGGGAGTCTCGATGAAGCAATCGCTGGCGATGTCGCTGATCTTCTCTGCGGCCACCTTGCACGCGCAGGATTTCAAGGTGGGCTCGAAGGTAACCGACTTCCACGTGCAGGATCTGGACGGCAAGTCTCTCTCGTTCTCGGCTCTTCGTGGACCCATTACTGTCGTTACTTTCATTGCGACGCAGTGCCCGGTCTCGAACGCCTACAACCAACGAATGATCGCGCTCTATAACGACTACACACCGAAAAACGTCAAGTTCATCTTCGTGAACGCCAACCGGACTGAGGCGGCCAGTGAAGTGCGCGATCACTCCAAGCGCGCCGGATTTCCCTTCCCCGTCTACAAGGACGCGAACAACATCGTCGCCAATCGTTTCGGGGCCGAAGTTACGCCAGAAGCCTATGTGATCGACGGCTCAGGCGTCCTCCAATACCACGGCTCCATCGATGATAGTCAGAATGAGGCCCGTATCCGAACGCGCCGGCTCAGACTGGCACTCGACGCGCTGCTTTCCGGTAAGCCCGTCGACGCCACCGAAACCAAAGCCTTTGGATGTACCATCAAGCGCGTGCGCAAGTCCGCTTAAGAAAATGAAACGAGCCCTTTCCTGTTTGCTTTTGCTGCCTGCCATGGCCTTCTGCGTACTAACGCCGGTCGACGAAGCTGGATTTAAGAAGCTGGTCGATTCCCACAAAGGAAAAGTTGTCTTATACCAGTTCTGGGCTACCTGGTGCGCACCCTGCCGCGCTGAGATGCCGCAATTAATCCGCTTGGAAGCCAAGCTACGGTCCCAAGGTTTCGAGCTGGTGACGATCTCAGCCGACGAGACGGAGCAGGATGCCGCCGCTGAAAAGGTCCTGAAGCAACTTGCGGTGCGAGCTCCGCTATACCGCAAGCAGGCCCAAAGCGATGACAACTTCATTAATTCCATTGACAGGAAATGGAGCGGCGCGTTGCCGGCGCTTTTTCTTTATGACAAAAACGGCCGCAAGGTTCAATCCTTCATCGGCGAGACCAAGCTGACTATTGTCGAAGCCGCAGTCCGTAAGCTCCTCTAAATTTCAGTAGTCGGCTGTAGTCTAAGATACGGTCCACTGAGCCGTCACCCTAACGCTCTGCCTTGAACGAAGAAGTCGATTCACCTTAGAGTCAAGAAAAAAATCCACACTACATTCGATTTAGATATTTCGGCTTTATAATGGTTGGCATTCGGGACCCAAAATTGGAACCCCGACATCGTCGGAGGACGCGCGAACCGTAGCGGAGCGTGAATGTTGTATACCGCGGCTTCCCTGCCTTCTCCCCGGTGAACATTCCACGAGGAGAAACGCAAATGAAACAAATGCACTGGTTCTTCGCAAGTGTAACGTTATTGGCCGTCACGCAGTCTGGGGCTCTTGGCCAATCCAACCCTTGCCCGAGATTTTCCGCGGGTAGCGTTGTCAAAAACCCTGCCAACCTTTACAGCCAACACGGCTCTCTAACCGTCAACTTGTCATACAACACGACCACCGATGCGGATGGACGACCTCTGTACTGCTTCACCACTTCCGATGGCGTCGAGTCTCCCACGCTTCATGTAAATCCAGGCGATCACCTGATCGTGAATGTCAAGAACAATCTGCCCAAGGCTACCGCGGCCAGCGCGATGCAAATGAGCACCAACGCCGCGCTGGTATGCGGCGCCTCCATGATGGACACGTCCTCCGTGAATATTCACTAGCACGGAACCAACGTGTCGCCAACCTGCCATTCGGACGAGGTCATTCATACCTTGATCAATTCCGGCCAGACCTTCACCTACAACATTGCGTTTCCAACTGACGAACCGCCCGGCCTGTATTGGTATCATCCGCACGTCCACGGGATCGCTGAAGTTGCGGTGCAGGGCGGCGCGTCCGGAGCCATCGTCGTGGAGGGAATCGAAAACCTTCAACCCGCCGTTCAGGATCTGCCAGAGCGTATCCTCATCGTCCGCGACCAGACTGTGGCCGGCAATCTGACCCCGGGCGGTCCGGTGCCCGCGTGGGATCTGACGCTGAATTACGTCCCTATCGCGTACCCGGCCCTCACACCGGCCGTCATCCGCATGCAGCGCGGCGCACGAGAGTTCTGGCGGGTTGCGAACTCCTCGGCCGACACGATTTTGGATTTACAAGTCCTGTATGACGGCTCTCCACAGACATTGATGCTGGTGGGCCTGGATGGCGTGCCCGTCGGTTCTCAGGATGGCTCGCGCCAAGGCAGCCTCATTCCAATCACGGATCTGCGTCTGCCTCCCGCTGCGAGGATGGAATTCATCGTCACCGGGCCTTCCGCCAGCGTGAAAAGCGCACAGTTCGTGACACAGGCCATCGCGACCGGACCCAATGGCGATAACGACACGGCCCGAACACTGGCGACCATCGTCGGAGTAAATAACAGTGTGGGCTCCGATCAGGTACCGGGCGTGAGCGGTCCACCCTGGCAGCCGCGTTTCTCGGATCTCCAGACAGCCAACGTTACCAAGCAGCGCAAGCTCTATTTCTCGGAAAACTCCGACCAGACG
>Ga0210403_10005428_pt1 | contig 10821 bp, 8 predicted proteins | sample IncBWC19MmetaG_FD_150863 | JGI IMG/M metagenome (GOLD analysis project Ga0210403, IMG submission 150863) | Forest soil microbial communities from Barre Woods Harvard Forest LTER site, Petersham, Massachusetts, United States - Inc-BW-C-19-M | ecosystem: Environmental > Terrestrial > Soil >... | reverse complement strand
TCGTACCGTCGATGAATTGCGGTCGAAGCTCTGCACCCCAAGGATCCGCGGTCCGTCCACCAGCGTTTGCGACCAGGCTGGATCGCTCCGCAAAGCGGCCGCCGCCGTCTCCAGCGCCTGCATCGTTTTTTCGAGCGGGCATTCCGGCGCCAGCGAGATATCCACGAACGCCTGTGACCAGTCGCGGCTGAGGTTGCTGACCGTGCGGATTTCCCCATTCGCGATCGTCACAAGAGCGCCGCGCGCGTCACGGAGAACGGTCCGGCGAAGCGTGAGGTGCTCCACGCGTCCGGCGTAATCGGCGAACTGGATCGTGTCGCCCACAGCGTATTGATCCTCAAGTACGATGTAGAAACCGGTGATGATGTCACGCACAAGGTTCTGCGCGCCGAAACCGATCGCAAGGCTGGCCAGGCCCGCCAGCGTCGCCACGGGCGTGACGTTGATGCCGAACTCCGGCAGAGCGGTCAGTAGAGCGACTCCCCAGATGACTTTGCTCGCCGCGCCGTAGAGCACCCCGGCGAGAGTCCGCGTCTGTTGTTCGCGAATTTGGGCTGCTCGAGTCTGCGAAGCCGCATGCTTAATCAACAAGTTCGTAATTGCGCGGAGTATGCGGTTCACGACCAGTGCGATAACGAAAATCCCCAGAAGATGAAGCGCGTTGGGGAGCGTCATATTCAACCAGTGATTGAAGGAACTTGGCATGATTTTTATGAGAGGGGGAGTATAACATTGGAACAGGTTCGAGGAAGTGTCGTCCCGTGCGGCGGGGGATTGCGCGGGCGCAAGGGGGATTTCTGGCCATGGAACCAAGACGCAAGTTTCTAGTGACTCTTATTACCGCGGCGGTGCCTCCCGGGATCCTCGCTTTCTTACCCGGCACGCGGGTTCGCGCCCAGCTTCCGCAAAATCCCCAACAACAGAAGGAAGACGATTCGAATATGCCCAAGATCGATCCCAAAGCAACCAAAGCGATCTTGGAGGGGAACCAGAAGGACATTAAGAAGAATGTCGAGAAGCTTTACGCTCTGGCGAGCGAACTGAAGGCCGAGGTGGAAAAGACGGATTCGGTCCAGGTGCTCTCCCTCGCCATGCTGCGAAAGACCGACGAAATCGAAAAACTGGCGAAGGAGATCAGGTCCCGCGCGAAAGGATGAATCGGCCCGCGAGCCTTTCCGCCGAGAATGCGCGCTAGCGCCCGCGAATCATACCGGATAGAATAGAAATGTTCACGGAAGTTCCCGCGTCTTGCGCCCTCAGGAAAATTGAGGAGCGACCACCGCGCGCCAGTAGCTCAGATGGATAGAGCATTAGCCTCCGGAGCTAAGGGTCGGGGGTTCGAATCCCTCCTGGCGCGCCATATTTTCGAGGGTCCGGCCCGGACAGTTCAGATCGTACTGGACACATAGGTTACACTTTTGGGCCAAAAGGATTTTCGAGAGCCTGCAGAGTTTTTTCCAGTGGTGTTTTCCTCGGCCTGCGCGGCCAATGAATCTCCATCAATCGCTCCTTGCCAAAAGGACACCGGGGGTGTATCTTCTCTCTCCCACCTGAGGGCGAGGGGAAATTTTCGCCGATCAGGGTTTATCCTAGGAGCATCCGTAATGACTGAAACTAAGCCTTCTCTCCGATATTGGGTAGTGAACTGCTTAGGATGCAAGAATCCGATCCCACTGTTTGCAGAAGAGATTGACCCTGCCACTTCCTCTGCCGGTGGCGGGATGACCTCGGAACGCCCCTTCTTCCGCGCCTGGTGCATGGAGTGTGGGCGCGAGTTTCCATACTTATCGGAAGCCATGATAGGGACAGACCAGCCGCCGCAAGACAAACACCATCGTCAACTCGAGTTCAGCCGGTTCCGTCAGCGATTCCAGGTCAAGCGTGCTCACGCATAAGCGCAAACCAGGGGAATAGCCCTTCACCGGAGCGCGGAATCCAAAGTGATCCCGTACTGCGCTTCCAGGTCGTAGTGATTTCCGTGGACCGTCCCTTCACCGTTGGCTATGGTCAGCTTGCGATTCTGCACGTCGGCGACCCACTTCGGATTTGCGGACGCTGCCGAGCGCGTAGCGATGATCCGCAGCCGCGCAACTTCCAGCGGCACATCTCCAGCCCCTGATTGGTCCAACTGCCCGAAGTCGCTGAGAATTTGCGGCTTCACCCAGCTCTTGATCCCCCCCGACTGGACTTTGATGTCGAACAGCAGCGCCGCGGCGCGCTGCGAACTCACGCCAAATTCGTTGCAGAGCCCCAGCGCTAACTGGAATATTCCGGCTGCGCTTTGCGCTTCGATATCCTGGAATTCCTGCAGGCGCCCCAGGGTCTTGAACTGCCCCTGCCAGGGCTCGAACAGAACATGCCGCATGGGATCTTGAATGGATCTCGCCCACACCAATTGCTCGTCCCGGCTTTCTCCGAGCATGGCCACCAACGCCGAATAATTGGGGCCGAAGACTTGTCCCAGAAGGTCCGGGTGGTTCTGATTCATTTGCGTGAGAAGCGGCTGCAGGCTGCCCTGGCCAATATTCCATTGCAGCACGCCAAAGCTGATTCCTTGATCGTCGAAGTCGCCGGATAGCCCGGCAAAACAATCCGGTGGCGGGTGATTGGTTTCAAACCCTCCCGTGAGCGCCAGACACTGAAGGTCGAGTGACTGCGTGGTGACCGCAGGCGCTGGAGCGTCCGCTCCGTTGAACAGCGCGCCCCAGGTGTCCTGCCCCACTTTCCCGTCCACGGTCATGTCTAGTGATAGCTGGAATTTTCGGACTGCGGAATCCGTTCCGCCTCCGAATACCCCGTCGGGTCCGCCGCCGTAAAAACCAAGGTCGGTCAGCCGCTGCTGGATCTGCTTCACTTCCGGCCCACGTGATCCAAGAAGGTAAACCGTCATAGTCGCCTCTCACGCGAGTTCTGCGAATTCACATCTTGCGCCGCCAGCAGCCCGGAGAATTTGGACCGGCCTTTGCCATTGCCAGCCCGTCAAATCGCGCGGATCAGGCTCCAGCATCCTCGCTTTTCTGAGAGGGGCGTGTTTCGGCTTCTGCTTCTCCGCTTTTCCTGATCTACCCTGCGTTTCGCTCATACTTTTGTCTTAGCTGGAGCCGGGGTGGACCGCAATGAGGACAATGCCTGAAGGATGTCGTGCCAGTAAGGCGCACCGATGCTCACAAGTATCCCCGTTAGCAAAGAACCAAAGAACTCGTAGATCAAAATCCCCGGCGCGCTTTGGGCCTCCTTTGCGTCTTCGGCCAGGTTGAATTCTGTTTCCGCTTTTTCCTCGGCCGCCCAGGTCGCATCGGCAGCATCCTTTGCAGGTTTCTGCTTTCCGCTGTCGAGCTTCTCCGCTGCGGCTATCGCCTGGCAATAGAGCACGCAACGCGAATAATATTTCACCTTTGCTGCCTTTTCCTGCTGTTCTTTCAGGCACGCTCGTCTCTCATTATCATTGAGGATCACGCATTCTTCTCGCCAGATGCGGCCAATTCCAAAACTGACGTCAGTCAGAAAACCCTGCATGTTTTCCCTGAAGCCCTTCAACTGTGCGTCCAGCTCGCTCTTGGTAGGCTTTGTATCTGGTTCGTCCGCCGGTTTCGTTGCCGTCGCGGGGGACGACCCGCTTGCTTGAGCGTCAGCAAGTTTGGTGGCCTTGTCCGCATACGAGCCGGAGAAGGTGGCGCGCAGTTGCTGATCGGTGTACAGCGACTTCCAGATTGTAAACGCATTGATGTTGCACAACAGGCACAAACCCACACCCGCCGCCATCGCCAGATTCTTCATTCGCATTTGAAACGTGTACTTCACGTTGGCCATGTGGATCTTGAGGCGGGACTCCAGGTCGTTTATCCGTGCATTCGCGTCCAGTTCTTTCAGAAACCAGCTGAGGTGCGCCGGCGTCAGAAACTCTTCACCGAGTCGCTCCCAATGAATGTCCATTGCAATGCTCTTGACCTGGGGGGGCGTAGCTGGGTTTGCAAGGATCGCGTCCCAGGTCTTGCCAGTAGTCTGCAGGACCAGCCGCTTAACTTCGTGCTCTAGGTTGTCCGAGTAATAGTCCCACTGGTTCTTGATCACCGATGTCAGCGTCTTCACCAGCAGGCTCAGCATCAGCATGATGGCGGCGAACCCCGTCAGCGTTTCAATCAGGGAAAGCATTCTACTGACCTCCTTGCGTCGAGGGCAGCGTGCCTGGCGGTGGCACCGCCGGTCCAACGTTCGCTTGCGCCGGCGGCGCAACATTCACGTTCGCTGGCAGAGCAACGTTTACCTGGGCAGGTTGCGGGGGCACCTGCGCCGGGGCTTGACCGCTCGTTTGTGGAGTCGGAATATCGGAGGAGGGGGGCGGCGGTTCGAACCGCGACCAATTTCCGACGCCCCACGCATAAACCGCCGCTACGATTTCGGAGCTGAGAACCGCATAGAACACCTGCAGTTGGCTCAAGGAAATCTTCCCTCCCTCCCGGATTCCCAGGCACGGGGCTACCCACACAAGCACAATCGGAAGGAGCATGGCGGCGAAGACTAAGACTGTCCTTAACCATAACGGCTTGGCCTGAAATTTGTTCACGGGGATGCCCTTTCAGTAGAACGACGGTTCACTGCCGGTGCTAGCTGAGCCCATCACACTGGCATAATCAATGCTCGCTACTTGCAAGCGTGCTGCCCGCCTTGACCGCCGCATCCGTTTAATGGAATGGTCTTCTATCCACAGCCTTAACTCCTCCTGAGGAACGTAACTGAAACGATAAAGATGGAGCCAGAAGTTACGCTTTCGCTCAAACAAATGTCAAGTGGAAAGTCCAGGACATAGTGGGGCTAGTTTCCGGTTACTGCCTTTATCAGCAGCTATCCAATCTAGAAGTGCTCGAGCAGTGGGCAAATGGGAGGTACTCAGCGAAGCAAAGGGTTGTCAGGATGGAGCCCCCTCCAATGCGAGCGCATAACCGCCTCGAACGGAGCTCCATCCCCACAGAGATGATCCAGTAAGTCAAAATACCATTCGGGTTACTCCTCACCCTTAGGATGCGGGATGCACGGATTGCTCCGCGGCCCGCTGGTGTTCTGACCGAAGAACCAATACAAGTTCGATGCGCCATACTGCGCATCGCCGCCAAAATTATTGATGTCGGAGCCGCTGAAATTGCCGAACAGCAGTGCGCAGCTTTCCCCGTCACTGCCGCTATTGTCATTGCCTCCGTTCTTTGCCACCGCATAGAACGGATAGAACTTCGCGCCCACCGGCGGGACGACGCAGCCGACCCCATTTGGTTTGCAAGTTGGTTCCGAGGCTGGGACATCGGTCTGGATCTGAATGATTGGAAAGGCCTGGTCGTAGTTGCCAGTATCGTCAGACGGACTGAGGGGGCCGATGCCGCCTCCTCTGACAGAACGGATTGCAACCGAAGTGGCGTTGTTGCGTGTGCCATCTGGCCAGTCGAAGAGGTACGACGTGCCGTCAAAATCCACGTCCGAGCCGAGGCAGCCGGCTACTGTCGGTCCGGGGAAACACGGCGCGTCATCGGCATCGTTGTCGCCGTTGGCGCCGGGCGTGAAGTGCCCGATTTCCATGGCAAAGTTGACATTGGCTTGCAGCGCGGCCCAGGAAACAAAGTTGCCAAACTTCGCCGTGTCGAACTCAGGATGGAAGCTGAAGTCCGTTCCGGCGCAGGTGTTCGGATCTGTGGTTTGGTAGCCGTTGTGCGCGCTGGCGATCATGAACCCGGACTGCCCCGTGCTCAGATCCTCTATGAGCGTGAGTACTCCTCCAAAGACATCTCCCGGTACGTCTTTGATCGTGACGCGCAGTCGGTCGCCCTGGTTCATCAGCAAGGTCTGACTGTTCGGAGTGGCGCTCGCGGCATTCAGGTTGTTGGGACCAGGCGGTCCGGTGGGAATTCCGTCGCGCTGGATGAACGCAAAGTTCGTCGTCTCCGTGCAATTGGGATTGAGTACTCCGTTATCCATATTTTCGACGCTGTTGATGTGCAACGACGCACACCAGTGGATCAGGTCGCAACTGATTTGGGTGAGGAAGGGAGGATTCCCCGGCGGATAGAACTGCATTTCGAGGAACGCAGACCCGGCAAGGAAGGGATTGTTCTGGTCACTATCCGGGATGCACGGCCCCCGCACAAAACCTGAATTGGGGTCGCAGAGCGCCATGGCGAACCAGAAGGCGATAAAGTTCTCGAAAGACTGTGTCGCCGGCAGGGGGCGTTCACGCGGCAGTGTGAATTCCCACTGCACGTTGTTGCCGGAGTGTGGAGCTGTCGAAATGAAGGCGATACTCGGCTCGTCATGCCCGATGTAATAGCCGTTGTCGTAGCCCCGAGTGCCGTATTCACCTTTAAAGTCAGTACAACTATCCTGAGGTCTAAGCGGCTTTTGAATTAGGCTATGGCCATTACAATCCAAGCCGCCTACGGGCTTGAACGACTGAGCCGATGAAGCCGGGGAGAACATCAACAAGCTCAGAGCCGGGACAACGAGAAACACCCCGCGAACGAGTGACATAGCACACACCTCCCTCTTTCAATTTACAATTTCGGTATGCAAAGGATTTGTCATGCTTCTACTACTCGAAGGGAAAACTAACTTGGGTATGAGGACAGAACACTTGTACTCTCCGTCGTTCGGGCGTGTCAATGTCAATCTTCCCTGGTCTGGAATCTCTCTCTGTCCTCGAAGGAGTCCGCAACGCATTTGCTGCCGAAGGTACTGAAACTAGGGTACTGGAGAACTTCGCAGTATTTATTAAGCGATTACTTCTATCGCTTGGCCACACGGGTAATCGGAAACTGACGCGCTACTGTTCACGCCAGCAACATGCCGGACATCCATTCTTGTTCCCATGTCCCGGTGTGTCGTAATCTGAAATGATGCAGTTCTTTTTCGGAATCGAGGACTTGATCCATGCCTCTTACCCGTAGGAATCTCTTGCACGGAATTGCCGCGGCTGGCACGGTCATCGCTGCCGGACCGCGTTCCATCGGGACTTTTGCGCCAGGCGGACTGGAGCAGCCGCTTCCAGGCTCCTCCGCTTCCGGCCCCACTCTGCTGAACCGCAACGAGAATGCCTACGGCCCTTCCGAAAAAGTGCAGGCCGTCATTCGTGAAGCTGCTGCGGTCAGCAGCAGGTACCCGCGCGGCGAATATGATGACTTGCGAAAGATGCTTGCGGAACTCCACAACGTGAAACCGGAGCAAATTGTTTTGGGCCCGGGTTCTTCCGAAATTCTGCGAACGGCCGGCGCCGCCTATCTTGGCCCCGGGAGAAAACTCCTTGCACCGGACCCGACTTATCCGGCTCTCGTTAATTATGCCGAAGCGAACGGCATTCCAGTGGTGAGAGTCCCCCTCACCAGGATGCAGGAGCACGACATGGATGCGATGCTCGCGCGCGTCGATTCATCGACGGGACTCGTTTACATCTGCAATCCCAACAACCCGACCGGCACTCTAACTCCTCGCAAACACATGGAATCCTTCATCAGCAAGCTTCCCGCGGGTGTGATGATTCTGATTGACGAGGCCTACCATCACTTTGTCAGCGCTACGTCCTCCTATCAATCGTTTCTTGATCATCCGCTCGGCGATCCCCGCATCGTTGTCGCCCGGACTTTTTCCAAAATTTACGGTCTCGCCGGTCTGCGCGTTGGATACTCCGTCTCTTCGAAGGAAGTGGCCAGCCGTCTTTCCGCGCTCCGCCTGCAAAATGGCGTGACCATCGTTTCCGTGAAAGCGGCGATTGCGGCCGTGAACGACACCGCCTACGTTCGAATGGCGGCGAAACGCAACTCCGACGATCGGCAGGAATTCATGAATCAAGTGAACGCCCGCATGCTTCGCGCCATCGATTCTCACGCCAATTTCGTCCTACTGAATCCTCTCCGGCCCGTCGGCGAAGTCCTTCCCCATCTCGAGAAAAACGATGTTCACGTCGCCCCGCCGATTCCCGCGATGGAGAAGTACATCCGCGTCTCACTCGGCACTCCCGCCGAAATGCGCGAATTCTGGCGCGTCTGGGATCTTATGCCCGCCGGAAACATGGCGATGTAAAGCGAAACGACCCGAGACGCTGGCCGTCCGAACTCATTCGAATCATAGCGGGTGTTCCGGCGCAGTAGCCTTATCCGCTTCGGCGCGGCCCGGGGCAAACTCTGCCGCGTTGTGGGAACCGCTGTACGCTTGGTTGCCGGACTGACTTCTTTGTTGTTCCGCGAGCGCATTCAAGCGCGCAAAAATCGCGCGCTCTTGTTCCGCCTTCTCAGTGAGTTTTGCTTTGGCGTAAGCCTTCGCGAGATTGAAGTGCACCTCCGGACTCCCCGGAGCTAACTTGCTGGCCGTTTCCAATTCGCGCACAGCCGCTTCCTCTTGTCCCAATTCGAATGATGCACGCCCCAGAAGGTAGTGCGCTTCGCCAGAGTCCGGGGAGAGTTTTACTGCACGCTGCGCGAACGGCAGCGCTTCCGCCGGCTGATGCTTTTTCAATGCCAACGATGCCAGCCGAAGGCAAGGCAGTTCGCTCGCCGGCGGAATCTGTAATTCCTGCCGCAGTTGTGTTTCCGCTTCGTCATATTGGGAGAGCGCGATAAGAGCGGTTCCGTACGCGTAGTGAAGAAATGGCGTTGACGGATATTCTTTCAGCAGGAATTGGAATTTTGGGAAAGCCTGGTCGTATTTGCTTTCCTGAAGCAGCGCGGCAATTTCGCCCGCCGTCTGTACCAGAGGATTCTTAGAAGTTTCGATCTGATCCGGCAGCAAAGACATACGCAGAAGAGCCAATCCCAAAGCAAAGTCAATTTTTTTTGCGAGCGCTCCTGAACCTGCTTCCGGGGACAAAATCCTGGTGGCGCTTTCAAAGTGCCCATCTCGAATGAGAAGTGAACCTAAGCGATATTTTGCTAATCGTACGGCCTCCGCGCTGCCACCCAAGCCCAACTCTTCGCCGCGCTGCAGGTGGATGAGGGCATTGCCGTAATCCTTGATCTCAAATTCGCTAAGACCCATCACCGCCCATGCCGTGCCGAAATCAGGCTTGCGTTCGACCCAGCTCTTCAAAACAGAAATCGCCTCGGGATATTTCGCGGAAGAATAAAAAAGCATCGCGAGATTCCACCGGCCGTCGTCCCAATCGGGACGCATCCGCAATGCTTGCTGAAAATGTTGAATCGCCAGATCCGTTTGCCCGGCCGCCTGCGATTCCGCCGCGCGGCGGGAAAGCTCTTCGAAACTATCCGATGGAGGACCATTTGAATTCCCGGTCGCCGCTTGCGCGTCTCTGATTCCGTCTGGAGCAACATGATGCGCGTACAGTCGCGCGATCCGATCGTCCGGCCGTAACTTTTCTGGCGCGAATTTCTCCGCAGCGGCGAGCTCCCCGGCCGCTCTTTCTTTTTTGCCTGCTGCCTGCAGCGCTTGCCCCAGCGCTTTGTGAGCGGCCGCAGAATCCGGGGCCAATTGCACCGCTTCCTCCGCCGCCCGAAGCGCTTCCTGCGGATGGTGCAGGCGAAGCTGCAGTTGGCTTATTTCGATTCGAGGCCAAACGCTTTTCGGCGAAACGCTGGTCTCGTCGCGTTGCTCGGTCAGCGCTCCTTCATATCGAGCAGCAGAAGCGAGAGCACGGCCGCAGGCATAATGCACGTAAGGAGTGCGCGGATAATTTTTCGATAGTTCACGAAAACTTTCCAGCGCCCTGGCCGTATCGCCTTGCACCACGATCGCTGCCGTCTCGCCCGCGGCATGAAGCAGAGCGTCCTGGGACGGATCTATTTCACCGGGCAAAAGCGGAACGCGCAACATCGCCAAGCCCAGCGCGATTTTTACTTGCGCCGACATTTGGGTTTGCCCAAATGTCGAAGCGAGCAACGCGGCTGCCTGATCGAATTCGCCGCCGCGAATGAGCAGGAGCGCGAGGTGATATTTCGCGACGCGCGAAATCTCCGGATCGTCTCCGTCTCCGAGGGCTTGTCCTTTTTTCAGGTGCTGGAGCGATTTCTCATAGTCCTTCGTCTCGAATTCGCAGAGCCCGAGAAAATTCCAGCCTGGTCCCGCAGCCGGAGCGAGTTGCACCAGTTTTTGAAATGCGGGAATCGCTTCCGAGTAGTGATCGCTATCATATTCTAGCGTTCCCAGGTACCACCAGCCCTCCTCCCAGTCCGCGCGAATCTGCAAAGCGCGCCTGTAATCGCGAAGGGCATCGTCCGTTCTGCCGGCATCGCGAGCAGCGGCGGCGGATTTTGCCAGAGCATCGAAATTTGCGGGTGCGGCATTCTCCTGGGGAGGGGAATTGATTTTTCCGAAGACTGCAGATGTGGAGCAGGACACCAGAGTGAGGGCCAGGAAGAATCGCGGAAGTGAGAGTCCCAGTTGTTGGAGCTGCATGACGGATCTCCCACCGGCGGGAAGCTGACAGTTTTCGAGAATAGCACATTGGGTTTGCCGGAGGCGTCTTGCGGCGGGGAGAAGCGAGTTGAAAGTTGAAAGTCGAAAGGCGAAATGGGAAGAGCGACTCCCTGGACTCCCCGTCCTCTCACCGGACTGACCCCGTCCTATTCCCTGATAAGCGTTAATCAAGCATGTGCGCCGTTATGCCAGCAAAATCGCTATAGCCTGCGAAATAGTTCCATCCAAACGTATCAGGCGTCCAGATCAATCCGAACCGTGAGCAGTTGAGTACCGAAGAAGCGGACTGCGGCAGCATTTCTGGCGCTGCTCGGCAACTGATTCGCAAGCCACCGTTGGCGTTCGCATGGATCATCGTCGGAAAGCAAGTGAGCTGTGCCGGTGTACCAGAGAGCCCGCCCATCGCGCAGTTTCAGGCGC
>Ga0210403_10005427_pt1 | contig 10821 bp, 8 predicted proteins | sample IncBWC19MmetaG_FD_150863 | JGI IMG/M metagenome (GOLD analysis project Ga0210403, IMG submission 150863) | Forest soil microbial communities from Barre Woods Harvard Forest LTER site, Petersham, Massachusetts, United States - Inc-BW-C-19-M | ecosystem: Environmental > Terrestrial > Soil >... | reverse complement strand
CCGAAATGCTCGCCCTTAACCCGATAGGTAGAGTCCTTCAAGGCCTCGGAAATCTCAACCTTACGGATGTGGAAGATCCCAGAAATCCCGTTGAGCCATAGATCCCCGTCGCGTGTTTCCACGATTCCAGAGATTCCGCGCAGCAATTCGTCATCCACAGCAGCGATGTTGTGGAAACGTCCATGGTCGAATTGCTCTAGCCCAAGTTCCCCCCCGATCCAAATCTCTGATCCTCGTCCGTTAATCGCCAGGATGTTCCCCACTTGAAGACCATCGCTCGGACCGAATACGCGGACCCTATCGCCATCCAAAACCGCCAGCTGGCTCTTCATATAGCCGAACCAAACGCGGCCCAGGCTATCGGTAAATGCAATCAACATTGCCTTTGGGAGATCGTAGCGTCCACTGTAAGATGCCCAAATGCCATCTGCCAACCGGTAGAGACCGTGACGGCCGAAGGAGACCCATACTCCTCCTTGTTGATCCCCGGTAATCGTCTGCAGGAAATTAAACTGGTTCGCCATTTCCGGGGGAAGATCCACGCGAACGAAATCGTGTCCGACAAGATGCCAAAGACAACGTTCTCCGGAGAACCAGAACGTCTTGTCAGGTGCGCGGTAGGCGAATGACGATGTCACCTGCGGGACACGACGCTCGGCTTTGCCGCCCAAGACATAATAAAGATCCGTTTTGGCGGTGAAACCGGTGCTGAAATGGATCCATACCGCCCCATTGTCATCAGCAACCACGACGAAATCCGCACTCTCCGACGCTTCTTTCGGGAATTCCTGTCTGATCAACGGGGTGTAGAAGAATCGGTGTATACCCTTGGTGTCACCAAACCAGATATTTCCTTCGCGATCGACCAGCGCTGCCTCCTCAAAAGGGTTAACGTCATAGGTTTCAGAACCACCTCGCGACACCCTGTTGAAGGCATCGTGCAGGCTCTCTCTGGGAAGGCGCATCACGACAGGCTTATCCGCGGGCGTGATGATCCAAAGGCTGTTGTTTCGGTCAACAAATTGATGGTCCTTTGTGAGCGCCGGGTAGACAGGCGGCCTCTCATCAGAACCCTCGCCGGAGTCGGACAAAGGTGGGGCTATGGGCAGGGTCAGGACGGTTCGATTCGCCTCCAGCGTGAACGCCTCGACTGGCAATTTCCTCCCAGCTGTTTTGAAGTGTCCGGCCCTCGGCATAAGGTAGATAAGGTCCTTCGGGGCGCCCGAACTGCCCACCAACGCCCACAGTATCCCCTTTGAATCAAATCCAACCTGCATAACGGCTCCGGCCGGAGCGTTCCACTCAACTCCTACACGCTGCCAGCTCGAATGATCGAATCTCCACAGACCACTCGATGCGCCGGCCCATACAATTCCATCTCGATCCTGGGCAAAACCGTAAACACTTCCAGTCTCGCTCGCATAATTGGTGACTCGCCCGTTGTCCAAGAAACTGAAGCCTCCTAACGTGTAGCCGACCCAGAGGCCGCCAGACGGCGGTACGAACAAGGAGTACACGTTGGTCGAGAGGAGCCGATCGCCAAACGGAGATCTGAAAGGTTCGAATCGCGTTCCATCAAACCTAAGCAACCCGTTGGGAGCACACAGCCAAAGGAAACCGTCATTGGTCTGTGCCAAACACGTGACGTCCGGGGGAGCGCCGTCTTTGAAGGCCCAGGACTCGTGACCTACTTGCAAGTTCGCTGATCGAAATGTTTGTCCAAAAACAGAAGAGACGGAGGTAACGATCATCAAGAGAACAAGCCAGCATAGCTGCAAGTCTGTGACGAGGGTTGAGCTTGCGAAGGCGTCGCAACCTCTAACGCGAACAAAGGACCGCCCTTGTTTATGTGTTTTCCGCACAGCACCCACATATTACTCTCATTCCATTTCTCTTGGCTCTTTCGCTTCCGTGCCTCAGGATAACCGAGAGGAAAGAAAATGGCACCCGATCAAGCTAGTGAGAACAATGCCGTTGTTTGTTGCGACTTAAGGTCAGCAACGAGCAGAGTTGACGCTAACGCGATGAAGTCGTTCGCCTGACGGCCAATGAAGCGTTTGCAGCACTAAGCGAACTTCGCCCGCATCCTATCCCGCGTCGCAGAAACGATACCTTCAGGGTAGCCGCGCGGATCTCATCGCTGGACCAATGGCCGTACAGAAGGTCGCTGTTCCAAGCACCCCGGAAATCGAGGAATCAGGATTGCCGCCGGAGGTTCAGAGACTGTCAGAGCCGGCAGTGGAGATGAATCCGACGCGAAAGGGCAACCGAGGGAGTGGCAGCAATCACAGTGAGCTAACCGTTGCTCACATTCTCAGGATTTCGGGAACTTGCCAATATTGGCCCATGCGATCGGGACGCACATAAAACTGCGAAGCGAACATCGCTCGAGCACTGCCTGGAGTTAGCCGATGTCTTCTGAACTATTGAATGGAGTGAGGGCGGACCACGATTCACACGCAGTTGCGCTCTCGTGGATATCCGTGAGCGCGTGGTTCCTATGCGCAATGTTCTACTGCTACCAGTATGCGGTGCGGTCCGCGCCGCCAGTCATGCGTGCGCACCTGACTGCCACGTGGGGTGCGGATCCGCTCGGCCGGATGATTTCGCTTTACTACGTGCTTTACTCCTTCATGGCATTAGTCGCAGGGACACTCCTCGACCGCTACGGGGCACGGAGAACCATCCCCTACGCAACATTATTCGTCGCGGCTTGTTGTTTGTTGATTTCGAGCGGCTCTGAAGCATTGGGAGTTTTTGGATTTGTGGCACAGGCGGCCGGAGCAATCTTTGGTTTCATCGGTGCGGTCTATGTTGCGGCAAAGTACCTTCCTCCACAGAATCTGTCGCTCTTCGTCGGCAGCGCACAAATGATTGGCATGGCAGGGGCAGCTCTGGGGACAAAGCCTGTTCACGCATTAATCGATCCTACCAGCGGGCCCGCGTGGCCTTGGCAGCAAGTCTGGTTGCTTTTCGCTGTAATCGGGGCCGCGCTGACTGTAGGCATGTGGTTGCTGCTGCCCCGAGACAGTGCGACTAACTCCGAGCGCGCCTCGCGGTTCTCTCTGAACGCCTTGGTACGTCCCTACAAAGTTGTCTTCGACAATCCGCAAACCTATCTATGCGGTTTGATTGGAGGACTCCTATTTGCGCCCACAACTATCGGCGTTCTTGTTTGGGCTACCGAGTTTCTTCATCAAGGTCGAAGCGTGAGTTTGACGGAAGCGGCAGCGGATGCGTCCCTTGTCCCAATCGGTTGGATCATCGGTTGCCCTCTACTGGGCTATGTGTCCGACCGAATCGGACGCCGCAAGCCTGTTCTCATTGCCGGAGCAGCGATGTTGCTTCTTGCGTTGGCCGCTGCGCTCTATGTGAACTCCTCGTTTGTGGTCCGGTACGTGATCGCCTTGGTCATCGGGATCTCCTCTGGATCGGCAATGATCCCGTTTACGGTCGTGAAGGAAGTGAATCCAGACGAGGTCAAAGGGTCGGCTGCGGGAGCAATGAACTTTCTTTGTTTCATGGTCACGGGATTGTTGGCACCCGTCTTTGAGCGAACGCTGCGCCCCACGGAAGGTCAGCTACAGACATTGGGCGGTTTTCAAAGCGCACTGAGTCCACTCATATACGGCGTCGGTGTGGCAATCGTGCTCTCGTGTTTCCTTCGCGAAACCGGCCGGAATGCTCGCCACGAGCATGACCTTTCTCCCACTGGAGATCTGGTTCTCGAAGAATCCGGATCATGATGACTGTTTTGTTTTTCAGTCTCCTGAAGCCGTGGAGTTTTTGATAGCGCTGAAGAGAAGGAGCGGGCGATGACGAAACAAGTGCAGCACACTCTATATCAGGTCTCTACGGCCGCAGCTTTGGTTCAAGGGGTCTACGCGGGCGCGGTGCGCGTCTCCACCCTCCGGCAGCACGGCGACCTTGGCCTAGGCACCTTTGAGGGCCTGGACGGTGAAATGGTCGTGGCGGACGGACACTTCTTTCAGGTCCGTTCGGACGGCAGTGTGAGAGAAGTACAAGACGACGTTCTGGTTCCGTTTGCGGCAGTCACAGATTTCTCTCCCGACCGATCGGTCACGCTCGATAATTGCCCGGACCTGTCTCAGCTGACTGCGCGCTTCGACACTTTGCGCCCTTCTGACAACTTCTTTTTCGCGCTGAGAGTCGACGGAACATTCGACTACATACACGCGAGAGCGATGCGTCGAACGAAGGAAGGAGTGCCGCTCGTCCAAGCGGCCGCAGTTCAACCCGAGTTCGAATTCAAGAACATTTTGGGGACTCTCGTGGGCTTCTGGACCCCTGAGTATGCGAAAGCTTTGAATGTACCCGGATACCATCTGCACTTCATCTCGGCAGATCGCACGCGCGGGGGGCATCTCCTGCAGTGCCGCGGGAAGAATCTGAGCCTGCAGATTCAGTCCGAGGGCGACTACCACGTCGTGTTGCCCCAAACCAATGACTTTCTGAAAGCCAACCTACGGCGAGATCCGACGGCGGATCTTGCGAAAGCAGAAGGAGAAAAGAAGTGAGTACACCCGCCAAGAAGCCAGCTGTGCAATCGGGCGCCGAGTTGTTAGTGAAGAGTCTGGAGGCGCAAGGAGTCGAATATGTCTTCGGCATACCAGGAGCGAAGGTCGACAAGGTATTCGACACGCTTTTGGATTCGAAGATCAAAACCGTTGTCTGCCGTCATGAGCAGAACGCCGCGTTCATCGCGGCTGGTATCGGCCGGATGACGGGCAAGGCAGGGGTGGCACTCGTAACTTCGGGGCCGGGCGCCTCGAATCTGGTCACGGGTTTCGCAACGGCCACCTCTGAAGGTGATCCCGTCGTCGGCATCGGGGGCTCAGTTCCTGTTGCCGATCGACTGAAACAGCTCCATCAAAGCATGGATACCGTAGATCTCTTCCGGCCGGTCACCAAATTCAGCGCAGAAATCGACTCGCCGAGCGCTATTTCGGAGGTTGTGGCAAATGCCTTTCGCGCAGCGGAATCTGGACGCCCAGGCGCCGCGTTCATCAGTGCTCCGAAGGACGTGATGGTGGGAGAAGCGACTGGAGACGTCTTGACCCCGGCAGCGCCGGTGACCCTGGGCGCAGCGGACACTGCCGCAATCGGCGCAGCCGCTCGGCTAATCAACAAGGCGACAAACCCCGTTCTGTTCCTGGGATTGCTTGCGAGCGAGAAACAGGCGGCTGAAGCCGTGCACGGATTCATTGCTAGAACAAACATGCCGATCGTCTCCACCTACCAGGCCGCGGGAGTTGTTCCCCGGGAGCACTTCGATCGATTCGGCGGGCGAGTCGGCTTATTTCGAACACAGACCGGAGACAGAATCCTCGATGCAGCCGATCTGGTGATTACGGTGGGGTACGACCCAATTGAATTCGAGCCCGCTCTTTGGAACCGGGGCAAGAAACGCAATTTGATTCACATCGATGTGGTTCCTGAGGACGTGGATAACGATTACCGGCCAGAGGTAGAGCTGACCGGAAATATCGGGGCAACTTTGCGGGCGCTCACCGAACGGATCACCGGTACTACTTCCACAGGCAGCGCCGAACTGCTCCAAGAAGTTGCAAGGGAACGCGCCGCTTTTGCCAAATTGGCCGTCGGTTTGAACGGGACGCCCGTCCATCCCGCGCGCCTGGTGCACGAACTTCAAACCTTGCTTAGTGATGATATGACTCTGTGTCTCGATATGGGCTCGTTCCACATCTGGTTGGCTCGGCATCTTTACAGTTTTCGTGCCCGGCAAATTCTAATGACCAACGGGCAACAGACACTTGGCGTCGGCCTCCCGTGGGCGATTGCCGCCAGCCTGGTGCGCCCCAATGAAAAAGTAATCTCGATCTCTGGGGACGGGGGCTTTTTGTTCTCGGCCATGGAATTGGAAACCGCGGTCCGTCTCAAGTGCAACCTTGTCCATTTGGTCTGGATTGACGGCTTTTACGACATGGTCGGCATTCAGGAGATGGCCAAATACGGACGTTTGTCCGGTGTGAAACTTGGCCCGGTTGACGTTGTCGGGTTTGCCGAGGCCTTTGGTGCCAAAGGCCTGAAGATCGAACGTCCAGAGGAGATCTCGTCAACCCTAAAGAAAGCACTCGCGATGCAGGGTCCTGTGATCATCGGCATACCCGTGGATTACAGAGACAATCACCGGTTGATGGAGACCGTACATCTTGAGGCTCTGGACTAGGAGCGATCGCTCCAGTGCAGGGCAGTGCAACACTTTTGATGCGTGTTTTCAGTAGGCAGAAAGGATCAAATGTTGAAAGAAGAGGCAGGATGAAAATGCAGACGACTCTGTTTGGACTCTTACTTTAATCCGCAAATTCGTTCAGGCCCTTGGGTAGTGGAACCCTAAAAGGAGCCATGATCATACGGCCGAGAAGTCGGCTTTCCGGACAAGTGTCCAAGGTCAATTTCTGGTGAACTCTTGCTGAACTATAGACTGCAAATGAGGTATTGCGCGGCAACTGCGGAGTGTCTAACGCAAACAAAACAAACATAAAGCAATCCGTGCGAACAGCTCAGGTAGAATTAGCAAACCGCCACCTAGAATCGTTCCTTGAATACCTCAAAATTCTTCAAACATTCGTGAAGAAGTGGGGTCCAAACTGGGGTCCAACTTGCCCGTTATTAGGAGCCAATTTCGGGGTTAAGCGGTGCAGAATCAACGGTAAGTGTGAAATTTAACAGACGAATGGCGGCGATTCGGTTCCCTGCCGAACAACGCTGATTCATTTGTGGCCTGTATGAGGTTATCCCCGCATAGCGCCCGCACTAACAACCCCCGTTTTCGGATAGGTTCCCGATTTGCCAACCCATTTGGGCCACGCGGCCTCCGGCAGGACGATTTGCGGTCAGTCCATACCTCCAGGGGCAGTACGTCGGGCGGCGGCTTGACCGACTTTCAGTGCAATCGAATCGCGAGTAGAATCCTCGCAGAGAATGCCGATGCGCCCGGGTCCCCGCAAACATCCGATTCTTTACGCCAGCTCGTCAGAGATTAACAACAAAATAGTCTCAGTGTCATTGTTCCGCGACGACGGCAACGATTCGTTTCACGCTCACGGCTGCGTTGTCGTTCCTACCGAATCGAGAGGCACACTACTCCGGGCAAAGGAAATCTAATTCCCGCGCTCGCTTCCTAGACTGAGGTAGCACAAGGAAGAAAACACATGAAGGAATTTCTAGAAAAGTTGTTCTCGTCGGATTTTATGCCCCACGGCTACTGCTATTTATGGAAGCCGGGCTTGGTCTGGCTCCACGTGCTCTCGGACGCCCTCATCGCACTCGCCTATTTTTCTATTCCCGTGACTTTAGTCTATTTCATACGCAGGAGGCGAGACCTACCCTTCCACTGGATGTTTGTCAGTTTCGGGATGTTCATCCTAGCCTGTGGTGCCACACACACCATGGAAGTTTGGACACTCTGGCATGGGACCTACTGGCTCTCTGGGGCGATCAAAGTTGTCACTGCTATGGCCTCAGTCCCTACAGCGATACTGCTTGTTCAAATAGTTCCGCAAATGCTGGCACTCCCGAGCCCGGAAGCCATGAGGCTCGAAATTGCAGAGCGCAAACGTGTAGAGGGGGCACTACATCAAGCGAATAATGAACTCGAACGCAAAGTTCTAGAGCGAACAACGGAACTGAGACAAAGCGAAAGCGAGCTTCGACAGCTCATCGATGCGATTCCCCAACAAGTATTCGTTTTCGACTCGGATTGGAGACCTCTTTTTGCGAACCGGCGAGAGCTGGAATTCACTGGCCTCACTCCGCAAGAGGTGCGGTCAAGAGACGCAGTTGCCAAAGTTTTTCATCCTGAAGATCTGAAGAAATTGGAGGTCCTTCGTGAGGGTACGCTCTCAAAGGATGCCCCTTTTGAGATGGAAGCGCGAAGACGAGGAAAAGACGGGGAATACCGGTGGTTTTTGATCCGATACAGTCCGCTCCGGGATGAGCAGGGACGCGTGCTTCGGTGGTACAGCACACGTACTGACATCGAGGACCGCAAGCGGGCCGAAGAAGAACGACGGCAAAATGAGCTGGCGAAACGGACTGCCGATCTCGCTATTGCGAGCGAGCGTCTGAGAAGTGAACAAATCAAGCGCGCAGGTGCAGAAGAAGCTGCGCGGGCCGGAGAAGAGCGCTTTCGAGCCGTCGCAGATTCGCTGCCGGAGCCCCTCACCGACATTGCACCCGACCAGCGCTACCGATTCAGCAATGTGGCCTTTGAGGAGTGGTTCGGCTTGACCTCAGAACAAGCCAAGAGCTTGTCGGTTCGGGAAGTCATGGGTGAGGAAATCTACGACACTATCCAGCCTTACATAGAGAAGGCACTGCGAGGCCAGAGCGCCAGCTTCGAGGGTCACCTCTTTTTCAAGAAGGCCGGGCGACGATATGTCCACATTGATTTTGTGCCCCGCAGAGACCAAGGTAGCGAAGTATATGGCTGCTATTCCGTGCTTAGGGATCTGACTCAGTTGAAGGAGGCCGAGGAGAAGTTTCGGAGAGTCGTGGAGACCGCACCTGATGCGATCGTACTTGTTAGTCCGGAAGGGCGAATCGTCATGACGAACCCTCAAGCGGAACACATGTTTGGGTACGCACAACAAGAACTGATTGGCCAGCCGGTCGAAATCCTCGTGCCCGACCGCTTTCGGAGGGGGCACCCTGGCAACCGCTCAGCCTATTTGAAAAAACCGGTGATTCGCTTCATGGGAGTGGGCCAGGAACTCTGTGTGGTGCGCAAAGACGGTACCGAGTTGCCGGTCGAAATCAGCCTGAGCCCGATCGAGACTGTGGATGGCACCCTTGTTTCATCTACCATTCGCGATATAACCGAGCGCAAACAGCTCGAGCAGCAGGCTCGACGGGCCACCATCCTGGAAGAGCGCAGTCGCATGGCTCGCGATGTCCATGACACCATCGCCCAGGGATTCACGGGCATCGTTTTGAACTTGGAAGCGGCAGAGCAAGCCTCGGCGGACTTGCCGGAGGAAGTTCGCCATCGCATCACGCGTGCACGGGACGTGGCACGCCAGAATCTGGAAGAAGTGCGCCGCTCCGTTCTGATGTTATCTGCCTCACCCGCAGTAAGTGGAGATTTGGCTGGAGCGATTCGCGAGTCAGTGGACGGCATTCAGTCAAATACAGGAGTTCGAGTGGGCTTCTCCGTACGTGGAACCCCCCAGCATCTAGATGCTAGATTCGAGGAAAATCTGCTGCGCATTGCTCAGCAATCGCTGGATAATGCCCTGCAACATGCACAGGCCACACGAATTCGAATCGAGTTGGTCTTCGGGAAAAAGCAGGTTCGACTGAACATCGAAGACAACGGTCAGGGATTTGTAATCTCAAAGGGGCCTGGTCGCGGGATGGGTATCAACGGGATGTGCGATCGTGCAGAGGAGATTGGCGGGAAGTGTGAGATAAAGAGCCAGCCGGGAAGGGGCACACGCGTCACGGTCAAGGTTCCGCTTCTCGGCGTGGGGCGCCCGAGGGTTCGCTATGGAGAAGAAGTCCAAGACAGCCTTTAGCACCCAGATTCGCGCTGTCATCGCGGATGATCATCCCGTAGTCCGGGAGGGACTGCGAGCGCTGGTCAACTCCCAGCAGGATATGAAGGTTGTCGGCGAAGCGGCGAATGGACGGCAGGCTGTTGAACAATTTCTTCTGCATCGACCTGACATATTGTTGTTGGACCTCCGCATGCCAGAGATGAACGCAATTGAGGCGATGCACGCCATTCTCGAAAAGGCACCCGAGGCCAGGATCATCGTGCTGAGTACCTACAACCTGGACGAAGACATCTACCGTTCATTGAAGGCCGGAGCGAAGGCATACCTCCTGAAGGATTCTCCCCGCGAGCAATTGCTGGAATCCATTCGGTCTGTCCGTGCCGGGCTTCCGAGCATAGCCCCGTCAATCGGGGTGCGGTTGGCTGCAAGGTTGCGTGGTCCGGACCTGACTGACCGGGAAATTGATATAGCCAGATTACTGGTGGCTGGCAAGACGAACAAAGAAATCGGTTCGTCGCTCAAGATTACCGAGGGCACGGTGAAGGTCCACATCCGGCATGTACTCAAGAAGCTGGGTGCCGGCGGGCGCACCGAGGCCATTCGGATTGCACTGGAGCGCGGGATTGTGCACCTGACGTGATGTTTCGGTGTCTGAAGGTAGCCACTGGCCCGCCGGCGAAGCAAAAAATTGTTCTGTCCTAATGGGCTTCGTCAGTAACGCTTCTACCTCCTAAGGAATACAGCGAAATACCTCGCAAAGTGTATTGATCTTCACCAGGCTTTCGGAATAGCTTTTCGTCGATTCTTTCCTTTCAAGCTCCATAGACAAGTAGGAGGCGTGCTATTAAGCATGACTGGCCCAGCACAGTTCTCTCGCCCCAAATGCGTAAATAAACGCAATCTAGAACAGTTCTATCGACTCCCCGGATCGCATGAGTCTTGGTCATACAGTGACGGGGCGCTCTGCCGGCGAACAAGCGGGGTCAAATCGAGCGACTTGGAATAGTGACAGCTATCGCGGCAAGGGTATTTCAGATGTCTGTACCGTAATCCTTGGATCAGAGATAGCCAGATTGGAACGACGCAAACGGAGGGCCGATGAGAGGAATCGCGCCGCCTCGCCAAGTATTCCTCCCCTTAATCGGGGTAGTCCTGTTTTTCTTCGCGGCGATGTATTCGTTCGCCCGCCAACAGCCGAGCCAGGATCCTGTGGGTTCTGACCGGAGAGAAAATCTTTCGTATTCGAAACCCGCGTCTCACCAGGCCGCAACTCCCCAGG
>Ga0210403_10005426_pt1 | contig 10823 bp, 9 predicted proteins | sample IncBWC19MmetaG_FD_150863 | JGI IMG/M metagenome (GOLD analysis project Ga0210403, IMG submission 150863) | Forest soil microbial communities from Barre Woods Harvard Forest LTER site, Petersham, Massachusetts, United States - Inc-BW-C-19-M | ecosystem: Environmental > Terrestrial > Soil >... | reverse complement strand
AGAGATCTTCTGGCGGCGGGGGCGAGGGTTGCGCCGGTTTGAGAGATGCGATCCGAGGGTGCGGATGGAAACGTCTGCGCCTCCCGTGTTGGAAAGGAAACGCTCGCTGGGGCTGTCCATGCCTGCTTGCTTCCTTTCGTGGATATTTATCGCTTAGCAAATAGCACTTGGCATTTCGCCGAACCGGCTCGGTGACATATGAAGGCTAACCGCTAAACGCTAACTGTTGAATGCTGAACCTCACCGACAATTTCGGGCGCTCGATCCACGACCTGCGGATCTCGATTACCGACCGCTGCAACTATAAGTGTGTGTACTGCCGGACGGGGACGAACGGCGCAGCGTATGCGGAACTCCCGTTCGAAGATTATCTGCGGATGGCGCGGATACTGGTTGGGCTCGGGATCACGAAGATTCGCCTGACGGGTGGCGAGCCCCTGCTGCGCAAAGGGATTGTGGACTTCGTACGCAACCTTGCAAATCTGCGCACCGCGGACGGCAGCAAGCCTGAAATAGCACTGACGACGAACGGCCATCTGCTGGCTGAGATTGCCCAACCGCTGAAGGATGCCGGGCTTGACCGCGTGACGGTCAGCATGGACGCGGTGGATCCGGAGCGATTCGCGCGGATTACGCGCGTGCCGAATGGATACGAGAGTGTGCTGGCGGGAGTTCGCGCATCGCGGCAGGCGAGGCTCGATCCGGTAAAAATCAATTGCGTCCTGCTGCGCGGCTTCAATGAAGATCAAATCGTTAACTTCGGAAAGTTCGCGCGGGAAGAGCGGGTGGTGGTGCGCTTCATCGAATTCATGCCGCTCGAAGAGGACCGCGTTTGGACTCCGGAAATTGTAGTTACGCTCGACGAGATTCTCGCGCGCATGTCGGAGTATCTGCCGCTGGAGGAGATTGCGCACGAGCGCAGCGAAACGGCGCGGCGATATCGCTTTTCCGATGGCGTGGGCGAGTTTGGAATCATCGCGCCGGTGTCGCATCCATTCTGCGGACATTGCAGCCGAATTCGGATCACGTCGGACGGCAAGCTGCGCACGTGTCTATTTTCCGTGTGGGATCACGACCTGCATGACTTGATGCGGCGCGGCGCGACGGACGAGAAGCTCGCGGAGTTCATCGTGAAGGTGGTGGAGAAGAAAGAAGAACGGCACCACATCGGAGAGCCGGGATTTGTGCCGGCGTCGCGGACTATGGTCCATAGCGGAGGATAGTAGTGACGGGAGGGCCAGCCAGGACCAGAGTGGTAGGATAACCGTCGGTGAAACGATCGATTGCCATTGCGCTGAGCTTGGTTGCCCCGGTAATTGCACTGGCCGCGCCACCCGCTACGGGAAGTGGGTTGAACGACGGCGTATATTACAACGCGGAACTCGCTGTTCGCTACACGCCGCCGCAGGGCATGACCGACGAAACGGCCGATGCACAGGATGCTGTCCGTGCCCGCGCCGCTGCTGCTCACACCACGAATACGTTTGATGTGATGTTGTCGCTGGTTTCCGGGCCTGACGATGCCGTAGCCGATTGGTATTCCGCGCCATCGAGACGTACCCACGCTCAAAGTTTGCCAGCCTGAGCGACTCCGCAGCCGAGGAAAAGATCAACAAGTGGGCTGCCGGCCAGGAGGTGGTATCGGCAGTCGGGAGACCAAGGCGTATGTCGGTGGCAGGAGCCGATTTTCTAGTTTCGGAGTTTGAGCACTCGGACCCGTCGGTGCAAAAACATGCGCGGGTGTTCAGCACGATTCGAAATGGCAAGCTGCTGGTGATCGCGTTTACGGTCAATGCCAGTGAAAGATTGAATGGACTGGCCGAAAGTATCCAGAGCCTGCAGCTTTCAAAAGCTGGGAAGTAGCGGTCAGTTCTTAGTAGAAGGCGTCGTACTTCGTAACCGTCCAGCCTGAATCTTTCTTTTCTTCGGTTACCGAAAAGAGATCTTTGTAGGTTGCGGTCTGGCTAGGGTTGCTGTAACGCTCGCCTTTGTACTGCAGAATCACCAGGGGCGGCGCGTCCTCCCATTGCACCAGGTTCCAGGAAATCAGCGGGTGCTGGGCTTCGGAGTTGCAGAGGAACTCGGCGCGCTTCCTGCGGTAGTCCCTTTCCCACTGGGCGAGCAGTTTGCGGCAATTGCCGTCGCGCATCTCAGAGACAAAGCTATTGGCGGTGCGTTCGATGGTGCGATCGCGAAATGGATTCATGGTGATGCTGATCGGCATCTGGGTCAGGGGATCGCGTTCCTCGGAGCGCGACAGGACTGGCGGCTGATTGCTGAGCCAGTACAGATAACCGAGGAACACGAGCACCAGCAGGCCAGCGGAGCCCAGAGCGATAGCGAGATGGGCGCGGGAAAAACGCATCAGGAGAAGTTTGGGGGATGGACGAGCCGAGGGCAAGGTTACTTCAGATACTTACGTAACTGCGGAGAGGCCGGTCCGCGACTCGCTGACGAGCTTTGCTCGGCTTGGACGGACGAATGCGTTCGTCCCTACGCTAGCCCCCTCCGCGGGTCTCACCGAAGTTCCGAGCGAGTTCGAGGCGCTCTTCTGCCCCTTTGGCGCAAGGCGTCCTGGTTTGTGTTTTCCATATGGGCGGCGTATAGTTGGTAACGAAAACTGTTGTGTCGTAGTGCCAGGATTGTCGAAGCACACCAGTGGGCGAAAGCCCACTTTTTAGTTGGGCCGATCATCGGGAATGGCCTGGCGCGGCGGCTCCGGCGCAAATTGCTGAAAACATGGCTTTTGATCTGGATAAGGTCCGGCAGATTGCCGAGCGGGTGGCGGGCTCGAGCGGGCTGGAAGTAGTCGAAGTGGAAGTGCGCGGGGCGGGTAAGCACCGCACACTGCGCGTATTTATTGACCGACCGGGAGCGGTGCCAGCAATTGATCGCCCGGACGGCGTGACGCACGAGGATTGCTCGAAGTTTAGCCGGGAATTCGGGACCATCGTCGACGTTGAAGATGCTTTTCCGGGGGGATCGTATGTGCTGGAGGTTTCTTCTCCGGGACTGGATCGCAAGCTGACGAAGGCGGCGGATTTTGAGCGCTTCCGCGGCCATCGCGTGAAATTGACGACACGGGAGCCGGTGAGCGACAACCGGCATTTTGAAGGGAAGCTGGAAAGCTTCGAGAACGGAAAGCTGCTGCTGGATCTAAGCGCGGGGCCCAAGAACAAGAAGAAGATGCGTCCGAAAGACGGCGAGGCGCTGAACGTTGAGATTGAGTTACGGAACGTAGAGAAAGCGAATCTAGTACCGGAAATCTAGGGGCACGGTCTCAGGGGTTAGGTCTCAAGTCTCAGGAAAATCAAGTTCGAAGACGTGTCGCCGAAGACCCGAGGCTTGAAGAGTTTGGAATTTTTATGGCCAGTGAGCTCTACAACATTATCGAAGGGGTCAGCCGGGAGAAGGGCATTGATCCGCAAATTGTGGTGAGCGCGGTCGAGGACGCCATTGTCGTGGCCACGCGCAAATACTATAAGACGCAGGAGAACTTGCGCGCCGTGCTCGACAAAGAGAGCGGCAAGATCAGCGCTTACGCGGTGAAGTCGATCGTCGAGAGTCCGGAGCAGGTGGAAGATCCGAATCTGCAGGTCACGGTGGAGCAGGCGCGGAAGTTGGATCCGAGCGCGGAAGCGGGCGGAGAGCTGATGATCCCGAAAGTGACGGAAGGGATTCTGGGGCGGATTGCGGCGCAGCTTGCGAAGCAAGTGATCTTTCAGAAAGTACGCGAGGCCGAACGCGACACCGTTTACAACGAATACATCGGGCACGTGAACGAGGTGGTGAATGCGACCGTGAAGCGGCTTGAGGGTCCGGACGTCATTCTCGATATCGGCAAGGCCGAAGCACGCATGGGACGCAAGGAGCAGTCGCGACTGGAATCGTTCGCGGTGGGCGAGCGGATTCGGGTCGTGATCGTGCGAGTGGAGAAAGCGGTGAAAGGACCGGGCGTGATCGCTTCGCGCTCCGCTCCGGAATTAGTCCAGCATCTGTTCCAGACCGAAGTACCGGAAATTTATGACGGCACGGTGGTGATTCGGGCGATTGCGCGGGAAGCGGGCGAGCGCACGAAGATCGCGGTGATGTCGAAGGACAAGGACGTCGATGCGGTCGGAGCTTGCGTGGGCATGAAGGGCATGCGAGTGCAGTCGATCATCCGCGAGCTGCGCGGAGAAAAGATCGACATCATCGAGTATCACGAGGATGCGGTTACATTTGCGGAGAAAGCCCTGCAGCCGGCGAAAGTGAGCCGGGTAACGATCGTGGATGCGACGGACAAGCATTTGGAAGTGGTGGTGGACGATACGCAACTCTCGCTTGCGATCGGGAAAAAGGGGCAGAACGTGCGGCTGGCGGCAAAGCTGCTGGGTTGGAAGATCGACATCAAGAGCGAAGAGGAAAAGCGGCAGGAAGTGGAGCAGCAGATGTCGGCGCTGGTCACCCAGACCGTAACTCCGCTGGAGATTGTTACCGGATTGGGCGAGGGGCTGGTCGAGAAACTGAAGGCGGCGGGCGTGAACACGGTGGAGTCGCTGGCCGATATGACGCCGGAGCAGTTGGAAGCGATTGAAGGCATTGGCCCGAAAACGGTGGAAAAAATCAGTATTGCGGTCAATAATTACTTTGCCACCCTGGATGGCGGCGAGGCCGTAGCCGCCGCGGAACCGGAGGGCACTGAAGAAGCCGCCACCGAAGCGGCTTTCAGCGAGGAATCGCTGGCAGAGGGCACGGTTGAAGCCGATGCATTGGCCGGCGACGCGGAGTCTGCCGAAACGGAGCCCACAGAAATGGCGGCGGCAGAAGAAGTCGCTGAACCTTCAATTAAAGAAGCCGCGACTGAAGACGTCCCGACCGCCGAATCTGCGACCGAAGAAGCCGCGGAAGACAAGAAGAGCTGAACAGGGAGCGCGGCGAGTTCGGAGTTGCGTCCGAACCGAATGCGCGGGGTTCGTCAAACGCTAGTCACACGAGGTTAGACATGCGAGCTTAGATACACGAAATCAGCGGGACAAGAAGAGGAAACGACAGCGGATGAGCAAGATTCGAATCAATGATCTGGCCCGTGAGTTGGAAGTCAAGAGCAAGGAAATTCTTGACGTGCTGACCACGGTGGGTGTTACGGAGAAGAAAACGCATTCCAGTTCTCTCGAAGATCACGAAGCGGAACTGGTGCGAAAGCATCTCCGCGGCCGCTCCGAGGGAGCGCCGAGTTCGGTGAAGACTTCGCGTGCCGCCCATGGCGACGAAGGCATCAAGACCAAGATTGACCTGTCGAATATTTCGCGGCCCGGAGACGTGCTGCGCGCCATCACGCAGCAAAAGGGAGTAGCCGAGCATCCCGCGGCCCGCCCGGCAGTCAAGCCGCCGGCTGAGAAGCCGGCGGTAGAAGCGAAGGCAGGGGCGCCGAAGGCAGTGCCACCCAAGCCAGTGATTGACGCGCCTGCGCCGCCTGCGCCCAGGATGGTGACGCCGGCTTCGGTCGCTGCCGGATATCGGCCGCCGACCGTGGTCGTCATTCCGCCCAAGATTCCCGTCGCACAACCCGCCGCGACCACACCGGCTGCTGCAAGTTCGACTGCGGCGCCGCCAGCCAGCGCCGCTCCGCTGCGGGCTGCGAGTCCAGCGGCGCAGCCTCCCGCACCTAATAACGTTACGCAGATGCCAGACGCTCCCGCGAAGTCAGGGGCTTCGGTTGCTCCTCCGCCGAGAATGATCATGCCGCAGACCGGTCCGCGCCCCGTATACAAGGCGCCTCTGGCTGCGCCAGGACCTGCGCCGAGTACTGCTTCGCGTCCGATGCCTGGACGACCTGTGCCGGGGCAGCCAATTTTTCAACGCACGGCCCGGCCGCAAGCGCCGGGATCGGCCCGGCCTCCGCTTCGTCCGGGCGAACGCCGACCGATGCATCCGACGCGAGTGGCGCCGGCCGGATCGCGTCCACTCGGAGTAGGTCCGGGAGCCGGGCTGCCGCCGCCGGGACCGACGCGTCCGGGAAGCCGTCCGGGGGGTCCGGCACGACGACCAGGGCAGAGGTATGTACCGCGAGGCGTGAAGGAAGGCCCGATGAAGGGCTACACTCCGCCGGCGCGGATGACCATCAGCAACGAGCCCGCGCCGATCACGCGGAACATCACGATTACAGAAGGAATCTCAGTGAAAGACCTGGCCGAGAAACTGGGCATTCGTGCCAAGGATGTGATTGCGCGGCTGGTGGTGCGGGGCGTGTTCGCGACCATCAATCAAACGCTCGACGCGGAGCTGGCAAGCGAAATGGCGCGCTTCTTCGGAGCGGATACGGAAGTGATCACCTTCGAAGAACAAGCTGCCAAAGACACGACCGAAGCAACCGAGAGCAAAGAGGAAGGCGCGGAAGCAGTGCCGCGTCCACCTGTGGTCACGATCATGGGCCACGTGGACCATGGCAAAACGACGCTGCTGGATTCGATCCGCTCGACCAATGTGGCGGGCGGCGAGGCGGGCGGCATTACGCAGCACATCGGCGCATACAAGGTTGCCATCACGGATAAGGCGTCTCCGGCTTACGGGCGCGAGATCGTATTCCTGGATACGCCCGGCCATGAAGCGTTCACGCGCATGCGTTCGCGCGGCGCGAAGGCGACCGACATCGTGGTGCTGGTCACCGCGGCCGACGACGGCGTTATGCCGCAAACGATTGAAGCGATCGATCACGCGCACGCCGCCGAAGTTCCCATCATTGTGGCGGTCAACAAAATCGATAAGCCCGGCGCGATGCCGGAGCGAGTCAAGAAGCAACTGGCGGATCGCGGGCTGCTGCCGGAAGACTGGGGCGGCAAGACGGTCTTCGTCGACGTTTCCGCGAAGCAGAAGACGAATCTCAATCTGCTGATGGAAATGATCTTGTTAACGGCGGACTTGCAGGAATTAAAAGCGACTCCGGGACGCGCGGCGAGCGGATTGGTGCTTGAAGCGAAACTGGATCGGGGACGCGGTCCGGTGGGGACGATCCTGGTGCAGAATGGCACGCTCCGCGCGGGCGACAACTTTGTGGTCGGGAACGTCTATGGCAAAGTTCGCGCGATGTTCGACGATCGCGGAAAGGCGCTGAAGGAAGCGCCACCCTCGACGCCCGTGGAAATTATTGGATTGGAAGGGCTGCCGCAGGCTGGCGATCAGTTTGTCGTAGTCACGGACCGCGAGAAGGCGCGCGATATTTCAGAATACCGCGGGCAGAAAGCGCGCGAAGCCACGCTCGCCAAGAGTTCGCGAGTCTCGCTCGAAGGCCTGGCGGAACAGTTGAAGACGGCGGGCATGAAGGAACTGAACGTCATTCTGAAGGCCGATGTGCAGGGATCGGTCGAAGTGCTGGGCGACTTGCTGGGCAGACTGTCGAACGAGAAAGTGCGGTTGAAGTTGCTGCGGTCGGGCATTGGCGCGATCACGGAGACGGATGTGCTGCTGGCATCGGCGTCGAACGCCATCATCATTGGATTTAACGTGCGTCCGGAGCGCAAGGCGCAGGAATTGGCCGATCAGGAAAAAGTCGACATACGGCTACACTCGATCATTTACGAACTGCAGGACGAGATCAAGCGCGCCATGACTGGCCTGCTCGAACCGACGATCAAAGAGACCTACCAGGGGCGGGCAGAGGTGCTGGAGACCTTCCGCATTCCGAAGGTGGGGACCATTGCCGGTTGCCGCGTGAGCGATGGCCTGATCAAGCGCGATTCCGAAGTGCGGCTGCTGCGCGATAACGTGGTCGTGTTCAAGGGGAAAGTGGCCTCGCTGCGGCGCTTCAAGGACGATGCGTCCCAAGTGACCAGCGGCATGGAGTGCGGTATCTCGATCGCGAACTACGGCGACATCAAAGCTGGCGACGTGATCGAGGCGTTTGTGACGGAGAGGATCGCCGCGGAAGCGATTAAGTAGGTTTGTGGAGCGCCGGGCGTCCACGCCCGGCTTCCCGCAGGCATTCGTTTTTACGGCTGAGGCGGAGCGGGCTGTTTTTTCGTCGACGCGGCCAGCTGACGCAACACATCGATGAATGCAGTTGTGGCGCAGGAGAGGGTTCGGTCGCGGCGGTAGGCGAGTCCCAGTTCGCGAAACAGTTCCACATCCTCCAGATCAATCAGCTTCACTCTTCCGGATGCCACTTCATCGCGGGCGAATGACGCGCTGATGAGAGACACTCCGAGATCGGCCGCCACAAAGCTCTTGATCATGCCGATGCTGGGCAATTCCATTCGAACCTGCAGTTCGTCGCGATGAGGGCGGAACAGCTTGTCCAGGAGCCTTCGGGTGTGGCCGGTCTTTGGCAGCAATATGGGTTGTTTGACGATATCGCGGACGGCCGCCGTTTTATGCTTGGCCAGGGGATTGTTGGGGCTCACCATCAACATCAGCTTGTCGCGGAAGATAGGTTGGATTTCCAGGCTCGGAGACTGAATGGGTAGGGTCAGAATGCCAACTTCGATGGAGCCGTTCTCGAGCTTTTCTGTGATCTTGTAGCTGAAATTCCGGTAAATATTGATCTGCACCGGCGGGTAGCGCCGGCAGTATTCGGCAAACACCTCAGGCAGAACGTAGAGGCAGGTAGTCTCGTTGGCGCCGACGCGAAGCGTGCCGCGGGGCGTGCTGCTGTGGTCCGCCACCGCCATCAGCGATTCCTCGCGCAGCAGTTTCAGCCGCTCGGCATAGTCAAAGAGAATCTGTCCGGCGGGGGTCAGTTTTACGGTCTTGCCCGAGCGGTCGAGCAGGCGATCGCCATACTCCTGCTCCAACTGGCGGATTTGGGCGCTGACCGCCGATTGGGAGCGGAAAACTTTCTCTCCAGCGCGGGAAAAGCTGCCCTGTCTGGCCACTTCCAGGAACGTGATTAACTGATCGAAATCCATTCGGTTTATGCGGGATTATAGCGGACTCTGCGGCCTTGGCGTGACATTAGGATGAATTTGCCGTGAAACCGCGGAACTTTCAAAATTTGCATCCTTCCCATCGAAATTCTGAATTGTACTTTCCGACCCGTCTGGCAGTAAGTAAGAACCTACGAAATGTGTTCCTGAGGCGAAGTGTGCGGCCCTCCCGCGGCCTTTGCGGGCAAAGTCCCAACTCACGAGCAACTGGTTGGGAAGCGGCCCAGTGCCAAGTACGCCGCAAGCCAGCCCGCAGACTGTGCAGCAAGCTGTCTGGCAAGCTATGCCGCACAGTGTGCCAATGCTGTAAACGTGCCCATGACGACGCGTCTGAAAAATCCGAATAGCCCTCCCCCCGCTCAGGGCCTCTACCATCCTGCGCAAGAGCACGATGCCTGCGGGATCGGATTCGTGGCCAATGTTCGCGGCCACAAGAGTCACGAAATCATAAGCAAGGGAATCCAGGTGCTGCTCAATCTGACGCACCGCGGAGCCTGCGGATGCGATCCCGAGACGGGCGACGGCGCCGGCATTCTGCTCCAGATCCCACATCAGTTCTTTGCGCGGGAGTGTGGCAAGTTGGGCTTCGAGCTGCCTCTGCCCGGGGCTTATGGCGTCGGCATGACGTTCCTGCCGGTGGAGAAACATCAGCGGCTGCAATGCGAAGGAATTCTGGAGCGCATCGTGCGCGAGGAGGGATTGACCGTATTAGGTTGGCGCGATACGCCTTGCTTCGCTTCCGCCATCGGCCGCGTGGCGCGAGGTTCGCAACCTTACATCCAGCAGATCTTTGTAGGATGTGGTTCGTTCACCGCGGAAGACGCTTTTGAGCGGAAGCTTTACGTGGTGCGCAAGCGCGCCGAGAGTGAGATGGCCGTCTCCGGCATTGAAGATGCAAGTGTGTTCCACGTTTCATCGCTCTCTTGCCGCACCATTGTTTATAAGGGTTTGCTGCTGGCCCCGCAAATCACGAATTTCTACAAGGAGCTTTCCGATCCCGACGTAACCAGCGCGCTGTGTCTGGTGCACCAGCGCTTCTCGACCAACACATTTCCGAGTTGGCAACGAGCGCATCCTTATCGCTACATCGCGCACAACGGCGAGATCAACACGCTCAAGGGCAATGTCAACTGGATGCACGCCCGCCAGTCGCTGTTGCAATCTCCATTGTTTGGCGACGATATAAAGAAGCTCTTTCCAATCATCGCGCCGGATGGAAGCGATTCAGCAAATTTTGACAATGCCGTGGAACTGCTGTTGCAGGCGGGACGCAGCCTTCCGCATGCAATGGCCATTCTGATTCCGGAAGCGTGGGCTGGGAATCCTCACATGAAGCCGGAGAAGCGCGCATTTTACGAATATCATGCGTGCCTGATGGAGCCGTGGGATGGGCCGGCGGCGATTGCCTTCACCGACGGCAGAGTCATTGGCGCGATCCTCGACCGCAACGGCTTGCGGCCTGGACGGTACGTGGTTACTCATGACGAGCACGTCATCATGGCTTCCGAGGCCGGTGTGCTCGATATCGAACCGGAACAGGTAAAGATGAAGGGCCGCCTGCAGCCGGGGAAGATGTTTCTCGTTGATACAGTCGAAGGGCGCATTGTCCCGGACAAAGAAATCAAGCACCGGCTGGCTTCGCGACAGCCGTATGCGCAGTGGCTGAAAGACAATCAGATCACGATCGATCAGTTGCCCGAGCCTACACGCATGCACCATCCAGATGCGGAAACCCTGCTTCGCCGGCAGCGGGCGTTTGGTTACAGCGATGAGGATCTGCGGATGATCCTCGGCCCGATGGCTTCGAAGGGCCAGGAGCCGGTTGGGTCCATGGGGACGGATACGCCGCTCGCTTGTCTCTCGGACCGTCCGCAACCGCTGTTCAATTATTTCAAGCAGCTATTCGCTCAGGTCACCAATCCT
>Ga0210403_10005425_pt1 | contig 10823 bp, 10 predicted proteins | sample IncBWC19MmetaG_FD_150863 | JGI IMG/M metagenome (GOLD analysis project Ga0210403, IMG submission 150863) | Forest soil microbial communities from Barre Woods Harvard Forest LTER site, Petersham, Massachusetts, United States - Inc-BW-C-19-M | ecosystem: Environmental > Terrestrial > Soil >... | reverse complement strand
AGATGGTCCACAGTCTGCAATTCGGGGAACCTGTGTAGCAGAAAAGTTCGAAGATCGTCTTCTAGGCACGACCAATCCTTTCAGCACATAAATAGTATTTCTGGTTTTTTCGTCTACATCGCTGCAGATGTTTATTTAGCGGCGGCGGTTGCTTTCCGGGAAATGGAAAGGAAACCACTCGCCGTAGCTGCTCTTTGCAGAGAAGCGAGGTGCAGGCGGGCAGCCGCCGTTTTGCCGGAGTTCATTTCGAGTTCTCCCAGAGCCAACTCGGCTTCGAGCTGGTAACCTACGAAGCCGTATTTGGTTGCGGTTGTACGAACAGTTTCGAGTCGATCCTTCGTTTTCACGATCGAGTCGGTTCCTGCTCTTTGGCGCGCCGCAACGATTTGGAGCTTAAGGCGAGTAGTCGCGTTCTGGCTTTTTGTGGCAAGTTTCTGAGCATTATTAATTTCGGACTGGGCCTCAGCGGTTTTTCCTTGAGCGGCAAGAGCACACGCGAGGATTGCTCTCCCCTCGATTTCATCGTCGGAAAGTCTTTCAGCCACAAACTGTTCCAGGGCCTGACGCAATAGCGTTTCTGCTTCTTGAGGTTGACCTTCTTCGGTCAGCAGCTCGGCGTATCTAGAACGAGTCTCGGCAATAGTACTTTTGTCGCCCATTTCTTGCCTTGTCCGGAGAGCATCCAGGCACTGCTTTTTGGCTGTGGGGAGATCGCCAGCAAGCGCTTCAACGTGGCACAGACCATAGGTAGCATACGCCGCAATGCTCTTGTCGCCAGTGTCACGCGCAAAGTTCAAAGACTCCTCATAGTTCTTCCTTGCGCCGGGAAGATCTCCGTGTACTTCGAGCGCGGACGCGACACCAACTAGAGCATAGGCCATTCCGTCCTTATCATTGACTTCGTGAAACAGACGCAATGCTTGGTCAGCAATTTTTGTCGCAGTGAACCAATTTCCTTGTTCGGTCGTGACGCTGGCCAGATTATTCAATGCGTATCCTTCGTAGTCCTTGTCCCCAACTTCGTGGAACAGTGAAACAGCCTGGCCGTACATCTTTCGAGCCCCCGACAAGTCACCGCGCACGAGGAGGACGTTGGCGATGTTGTTGGTCGCTGTCGACATACCCTGTTTACTTCCAGTTTCGCGAGAAATGTCGAGCGCCGCTTGATATTTCTTTAGTGCCCCTTCGACGTCACCAGTACTCATGAGGGCGCTGCCCGTGAGATTCAGGACGCGGCTCACTCCTGTCCGATCTCCCAATGATCTGGAAATCTGCTCTGATTGCTCGGCTACTCGCATTGATTCACGAAACTGTCCAAGATTCTGCAGCGCCCAACCTTCGGAATAGAGAGCGGCTGCCATAAGAAACCTGGCGCCCTGTTGTGCTGCCTTTTCTGCGGCGGCCGAGGCAGCCGATTGTTGGCGTTTCAAATCTCCCAAGCTTTCGGCTGCTTTCGCTTCCGCATAGTCGATACGTGGATCCTCACTGGCTGGGGGCGGCAGCTTGCGCATGGCAGCTACGGTCTGTAGAGCTTCTGCCTTTCCGACGTTCGTCTGCGCTGAGGCCAAACGAAGCCCGTAGTCGAGGTTATCCGGAAACAGGTCCCACAGTGTTCGATAGACCTCGACTGCCTTGTCACCTTGGTGGATGGATTCGTCATAGTGTCCTTCGATCCACAGACGCTGCTCGCGGGGCAGACTCGCCGATAAATCGAAAGCTCGCTTGGCTTCCGCTTGTGCCTTCTGATCGTAACCCAGGCTTGACCATGCCTGTGCGAGAGCAGAATGCGCCAATGCGTAGTCAGGGTCCTCGGCGACCGCCTTTTGTAATAGGTCCCGAGCACTGAGCGAATCAAAGAGACGCAATTTCGCAATTCCCTCTGAATAAAAGCGCGAGGCGCCAGCGTTCGAAGATAAAGACGCAGTCACGCCAGCGGCCTCGTTAGGAGTCATTTCAGCAATGCCCAACTTGTTCCTCAACTGCTCGCCTATGAAGGAAATCAAACTTAGAAGCTGCTCCTCAGAACCTGTTTTTGAGAGTGTCGCGATAGTTTCCCCTGCGCCCGCATCCTGGAGGCGCAAGTCCAGTCTGATTTGTCCTCCCCCTTCTTTTCCGAGATCGAGATAGGAACCGAGTACAACATAATCGCTGCCTAGATTCTTGCGAAGCTTCAGAAGCGTTTCCTTCCCAAGACTGTCGGTATCTGGAATCGAGAGATCTTTTTTGGTGTGTGCTATGTCTTCGCCGGGAATCGTGCGCAATTTTTCACCGGCAGCCAGTTCGGTGGTTAGCATTTCCGAGAGCGCAGTCGAAAGCCAGGCCTCATCCGGCTTTCCCCCGAGATTCTTGAAGCCGAGCACAGCAACAGAGCGGCGGGGCTTGATCGGACTGCTTACGCTCGATGCCCCTGATCCAGAGTCACTCCGGGTCAACTGCTTTGCTGAATGCCAACGGTAGTAGAGGACTCCGACAATTACGACAGCGACGAGTATCGCGGCGGCGGGAACCAGAATCTTCCAGGGCTTCTTGCTGCCAGCCGCAAGGACAGGAGAGGAACCTGAATGCACTGGCTGTTGGGAGACAAGTTGAAAGCCACTCTCCTGCGCAACCTGCACCGACCCGGAATTGCCTACTGCCACTCGCCCCGATGCTGTATCCCGCTTCAGGCGCTGCAGTTCCGCTCGCATTTCCGAAGCATGCTGATACCGCAGTTCGCGATCTTTCTCCAGAGCGTGGTTAATGATTCGTTCCAGTTCGGAGGGCAGATCCGGATTTAGCCGTACAGGGACTACCGGAGCACGGTTCATGATGGCTTCACAGATCTCCGCGGAACTGTTTCCATGAAAGGGCAAGGCTCCGGTAGACATCTCGTACAGCACTGCCCCAAACGAAAATAGGTCTGTTCGCGCGTCCAATTCCTTACCCCGTACCTGCTCCGGCGACATGTAGGCCACCGTGCCTAGCATCGTGCCCGGACTGGTCAGGTGCTCCTCGTCCATCGATCCCGTTTGCGTGTCGAGAGCTGCAACCTTGCTCGAAGAACTGCCAGTGGGCGTGACCTTTGCTAATCCGAAATCCAGGATCTTGGCGTGACTGCGCTTAGTCACAAAGATATTCGCTGGCTTGATGTCGCGGTGAATAATGCCTTCCGCGTGAGCCGCATCGAGGGCGTCGGCAATTTCAATTCCCAGCGACAACACCATCTCGATCTCTAGCGGACGCCCCGCAATCCGATGCTTAAGCGTCAACCCGTCCAGAAACTCCATGACAATGAATGGCTGACCATCCTGATGTCCGATTTCATAGATCGTGGAGATATTGGGATGGTTCAGTGCAGAAGCCGCTTGAGCCTCGCGCTGAAAGCGGGCCAACGCTTGTGAGTCTTTGGCTACTTCATCCGGCAGGAACTTCAGAGCGACAAATCGATGTAGGTTTACGTCCTCGGCCTTGTAGACCACACCCATGCCACCGCCACCGAGCCTCTCGACGATGCGATAGTGCGAGATGGTTAGCCCGATCATTGGCGCAAAAATCTTACGTCTGTGAAACGGGCAAGTCAAAGAAGCGGAGTTGGCAGGGCCTCAAGAGGGTTGCTAACGAAAAATCCCGATTACACCCAGAACTCGGGCGCCGGTGTATCGACTGATTTCGTTATCACGAGCATGGCGGCGGGCACTACAGCACATAGAGTCGCAGCATCCACCAGACAAGGAATATTGCAACAATCCCCCCCGCAATATGGACGATCCAGTCGCCACCTGTCTTCGGATTGCCGAGATTGAACACGATGGAATCGTAGCACGCGGCTCAAACAAGGCTCCAATCGGTAGTTGGCGAAAAATCCCGATTACACTCATTGACCGGGGTTCTGAGTGCTAACGCCTGGTTACGACAATCATCATGGTATCTGGCCACGATTCAGCGTAAAGTTGTGGCGTTGAAGACCGCAGATGCGAAGCCCGGCATTGGAGGAACTGTTGTTCGAGCAATTCAAAGAGAACCTCAGTCTAGCTAGGGAAACCCCACGCGAAGGTCTGAGGTCAGCCCAAGCGGCTTGGCGAAAGGCCACTCCTACGAAGCGGGCTGTTTGGCTCCTGGTGCCAACCGTGATCGTCCTCAGTGCCGTCGCCGAGCACTTCTCGGTACCTTGGTATTACGAGGCGGCGGGTATGCTGGTGCTCGTTGTTGGGTCGTGGATGCTAGGGGCGATGCGGCGCAAGCTCCGGTAACAGACGAACTTCCCGCACTCGTTGTTGCAAAATCCCGATTACGCTCATTGACCCGGCGAGGGTTCTGAGTGTGAATCGCCCGCTCCGGCCACAGAAAAGCCACCTCGAATTTCCGCACCCTCACCAAAGGCGACAATATTTTGAAATTTTCCATCTTTTGTTTTTTCTAAAATTCGTGATTCGAGAACGAAAAACCTGTCCATGCGTTGAGACATGGCACACCTCACGGACAACGTCAGATTCTGACTGTCGCCGCACCGCGCGGCACAAGGCAGTTTGACGGTACCCGCGCCCTAAAGGGGGAGGCAAAGGCGCGCAGAGCGATTGGGGGGAATATGAATCGGCCTCAATTCCACATTTTGTATTCGCCTTGAAAAAGGGCCAGGAGGTAGCCCGTATCAGCGCTTGGCCCCTCACGATACTTCGCCTCAATAGCGTCGATCAGGGTCTTGGGCCGAAGAGTCTCGACCTGCATACGCATGAAGTCTGCCGGTGAGACAGTGCAGTGAAATGGGCCCTTCCGTACCTCTAGCATCGACTCTTGGGATTTCTCGCTCATTAGTGTCTTCAAGTCCTTCTCTAGCGTCCATCCTCTCCGTGTGAACTCTCTTTCAACCGCGTTGATGTTTAAGAACGAGACGTAGAACGCGGCTCCGATAAGCAGGTCGATACACATTCGAGCGCGAAACGGAAAAACAGAAAACGGCGCGGAGTTCGGACTATAGCCGATTGCGTCGAGGCTGTTCATGTCGTGAATGTAATCTCCTCGTTTTTCCCATTCTCCTATCGCCGCTTCTCTCATTTTCCCCGTTAGCTCTTTGACCTCATCCTCAGAGGTAAACTTTCTGAAATCGAACGCTTCGACATATAGCCAGTCGCTAATCCGTCTGGCTGCCCAACCCTTTTCTCCTGCTGTTTGAAGTAGTTCCTCTACTCTATTGAGATAGCTTTCTGGCGTGATACGAAGTATCTCGATCCCGACATCTCTGCCCTCGTTCTGTCCGGCTCCCGTACCGAGGAGCGTCACAACCTCCTTCATCGCCTGTTTTTGTCGAATCTTGCGACTCGACTTCGTCTTGCTGCTTTTTACCTCCACGATCTCGATTGAGCCGTCATGCCGCACCACAGTGACGTCAGCAATAGCGAGGCAATTCGTTAAGGCATTAAGAATCGCAATGCCGGAACCGGTATCGAAGTGATAGCTCCATTCACGAAGTTCCTGAACAGTCCCCTCAGACGAGACATGTTGTTTCGTTTGACGTTCTCCAAGTAACCTAATAGCGGCTCGGTCGTAGCCAAAAGCTCGCCACGCGATTCCATCACCTATTGCTCTAATCGCGTTCGCGTACATCCGGTAAAGGAATCGCTCCCCCTTGGCAAAAGCGATTTCCTTCTGGCGCTCATCCGCATTGCCCGATGCCATTGGAGACTCAAGCTCAGCTATGCGTTCTCGGTAATGCTTAACCACTGACTCTTGAATCAGCAATTCTTCCAGCATATGAATCTGCAAACGTGCTAATGCAGTGGGATTCTGCTGCCGCTTGCGACTGATCGAGAGGAAGTCCTCCAATATGTCAGGAAAATCCGATGAAGCAAGACGCGACATACCAGCCGCCGCTTCATCGCCCAGCCGGTCAGGACCGTGGCTCAGTCGCCAGTCGAATGCCCGACCGTATTTACTAGGTTTTCGGGGCTGGTCATGCATACCCAACGAACGATGATCTTTCAACCAAAGAATTCGGAAGGTGAAACACTAGCAGGATAGCAGGTCACGACGGGCGGGTGTTCCTCTCAATTGTCGATAAATCGCCATTTCACTAACTACTGAGTGCGTTTCCCAATGAGTGTAAACGCCTGTTAACAACAGTCTGGTGCTAGGATTGGGCGTTATGAAACGGGCGCTGATTCTAATCATTTCCTGTTTGCCACTCATCGGCTTGGCGCAGCAGCGGAGAGGTACGGGCGTAATTTACGGAACGGTCGTGTCCCAGAACGGACAGGTCGGGAAACACATAGCCATCTATGCTGAGCCTTTAGGTGTCAGCCGTCAATTTCCGAGCACCATATCCAACGATCACGGCCAATATCGGTTTGAAAACCTACCTTGGGGAACGTACTCGGTTTATGCGGAAGACGACGAAGCCGGATACCTGGCCGAGGACGATGACGTCCAAACCCAACCCTCTGTCGAAATCTCACGCGACCATCCACAAGCGGAATTTCGAGTGGTGCTGCCAGTAAAAGCGGGTGTAGTGCAAATACAGCTAACCAACCGAAAGACTGGCGCAGTGATACCTTGGATGTGGGTGACAGTAGCAACATCTAAGGACCCGCTACATTCTAGTAATCACAGCTGCAAGTCGAGTGAACTCATCTTGGTGCCCCCGGATAGGGACCTCATATTACACATCATCGCCGACGGTTTCCGAGAATGGGACGAAAGCGCGGGAACAGGAAAGTTCATCTTTGTGCCGTCCGGAACCCGGCTCACGATGGCTGTGCAGCTCGATCCTGCCCGGTGAGTTGGCGTAAAATCCCGACAGCACTCATTGACCGGGGTTCTGAGTGTAAACGCCTGTTGCTGTTGAAAAAGGAACCCAAGCAGTAATTTCAGTGAATCTCCGCGTCGACGGCAGACGAATATTCAATAACTTACGAACGAATTTCGCTGTTTAAATTCCCCAAAAAGAGTTTTTCAACAGCCACGCCTGATAGCGTCAGTTGGCGATCCGGGGGTTGTGTGGTCGCTTTCTCTGCAAGATTTGTAAACGAGGATCAATCCCAGAAAGCTCCAACCTTGTGCTCCGATCCTATTGACAACGTAGTATTTTTGGGAGGACAATACGCCTGCTGATTCGGAACTGTTTTTCTTCCCGAAAAAGCTGGGTTCCTCTTCTCTTCGGTCACGTTCATCCGTCACCGGCCCTTTGGCCAAGGAGGACAAATGAGTATTTCCCGACGCAATTTCATTCGGACTTCGGCGGGTGTTGCAGGCGCGGGACTTGTGCTTGACGCAACACTACCGAAACCTCTGCTTGCAACCGAACAAGACCACCCGGCCTGTTCGGTACAACCGCAACCAATCCCTCACACAATTGTCACTCCGTTTGGTACGACGATCCACCAGTTCGGGCCCGGTAGTGTCGACAGTACAGACCCAAATAACGGGCATGATCCTTTGGAAATCTTCGACTTCAGCGGGATCATTGCCAGCGCAGATATGTTGCTGACTGGAACGGGCACAGACTTGAATAATGGCGACAGTGCCACATACGACTTTCACGCTGATATGAGGTTCATGAGTGGCCAATTCGTCGCCGCTGATGGCAAAACGCATAGCGGTACGTTTGCGTTCATATGACTTGACAGCCTTCCGGCCGCAAGCCCGTTGGGCTTGCATTCCTACGATCCCGGAATTTCCCCAACCCTCGTCTTTTGGGTGAGTCCAGTACCGAAGGGCAGTGCGAAAGTTGACATTGATGATGGTACGGCTGAGCTTCATGTCAGGAACGTCTGCGTCTTCGATGCATTCTCAGTTCAGAATAGTCTCACTCCCACTCACCCCTTGGGTAACGTTGTGAGCGCGGTCATCGAGTCGATGGACATGCAGTGGAGTGGCGTGACACGCAGCATTATAGGATTCGGCGACCCAGTGAATCAGTTCTCGGGCGACTTCTTCGAGTCCTCGGCAACGATCAACGTAACAGCGAGAACTCTGAAGAGCACCGGACACGGATTCAGGTTTGTCTCTTCGGCGACTACGAAGGTTAATTTTGCCCAGTTTGGGCGAGAAACCAATGGGGTGTTCTTTTGACGGATTGAATCCTCACGGCGGGCATGGGAACCGCCGTGAGGAGTATTACGCTTTGCTAGTCTCACGATCCATCTTTAGTCAAAAGTGGAACTTTTCCGACTTAGTGTGCAATTGGCAAGTTAATGAAGACGGGCAGTTTGTGCGTGGTTATATGGGTTGTTGGCGATAAATCCCGATATCACTCATTGACCGGGTTCTGAGTGCTAATGCCTGTTTGCATCAACTATCCCGGTAGCGGGATCATTGGAACTACCATGCGGCGAAGGAGTCTTCTATCCTGCCAGTCTAGGCGTTTGAGACTTCAAAGTCATCGGCGTGACGTAGCTGAACATTGCTTGCTTCAATTGTGAATCGACTTCATCCGCGATCGTCACCACGTCCAGCAACAGTCGACTGAAGTCCACGCCGCACAAGTTCCTTTGCAAGGTGCTAAAGATACTCATCTGCAAGATACGAGATTCTTCTACCACCATAGCAGCGGTGTAGCCCTGTTGGTGCCGCAGCTTTCCATGGTCGCGAGCTGCTTGGGACGGGGGAGATGGCGATTCGGAGTCCACGCGCAGGCGAACCGCGAGATCGCGAAGCAGTTTAGGAAGGTGTCCAGTGCGGTCGTTGCGGGTCAGCGGAATACATGTTAGTTCCGCATCGAGTTCGACAGCATCCAGCCAATTCCGAATCGTGGTTTCGGCCTCGCGCTCTAATATGGATGCGACCGATTCCGGCTTCAGCCGTTTAATCGAATGAGGGTCGGCTAGTCTGGCGCGAATGAGTTCCTTAAGTGCGCCGATTCGAATCGGTTTTGCAAAGATTTCATCGGCTTGGTGGAGGATGGCAGACATCGCCTCGTCCAACGCCGGGTACCCGCTGAGAACCACGGTCAACGCTTCCGGATGAGTATGTCGCATGGCGCTGACCAGGGTGAAACCATCTCCGGCGAGAGGCATGTGCAAGTCGGAGAGCAGGACATCAAAAGTCTCCGTCGCGATCAACCTGAGTGCGTCGCGCACGTTTGAGGCAACCACCACTTCAAACCCATCACGGTGCAGTCCTTCGTGCAGCATCATGCGAACAGAATCGTCATCCTCGACGACCAGGACTCTGGGTGTTGCCATGAGGAACCTCCCTGCGGAAGATCGAATCTGGAAAGAGGCCGCGCATCCGTGACCATCGGCACGGGAAGCAAACCGGTTAGTAAGATGGTGTGAAGTGCGCGGCCCCGTGGGTTACGGAGAGGACCCAATGCGCCAGCTTTGCTTTATAAGTGGGAACGGGACGCACCGGATGCGGGTCCGGCTCACTGTTCGCTACCGTACACTCGTCTGTGCTGCCGCGTCAAGTGTAATCTGTGGTTAGGAGTCACATTCGTGAATCTCTCAAAGGGCAACATCTTGTGTGGCGAACTAGCACCGTCTCTGAAACGGGCAAGGTTGCTGTCGTAACATCCCGATAGCGCTCATTGACCGGTTCTGAGTGTAGCCGGAGGGGGCTTCCTGCGTTTCAAGCTATCCTTCGTCTATTCCCGAACAGCGTGGCTAAAATTAAGCTAGAGAATTGCTCAGGCGTCATGGGTTCATTCGAGGGTTGCGGCTGTCCCACCACATGCTCTTTGAGCACGATACGGCCATCATGGTTGATCGTGAAGAAATCTCTACGCGGGACTCCGGGCTTGGAAATTGTGCCGTCAAACTGAATCTCTCTTGTGTTTGGAGCAATTTGTACGACCGCAGTTTCAGTCGGGCCGTTCTTAGACACCACTTGAACACCCAGGAACATTTCATCGGAAGACATCAATACGCAACCAAACCGCGAGACGGTGAATTCATCGACGCTGAGGTTGAATTCAGCCACATCACGTTCGATGGCATCAATGACTTTCTTCCACTTTGTTTGCCACGATAGAAATTCGCTCATACCGCTACTATACGTCTGCCCGGCTCTGTGCTGCTGCACCCCTGCTTCGTCCCTGCCTGATCTTCGCCCACCCGCGAGGCTCCGCAATTAGTGCAAACGCCTGTTACCAACAAGGATGAAGCAAGAATGTCCAGCCACCTGGGGCGCAAACCGGTAAATTGCTCGCGAATGAGGAACTTCGGTAACCTCGGTAACCCTAGGGTTCAGATCACGTAACGCAGTTAGTGCAGTAGATTGAGTATTGGGAAGTTCCCTCCGAGAAAGTTGAGCGTTCCAATGAAGGTTGTTCGGTTGTTCGCTCCTACGAAAATGCTGAAAGAAAGCGCAATCCTGGTTCTGGTTCATTCTTCCAATCACTGGCCACCGCTTCGATACTCGGTATAGTGGCCGCGCTCCTTGCACTTGGCGCCGGGGCCATCATGTACGAACAGCAGGTCGCATGGTACCTAAATGTCGGCACCATACTTGCGGTGGAGACGCTGGTTGCAATTGTCCTGATGACAATTACGATCGAACGAACCCGCAAGCGATCAATTCGGTCAACGCTGGAGCTTGCCTTTCTGAACCATCACGTTAACAACGCTCTGACTCAGATCGGTATGTCTTCCAACGTCACCGACGTCGCGAAGCATGATCGCTACCTGCAGGAAGCGATTAGCCGCATCTCAGAAGCCCTATATAGAACCGGGCATCAATCGGACTTAGCGACGCTCTCTCTCGACGTGGACCTAGGGGGTAAAGAAATGAACCGTGGACGAGAAGAGCGCGAGAGCCGGTGGGCGAGAGGAGCATAACCGACACCCACGGGCTTTCCTCCGCATAGTTGGCGAAAAATCCCGATTACACCAACAACCCCAGAATGCCTGCTG
>Ga0210403_10005423_pt1 | contig 10825 bp, 13 predicted proteins | sample IncBWC19MmetaG_FD_150863 | JGI IMG/M metagenome (GOLD analysis project Ga0210403, IMG submission 150863) | Forest soil microbial communities from Barre Woods Harvard Forest LTER site, Petersham, Massachusetts, United States - Inc-BW-C-19-M | ecosystem: Environmental > Terrestrial > Soil >... | reverse complement strand
TCTACGAATCAAAGTAAGCGCGTTGCTTACTTCCATGTTACTGCCATCAATTAGAGCGTCAACATATCCGCCGTAAAACTTAGAGACAATAAAGGTCGCAGGATCATGCAAAGGAGAACGATTTGTGAAGAGCCCAGTCTCTAGTCTCGCGATATGTATAGGCTTTCCGCGACTAGGATTCCTTGGCTGGGCTCCCTGAGACTCTAAAAGTGATGGCATCTATGTTTTAAACTGTTTTTTCTGGTGTGGCTGATAATCCGGCAAGTTGTTTCTGAAGCTCTGCTATCTGCTTCTGAAGCTCTGCAATCGTGTTCTTGTTCTGGTCATCTTGTTGCAACAAGAAACTGATTATTTGATCTCGGGTATTCATTATTTTGGCGCTCCATTTTGGTCTAATTTATCCGCGTAGTTTGGGTCTCCGCGAAACCCTGGTTCTAACTTTCTTTTCACTGCGGCCTTTAGCCGCCTTCCCCACTGAGGATTACATGACTGACAAATCCAAGCGTCACATAATCCGCAATAAGAACATTGTTTTGATGTAGTATCGAAATCTAGTAATCGACACACGTCGCACATCCTGAGTTCCATATTAGTTTGAATCATTATTCACCTACTTACAGGTCTTCCAATTCGACCCCGCCGCAGAAGCACTAACAAGAACTGACTGCAAGCAAACAACCGCGTTAGATGCAATTGTTAAATTAGCTACTCCATCAATTGTTTCGCTCCCATAAGGAACTATCGTAGAAGCGGTGCCATTAATATTTTTAATCCAAATGTTTTGTCCTGTTAATCCGACGCTAGATTGTAGCGTAAAATTTCCGGTTCCGAAATTTAAAACAGAAAACTGATCTATATCTTGTTGTTGAGCGCACACTCCGGTACCTTGTACTGAAGCTGTGCCTAATCCAGTTGTTGGATTATTATAGGTGACCTGAGTTGCTGAACGAGTCAGAATAGTCCAAGCACCGTTTCCGGCCCCGTTAGTAGATGTACTGTTATATCCTGACGGAGTAACTCCGGCAATAACTATTTGATTTCCTACCTGACAATTAGCAGGAGTGGCAGCAAAAGTAACTGTCACTGTGCTTCCACTCTCTGTTAGCGCTGTTGTGGATGTTGCTGCCAGGGCGGCAGAAGCATAGACAGTTGCTGAAGAAAAATCCAAATTCCCATATAACCTATTAATGGCTCGCTGTATAATAGGAGTTATTTCATTATAATGTGAGTTTTGAGTTGGATGAACACCACCGGCTTGTATATAAAGAGTATTTGTACTTGCCCCATCAGCCCCCAAACTCGGATCAGCGGCAACATCGGCTAAGCCATCTGCAAACTCAGACCAATTTTGTCTTATAAGAGTATTATAACTATTCTTACCTGTATCAAAACCAGTACGTGAAACCATAGTTACTGGAATGCACTTCCACCCTATCGCTCTACGTGCCTTACAATATGTAGAAAGATCAGAAATAATTTGAATACCGGTACGCCCATTTATGGCTATATCATTTGTACCACCCCAAACAACAACAGTTGCCTGTGTAGCAACCTGATAGAAGGGATCGACAGCCAAAGAAGCTCCTGTCCTAAGTTGAGCCATTGTTAAACCTTGAACACCCATATTGCTTATGTTATTTGTTGCTGGTTCAGATAAAGTAAGTAAGCCAGGATACGGAGTTGCTACACCAAACCCAGCCCCTTCAGTGATCGAGTCGCCATCAACTACGACAACCTGATTCGTATTTGCAGGGCTGATATTAGGCGCAGTAAGAGACGGTACTATATTTCTTGCAGACATAGCATTATTGATATACTGAACATTTGCAGCAATTTCTGCCGAAGTTAAAACTCGATTATAAATAGCTACATAGTATATCTTACCCTGTAGAAAAGATGGATTCTGCCCAAAATGATTTCCGGTAATTCCTCCGATTTGAAAATTTCCGGTTGTTTGAACTCCGGCAGATGCCCCAGGCGGATTATAATAAACGGGCTCAGAATTATTTACAAACAAATGATCTGTGGTATCCATAGTCCATGTAATTACCACATTACCCGGAACTGCCATACGAGGATAAGCCACAAGAGTACCATTCATAGTAGCAGAAAACAGTCTGTCCATGGATAAAATAGTATCTGAACTGGTTTGCGGAGCTTGCGCGAACATTAGGCCAACACTGCTAGTGGCTGTTCCATTTCCGGATATGGGAGAACCAAAGGTTCCCGGCTGGCCTGTCATAAATATTTGAATGGTTCTTGCAGAGTTTAAAGAGGCCGGAATGCTAATAGCCCCGTTTACAGAAAAAGAAACCCCTCCCGTAATCGGAATAATAGTAGGAGAAGTTCCCACGCACCCTGTAGCGTTATTTCCGCTACCTGAATAGTCTACCGCAGCGCAGGGATTTTCAGTCGGTAAAAAGCGATACTCAGCCACTAAACCGGATTGAATAGGTACCGCAGTCAACCCAGGAGTTCCAGGAATAGAAGCGGGAGATGCTGAGTTAAACGCCCCCTGCAGCTTTCCAGTACTATCTATCCACGATACCGGATTTGCGCTACCTACTGTGCTTAACTGCAGAAAGTCTTGCCCGGGTTGAGTCAACCACTCGTTCTGTGCTGTCAATGTTGGATTTGCCATAACTACCTCGACCCCTGGGCTTGGACGCCCTGCTGCGCCTTAGACTGAGCTACAAGCTGAGACGCATTAAAGTTCATATATGCTGCTGCAAATAGTGCCTTGTCTGTTTCTGTCAACCCTGTCGCTCGGGCAAGCAGTCCCGCGATACCACGAGCAATATACTGCGGTGCCCTGGGGTCTTGACACGAATCCATAAAATACCCCAAGCACAAGTTGTTATATACATCTGAAAATGAATCCGGAATCGGAGCCCACAGATCGGTCAACTGCGTAAATTGAACCGGAGCCTTTTGATAAACCATATTGATTACATACGGTTGATCTGGCACTGCAGACAATCGAAATACAAAATTTGAGCTACCGTCGTCGTTAAGAACTGATATAGACTGAGGACGGGCCTGGGTTGTTGATGACGCTAGAGATTCGCTATTCTTCACGTCCTTCAGTTCCCAGCTTGTTGTCCCGTCGTTAGCTGTTGCCTTCTCTAAAAATCCGAAATCTGTAATACTCTGATTATAATCTTGCGTCCCCTGAACAACAGGCCCGATCAAGCTCACATTATTACGATTGAATCTCCAGGTAAACGGCGCAGCCAAAATTATATTACGAACTAGGCTAGCTATACCGACAATCGGCATGAGGCTTACTCCGATAGACGCCTGCTGGTACCGGCAAAATGGAGTAATGTAGTTAACTGTATATTGAAGATTATTAGCCATAAATTAGAAACCCTGACCCGGACCAGGGAACGGATACGCAGCGCCGCGCCATCCGGCACCTCGTGCGCCACCGCCACGACTGAATATAGACTGATCCGGAACGAACATGTTCTCTTCAAGCTCGCGATCTTCTGCTGCCCGCAAATCGTTCAAACTCTTTAACCACAGTTGATAGTTCTTTTCAAACTTAGCCTGAACAGATGCAAGAGAGCTATATCGATAGCACTGAGCGATAATACCTTGACGAAAGTATGGTTCGTACTTATCTGGAAACGGGTCCAAGGTGTCGGACAAACTTACAAACTGCTTAGCCGGTCGTTGGCCTATTAAATTAAACTGAAACACAGCGCCGGTCTGTGATGGAACAGGAAGAACTCTAATCCCGATTCCGTTGGGGTCTACAACAGTCCATACTGTTGAACCATCGGGGGTATTTGTTCCCGGGGCCGCTCCCGCAGGGGGCCAGTTCGGTTGAGTCGCGCCACAGGTACCATATACGGTCACAACCTGAAGGTTACCGTTCGGGTCTTGAACTTGCGCGATAGGATTATTCGGCTGACTGTTAGAACTAGCGTTCAATGGATTAGTATAAACAGAACCGGGGCCTGGATTGTTACCGGTTGTCGGACTTCCTTGATCTGTTCCGCCCCACGTACCGAAATACAACATAAAATTTGGAAAGTAATTAGCTATGAATGTCGGACTTCTCCAAGAACTAGGCTGGAGGAACGATCCCGTAGCTTGGGTTAGCTGACGACCGGTCTCCACGTATCCCCAAGCCTTTGGGATAGTAGTGCTGGTCATGTCGATGGCGATACCGCGAGACAGCCACTCGACCCCGTAAAAACTAGTTCCGTTGGGATTTATCAGAGCGTAGTCTTGCTGCCAGCTATTCGTATAAAATAACGGCAACTTTACTTCGTTCCACTTATGCGGAAAGGGTAAGCCCACGATATCATTATAAACATCGGAACAAATCGAGATAAATGGTTCTAACTGATATCCACTCACGTTGTTTAAGACTGGATTCACGTCTCCCAAAGGAAGGACTCTATCAAGAATTTTCTGCAAGGTGAGTTTACTCTGTGAATTCGCCATAGGTTTCTCTGGCTACAAAGGCAGGCTTACAGCCTGTCTAAGCAGTCTGTAAGTGGTTCAGGGATGGTATATCAAAAGGTCTCCTAAAAAATTGGGGCTCCGAAGAGCCCCTTGACTACTCTAAACTGCTGACTGAGTTTTCAATCGGTTGTGCAGCCATCTTTACTTCTGACGAGCTTGGGGTATTTGTAGACTGAGAGAGCATATCTAACGCCTCTCGCCATCCGATTCCGGTATGATTTTCTATCTTCTTACCCTTACGAACCAAATATTCTTTGGTATCCTGATTACGCCACTTCGCTCCGCAAATTTGGCAGCGGATATAAGCGACATTATCTGTAAACGTATGGGCGTATACCGCGAAATCGATTCTAGGCCCCTTGATTCCCTTGCCGCCTTTCTTGTGGGTACATATTGCTTGAGCCTTATTTTTCTCAGCAACATTATACTCAGCATTGATACGGCGCTGTTCATCACGAACCTGGTTAGCTCGCTGTTTCTCTTGACGCTCTTCCAAAGCCGCCTGTCGCTCTGACAATAACAATTGGACGAGCAACTGCAATGTAGCGGCATCAGACGGTACTGCTAACGTACCGGTTGGTACGCCTAGCGCTGGCACAGGGGTGCCCTGTCCAGGCTTAACTTGATCGTTCATATTTTGCTCTTTAACAGGGCACGGCCCTGGTTCCGGTTGACCCCGGTAGGTAGGTTTTCAGCTAAGATACTGCTGTCAGATTTTAGTCCTGGTCTGCCCAGGTTGCATCACCTGATCGTTCCCGTCGATTACGGAACCAATACAGGCTCTTGCGGAATCTCCTGCTGACAGGTCCGTCAACAGGCCGACCGAATATCTCGTGGGCTTGCGCTTCTGAGATGATTCCTTTCTCGATCAGTTGAACTTCGACTGTTCGCCATCCCCTAAAAGCTTCACCATTAGGGAGACCGCGTTTATCTAACCGAAGTACACTCCATTCGTATTGCGCGGGCACCTGCAAGTAGCACACGGGTACGACATGGTCTGTACCAGGACGAAACGACCACAAGGCCACAGTAGCGGGTGGAAACCCGTTATCTATAGTGTAACATTTAACTCCGGCAGATCGTAACTTCTCGATGAAATCCCTGGTACGGATTGGATTAACTTTACGAGCAACTTCATTCAGAAGCTCCTCTTGGTCGTCCATCTTGTACCGGAACGCCATCTTTTGCGAGACCTCTCGGTCCGCGAGTACGGCTTCCTGAGCAAAGTTCTTGTAATCTTTCGGCCACTTGAACCAATTAGGGGTTCCACCAGCTAAGAGTTTTTTTATTGTCTCTCGCGTGGTCTTCAAGTCATGACGTTCTTTCCATGGATCGTCAAGACTTTGCAGTGGGGGCTTTATTTGTTCGGCCATTCCTAGTTCCTTCTTCGCTTTTCAAGTAAGAGGATGCTGCTTGCAACAACTTCCAACTGTCCTTGAAAATTCCTATACCAAGATTACAGCGATGGCATAAGAGTTTACGAATCTTATTAGTTTTGTGATTATGATCTACAGACAAAGTTTTAACTTTACCTGTGTTCTTATCTATAATTATCTCTTTACATCTACAAATCGCGCATCGACCCTTTTGGTCTTTAAGCATACTCTGGAACTGTTTTTCAGTAATTCCGTATTTTTCTTTTCTACTTTGTGAGTGCGCTTTCTCTCGATTCTTCTGTCGCCACAACCTTCGTCTAATAGCGCCTTTTCTGTTACACTCGTGCTTGTGCAGCTTATAATAATTTCTGCTGTTGGCTCTACGCTTTTTAATGTTCTTATAATAAGATTTTTTAGAATAGCGCCGACACTTTTCTGGATTGTTCTTACGCCATTTCTTACCGCGTAGAGCATTTTCTTTCTTGTGCTTCTCGTAATATCTCTTCTGTATTTCTGATTTAGTTAATGCCATAATAATCTCCAAGAAGATAATCTGAGGCGATGTCTTGGCACCGCCTCTGATTAGTATACCACAGATCATGACTCTGTGGGAAAGTTAAACTACTGAATTGCAGGAACTGAGTCAATCCACCTCATCCTTTGCGTGTTTGCGCCACGGGCAGGCGGAAGAGTTACCGTCTGGTGGAACTTGTATGAACACCATCCACCGATTGTTCCAGTTGGGTCAAAGCTCGACTTCGGAGCGTTGTCCACAACAGAGCAATCGATTGTGCGCCAGTCGCCTTCGTGAAGGTCAGTGTCGCCCGGAACTTCCAACCATACGCCGATTATTGCGTAGTTACCGAATACATAGGTACGATAAGCAATCTTACCAGTTGACTGGTAGTTTGCGGTTGTGGTCACGAACGGAGTCTGACGCAACACAATGTTGGTGCCTGGTAGTTCGATATCCATCTTCTGGTCTGCGCCAGCCATCTTATCGAACTTGTCAATGTTACCTAGCTTCCACAAGTCAACGATTGAGTTGTTCACTGTCGTTGCATTGAAGATATCACCTAGGACGTTTGGTGAAACTACTCCGGCAAACTTTCCACCACGGTTTGGCAATACGTTCTTTGAAACAAGCTGCTGCTTCAATTCACGGATTGTTCCCAAATCGATGGTGTACGGAGCAGATAGCAAGCTGCTCTGGTTAACCTGAGTATCAACCGAAGCGGCTCCCGCTGCGTCGGCTACTGCGCTATACAACTCAGAGATACTCTGTCCTGCCTGATATGCAAGTTCGATAGCGCTGTTTCCAACGACATCGTCCAATGCTGAAGCAATAACAAAGCTGCTGAAGTTGCTGTAGTTGCAATGTGTTTATGGAATTCTACATCCCTGTAGATTCGCTCTTACTGTCACCAGTAAGTTCAGACTGTGTCTTTACCTCGGGGAGAGGTACCCAACATGTCAGTCGTTGCGGAACTTTCTTTATACGCTTTTTCTTAAGGATTCAAGCAAATCTTTTGCCCGCTTCTGTTTAAGAAGAAGATACGGAATCAATCGAAGAAGAAACTGTTCTTTATTCTTCTTTCCCGAAAGACGCCACCTATAATAAGTTTTATCTCCGTTCATTCGGCGTTCTTGGAACTGACCACCGAAACACATCAAGAGCCATCGCATCGAAACTAATCTCTTCTGCGTTAACTCTACGGTTGTGCCGATAGAGCCGTCGCCATCAAACATCCCGGCAGCGTAAGCGGCTTCTTCTTTAGGAGACATCCTTACTAAATTTTGCTCTCTATCCTTAACTATATCGCTAACCTTAGCGGACTTAATTTCTTCCGCTATTTCAAGTTTCCGTTCCTTATTCCACCCCACTAGTCGAACAAATTCAAGAGCTAAAATAGACTCTTGCTTTTTAATCACTAGATAGGGAAGAATACCTAATAGAAAAGATTCCTGATTCATTTTACCGAATACATGCCAGAAATAGATGTCGGGAGAACTCTCGGTAGAGAACCCCCTGTTATTCTTTCTTCGGTAGAATTTTCCCCCGAAGTTGGACGACAACCATTTCATTAACTTGATGTCGGTATTAGCGATAATTACTTGAAGGCCCATTCCTATGATATCGTTCGGTCTACGATGAACGGTAATCTGAATAGTCCCTTCTGCATCTAGCAATCCGGCCACATACGGCCACGCTTTATTTTCCATGAAAGTTTCCTCAAACTCGTCTTATACTAGCACTTTTTAAAGAGCTTGTCAAGAGGTAATTTGATATAGTTGAGTTTTTATTTGCTGTTATACAGCGATGAGTGAAACAATGTTTTTCCACTCACCGACCTGAGCAGGTGAACTGATCTGGCCGACGAATTCCGGTGATCCTACGATACCGTCTCCAACCTGGGTTGTATCTCCAGTTAGAGTGTTGTACTGAAAGAACTGACGGTTGATACCGGCATTAAGAGGTTGAACCTTTCTCTCTGCCGCTACCAAGAACGCGTCTGTTTCTCCCTTGCCTTATGTTAACTAACAGTTCTTTTTCCTGTTAGAGCGGACTATCACATCCCGCCGTCAGCGGGTTTTCTCGTTTAGTCTCTCACGCTGCTTTCGCTTGCGCCTTGTTCTCATCTCAGAGTTCAAGTCCATTAGAGAAAATTCTCACTGTTTCCAGTGACCCCATATAGTCAATGATTTTTTGTAGCTCTTCAAGATTTGCGTCAGATTTAATCCTATTAGCTCGGTGTGATATAAAGACTAAATTACCAGAGTATTTTTTCAAATATGGTAAATTAGGATTCTTTCTATCTATAGAAGGACTAAGGTCTTTATTTTTTAAAGTTCCTTTTCCCTTTTTATACTTTATGCCGAGTACAGGACAAAAGTCTGTCAACTCAGGAAGATCCTCTAATTCAAGATCACTCTCGTAACCTCTCCTTTTAGACCTCTCATGAATATTCTTCAAAGCTTGAAACTTGATTTGATCGTCAATAGATGACAGCATTGAATAGCCGCCGTGCTTTCTGTTCTGATGCCCTTTTCTTCTAGCATCATCAGTAAGAAAACATCCGCAAGACTTAACCTTATTTTGCATAAGAGATGAAGTTGACACCACTTTTTCTTTACCACAAACGCAATGACAGAGCCAACGTCCTACTACATTACCACCTGTGGTTACCTTACTCTCTGCTCTTTCAATAACTGTAAGTCTTCCGAATTGTCTATTTTTCAAATCTATTATTTTCATTAACTAGCTCCACTATTTAGTGGTTGAGGTTGGGAATGAGTTCCTTATCAAAAAGAATACTCTGTGCCGTCAATATATTCCCAACATTTGCTGCTGACGGATTTGGTGATCCAGCCATAGCTGAACCTCGTGTGCTTTATCTCCGCTTACGCGGGTTGCCGATTATCGTTGAGCCCTCTGGTTTCTCTCCCGTACGAATTCCTCGATTAAAGGACGCATATGCGGATCGCGCATATTCTTCTTCATTTGCTCAGGAGACCAAGACTTAACTTCTTCTGGCGTGAGTTTCTTAGGCTTTGCTGGCCCTGGACGAGTCGCTGACGACTCCCCCGGAACCAAACCGCCGTTTACCCCCGGTCTTGGAACAACAGGAGCCGGATTAACCGGTACTGCTGCCTGTGCCGGAACAGTCGCTACCGGCTGCACTGCCGGTACCGCTGTTGGTGTAGCTGTCACTGGTGCGACCGGGGTTACCGGAGCAACAGGTGCTGTAGCGACCGGATTGGCCGGAGGGGTAAGCACAACTGGCTCTCGTGGTACGGGAGCCAATTTGGATTCTATAGCAAGAAAACAAATCTCTAAATTATCGTCTGTCCAGGTCAACTCCGGATTTTCTACGAAGTAGTCCTTGACCAACTCGATATTTGCCTTGCAATTGTAAAAATCTTCTTTGTGGTTATCCAAAAATCTTCGGCTTACTGCGGCCTGACGCGCAGTTTCCGCTGCTTCAGCGTCGAGCTTATCTTTCTCAGCCTTCTGAACCTTTCGGATAGCAGCCAACTGCTTCTGAGGATCGTCTGACTTCAAATCCTTCATAGACTCTAGTAGCTCCGCGTCAGATAGATTCTGAGGAGTTACCGGCTGTTGGTCTTTAAATGAAACTTTCTGCTGCTTTAGACGATGGCCCCAACGGACTGCCTGAGTATGGGCTTCCTTCTGCTTTATAGATAGTTCGATCCATGATCGAGCTTCAAGGTGGGTCGGCCTACCGATGGAGTTTCCGTGTTCGTCCGTGGCTTGATAATCTTGTACCAGCTTAGCAATGTTTCCGTACTGATCTCTAGTAACAGAGATTCCGGCCAGTGCTAGCTGTTCGTTCTCGATCTTAACAGCCGCTTCTCTCTCGGTCTCTTTAGCTGCTGCAGCCTGGGCTTCCGCCTGCGCTGCTGCAACACGCTGTTGCTCAGCCTCTGCATCTGATTCTGTGGGCGTTGGAACAATTTCTGGCTGCTCCGGCTGCACCGTAGAATTTGCTTCTATCTGTCTTTGCGCTGCTTCAATGTCGGCCAGTGATTGAGACTTAACGACGCTTAAAATAGCCTGTCTCATCTCATCCGACCTGCGCATTTGATCTTTCATCTCCTGCCCGGTCCACTTTAATACTTCGGAGAAATTAAGAGTTTCAGGAGTAAGTCCAGGGGTTACGCTCATGTTATTCCGTCCTTGTGACGAGTGGTTTTACGATTCGATTGACTTCAGGTTCCACTTTTGATTCTTGAGTTTGACTAGCTTCCGCCATAGCGGTTTGCCAATTAATAGACTGAAGAATCAAAAGAGAAAATTCACTTCGATCTCTTGCTTTAGATTGAAGGGCCTTGAGTTTTCGCTCATAGCCCTCTTCAATCGGGTCTAGCTTAATCACTTCCTCAGTCGCTCTTTTACAGGCCTCCATAAACATCAGTTCGAGTACTGGAAACCCCGGGTGATGTTTAAG
>Ga0210403_10005422_pt1 | contig 10825 bp, 14 predicted proteins | sample IncBWC19MmetaG_FD_150863 | JGI IMG/M metagenome (GOLD analysis project Ga0210403, IMG submission 150863) | Forest soil microbial communities from Barre Woods Harvard Forest LTER site, Petersham, Massachusetts, United States - Inc-BW-C-19-M | ecosystem: Environmental > Terrestrial > Soil >... | reverse complement strand
GTGTCCACGAACTACCGTTGTAGGGTTGCCCGCCGGCGGGACTCCGAGCACACTCCCGTGCAGAGATCGGGCGGTCCGGCAAGAAATGATCGAAGTTCATCGGGCAGCTGACCGGGTTCACTGAGTGGAGCGTTGTTATGGATTACGACAAGATGAAGGCGTTGATGGAAGCGAGCCGCAAGGAGTCGTCTGCGCAGCGCGAGCCGCAAGTCGAAGAGTTTCCCAAGCCGGATTTAAGGCCGGATTGGAAATACCTGGATTACATAGCAAAAGAACGGATCGCAGCCTAAGGGAGGTAGCAGTCATGAAGATGCCAACGAAATTTCAGTGGTATCAGATTTTACGCCAACACTACCAATTCACGGTGTTCCAGGCGGTGCGGGGCGCGCTTTGGCTTGCCCACTAATAAACGGCGGCACAAGGAAAATCTCACCAATATCGGTTCGGGCTTTTGGGCTTTGTGGGATCGATGTGAGGGGGTAAAGATGAGCGCAGCAGCACCCAGTTTCACTCAATTCAACCAAACATTTCCGCCGAGGAGTGGGGTATTTCCCCTTGCCGGCAGATCATCGACGGACGAGTCGGGACAGGCTCACGCCTCATTCCTGGACACAATTGTCGGGCGGCACGGCGGGTTGAGCGCGGTCCTTTCGCAAGTGGAGATAGTGGCTCCCACCAACGCCACAGTCTTGATCTCCGGCGAGACCGGAACCGGGAAGGAACTCATCGCCCGGGCGATTCACGAACTCAGCCCTCGGCACAACCGCAATGTCGTGAAATTGAATTGCGCGGCGATTCCGGCTGGCCTGCTGGAGAGCGAACTGTTCGGGCATGAGAGAGGAGCGTTTACCGGAGCCCTGATGCAAAAAAAAGGCAGATTCGAGCTTGCGGATGGCGGTTCTCTCTTTTTGGACGAGATTGGAGACATCCCTCTGGAACTGCAGCCAAAATTGTTGCGCGCGGTGCAGGAGCAGGAGTTTGAACGGTTGGGAAGCGCCAGCACGATCCACGTCAATGTGAGGATGATTGCTGCGACTCACCGCAACCTTCCAGAGATGATTCGCGAGGGAAAATTCCGAGAGGATCTGTTCTACCGCCTCAACGTCTTCCCGATTGCGATCCCGGCACTTCGGGAACGTCGCAGGGACATACCGCAACTAGTGAACTACTTTGTTTCGAAGCTATCCCGGCAGATGGGAAGGCAGATCAAGACGATTCCTCCGCGCACGATGGAGGTATTGACGAATCATCCTTGGAAGGGAAATGTCCGTGAACTGGCGAACTTCATTGAACGCGCCGTCATCCTCTCGCAAGGCGAAGAATTACAAGCGCCCATTGCAGAGTTGAAAGCGTCCTGCCCGCACAGGGCCACCCCACCGTCAACGTACGAAGAGGCCGAGCGTACCGTGATCATCGACGCGCTGAAAGCTGCTTCAGGTAAAATCGCAGGCGAAGGGGGTGCCGCCGAGCGGCTGGCATTGAAGCGCACCACTCTCCAGAACATTATGCGCCGACTAAACATCTCACGTGAAGACTACTCGCGTGTGCCAAATTCTCCAAGCACCTTTCCCCTGAATCGCGCGGCTGCGACCTCTTCGGGAGATGCGTAATATGCCTTGCATCCATCCTGCAAACCTAAAGAGGGCCGCAGTAAGCCGTGTGTCATCACTCGAGATACTGGCGCGGTTCCGGGACGAGCATGAAGCCTTATTGGCCCTTGCCCTCCTAATTACGGGGAACATAAGAGATGCAGAAGGAGCGGTCAGCAGGGCACGCGGACTGATGACGAATTGGGTGATTCCCTTCGCGCCGCCCAAGCAGCTCACGAAATGGGTTAGGTGGGTGACGATTAAGACTGCCGTGGCGGACAGCCTTGACGAAATTAGGCATTACGAACCGAGATATATGAACCGAACTTGTATGCATGCCGACCATCTTCTTAATGGCAATTCGAAGCTACAACAGTTCCATGATTTTCTACTTCACCTCAATCCCGCGATCGTCATCGCCGAACTCGACCCCCTAGCCAGGGCGGTCGCTGTGCTGAGGACCACCTCACGAGCATCGTTTCTGGACTGCGCATTGCCGCTTAAGTCGTCGGCTGACATTGTGCTCGCTGCAAATTGCCAAGCGATGTCCTGGATCGCGAAGAAGTGGAATGAAGCAGATGGAGAGCAGGCACCCCGACAGAGAGCGCGGAGAAATCATGGGCACAATTACGCTCCAGTGCAGAACTGGCGGAACGGAGCACAGTCGTCTAGCTGCACATAGACGACCAGAAGGACTATGAAAAGCAAAATGACGGGAGCGGGATTGGCTGCGGCGTTTGTTGCAGGGGTCGTGGTAGCGACGGCGTTGGGTGGAGGTACGGCTGCGGTGGGGCAGAAAAGGCAGGCAGTGGTGGGGCAGGGGCAGCAAGTTACCATTCAGAGGGTTATCAACCCGACGGTGACGGACGCAGACATTGCATTACTACGGCAGGATATACGGGCAATGAAAATGCAGGTAATTGGAGAGAATATGTCGGTGTCGGATACGGAGGCGCAAAAGTTCTGGCCGATCTATAAACACTACGCGGACGACCTGCATGAAGTAAACAACACGAAGTATGCATTGTTGAAGCAATACGCAGAGGCGTGGTCAACCATGACGGACCATGATGCGCTGATTTATGTGCGGCACTGGATGGAGGTGGACGCGGAGGCGCAGGCGTTGCGGTTGAAGTATGTGCCGGTAGTGTCCCAGGCGTTGCCGGGGAGGAAAGCAGCGACATTTTTCCAATTAGACCGGCGGTTAAGCATGATGGTCGACCTGCAACTTTTTTCTCAGATTCCATTGGCACATGCAAAGGAGTAGGGAAAGAGATATCGACATCAGGAACCGAGATGGCGTGAAAACTTGCAGTACTGCTGCATTGGTGTGGGTGAGTGAAGAGCTGTGCGAGCCGCTGGACAATAACCAAACGACGATGACCACAGCGGAATACTGGCAGGCAATTTGGAGCAACCGCCGAACTCGACCGCCGATAGGAAGGACCTGCAGCAAAGTTGTAAGATGGCTGAGTTGGCGAGACATCTGTGCCTGCCAATTCCTGCAATCCTGGTTTTGATTTCAGCCGGGCTCTCTTGCGAACTATTTTTCTCGGAGGAAATCGGACCTATCGGGTTTTAATCGGGGTTTCCCTTGCCTAAATTCCAGTCTATAACTCGGATCTCTCTTCGATTCTTCGCTGCTCTCCTTGGCCTTGGCCTACTGGGCTACTTGGTGTTTCGAACCGGCCCGGGTGTGATTTGGAAGCAAGTGCAGGCAGTCGGCTGGGGCCTAGCCCTGATCATGATTCTGGGAGGGTTCTCTCAGTTGATCAGGACGTGCGCCTGGCGACAAGCATTAACGTGCGATATCCGAGGGCTGACCTGGTCACGCAGTTTTGGAGTGCAGCTAGCTTCGGATGCGTGTGGACAACTCGGTCTTGCTGGAAAACTCCTTGGGGAAGGGATCCGGATATCTCTGTTGGGTTCTGCAGTACCGCTGACCAATGGAATTTCGTCCTGTGCAATTGACGGAGGAATGCATCTCTTGACAGCCGCAGTCGTTGGTGCATTGGGAATCAGCATCGCTTTATTGCATTTCCCTCTATCTGGACAGTGGCGGGTCTATGCGTTGCTGCTCGCTGCCGTGCTCATTGCAGTTGTGGTCCTGGCTGCTGTGGCCGTCGCAAGCCGTTGGCAGTTGATGGGGAATGCAGCCAGAGTGATTGGGCGATTACCCCAGCTTCACAACTGGGTCATCGGCAAACAGCCCATCATTGATTCAGCTGAACACGATCTTCTCACCTTTCGAAGCGAAGCGCCCGCCGCATTCTGGGCAAGCCTGATACTGAGTCTCCTATGGCATGCGCTGGCAGTCCTAGAGGTATATCTTATCTTGCTGTTCATGCGAGCCAGGGTTACCTTTGTCGGCGCGTTTGCGATGGAGGGCCTGACAAAGGTGATCAACCTCGTGGGCGGTCTGAATCCAGGTAACCTTGGGACCTATGAAGGTGGGAATATGTTGATTGCAAACATGTTCGGTGTGACGACCACTGCTGGATTGACGTTGGCATTGTGCCGACGCGCGCGCGCCATCTTCTGGGCAGCAATAGGGGTCACGTGGATGATCGCGATGAAGAGGACCAAAGACGAGGTGTTAAACCACGTGGAGGAAAACTGATAGGGGATGGTGCCGTGATCAAGACAATTCTATGTGCGGCCCTTCTGGCGGTGGTTCTCTTTCCGGTTGGTGAAGACCAGTCCCAGATCATAGACAATTCGGCTGAACCGAACAGGTTTTATCGCGAATTCGTTGGACTTACGGATGAGCAAATCCGGAAAATTCACGAAGGGAAAGCCATCGCCAAGATCCTCGATTCCCCAACTGCAGATCAGATTTTTGTTTTCGGCTCTGTCTACATCCATTCGACTCCCGAGCGCTATCTCACATTCGCATCGGATCTCGACAAACTACGCAAACTTCCGAGCTATCTCGCAATTGGGCAGTTTAGCTCGCCGCCCCAGCTTGCAGACCTCGAGGGATTCACTTTGGATTCGGAAGATTTCAAAGAATTGAAGGATTGCAAGCCGGGGCATTGCGAATTCCAGCTCCCGGCCGAACGCATGGACGAATTCCAACGATCGATTGACTGGTCCGCTCCCGATGCTGCCGACCAGGTGAATCGCCTGGCGCAGAAAATGGCACTGCAGGCCCTGCTGGACTACCAACAAGGGGGCAACGTAGCTCTAGGCGCGTACCGAGACAAGAGTCACCCCGCCGCCGTGGCAGAGACCTTCGCCTCTCTGGCCGATCGTACCAAGGGCCTGCCCGTTTATTTGCCCGAACTTCGCGATTATTTGCTCAACTATCCCAAGGCAGACTCCGGCAACATCGAATCTCAGTTTTACTGGGAGAAGGTAAATTTCGGTCTCAAGCCGACGTTTCGCATGGTTCAAGCCGTGATCTATCACGGCAAATCTTCAACGGAACCTCTGTATGCAGTGGCGCTGAAACAGATTTACGCAAGTCATTACTTCGAAACCGCTCTCGACGTGACCGTCTGCGTTCAGGACGTTCATGCCCCGGATCATCCCGGCTTCTACCTGATCACTATGAAGGGTTCTCAGCAAGCCGGTCTTACTGGACTGAAAGGCAGCATCGTGCGCAAGGTAGCGGTCGATAAGACGCGTTCATCGCTTGAAAAGGCATTAGCGTCAATAAAACAGAAACTGGAGTCCGGGCCGAGCTAGGGCTATCGCATTGGTGGCAATTACGCGTTTTCCTATCCGCCGCCCTTGAAGGCGCCGCTGATTGCCCCGCCTATCGCAGTGGCCATTTTCGGCTAGCCCAGAAACCTTGTTACTTCGTCTCGCGTAACCTCGTTGAGATTGCCAGCCAAGTGTGAAATGGAAATCCTCGGCAGAGCGCGGCTTGTGGTCGGGCGTGTTGGTGCGAGCCCGGCATCCGGTCGCAGAGGTCGATTGACTGTAAATGGGGGAAGAAGTGATACGACGAAGGCAAGCGCGGCCTTCACTTCATCGAAAAATGGGGCCTTGTGTCTCACCTGACATCGATGTCCCATATCTTCGCTCCCGTATCGGTTAGTGGCTAGGGTGGTCAGTCAGATCAGTAGGTCGTATCTGAAACTCGGTGTACGCCGACAATGCCTTTATTGAAGTTCATCGACCGCGTGCGACCGGAGTAGCTATAAGACTCTCTTCCTTCCTGACTCCGAGGATCTATTTGCCGCGCCCCGGAGGGAAGTCCCTCAGCAGTTTTTGCGCTTCCGTGTTGAGCCTTTCCTGGTTTTTCTCCTGTTTTTGCTGGGTTCTCCGTATCGAGTTGTAAAGGCGCAAGCGGGTTTTGCGTCACTAGAGCTTTGTCGGAGCTGCCTTAAACTGAGCGATCTTACCTCTTAAAAACCTTGTCGCTTAGCCTGGCCTTCGGTTTCAAGGGATTCTGGTTCGTGAACGACGCCGGGAACGGTGACGTTCTGAAGGAGCTTCATAAAGACCGGGCGTTGATTCGCTCCGAGGTCAGCACCGACATAAACCACATGAATAAGTGGAACGTTCCTATGTGTCGGGTCCACCATAAACGGAAAAGGACTTGGCGCCCCGATGGCCCAAAAGAAATCCACCTGCGCGCCTTGTAAGTCCTCAGGCAAATTGAACTGCCGCACGGTCTCCAAGGTGAGCTGTTCCAGACCTTCCGCCTCGTAAACGAAAAATGTCAGTCCGTTCGTTTCGACCTGCTCCACCGATGGCAGATAAAAATTTCCCCAAGTGGAATCCACGCTCTCCAGGCCTGAAACGCGGCGGAAAACCAACCCGTGACTAAGTTGCACTGAATAGAAATCGGGTAGCGTCGGCAAATATTGGCAGTTCGCGGCTATGCTGACGTTGGCATCTTCGTCGGGCTTACCTTTGCTTATGGCACGCCCATAGTCTGCAAACGCTTGCTCGACGCAGTGCGGCGGCGGTGGGAAAAAGAAATAAGCCAGATAATTGAGCAACCCTCGGCCGGAACTGGGCGGTTCGTGCATTCGCGCATCCAGGTCACGTTGATCTGGCCCCTGAAAAGGATTGTTGCTGCTCGCCAGCTTGAGCAGGGAATGCTCCTTGAGGTTTTGCAGGTTCAAGAATTCGGAGAACCCCATCTCGCGTGGAGCGTAGCGGTTCAATGCTGACGGCGTAGGAGTCCGATCATAGAGGTCCGGCCCCCAATCCCCGGAAAGACGAATTGTTAGACCACTCCGCAGCGAAAAAGGCTGCACTGAAGGGCTCTTGCTTTGCTCCTGAGCTTGGACGTGAATTACTCCTAACTCTCCCACCTGCCCGTCGATTGGGGGGGAAGTCGTCTCCTGAGCCATCAGGACCAGCAGGGGTAGCAGCAGGATCGTCACCAGCATTATCGAACTTCGAATCGCGTTTCGACGCATATCTTCTTTCCTTATCCTTCACGAACTACTTCTTCAGCGGCTAGTGTCTAAGAAGCTAGACCAAACCATTTGCAAGGAGGCGTCTAATTCCGTCCTCGTGGGAAGTCCTTCAACAGTTTTTGCGCTCCTTTGTTGAGCCTTTCCTGGTTTTTCTCCTGTTTTTTGCTGGGTTCAATCGCATGTTGGGCAGCACCGATCCAAATGAGCTTCTTTGCAGCAGGGTCATACATACCAAGGACGAAAGTCCCGATGTTGGTGGTGGAAGTGGTCGCCGAAAATGAATCGAGGCCTCCGCCCCACGGACCCCAGCCGCCCCATCCTCCCCGACCGCCCCAGCCGTTCGCAAAGCCGTTTATTTGCCTCTCCCGATCGATAGCGAGTTGGTAGCCAAGGAGTAAATCGGCTTTATCGCTGTCAACCACCTTTGTTAGGCCCTTGGCCGCCATTTGGGAATCGACCGCCTGCTTGACCTGGGCGTCCAGGATCTGGTCGGGCTGGCCACCTACTCTGGGTACGCCCTTTACCTCGTCGACCCATGCATAGGTGTGATATTTCGAAAAATCAGTTCCTGGCATATAGTTCGTTCTCACGTCCTGAGCGCTAGCCAGCCTGCCGAGCATCAGGCCAAAGCAAATAAGAATCGCGATACGTTGCATTCACCCTCTCCTTGTCGCACGTCACCAGTGCGAAATGTTAGTGCCTTGGTGAAAAGCACATGCCTTGCCAAACCGAAATAACGAAGCGGAGCGCACAATCCCCGTGCTTTCAAGTTTTTAGCCCCCCACAACTTCAAAGGCTTTCTCACGACAGGATAGGGCTGCCCGCAGTTGGGCATGGTGCCGGGCGGTTTGAGCATTTGTGTCTCGATATGGAAGAACAGTTCTGGTGGTGCTAGTCTGATGCGCATGCCGGAAGACAACGAAGGATTGGCGCGGACCAATAGCCGGTATCGAGCCCTGCTCGATGTCTCCAGCGCGATGGTCGAGCAACCTACCGTAAAGGCCGTCCTGCATAGCCTGCGCGACGTTCTTTCCAGCAGTTGTCGCCTTCACGGCGTCGACATCTATGTTCTGGGCAGCGGTGGAGACACTCTGCATCTTCTTGACTTCGATCGAGAGGCGGACGCACCAGCGATCAAGGTCGGTACCAAAATCTCGCTGATCGGCGCGGCAGCCCGAGTTCTAGCGGAACGGGAACCGGCCTTCCTGCCGGACGTAGCGCAGGAAATGTCGCGACATCCCGAACTGGCTCCGTTTGCGGCTGAGTCTGTCGGCCGAGCTAGCTATGTCTTTCCATTGTTTACCTCCCAACAGCCATACGGGATTCTCGCGGCCACGAAGGAGCGGGGACAGGAATTTGTACCTGAGGATGTCGAACTCCTCCGCTCTCTGGCGTCGCACGTTGCAGTCGCGCTCGAGTGCGCGCTGGCCAGGGATTGTGCGGAGAAGTATCAAGGCGAGTTGGCCACAGAGCGGGACCGTCTTCGCTTGCTCCTCGAAATCAACAATCACGTCGTTTCGAAATTGGAGATCGACGATCTGTTCCGCTCGGCTTCGGCTTCAATTCGCTCGTATTTCGGCAATCATTTGACGGGGTTCTGGCTGCTCGAAAAGAAGTCCAAACACCTTCAAAGCGTTGTGCTGGATTTTCCTGACGGCAAGGGTTTGCTGGCTGAAATTGGTTCGACTGATTTGACAGAGACAGAATATGAGAAGCTGCGCACTCGCCGGGCCGAAATCTGGTCCATCAGCGAGATCGAGAAAATTCCTGCGAGCATCGCACAGAGCTTGCGAGCCGAGTCCATAACATCGATGGCCGTTGCCCCGCTTGCTACCGGGAGCGGACCGTTGGGTCTGCTGGCGATCGGCAGCCGGAAGGTCAAAGCGTTCGGGCAGCAGGACTTGGATTTGCTCGCGCAGATCAGCATCCAGATCTCGCTCGCACTGGATAATGCCCTTGCGTATGGCCGTTTGAATGCATCGGCAGCTCGTCTGGAAGAGGAACGCCTTTACCTTGAATCGGAAATTCGCGCGGAGCACAACTTCGAGGACATCGTTGGCAAGAGCACCGCTCTCCGCAAAGTGCTCGACCAGGTTGCGATCGTCGCTCCCACGGGGTCGACAGTGCTCCTGCACGGTGAGACCGGCACTGGAAAAGAACTGCTCGCCAGGGCCATTCATAACCTCAGTCCACGTCGCGAGCGTACCTTCGTTCGACTGAACTGTGCCGCCATCCCTTCCGGGCTGGTGGAAAGCGAACTGTTTGGGCATGAAAGGGGCGCGTTCACCGGCGCCCTGATGCAAAAGAAAGGCCGGTTCGAGTTGGCCGATCGCGGCACACTTTTCTTGGACGAAATCGGCGACATCAGTCTGGACCTGCAGCCAAAGCTCTTGCGCGCACTGCAGGAACACGAATTTGAGCGCTTAGGCAGTACGAAAACAATTCGAGTTGACGTTCGCTTGATTGCCGCAACGCACCGCGATTTGCAGAGGATGATCCGCAACAACCAGTTTCGCGAAGACCTTTTTTACAGATTGAATGTCTGCCCGATTGAGATTCCTCCGCTTCGCGAAAGACGCGAGGACATTCCGCTCCTGGTTCACTACTTTGTTTTGCGCCTGTCCCGCCAAATGCAAAGGCACATTAAGTCCGTCCCGAAGCAGGCCATGGAGGCGTTGGTGAACCACGATTGGCCGGGCAACATTCGCGAGCTTGAAAACTTTATCGAGCGCTGCGTGATTTTCACGCAAGGCGAGGAGTTGAATGTTCCACGCGCAGAGCTGAAGAAAGCGTCGGTACACCCCGCTTCAGGCTCGCCAAGCTTCGAACAAGCCGAGCGGCAGGTCATCATCGATGCGTTACGAGCCGCATCCGGTAGGTTATCCGGCCAAGGCGGAGCCGCAGAGCGCCTTGGACTGAAACGAACAACGCTGCAAAACAAGATGCGCAAGTTGAACATCAGCCGCGCCGACTATGCATAGTAAAGACCCGATCTCGGTGTTCACTTTCTAAGACAACTCCTTCACTTGGTCCAACTCTCAGGATCCCAAGCCTGACGCAAAGGCATGCCTGCCCGCATCTCGGCACTGCCCATCCGTCGGGCACACAGAGCGCCCGACACCCTTCAATACTCAGTTCTAATTTCAATAACTTACGCGAACAAGTCTCTGGCATAACACCTGCAATAGTTGATGAAGGAGCTCTCCAGCCGACGCTGCTGGCTGGTCAAATCCGCATGGAGGCGCGATGCTGCGCGTCGAAATACAAGGTTCACCAGACACTTTAATCCTCAAGCTCGAAGGCAGGTTCACGGGCGATGATGCCGAGCATACTCGGTCGCTTGTGGCGCACTGCCCCGCCGGAGTCAAATTGGTGGTCGATCTAACAGAAGTCACGTTCATCGACTCTGTGGGGGAACGGGTACTGTCGTTTTTTGGCCGGTTCGGGGCGGAGTTCGTTGCCCAAACATCCTACACACTCGACATATGTGAGCGCCTGCATCTTCGCGTTGCTCGGAGTGAGGGGGCGGATGGGAACGCCTCGAGCGCTTCCCGCTCAAATACTGGTCGACGAAGGGACCGCGCACGTCAAACGGAAAATGAGGAAGTCTGAATGACTGGGGAAGCACAACACGGGGAAAATCACGATATGACTTCCCACTTTTTGCGGACATCAGTGGCACTGTTTTCCGAAGCGAGATAGATCCCCAGTCTATCGTCGAACTTCGTCATTATTCTCGAAATTGCGGCAATGCCCGGATGCGGGCAGCGCCTGTCGCCGCTATAACACCTCTAAGCTCTGCTCCCATTGCTCTCAATAACTTATGTGGCTGTTCGTTTGGCAAGCACATTGCCT
>Ga0210403_10005421_pt1 | contig 10826 bp, 5 predicted proteins | sample IncBWC19MmetaG_FD_150863 | JGI IMG/M metagenome (GOLD analysis project Ga0210403, IMG submission 150863) | Forest soil microbial communities from Barre Woods Harvard Forest LTER site, Petersham, Massachusetts, United States - Inc-BW-C-19-M | ecosystem: Environmental > Terrestrial > Soil >... | reverse complement strand
CCTTTTCTTCTACATGCAGGAGAGCAATCCTACCACTGCCAACATCGCTCGCATCAATATGTTCCTTCACGGTCTGCGGAGCTTTCAGCAAGCCCTTCCTGCAACCGACAGCCTCCGTGCCCCGTTTTTCCGTGAGGGGCAAACCCGTCGCCTCCGTCAGTTCGACCGAATCGTGATGAACCCACCGTTCTCTCTTTCTGATTGGGGGTATGACGACTTTGCTAGCGGTGACCCCTACGACCGATTCGGTTTTGGGCTACCTCCGCGTGACAACGGTGATTATTCATGGTTGCAACAAGTCGTTAAGTCACTCAAGCCGACAGGACGGGCAATCGTCGTGATGTCACAGGGTGTCCTCTTTCGAGGTCAGCCCGAACAAACCGAGGCGGAAGATGGGCGGAACCAGAAAGCCGACGCCGAATACCTCATCCGCGAGGGTTTCGTCAAGGCTGACCTAATCGAATGCGTCATCGTGTTGCCTTCCAAAATTTTCTACGGCAACACTGTCCCCGGATGTCTGGTCGTGCTAAACAAGCGCAAAGCGACTGAGCGCAAAGGCAGGATTCTCCTTATTTGGGCGTCTCGCCACTACGAAGCAAGCAATCCTCAGAATCTTCTTCGCAGGGCCGACTGCATGCGCATTTTGATGGCATGGCGAGCCTTTGGCGATCTTGAAAGATGTCGAACTCTTCTGCCCGAACATGAGAACGAACTGATTGCCGACATTGAGCGCGACCGCGACGCGGCTCTGACCGACATCGAAGATGCGTATGCGGAGATGCTTGCTCCTTTACCAACCTTGCGCGAAGAACTGGCCAAACGGGAAGCATTCTCCAAGGAAGAGCCACCTGAGTCCAAAGAGGACAAGAAGAAGTATCGCGAGGAGAAGAGGGGCAACAGTGACCGCCTGAGGGATTTAAAGCGGGAACTAAAAGTATTAGAAAAATTAGAATCTGAAGCAAACGAAAAACGAAATGCTGCTCACCAGCAAGCCGAACGCGAGGTCACCCTCGCACGCGATACGGCAACCAACCTTCTAAGCATTTGTTCTGATCCGATTCAAGCTGGACGCTACTTCGCTGTCGTTGAGAGGGCCGAGATAGAGGAGAACGAATTCAACCTGCATCTGCCTCGCTACGTAGACACGTTTGAACCCGAAGAAGCAATTGAACTCAGCGATGCACTTCGGGATTTGACGAAGGCCGAAGAAGCCAGTCAGCTTTCTACCAAGGCGCTGCGGGACTTGCTCAAACTCAATGGAACAAGATGATCTACAACCTCCCAGTTGAGAAATCTGCGAGACCTGAAGGCTGGACTATCCAACCCTTAAAACAACTTGCTGACATCGTGGGGGGTGGAACACCAGAAACCGGGGTTCCTGATTATTGGAATCCGCCTGAGATTCCATGGGTAACCCCAACTGACATAACTGCTTGTCGAGAGCCAGTGCTCACACGGACGGAACGAGCAATCTCTCAATCTGGTCTCCGCGACTCCTCGGCAACTATGCTCCCGGTCGGGACGACCCTGTTGACAAGCCGTGCGACGGTGGGTGAGTGCAGGCTCGCGGGGGTTCCGCTGGCTACTAACCAAGGATTTGCCTCGCTAGTTCCGAAGGAAAACACGGACCCGAGATTTTTGTTTTATCTCGCACAAACGTTAAAGCCCGTGTTCAGCCGACTTGCGGCTGGAACAACTTTCATCGAAGTCTCTAGGCGAGAAATTCGTCATGTAAACGTGTGTATACCATCGAACCCAGAAGAAAGTGCGTCGCTAGGGCAAATCTTGACGTTCGCTGACGAAGCAATACTGAGAGCTGAGGCCAAACTCAGCGCCTCGCGATGCATTAAGACCGCTCTAATGCAAAGGTTTTTCTCTCGCGGAATTCCCGACCGCCACTCCCGGTTTCAGCAGACCAAACTGGGCGAGATACCCGAGAGTTGGGAGGTATTGAAGCTGAAGAAGTGCGGCGAATGGGGGAGCGGAGGCACGCCGGATAGAGAAAACAAGGAATTCTGGGGTGGAACAATTCCATGGGTGAAGTCTGGCGAGATTAACTATCGGCCAATTACTGACACCGAAGAAAAAATCACTGACGCTGGCGCAGCTTCTGTCAACGGAGAACTTTTAGCCCCCGGCACTTTGCTCATTGCCATGTATGGGGCTGGAGTCACAAGAGGGAAAACTGCGATACTTGCAGTCCGAGCATACGTCAATCAGGCAATCGGATTTTTCAAAGGGAATGAGCAGACGGAAAATGAGTGGCTACTCTACTGGTTCGAGCGCAACTATGAGCGGGTGCGCACTCTTGCAGGGGGAGCTAATCAAGACAATTTAAGCCTCTATTTGTTGAAGAACCTAGAGATCGCCCGTCCACGTCGCGATGAACAACAACTTATTGTGACGATCCTAAGACAGGCGTCTGCTTTCATTTCTGAGATCGAGGCAGAGCTTTCGACCCTCGAACGTCTGAAAAGATCGTTGCTCCAAAACTTACTGACCGGACGAGTCAGAGTGAAGGTTTAGCAGATGGCAACCACACCCAACATCGAATTACCCAATGAAGCGCGTAGCGTCGAAAACCCCATCCTCGACTGGCTCCAATCTCAAGAACTCGGCTGGCGTTACGAAGATGCGAAAGCGGTTGCCCGTGAATACCGCTCACGGCGCAGCGATGGCTCTGTGGATGAGCGCGAAGTCTTGCTGTTACCCATCCTCAAGGAGAGGCTTATCGCGCTCAATCCGGGGGTTGTGACCGACGATGAGCGTGCTGACCGCGTAATCTCTCGGCTCCGCGCCGAACGAGACAATCAGGAATGGCTTCACTGGCTTCGAAACGAGAAGACGATGAAGTTCGCCTTAGATGAGCCGGAACAAAACATTATCCTAGTTGACTACGACAACGCGGGAACGGATGAGGACGGCAACGATTACCTAGCGACCAATCAGTTCCGAGTGGAGGGACCGCAAGACAACATTAGGACGGATGTCTTGCTATTTGTTAACGGCATTCCCATCGTAAACATCGAGGCGAAAACGACAGGGCGGGATTGGCACGTGGATTGGACGGAAGGCGCGAAGCAGTGTGCCCGGTATAGCCGGGAAGCTCCACAACTTTATTACTCCAATGCATTTTGCGGAGGAGTGAATGAATTAGTGTTCCGATACGGGGTGCCCGGCAATAAATTCCACACTTGGCAGCAGTGGCGTGACCCATCGCCTCATACGCATATCCAAGAGAATGACCTGATGAGGCGAGCCGTTTACGGACTTCTCGACCGTGGAAATCTCCTCGACGTGCTTCGAAACTTCATCGTGCATGAAATTGAGGAGGGTCGCCCAGTAAAAAAGGTTACCCGATATCAACAATTTGCAGCGGCCAACGAAATCGTTCGCCGTTCCATAGACCTTGAACGCGAGCAGGAATGGCGGCGAGGACTTATCTGGCACACCCAAGGGAGCGGTAAGAGTCTGACGATTCTCTTCGCGGCGCAGAAAATGTGGCACGACCCACGGCTTCAGCAGCCCACTATTCTCATAGTTATTGACCGTGACCAATTGCAGGACCAAATGATTGGGCAGTTCGTGAAGACACATACGCAGACGTGCCGCGTGGCGGAGAGCAAGGCCGACTTGGTCAAGCTCCTGAGTGAAGGAGACGGTTTCCGCGGGATTATCATCACGATCATGCACAAGTTTATAGGGCACGAGACCTTCGCAGTGCCCCGTACCAACGTCATTGCGCTAATTGATGAGGCACACCGCTCACAGGAAGGAGATTTCGGCAAGTGGATGCGAGCCGCACTGCCTGCTGCGTCGCTATTTGGTTTCACGGGAACCCCAATCGAGAACGGTGACCACAACACGCCGAAGGCATTTGGTCGAATCCTTGGGAAGGACGAGACAGGCACGGAGCGTATCGAGCGTTACATGCAACCGGGAGGGCGCTACTCTATCGCCGATTCTATCCGTGACGGCGCGACGATTCCCATCAATTTTCAACCACGAGTTAGTGACTGGTCTGTGTGGGGCAAGAATCTCGATGAGGCTTTTGAAAAAGAATTTGCGCACCTTTCAGAAGGCGAGCGGGAACAACTCAAGAGAGAGAACGCCAAGCTCGAATACATTCTCAAACTCCCGAAGCGAGTAGAAATGATTGCACAAGATGCGGCTAAAGACTTTGTAGAGCGAGTCCGTCCCAATCGGTTCAAGGCGATACTGGTCTGTTACGACAAAGAATGTTGTGCTCTCTACAAAGCCGCCCTTGACGAATTGCTGGGCAGGGATGTCTCGCTCTGCATCTATTCGGAAGACCCTGAGAATGACATTGCCCCGGTCAAGACTCACTACCTCGGAGACGCTGGTCGGAAGAAGGCTATCGAAGAATTCAAGAAAGAGAAACCGCAGGAGGAATCCGAGCGTGCCAAGCCCGATAACAGGTGGCGTAACGTAGAGATTTTTATCGTCTGCGACATGCTGCTCACAGGTTTCGATGCACCCATTCTAGAGACCATGTATCTAGACAAGGGCATTCGCGATCACACACTGCTACAAGCCATTGCACGGGTGAACAGACCCTACAACGAATTGAAAAAGGTTGGCGTAGTAGTGGACTACTACGGTCTCTTCGACAAGCTAGAACAGGCACTCAATTTCGACAAAAACGAACTCGGCGAAGTGGCATTTCCATTCACCCGCCTTCGTGAGGAATTCAATCTTGAAATGCATTGGCAGATGGAGCTATTTGCAGATTTTCCAAAGACCGGGGACCGCGACAACATCGTGAATAAGATTCTCCCATGGTTGAATACCAACGAGCCGAAGCGTGACAAATTCGAGCTAGGCTATCGAAACCTGAGTCTTCTTTGGGAAACTCTTCACCCCGACCCCTTCTTGGTTGAGTTCGAAGCAGGTTACCTTTGGCTGAGCCGATTGTGGATGTATTACGTGAAAGCGTTTTATCCGGGGAGACAGAAATTCGAAACCGACCCTGCCGATGGCGCTAAGACGCGAGCACTCATCCGGCAGCACGTGGACGTAGAGGAATTGAAGCGTGACATGCCGACGTATGTGCTTGACGCCGATTTTCTAACGAACATCAAGGATAACCCACCAGACTCTAAGGCGCTCGATATCGAGGCGATGCTTGCTTCCGAACTCCAAATTCGTATGGGTGAAGATGAGGAATTCCAGCCGCTCAGCGTACGGCTCAAGCGCATCGTCCAACAGAAGCGCAACGGCACCCTTGCGGGCTTGGCTCTTTTGAAGGAATTGGAGGAACTCACAAGGGAAACAGTGGCCCTTGTTCAAGAGTCTCAACGACCGCTTTCAGAGAGCATCGCTAAAGCAGCACAAGAACGTTCACAGGGATTGTCAATCGAGGATGCTAAAAAGATTGCCGCCGCGTTTATTAAAAAAACCGACGAAATCCTGTACCCCGGCTGGACCGAGCAAGAGCACATCGACATCGAACTATTTCGCGAATTCACGAAAGTGCTTGCAAAGCAGTTCCCAAAGGCTGAGCTTCACGGACGCGACAAGGATTTTGTTGCTCGGTGCATCAAACTGATTCGGAAATCGAATTATCGGGCGAAAACGAATGAATAGGACACCATTTAGCTATCAAGTGCGTGTGAGTCCGCAAGGACGAAACGTTAGGCTTCGCGTCACGGTCAAGCGCGGACTGGAAGTAATCGTTCCCAAGGACTATGACACAGGCAGGGTGCCAGACCTTTTGGAGCGAAAGAAGAATTGGATACAAGTAGCTCTCGAAAAGGCAGAATCGCATCGGAAATTCTTCGAACCAAGACCGATATGGTCTGTACCGGACCGAATCTCCCTCCCGGCTATTGGTGCCGTCTGGCACATTTCCGCAAGAGAGACGGACGTACCATGGGCCGCCGTGAGGGAGCTTGCTTCAGACCGATTGTTAGTCTTCGGTGCAATTAGCGACGAAGGTGCCTGCCGCGCTGCGCTCAAGCGATGGCTTATGCGCCAGACAAGAGCACATCTAGTGCCAAGATTGGGAGTCATAAGCCAGAGAACGGGAATTCGATTTCAGCGGAGTTTCGTCAGACACCAGAGAACCCGATGGGCAAGTTGTTCACGACACCGAGCGATATCGCTGAATGGAAAGCTGCTCTTTCTCTCTCCTGATTTGGTTGACTACGTGATGATTCATGAGCTTTGTCATGTTATCGAGATGAACCACTCGAAGCGATTTTGGGACCTCGTCGAACGTCATCATGCAAGTTTCCGCAAGCAGGATATCCGCCTTCGTGAGATGTGGAAGCATGTCCCACATTGGGCAGCTTAGATTGCGGGCATTCGCTTCTCGATTGTTACGCTGGGTGACAAGAGAGAGCTGCGATTTGTCGCCACGAAGTCCATTCAACCTCACGACGTTTTGGCGTGCGGTACCAGCACCGAACCCAATGCACAAAAGGAAAGTCACGGCATGGGTTCTGTGACGAGTCTTCGCAAGAGACCGAGACTATACTTGTTTGTATGCCTTGATTGAAGGGGAAACTAGGCATCGTCGAGCACCTTATCGAAAGCGTGGTGGCAGAAACGCTATCGACATTTCAAGCGATCAAAGCTAACAAGTCACTGTGAATTGCGGCCCAGCTTTGTGTCAAATCTATAGTTCGCACGCTGACGAGCTGTCCCTTTGAACGGCGGTAATCATGCTTTGTGGCTCGGACAGCCAGTGGATAAAGCAAGACCGCATGACAATTAGTGTTGATTGGCTCATCGCTCAGGTTATCGAGATATGAGTTCAGTTGATAGAGATGACTCGGATCGAGCTTTAGAACCCCCCCAAATTGCCCGGCGCATAATGGATCATCGGTATATTTGCACTCGATAATCGTCTTTTTGGACTTCCGTGTAATACAAACGTCCGTCTGCATTTTTGGGAGAGCATCGGCGGCATCATCATTAAGCGGAATGAACTTCCACCGTATATCTTCCCGTCCAACCTTCACCAAATCATCCCCGCACACCGTGCGCGCCTCACGCTTGTAAAAGTTTCGAATAAATGACTCGAACAAAACTGCCATCCGTTCTCGATCCTGAGAAAATGCTCGGAAGCGCCAAGCCCCTGCCTCTTCGGTTGGCAGAAGATTATCGAAAAGCAACTCGCAAATGCGCAGCAAGAAATCATAGATGTAATTGTTCCGGTGAAGTTGCACTTTCCCGAACATTTGCTTCGTCAACTCAATGGAACGGACTTCTGAGAGTCGGTGCGACAGGTCCACGAGCCTTGACCGATTCTCCGTGTGAATATCGTCAGTTCGAATGAGTCGCAACAGCATCGCTTTTACGATCTGATTGTGCAGAACATCGTAGCTCAGGTCATCGTACTCGCAGTGGATTTGACCTTGGGACAGAAGCGCCCGTTTTATGGTCACTTGTAGCGCAAGCTTACCCCGCAAGACGCGGCTCTCCTCACTGTGGACTACATAGCCACGATCGATCCCCTTTTTCAGCAGATGATCCAGTCCGCTGATAAGGACGCGGGCAAACAAATCGACCAGTTCCGTGCTTTGGGTGGGATCGACCTTGATCGTTTCGCTTTCCTCAAGCTTGTTCCATGCATAGCAGAGCAGGTAGTAGACATTCGCGACAGGGATTTCCATCGGTCGTCACTCAAGCAAAAGGTTCACTAGGGAGGTGACCTTGGTTTCGTCGTCCAGCCAATATTCTTCCAACAGCGGCTTAATCTCCCACTTGATGATCCGTTGATACCAATTGCCGTCAGGAAGAATCTTCTCTCCCGCGCAAAAATAGCTGTGACCGATCTGATAGCCCCGGCCAAGATTTTTCTGGTCGTCGGCGATTTGTTGGTTCAATTCGGTGAACCGTTTTACTATTTTTTCGACGAGTGCTCCCTCGGTTCCCTGATCCAGCAGAAAGTGCCGAAACTTCTCGCTGCTGAACGCTGGTTCCAGTGAGATGAATCGAAATCTGCGACGGAGCGCATAGTCAACCATCGCCAGTGAACGGTCAGCGGTGTTCATCAATCCGATCAAATGTACGTTTTGCGGAACAAAGAAGGTTTCTTCGTGAGTTTTGGAATAGGTCAGAGGCATGGCAAAGTCCTTACCGCGTTTGTCGGGTTCGATCAGCATCATCAATTCGCCAAAAATCTTGCTCATGTTGCCACGATTGATTTCGTCGATAACGAATATCCACGGGCGTTGCTTCGAATCTCGTTGCGCTCGTCTGCAAAACTGAAAAAAGACTCCGTTTTTCAACTCGAAGTGACCCTCTTCGGTTGGGCGAAATCCTTGGATAAAGTCTTCGTAAGAATATGATTGGTGAAATTGAATCCACCCAATACGCGAAGAATCGACCTCGCCGATCAACGCATAGGCGAGTCGCTTTGCAACAAAGGTCTTTCCTACGCCCGGAGGCCCCTGAAGGATGACGTTCTTCTTCTCTCTCAATGAGTCGAGCATCAATTGGAAATGGGATTCACTGACGAAAACAGACTTTAGAGCATCACTTACCGTGAATGGAGGCAGTTCAGGTTCCTCGGGAATGTTCGATTCGTCAATAAGTGCTCTGATGACACCGAACTCCTCTGCTGTCAGCTTGAATAAGCTGCCTTGGTTATTGATTAGAGGTTCAGATTGCTTCAGCGCGGGATTTCGTTGTAGCTCTTGGAGAGAAATTGGATTGGTCAGCTGTTCAATCTTTTCAAATTCTATACTTTCTCCCTCGGGATGCGAATGAAGGCCCTTAGTTATTTTGCAGATCGCTATGATTTCACGATCTGGGCTTGTCACGTAGCCCACCACGAGGTCGCCCGGCTTCGCTTGCTGGAAATATTTGTATTTCTGTCTCTTATTGCCCCGCTCGTTGTGAGTTGTATATGTTTGCCTTTCGCCGATTGCTACCTTGGCGAAATCCCAAATGTGTGGGTTTGCGTTCAACCACCAATGATTCATTCCGCCGTCAGCCGAACTGCGGACGGGCTCATCTGACTTATCGTCCAACCCCACAGCCTCTTTAAGCGTACTTAGCAATTTAGGGTCGGTGACAGGTGTAACCGTCTTAACGGGAAGAACGGTGCCCTTCGGCAAGTTGAATTCACCATTTCGAATCCAACGTGCCTTTCGAACGTGCTTATGAGATTTGCGACTCTCATCAAACGAATACTCTGACTCGACAAAGCCAAACCCCAGCAATTTAGTCCGCCCCTGCTTGACGAAAAGTCCGTCTCCGACTTTGAGCTTTTGTGCAAAATAAAAACAGGACTTTGCGTTATTGGTTGGGTTGCCTTTATCTTGACTCTTGGTTTTAAGCGCCTTGAGTATTTCGGCTTCTGACCCATAATTTAAAAGGTTACCCAAACTACTCCAACCGATTGAAACGAGTCCGTCCTTGTAGAATTCACTCCAACGTGCAGCTCCTTCCTCGGCCCCGACGACCCAGTAGTTTGTTTCTGTAGGGCCATCAGCATCATCAGAGGAGTGGTTCTGATAGAGCCAGCTAAAAAACTGGTCAACTTCAAGATTGACTGGAAGAGCCGTCTGCCTACCTACTGTCCGCTCGTATTGAGATGCCACTGGTTTGATTGCTTCAGATACTTTGTTGAGACGTTGAACAAAATCATCGCCCGACGCAAAGTGCGGCTTAATCTCCAAGAACTTAAGGGCGAACTCATCTCGCGCATTGAAAAAAATGAAGTGTTCGGGAAAGAGATAGCCAACCAGTTCGCTAACAGTAGAGTCGCCGAAAAAACCCAGACGGTATTGTGCGTCACCACGGAATTTCCGAACCCTTTCTGGTAACGAGCCTTCTCCATACACGAGATAAATAAAGCTGTCCCTATATCGTTCAATAGCGTGGTTTGGCCGACCAAGAGCGTTGCCCTTTGCAATGCCCATGCTTCTGAAGCAATTAAGATGGTCGCCTATTTTCTGAAAATCTTGCCACTCCGCCTTTTCCAAATTCTCACGTTTTGAGAATTCTTTGAAGAAAGCGTAGTCCTCAGCCACTTGCTTCTGCTCGTCAAACCACGCCTTCGCCTCTGGTTTGAACTCTAATAAATACTGAAGAACCTTTTCCACGATTCCACTCCGTAGGGACGCTGATGCGTAAGTGAGCTTTAACAGCTACGACTATACTAGTCGCTAACTACTCGTAGCGGTGGCTCGTTGGGACTTAAGGAATCGCATCGGGTACTGGTATAGCCGAGTGCGTATTGGAGTTGGTCTACTTAGGAATTCGAAGCCGGAACCTTAACCTTCAGCCATTCAAACACTGCCCACATCGCTTCGAGGTCTTCTCGATTATAGGCGGTGATTTTGTCCATCAATTCTTTCCGCTTTGCCACGTCGCTCGTCTCCGTCGCCTCGATGAATGTTGCCATCGCCCATGATCCGCCATACTCGGCTTCCTTGCGCACAAACCCAACGTAGTCCTCGATCACCTTGAGGCTGAAACTAGGTAACGGCAGCACGACCGAGTCTCTCGTTACCGTCAAGAGGTCCAGCAGGTTTGCCTCCACACGAGCAGCGACACTTTCGTGGTCGCCAAAACGCTCAACGTACCGACGCAGATAGGTCTGCTCGTATGGTGCCCAATGTACGAACGGGATGTCACCGTAGATTTCGAAAATTCGCTTCGCATTCGCTAAGAAGCCGAGCCAACCTTCTTTGTCACCATCAGCCCCAAAGCCTGACAAAGCAAACATGAACACGCTTGGTTTTTCGCCGAACACCTGTGTTCCCCACAAATAAATCTTGTCGAGTTCGTCCAAGTGCGGTGGCATCCCTTCCAAATCGAACATCACGTAGTTGTCATGGGGTGGGATG
>Ga0210403_10005420_pt1 | contig 10827 bp, 10 predicted proteins | sample IncBWC19MmetaG_FD_150863 | JGI IMG/M metagenome (GOLD analysis project Ga0210403, IMG submission 150863) | Forest soil microbial communities from Barre Woods Harvard Forest LTER site, Petersham, Massachusetts, United States - Inc-BW-C-19-M | ecosystem: Environmental > Terrestrial > Soil >... | reverse complement strand
AGGGAGGAACATGCCTGTGTGCCTGCGGTGCTCGGCAAAGCTGGCGCCGAACTCTTGGGACAGGAACGATTCTTCGCGACTCGCTTTCACGTAGAAGGACAGCCACGCGATCACCACGGCCAGCAACCCTCGTATTTCGCCCACGGCAACGGCGGTGCCGAGGAGTCCGAGCAGAATGCCCGTGTAGATGGGGTGGCGAATCGTTCGGTATGGCCCCGTGCGAATCAGTTCGTGCCCCTCTTTCAGGGTGACGACACCGCTCCAATTCGTACCAAGATGCCAGCGCGCCCAAATCGCGACGGCTACTCCCGCGGCGGTGAAAAGAACGCCGGTCCACCGCACCGCCTGGGTATCGGGAACCAACCGCACGCTCAGCCAGCCGTAGTGCGCGGCGCCTTGAAACAAAAACCAAGAAGCGATAACGAGCGGAAGCATGTAGCGCAGACGTTCGAACCATGATTCGCGTTTTTTCGTTTTCTTGAGCTTGAACGCCGACACCAGCCAGTACAAACCAAACAGAATCCAGAGGGCCTGTATCCATTGCCGTGATGACGAGAAATCCATCTCTGCCTCCAACAGCCTGCCTACTTGTGCGATGCCTGCCGCTCTATTTGTCGCTTGAGACCTGCGATCCAGCGGCGTTCCCTGCGGGTTTCCTCGCGAAAGTAACTGACTACTTCGCCGCCCCAGACGCCCAAATCCACCGCCGCAGTGAGGCGCGCGAGGTTCTGTTCCCTGGCGATAAGCCAACGGTCCCGTTCGCCCACGATTCGTTTCTGGGTATCGGAATCCAGAACGTTGAACAGCCCGACACGCAGACGAAAGGCGCTCTCGGAGGACGCCTCTTTGCTGGTGAACTGTCCCAGGCGGCGGTGCAATTCTTGTTTCCCCTTGTTAGTAAGCGCATACACTTCGCGCGTTTGCCCGCGCTGGCCGGCGGTCGTGCGCTTGCTGATCCAGCCGTTCTCGCCGAAGCGCCGCAGAAGCGGATAGACCAAGTTGTTGTGCATCTCGCGCTGGCCGGTGATCAGGCCCACCTGCTTTTTGAGGGCGTAGCCGTGTTGCGGGCCACTAAGTAGAGTCGCGAGAAGTAATAGATCATTCATGACACAGTCAGAAGTGTACTATTAGACTTGACGCCCGTCAAGGTAACGTTGGCAGGTCCGGGATTTCCGGCGGCCGGGAAAACACCAAATTGGTACTTGCCGCGCCGAGAACGGCCGCCAAACTGGGCGCTACTATGAAGAACAAACCTTCGCACCAACTCGGGGCACAGACGCGGGCCATCCATGCCGGGGAGGGAGTTCGCCATGGCGTGGGCGCGCCGGTCGGCGCGCCGATCTGCCGTACGTCGACGTTCACGTTCTCTTCCACAGCGGAGATGAAGCTGTGGGCCGAGGGCAAGAGCAAGGCGTACATCTACACGCGATACGGCAATCCGACGCTGGCGGTGGCGGAAGGAAAGATTGCCGCGCTGGAGGGCGCAGAGGCGGCCGTGTGCACGGCTTCGGGCATGGCGGCGATTTCCTGCGCGCTGCTGGGGGCGTTGAAGTGCGGCGACGAAATGATTACCACCGGGCAGGTATACGGCGGGAGCTATCGTTTGATGCGCGACGTGTTCCCGGACCTGGGGATCAAGGTGCATCAAGTGGGGATCGATCTCGCGGGAATTGAAAATCTAGCGAACTCGCGGACGAAAGTTTTGTATGTGGAGACTCCAACCAATCCCACGGTGCGGCTGGTCAATCTGCGCAAAGCTGTGGACTTCGCAAAAAAGCACAAACTCATCTCCATCATCGACAACACTTTCGCCACGCCGGTATCGCAGCAGCCGTTGGCGCTGGGCTACGACATGGTGGTGCATAGCGCGACAAAAGGGTTGGCCGGGCATTCCGATGTCATCGCGGGCGCGGTGGCGGGAAACAAGCGCTGGATGGAGCGGATGCGGCATATGGTGATTTACCTCGGTGGGTCGATGGACCCGGAGGCCGCGTTCCTGCTGAATCGCGGGATCAAGACCCTCGCGCTGCGGGTGAAACGCCAGGGTGAAAACGCCCTAGCCGTTGCGAGGTTCCTGGAGAAGCATCCGAAAGTCGCGCGGGTGCACTATCCCGGGTTGGCGTCGCATCCCGATCACCAACTGGCGAAGCGGCAAATGCGCGGGTTTGGCTCGATGATGGCCTTCGATTTGAAAGGCGGGCTTCCGGCGGCGCGGCGCTTCTGCGATCACGTGCGGCTGTTTTTGCTGGCTGCGAGCCTCGGGGGAGTCGAGTCGCTGGTAGTTCTGCCGGCGTACACTTCGCACTACAACATGAGCGCGCAAGAGTTGGCGGCCGCGGATGTTGCGCCCGGATGTGTGCGCGTTTCGATCGGAATAGAGGATGCCGAGGACCTGATAGCAGACTTGCGGCAGGCCTTGGCCTACGCCTAGGTAAGGATGAGCAAATTCCCCTGAAAACAAAAACGGGCGGGGCGCCGAAGCGCACCGCCCGAATTCGTTTATTGTGAAGTGGCTTTAGAGGGGTTGGACGTTCGAGGCCTGCAGGCCCTTGGGGCCCTTGGTCACTTCGAATTCAACCGCTTGGCCATCATTCAACGACTTGTAGCCATCAGCCACGATCGCGGAGAAATGGACGAAAACATCTTCGCCGCTCTGGCGCTGGATGAATCCAAAGCCCTTGCTAGCGTTGAACCACTTCACTGTTCCTTGTTCTTTACTCACTGCGTTACTCTTTTCTGTTGACCGCGTTGCGATCATACTTTGAGCCCGGCCGGGTTGGGGCCGCACTCGGTTTAATTAAGCTATCTGGTGCCTCGTAGTCCGAACCCCTCAACAGAGTACGGGCCGTCCTTGGGGCATAAAAAAAGGCCGCAAGTTTGAACCTTGCGACCGCTTTACACATCCAAAGGCGATACAAGAGCAACAAACGCATAACCAACGTACCACGGAAGTACCTCGTTGTCTAGTGCTTTCTTTTGGTGCTTTGCTTCCCCGGAACCTTCCCTCGGCCCTGTAGGTAGGGGGCCAGGAGTGCTTCCAGATTGCGGCGAACCCAGGCGGCGACGGAGCCCTCGCGGTAGACCGCCCAAGAGAGCATGCCGCCACCATTCATGTCTTGGAGGAGACCGGCAAGCTCAGCAGTATTGCATTTTCGGAGTTCGCGCGCGGCCACCGCTTCGTCCAGGAGTCTCTGGGTCTCCTGTCGAATGGCACGGAACTGGGCAAGAGTTATGGCGTGAAAGTCCGGGTCGGTCAGGTCGATTTGAAGATACGCGAGACCGTTGGCCATGGCTTCCGGCGTAGGCGCGAACGCCGTGCATTCCACAAACAATTCGACGAGCGCTTTAAGTGGCGATTGGTGCTTGGCGCGCGCGGCGGCGAACTCTTGCGGGACATTGGTGGGAGCGGTGCCGCACACCGCCAATAGCAGCCCGCGTTTGGTGCCGAAGCGCTGAATGAGTGTTGCGGGGACAACGCCGGCTTCTTTAGCGACGTCCGCGAGGGTGATTTCCGTAGGGCTGCGGCGCTGCATCACCCGCGCGGTAGCGGCGAGGATAGCTTCGTCGGAGGTTTCGCGTGGGCGAGGGCTCATTGGTCCTTTGGACCTTGCGATCCGTCGAGAACAGCGGTCGCATCGATTATAACTGAATGGCCATTCAGTTTCTCCTTGACATTACTGAATGTACGTTTATTATTGCCCCGAATCCCTCCGGGGAGGTTCTCATGACTGCTGCGAGTACCTATCAACCCCCCAATTTACGAGGCCGGGTCGCCCTGGTGGCCGGAGCCACCCGCGGCGTGGGCCGGGGTATCGCATTGGCGCTCGGAGAGGCCGGCGCAACGGTCTATTGCACAGGCCGCAGCACCCGCGGCAAGCCGCGTCCGCGCAGGACCAAAGAGTCTTCGCCGTTCGATCATGCAACGCGTCCGGAAACCATCGAAGAAACGGCGGAGATGGTTGCAGTCAGAGGTGGCCGCGGCATCGCGGTGGTCGTCGATCACACGGATTTGCAGCAGGTCGAAGACTTGGTGGCGAGGATTCGCGAGGAGCAGGGAAGCCTCCACATAGTCGCGAACGACATCGCCGAGATCCATCCACACGAATTCGGCAAGACTTTCTGGCAGGCGAATCTGGAGAAGGGCTTCGCCAACTTCCGTAACGCGGTTCACACGCACATCATTACCAGCCGGTTTGCGGCGCCGTTGCTGACGGAAACCACGGCGAAAGACGAGTGCACCGGCCTGATCGTGGAGATCGGAGATGGGGACTCGTACACGTATCGCGGCAACCTTTTCTACGACCTGGTGAAGACCACCGTAATTCGCCTGGCGTTTGCGATGGCGCGCGAGTTGCGGCGCAAGAATGTAGCGGCCGTCGCGCTGACGCCGGGCTTCCTGCGTTCGGAAGCGATGCTCGAGCATTTCGGCGTCACCGAGGCCAACTGGCAGGACGCGGTGAAAAAGGAAGCCGACTACGTTTCTTCGGAGACGCCTCTATTTGCCGGACGAGCGATTGCAGCGCTGGCGGCCGACGCAAATCTCATGAAGAAGTCCGGACGCGTGTTCAGTTCGTGGAACCTGTCCGATGAATACGGGTTCTGCGACGCCGACGGGCGGCGGCCCCATTGGGGAAGACACTTCACCGCCAAATACGGCGACTGCATGAAGGCCTGCGGCGACGCCTTCTACGACCATTGGACCGGCGGCCCCATAGACACCATCTACGCCAACTGGCCCTAGTTTCTCTTTTTTACATAATAAAGCAGAGCCGCAAGGGACCGAGCCAACAGGCACGCGGTAGTTGTGTGTCAGCCGCGCGGGGAATTTTGGGGAGCGAGAAGATAGTCCGCGACGCGCGCGACCTGGGCCATTTCGGCAACGTCGTGGACGCGGACGATGTGTGCCCCGCCGAGGATACTCGCGGCAACGGTCGCGGCCGTGGCCCAGAGGCGTTCTTCGGGCGGAGCGGGCTTGCCGTGGCGTGCGAGCGATGCGCCCAGGAAGCCTTTGCGGGACGTGCCAACCAGCAGCGGGTAGCCGAGTTTTCCAAATTCCGGCAGCCTTTGGAGCAGTTCGTAGTTTTGCTGGAAACTTTTTCCGAAGCCAATGCCGGGGTCGATGATGATTTGCGACTTGGGCACGCCCGCCTTTCGTGCTTTCCCGATCGATACCCGGAGTCCTTGGGCGACTTCTTTCATCACGTTGCGAGCGAACGGGGCCTTTTGCATGGTGCGAGGCTCGCCGCGCATGTGCATCAAGATGAGCGGGACGTCGTGACGCGCCGCAACTTCGGCGATGCGCGGATCTGTTTTCAGCCCGGAAATATCGTTGATGATAGATGCGCCGGCGCCGATGGCTGCTTTCGCTATGTCCGCCTTCCGTGTATCGATGGAGATCGGAATGCTCAGCACGCCGTGCAATGCTTTCAGCACCGGCATGACCCGCGCGAGTTCTTCTTCCGCTGACGTTCCGCGAGACCCTGGCCGCGTGGATTCGCCGCCCACATCGAGCAAATCCGCGCCGGCGCGCTCCATTTCCAAGGCGTGTTCGACGGCGTACTGCGGACCGAGAAACTTACCGCCGTCGGCAAAACTGTCGGGCGTAACGTTGAGGATGCCCATCACGAGGGTCCGTTCACCGAGAAACAAGGTGCGCGAGGAAAGCCTGACACGGAAAAGTTTGCGGCGGGTCATCGGCTATTAGCAGTTTAGCGCGAGCAGCAAAGAAGAAGGATTTAAAGATAACGCGGAGACGCTGAGGGCGCAGAGCTATCGCAGAGAAGAAAGGGCAACCCGAAGAGCAGCAGTGCGCCGGATCGCGTGGAGGCCGGCGAGCCTAGTCGAGGTCAAAGTCGCGAATCGGTTTCTCTGCCGGCGCGTCCTTGGCTTTTTTCATCGCCTCTTCGAATTTCTTGGCAAGGATGTCTTCCTTATTCGTTTCCTGGAACCAGGAATCTCGAAACTTGTCTTCGCGCTGGCGATTTTGCTCCGCCAGGATGCCATGAGCATCGGTGAGATCGACGTTCGGTCCGGCCTTAGGCGGCGCTTCATGCGAGAGCACCACGCCGAGGGCTGCGTCTACCGTGAGCTTCGCATGACAGCAGGGGCAGGCGACGTGCAGCGGTTCGATGGATTTGTTCCCCATGACGTTATTCTACGACTTTCGAAGGAACGAAGTAAAAAGGTATCAGCAAGGCAAAAAAGAGGCGCCACAAACGGCGCCTCTCGAAAAAACGTGCTTTTTGAAATTAACTATGCTTTCGCCGGATTTTCTCCGCGGGTGAAGCCAGGTGCGGGACGCAGCTCAGGACGAACGACTTTTGGGTCCGCGCTGGGCGCTGCCTGCGGTGGCGGTGTGGGAGGCGTGCGCGGCTTTTCCGGCAGCGGCTTGCCTTCCATAAGCAGCTTCACTTCGTGGGCGTCGATGACTTCGCGCTCGAGCAAAGCCTGAGCGATGCGCTCGAGGGTGTCGCGATTGTTCGAAAGCAGTTTCTTGGCGTTCTCGTAGCCGCTATTGACGATCCGTTTTACTTCCTTGTCGATGTGAATCGCGGTGTCTTCGGAATAATCACGGTGTTGAGCAATCTCCCGGCCCAGGAAGATAGCTTCATCTTTCTTGCCATAAGCCAGCGGGCCAAGCTCGCTCATGCCCCATTCGCAGACCATGTTGCGCGCGATGTCCGTGGCGCGTTCGATATCGTTGCCCGCGCCGGTGGTGATGTGCCCGAGGAAAATCTCTTCTGCGGAGCGTCCGCCCATCAGTACGGCCAGCATAGCTTCGAGATATTCACGGGTGTAGGTGTGTTTGTCGTCTTCCGGCAGCTGCATGGTGAGGCCGAGGGCCATGCCTCGGGGAATGATCGTAACTTTGTGGACGGGGTCAGCGCCCGGGGTCATTTCCGCGACCAGCGCATGCCCTGCTTCGTGATAAGCGGTGTTCTTTTTCTCTTCATCCGACAAAATCATGGACTTGCGCTCGACGCCCATCAGGACCTTGTCCTTGGACATCTCGAAGTCCACCATCATGACGAATTTGCGGTTTTGTCGCGCCGCCCACAGCGCAGCTTCGTTCACCAGATTGGCCAGATCCGCTCCGGAGAAACCCGGCGTGCCGCGCGCAATGATCGACAGGTCGACGTCGTCCGAGATGGGCACTTTGCGAGTGTGCACGCGGAGAATTTCCTCGCGGCCCTTTACATCCGGACGCGCGACGACCACGCGGCGGTCAAATCGGCCAGGACGCAGCAGCGCCGGATCGAGAACGTCAGGGCGATTCGTTGCGGCGATCAAGATCACGCCCTCGTTGGATTCAAAGCCGTCCATTTCGACGAGTAGGGCGTTCAAAGTCTGCTCGCGCTCGTCGTGGCCGCCACCCAGCCCCGCGCCGCGATGCCGGCCGACAGCGTCAATTTCATCGATGAAGATGATGCACGGAGCGTTCTTCTTGCCCTGCTCGAAGAGGTCGCGCACGCGGCTGGCGCCGACGCCGACAAACATCTCGACGAAGTCCGAACCAGAGATGGAGAAAAATGGAACGTTGGCTTCTCCCGCAATCGCTCGCGCCAGCAAAGTCTTGCCCGTCCCCGGAGGTCCGACGAGCAGCACCCCCTTGGGAATGCGGCCGCCAAGTTTTTGGAATTTCTGCGGATCTTTCAAAAATTCAATAATTTCCTGGAGCTCTTCCTTGGCTTCATCGGTTCCTGCAACATCCTTGAAGGTAGCTTTCTTCTGTTGCGCGGAAAGCAGCCGTGCCCGGGACTTGCCGAAGCTCAGCGCTTTATTCCCGCCGGCCTGCATCTGACGCATCAGGAAAAGGCAAAACCCGACCAGCAGGATCAGCGGCGCGGCGTTCAACAGGATCAAAACCCAATCCCCGCTGCGCACTTCTTTCGTCTTAAAGGGCACCGTTTTATCGCGAAGGGCTTTGGTGATTTCCGGTGAGACTTCCTTAGGAATTGTCACGTGAAACTTGCGGTTCGACGGGCGGACGTATTCTCCCTGCAATTCGTAGCTGTTGGGCGAGAGGTACATCGTGACTTCTTTCACGTCACCTGCATCGACGTGGGCCATGAACTCGCTGTAGCTGGGCTCATCTTCGCGCGCGGTCTGCCCGTTGGCGGACACCAGCTTCCAGAGCATCACACCGAGAAACACGATGGAGATCCAGAACAGAATTGTTTTTGCGGTCGAACTGGAATTCACGTTGTCCTCACTCCTGTCCCGAGCCCCGAGGGTTATTCCTCAGCGAAGCGCCGGACCACTGCGGTCGCCTATCTTTTCGCCTTCTGCCGTCCTGCCGCAGATGGCGATTGTGTTGACAGCCCACGACTGTTGCGCCCCGTACCGTTGGCCCCTGCCAACCCGTATCCCACCCATACTTCTTTAGATGCAGTTCGGAAGCCAAAGTAATCGGGCTCCAGGCCGACACGCCGCCGCGCCGGCTTATCGAGCAGCACCGCCAGTCGCAGCGACCGCGGCTGGCTTTCGCCAAGTCTTCGCAGCAGAAATTCCTGCGTCACGCCGCTCTCCAGCACCGCATCCACCACCAAAACGTCCCGGCCTTTCAGTTCCGGCCGAACTCCGAAAAAAACCTCGCGCCTCGAATGGCCGCTCTGCTCCACGTCGCGCACATCCTCGCGCACAAAATGGCAGACCACCGGCGAGCCGATCTGCCGCAGCAAATCCGCCGCGAACACAAATCCGCGATCCAGGGTCACCACCACATCCAGACGGCGCCCCGGATACGCCCGCGTGATTTCCCGGCCCAGTGCCGCCACCCTCGCGGCGATTCGCGCGGCAGAAAAAACCGAGCCCTTTCCTGCGTTTACGCGGGCCGCTTTGCGGCGGCTCACAGCGGTTGCTCGGCGATCACGATTCCTGCCCGGGTCCTTTCGCTCGCCGCGAATTCTGCGGCGACGGGAAAGCCGCGGGCCCACGCCAGAACCCCGCCGCTCGTCAGGACCGGCCAGCCGTCACGCTCCCAGCGGCTGATGTGCTTTTCGTTCAACAAGCGCTTCAGCTTGTGTGCGTTGCAATGCCCCTGGGGTTGCAATTTGTCCCCGGGACGCCAGTTTCGCAGCACAAGAGGAAAACGCAGAGTATCCCGGTCCAAGACCGGCCCTGTCTCACTAGTTTCTACCCTCTTGGCAGGCCAGTCAATCATTGTGAAGCGGAAGACGCACCCCAAGCTCAACACGGGTACTAGAGCCTGGCCAGCGCCGGAACCACCATCGATATCGATCTTCTGCTCATACTGCCTGGAATGGTCCCTCTTCGCGGATGTGCTGGTGCGAAAAACGAGTGCGTCCCGTTCGCGCCGCACCTCCATCCCTCCGGGCAAAGGCACGGACTTCCCATTCTCTCCGTGTTCTGCCAGTTTCAGCACAGCCTCGACGTGTTCTGCGTTGAGCTGTCCCGCGCGCGACTTCCCTTCTTTGACGATCCAACGTACTAGCCGTTTGCTAAGCGCCCGGGTTTCCTCGTTCTTCTTCTCCTCTGCGCGCTCTGTGGTGAATTTCTCCTGGTGTAACGGCGCCAGCAGTTCTTCGATGGAAACGCCAGCGGCATCCGCACCTTTCTCGAAAATCTCGGCAGCGCGCTTTCGCGTCAGCAAATTCAAAAACGCCTCGTCTTCGCGCGCCAAGTCGGCAATGCTGGACAGGTGCGAGACAACCGCCGGCTGAAAATGCTTCTCAAGAAGGGGCAATAGTTTCTTTCGAATTCGCGCCCGCATCCTGGTCGTGTCACGATTGGTCGCATCTTCGCGCCAGGTTTGCCCGCGCGATTTGAGATAAGCCCGCAACTCCGCGCGCCGCATTTCGATCAACGGGCGCACGACATGTTCGGTCACAGGATGAATTCCGCCCAGGCCGGCAAGTCCCGTTCCACGAAGAATGTGCGCAAGAACGGTCTCCGCTTGATCGTCCGCCGTGTGCGCCACGGCCACCCGCGCAACGTGACCCTCTTCGACAAGTTTCGCGAAAAACTCATATCGCGCGCGCCGCCCGGCATCTTCCAGATTCGCCTTCTCGCGCTTGGCTCTGCCCGCAACGTCCTTGTGCTCGACGTAAAATTCGACGCCATACTCCCCCGCCAGCTTTGCGACGAACTTTTCATCAGCGTCGGAAGCCGCACCGCGCAGTTTGTGATTGAAATGAATGACGCTTAGAACAACGCCGAGTCTCCTACGCAGTTCCAGAAGCAACAGCAACAGCGCGACGGAATCCGCTCCGCCGGAAACAGCTACGCCCACGCGATCGCCCGCCCGCACCATTTCGTATCTACGCAGGCAGAGCAGCGCGCCGCGCGTCAATTCCGTCTGACGCTTCTTTTCGTGCGTCGGTTTTTGTGTTCTTGCATGCATTGGCGGCTCTCGCGCCACAACCTTCTGCAAATCGCTCAGCGAGCGGGCGAGCCCGCATGCTAGCATGGCGCAAGGATTTACACCCCGCCTGTGGACGACTGTGGAAATCATTAATCTGCTGTTGACATTGAAATACTCCTTTGGCATACTCGTTGGGCTGTGGACGTGCCTTTCTGCAAGACAGGGGGGCTTTGCTCTTTGACAACCGATACGATGTGCCAGAATCCGTTCGAAACCATTCGGCCTTTTCGAGCCCGAATGGTCTGAGTAAATCGAGCGACAATAATTCGCTTGGGCAGGCTGGCTCTCCGATTTCAATCGGAGGGCATTTTTTTTCGCCCAAGCTTCCAGTTTCAAACGAGAGTTTGATCCTGGCTCAGAGCGAACGCTGGCGGCGTGCTTAACACATGCAAGTCGAGTGCGCGCCTGTAGCAATACAGGTGGCGCACGGCGCACGGGTGCGT
>Ga0210403_10005417_pt1 | contig 10829 bp, 6 predicted proteins | sample IncBWC19MmetaG_FD_150863 | JGI IMG/M metagenome (GOLD analysis project Ga0210403, IMG submission 150863) | Forest soil microbial communities from Barre Woods Harvard Forest LTER site, Petersham, Massachusetts, United States - Inc-BW-C-19-M | ecosystem: Environmental > Terrestrial > Soil >... | reverse complement strand
CCCACGGCCAACCCCACCCCGCAACCCGCCCCGCCTCCTCCGCCCCCCGTCAAAAAATGGGACCCCTATGGAATTGACTTCCCATTAAACTGCCGCCTCCTAATTGACGGCAAACCCCGGGACGGAAAACCCCTTTAGAATCAACACTTACACACCATCCCATATCTTCTGATTCTAAAGCACTTACAAGAAATCTAAGTCTTTTAGATGCAACACTTACGAAAAAGGGGGGGCAGCCACCTAATCTAAGCTGATAACCTGCTCGAAACGAGGGTCAACGAATCTCACTGATCTTGATCATTGATCCCCGATCTCTGATCTCTGTTCTCTGTATTTATTTCCCAAACGCCTGCATCACCGCATCATGCACCGCCGGCCGCACCTGCTGAATCTTGATATTCTCACGCGTCGGATGCACACGATTCGTCAGCAGCACCACAAACAGTTGCCGCTCCGGATCGATCCAGATCGACGTTCCGGTAAATCCTGTGTGGCCATAGCTGTGCGCCGAAAAATAGTGCCCGCTCGATCCGCCCTCGGTCGGCACCGCCCAGCCCAACGTGCGCGTCCCACCGGAAAGCTGCTGTGGAGTCGTGAATTGCGCAATCGTCGCGCGCCGCACGATTCTCTGGTGCGCGTAAACGCCGCCGTTCAGCAGCATCTGGCAGAACGCGGCCAAATCCGGCGCCGTGCTGAAAAGTCCCGCATGCCCGGATACGCCGCCAATCGCAAACGCATTTTCGTCGTGAACTTCGCCTTGCACCAGCCGGTGCCGCAGTTGGTTATCAATTTCCGTAGGCGCAATCGTCGGCCACAGTTTTTTCGGCGGCCGGTACATCGTGTCTTTCATTCCCAGCGGCGAAAAAATGTAGCTCTTCGCCAAATCATCCAGCGTCCGCCCCGTCAGCCGCTCGATGATTTCCGCCATCAAAATAATTCCCAGGTCCGAATAAATTTCCTTCGTCCCCGGCTCATACTCCAGCGGCTCCGCAAAAATTCTTCCGAGCGTGTCTTGTTTCCCCTTCGACGTTCGCCAATATTCTTTGAACGCCGGCAATCCCGAAGTGTGCGTCAGCAAATGCCGCACCGTCACCTTGCGCCGCCACTCCGCATTCGGTCCGCTCGCCCACTCCGGCAAATACCGCACCACCGGCGCATCCAGATCCAGCGGAACAGCAAAATCTCCTTCCGCCAGTTTTTCGGCCAGTGTCGTTGTGACCACAACTTTCGTCAGCGACGCAATGTCATAAATCGTGCTCGGATTTACGGCCGCTGCCTTCGCGTCGTAACTCAATTTTCCGAACGCGCGCACCGAAACTTTTCCGCGATAGCCCACTGCCAGCGTCGCACCGGGAAACGCTTTCTCCGCAATCGCTTTTTCAATCACGTCGGATGCGGGTTGCAATTTCGCAACGTCGCCAGCATCCATCGGCTGCAGCGTCATCGGATTCGCCGGCAGCTCCATTCCGAATCCCGCTTTCAAATTCACGCCAGGAATCGTCACCGGCAATTTCCCGCGCACCGGAATTTGCGCAAACAGCGCCCGCGCCACAGAAATTTGCGCCACGTCGCTGATCCCAAATACCGCCAGCCACGTTTCCGCCTGCGGAAATTTTTCAATCAAATAGGGGCTCCCGAATCCCACGGTAATTACCGGCTTGCCCGTCTTGTAAATTTGCTCAGCCAGTGCCGCCTGCTCCGCGGGAACATCCACGTTTCCTTTGCGGTCGCTCACGCGCACAAACAGCGCGAGAATCGCTACATCGTAGGAATCGGGCGGCGGCAATTTCAGCGTGCCAGCGTTCACGAATTTTGTGTCGGCGCGCAACGTGGTGACGGATTCGAATCGCGAACGCAACTCGCGTTCGAGATCTTCTCCGGGGTACGGTTCCGGATCCGCATAAAGCGCCAGAAGCAGCGCGCGCGACGGTTTTGTGCCATCGAGCGGCAAACGGTGGGACGTGTCGCGCAAAAGCGTGACGCCGCGATCCGAAATTTCCTGAGCTTCTTTTTGCCACGCGACGTTCCCGAATTTTTGATTGATGGCGTTGAGGTCCACGAGGCGATTCGAATGCAAGCCGAGGCGCGCTTTCGCTTGCAAGATGCGGCGCACGGATGCGTCGAGGCGTTCTTTCGAAATGCGTCCGGACTTCACGGCGTCCTGGAGCGATTCGAATGCGGCATCCGGAACCGGCGGCATCAGCAGCGCGTCCGCGCCCGCCAGAACCGCGCGCACGGCGGCTTCGCCGGGAGCGTAACGCACGGTGATTCCGCCCATGTCCATGGCGTCGGTGACGACGAGGCCCTGGAATCCGAGTTCGTCGCGCAACAATCCCGTCAAAATATTGTGAGAGAGCGTGGCGGGCGTATTCGAATCGGGCTCGAGCGCGGGAATCGAAAGATGCCCAGTCATGACGCTGCCGGCGCCGGCAGCGATCGCCGCGCGAAAAGGAACCAGCTCCAAATTCTCAAGGCGATCGCGATCGGCGCGAATGACCGGCAAATCGATGTGCGAATCGGCGGCGGTGTCGCCGTGTCCCGGAAAATGTTTTGCGGTTGCGAGGCCGCCATTTTCCTCGACGCCGCGAACAAACTGAGAAACAAATTCCGCCACGCGCTGCGGATCCTCGCCGAACGAGCGCGTGTTGATAATCGGATTTCCGGGATTGTTATTTACATCGGCGTCGGGCGCGTAAATCCACTGAATTCCGACGGCGCGGGCTTCGAGAGCGGTGATTTTGCCCATGGTGTAGGCATCTTTCGAATCGCCGCCCGCCGCGAGCGCCATGGCGGTGGGGAAGGAGGTGCCTTCATCGAGGCGCATGGCCGTGCCGCGTTCGAAGTCCGCGCCGATCAGCAGCGGCAATTTCGACTTGGCTTGGAGCTGGTTCGTCAACACGGCGGTCGGATACGCCTGGCTCTTCACAATTCCCAGCGGCGACATATGCGTAATGTTGATGAATCCCCCGACGTGCAGATCGTTCACGTCGTGCATGATCTGCTGGTAAGCCGCGGCGTCCGTCGGTGTAAAGCTGCCATGGTAGGTGGTGAAAAGCAGCTGGCCGATTTTTTCATCGACGGTCATTTTGCGCATGGTGGATTCGACCCAGGCGCTGGCAGCGGGAGAAAGTTTTTTCGTGGAGCTTTTTGCGGCGGCCCGGGTTTCCGAGGTGATGGGCTTTTTGGCGGAGGCGCTGCGGTTTTGGCTGCGTGCGTTATGGTTCATAAGGAAAAGTATGGCGACGGAAATCAAGAGCAGAAAGCGGACGCGGCGTCCTTCCATCGATTCGAATCCCCCGGAGGTCGCCCGCGGTCTGCATTTATACATAGCACACGCACATCATGCTCTCAACGCAGCCGGGGCCAGCGCGTTCCAGAATATCATTGTATGGTTGCCATAGAGGGGGACCGTTGACCGGACGCCAGGGCGCGCTTTCCATATTCGCAGGTTCCACGATTTGTCTGACAATTTTCCTGTACGCGGCGGCTCCTTTGCAGGCGTCCTCGAAACACGCAAGCCACGCGGCGCGAGTGCAGACGGGCCTGGATGTTCTCGAAGCGCAAAAATTCGCGCCACTTCGCGGGAAACACATTGGGTTGATCACGAATCACACGGGCGTGGACTCGCAGGGCCGCAGCACCGTTGACATTTTATCGCATGCTACGGGGGTACAGCTCGTCGCCCTTTTCAGCCCGGAACATGGTCTCGCCGGGAACAATGACGAAAAGTTTTCTTCCACCAAAGATCCGTCCACTGGGCTCCCAGTGCACAGTCTGTATGGTGAAACGCAGCGGCCGACGGACGAGATGCTCACCGGGATTGATACGCTGGTCTTCGATGTTCAAGACGCGGGAGTGCGCTTCTACACGTACACGACGACGATGGCGTATTGCATGGAAGAAGCGGCGAAACGCAACATCGCGTTTTTAGTTCTCGACCGTCCTGATCCGATCGGCGGGGAAATCGTGGAAGGTCCGATGCTCGATCCCGACAAAACCAGTTTCACAGCGTATTTTCCACTGCCGGTGCGGTACGGACTGACGATTGGCGAGCTCGCGCAGCTTTTCAACGCAGAGAATCACATCGGCGCGGACCTTCATGTAATCGCCATGAAGAACTGGCATCGCAACTATTTTTTCGAGAGCACGGGGATCAAGTGGATTCCGCCATCGCCCAATCTGCGCACTACGAAGGGGGCCATCCTGTATCCCGGAATTGAAATCCTGCAGAACGCGGGTGTCTCTGTTGGGCGAGGCACGCAGACGCCGTTCGAAGAGTTTGGCGCGCCGTGGCTGAACGGAGAGGAAGTCGCCGCCGCGCTGAACGAACGCCACCTTCCCGGCGTCCGTTTTTCAGCGCAACCTTTTATTCCTGTGGTTGGCCTTTACAGCGGGCAGCGCTGCGGCGGCGTGGCGATTCGTGTGACCGATCGCTTCACGGTGCGCTCCATGCGCGTGGGCCTGGAAATTGCGGCGCTGCTGCAAAAGCTTTACCCGAAACAGTTCGACGCTGGGAAGCTTCTGTTGCTGCTGGGAAACGCCGATACCGTCCAGCAGCTGGCAGCGGGCGTAAGTCCGGAAAAGATCATCGCGAGCTGGGCACCGGCGCTGACGGCCTTTGACGCCGTGCGCCGCAAGTACTTCCTTTACAAATAGAACTCTCTTCGATTCCTACTTTTGGTGCTCAGTAGGTGGAGAGCAGGATACGGGTACGGTCATTTGATTCGCCTTTTCGGGCCGGATCGTTGGCGAGTGAATCAGCTTCCGATTCGCGCGTTTGTCAGGGGTTACGCCATGACTTCTGAGTGGCCCGTCATCTAGCCACAATCGCGGATTGACCCAGACGAACCTCTAGCTGGCAACTAGAGCACTCGTCTCCTCTTCGCGAATCAAGTGCTTACTGTTCTTGCTGGCCCAGCTAGTTCAGCTTCGCGTATTCGGCTTTGGCTTGCTGCAGGACGGGGACGTCGGGGTCAGCATCTTTCCATAGCGCCAGAAAATCCTGATACGCTTCGCGCGCCTTCGCTGTGTCTCCTTGCAGCACATAGGCGCGAGCGAGGCCAAGCTGCGAAAGTGGATGAACCAGACTCTCGGGGAAAATTGTGCGGTGAGCCAGAACCTTCTGGAACTCCGCGGCCGCTTCGGCGCCTCGGCCCCACCGAAGGTAAGCCAAGCCACGCTGGTAGATCGGGCCGAGAGCATTCAACTCCGTCGGCCGCGCAGGTTCGAGGTCTTCCACTGCTTTGGCTGGATCGCGCTCAATCATTGAGCGTAGCACCGGTATTCGCTGGTTCTGGATAAGGGTTCCCTGAGGGAACTCCTTGCTGAGAAGCGCGATGGTCTTTCGCACGGTGGCCGTGTCGCCAGCTTGAGCGAAAACAGTGGCCACAGGGTTTTGTGTATCAATAGTCCCGTCGAGCGCGAGCGCCTCTTGCGCCAAGACCTTGGCCTCTTTAAGGTTACCAACCATTGCTTCCGCGTTCGCCGCTCCAGCCAGGTAGTTCGCCGCGCGCTGTGAGTTGCGTCGGCTCTTGGCTTCCCCCACCGCCTGCTGAACGAATCCACGTGCCTCGCGCAACTTGCCGTAGTAGATTGCCATTCCTGCGCGATCGAGAAACAACAATCCACTGCCCGGTCTACCTTTCGCCCATTCGAGGTTTCGCTGTACGGTGGCCATGTCGCCTTCGAGGAAAGCAATGTCGTTTTGGATATCTCGGAGTAGCACCGAATCCATGCCTGCGTCGAAAGCGCGCCGCAGGATTTGCTTGGCCTCATCCAGCCGGTTGTTGTCCACGAAAAATCCGGCTGTGTCGGCATAGTTCATCTGGGACGAAGGGTCCAACTCCAACGCCTTACGCGAAGCCTCGAGCGCCTTCTCATGCTTGCCGAGGGCGCTTATAGACCGTGCCGATATTGAGCTGGGGTATTGAGTCTCGAGGGTAGGACTTCATCCATAGCTCATAGGTCTCAATAATCTTTGGGAAATCTCTCAGCCTGCCGTAATAATGGGACATGATGTAAACATGATGTAAAACCGTTCGTGCTCGGTTACGCGGTCGCTAAGTTCGTAGGCCTTGGTGTCGTACTGGATTGCCCTGCCGATCTCACCGGCGTTGACATAAAGAGTGCTGAGTCGGGCGTAGGCCAGGGCAAAGTTTGGGTCGAGCTCGACGGCATGCTGGTAAAACGGTATGGCTTCCTCGTCCCCTTTCTTGTCGCGAGTCTCTTCGCCTTCCGAGAACGCTTTCAGTGCCTCCAGTGAGTAGGTTGTGGCGTCTTCGAGTGGTTTGTCGAGCTTTTGGACGGAGGCCAACGATTCGCCCAATTTGCCGCGCATGCGCGACGCGGCCTTGCCGAGCGCCGCCAATACTTTTTCCTTGCTTTCCGCCTGTTCCTGATCCTCCGCGATCGTATCGCCGTTGACGGCGTTGATGGCATTCAGGGTAACTACATACTGAGTGCCGAGCTGAGCGATGTTGCCGACAAGCACGGCCTTGGAGGAGGTTCGCTGGGCGAGATCGCGCGCTAATTCAGTTGTAAGGCGTTCCTCTTGCGATCGGCCCATGAGCTTCAGAGTCGCACGCACTTTCTGTTCTGACACGACATTCAAGAAGGGTGACTGGCCGAGATCCACTTCAAGAGCTTGCTTCAGAGTGTGGTCGAATATCTGATCTCCGGTAGTGTTTCTGTAAGCACAATGGAATCTCGCTCGGTAAGGGCATGGACTTTTGTGGAGCGCCAATAGAGAGTACCGGCCACAATGGCCACCAATAGGGCCACTCCAGGCAAAAAGAATTTCCAATTGCGCGCCATGGGATTCTTTATTTGCGCAGATGTCGTGGGAGCAGAGGCGGCAGTCGTGCCGATTGAGGTTCTGGCCCTCTCCGATGACGATGAAGGCGCGGGTAAGGCGGCAGCTTCCTCCGGCACACTGTGCTGCGCAGTGCGTCCGGAATCGGTGTCGCGCTTGAGGCGTTGCAAGTCTGCATGCAGGTCGGCGGCGTGCTGGTAGCGGAGGTTGCAGTCTTTCTCGAGGGCCTTGTTGATGATGTCCTCCACGCGGGCGGGCAAGTCTGGATTCAGACGCACGGGCGGCAGAGGAGCCTTGTGAAGAATGGAATCGAACATGGCTGCGGACGTTTCTCCACGAAAGGGAAGCCTCCCGGTAGCCATCTCGTAAAGCACGATGCCGAAAGAGAAGAGAACGGTGCGTGGATCCAGATCCTTGCCGAAGGCCTGCTCGGGGGACATGTAGGCAACGGTGCCAAGAGCAGCTCCCGGACTGGTAAGGTTCTCGTGAGTAGCCTCAAGGGTGGGCAGCGAAGCGTCGCGATGGGGCGGCGCGCCTTTGTCAATGGACTGCTTGGCCAGGCCGAAGTCGAGAACTTTGGCGTGGCCGCGTTTTGTAATGAAAATGTTGGCGGGCTTGATATCGCGGTGAATGATGCCTTCGGCGTGGGCGGCGTCCAGAGCGTCGGCGATTTCTATGCCCACGGAAATCAGAGTGTCCAATTCCATCGGCTTGCTTGAAACGATGTGCTTGAGGGTCGAGCCGTCGAGAAACTCCATGGCGATGAAACGCTTGCCGTCGTGCTCGCCGATTTCATAAATCGTGCAAATATTGGGGTGGTTGAGGGCGGAAGCGGCGCGAGCTTCGCGGCGGAAGCGCTCGAGAGCATGCGGGTCGCGGACCAGATCATCGGGGAGGAACTTGAGTGCCACAAAGCGGCCAAGCTCAGTGTCTTCCGCCTTGTAGACAACACCCATGCCGCCGCCACCGAGCTTCTCCAGGATGCGGTAGTGCGAGATGGTCTGGCCGATCATTGCAGGGAAACCGCTCTTGGCAAGGCATGTTAGGGTGTGCTGAAAGACAAGTCAACGTGGACGACGAACCAATTGACTACCGAATGGTCGGCAAGACGGAAGCGGTGCGAATCGGGTTTCGAGAATAACTTCCGCATTGCCCGTTAATCGGGCAAATGGCTGAGGATATTGACGAAGATCGCTCCCGCGTCGTTAAATAACCTTCCGTTGACGTTAGGAAAATAACGGCTGCCATTAGCCCTATCTTGGAGGGAGGCCATGAGACCGAAACGCACCCTTCCCATCATTCTCTCGGCTGTTCTTGCCATGATCGCACGGGGGTGGGCTGCCCAACAGACCGCAGCGCCTGGCAGCAACGTGCCCCCACTTCCATCCGATATTCCCGCAGACGCAAATCGTTCTTCGGTGCTGATGATGGGAACGCTCGCGGGTCAACAAGCGACCTGGAAAACGTCAGACGGACAACTCCACGTGTTTTTCCAGTTCAACGATCGCGGGCGCGGGCCGAAGACCACTACCGTCTTCATCCTGGGCAAGAATGGAAATCCAGTCTCCGAAGTGATTAAGGGAAATGACTATCTGAAAACGGACGTCGCTGAAGAATTTTCGCTGGATCGTGAAACAGCTCACTGGAAAAACAGGGCGGAGCAAGGTTCCAGGACCATGGACGGCAACACATTCTACGTTTCAATGAATGGTCCGCCCGAGGAGACTACGCTTCTCGTCTGCACAGCGCTGGCGAACGGGGGGAGAATCGCCTTGCTGCCCGAAGGAGAAGCGCAAGTCCGCCAAGTCTCGCAACTCGACCTCGAGGCGGCAGGCAAAAAGAAGCACGTGCAGCTTTACAGCGTGAGCGGCCTCCATTTCTTGCCGCAGTACATCTGGCTCGACGAAGCGCACGAATTCTTTGCCGCCGGGAATCGCTGGCTGACGGTCATTCGCGAGGGCTGGGAAGGCACTCAGGAAGCCTTACTAGCCACTCAAGAACGAGTTGCCGTGGCACGAAACGCCGAGCTCGCCCAAAAACTGGCTCATCGCTATGCCCAGGGCATCGTTTTCCAGCATGCGAACATTTTCGACGCGGACACCGCGAAGATCGTATCCGACCAGACAGTGGTGATCGTGGGCAATCGCATCGCTAAGGTGGGCGCGAGCCACTCGGAAAATTCGCCCGCTGGCGCGCTGGTGATTGATGCAACCGGGAAGACGCTCATCCCGGGCTTATGGGATATGCATGCCCATGTTGGCGACGGAGACGGCTTTCTGAACCTCGCGGCAGGAGTCACCACAGTCAGGGATCTAGGAAACACCATCGATGAGCTCATGGCGCGCCGCAAACGCATTGAGGAAGGCGCCGAACTCGGCACGCGCATCATCCTCGCGGGAATCATTGATGGACCCGGCCCCTACCAGGGACCGACTAAAGTGCTCGTGGCAAACGAGGCGGAAGCGCGGGCGGCGGTAGACAATTACGTCAAACTCGGCTATGAGCAGATCAAAATCTACAGCTCGGTCAAACCGGAACTCGTTCCTGCGATCATTGACGAAGCTCATAAGGCCGGACGGCGCGTCAGCGGGCATATTCCGGCCTACATGACGGCGTCGGAGTGCGTGAAACTCGGCTACGACGAGATTCAACACGTAAACTTCCTAGTCCTTAATTTCTTCCCGGACGTCAAGGAAACTCAGACCCGCCTCCGAATAACCGAGCCGGCCAAACTCGCGGCTGGCTTGGATTTGGGTTCCAGTGAGGTGCAGGGTTTTATCCAATTGCTGAAGGACCATCACACAATCGTGGATCCAACGATGAGCATCTTTGAAGGCCAGTACACCGCCAAGCCCGGGGAGATTTCTCCCGGATACACGGCGGTCTTCAAGCGGCTCCCGGTACAAGTGCGACGCGGGATGCTGAATGGTGGTCTACAGGCGCCCCCGGGAATGGAAGCACGATATCGCGAGTCCTTTGCAAAGATGGTTGCTCTGGTGGGACTGCTCTACAAAGCTGGAGTGCCAATCGAGGCGGGAACGGATTCACTCCCTGGCTTCGCCCTTCACCGTGAGCTTGAATTGGACACGCAAGCGGGGATCCCTGCGGCTGAAGTGCTCAAGCTGGCTACGCTGGGTGCCGCACGGATCATGAAGCACGATACCGAGCTGGGCTCACTTGCGCCTGGAAAGTTGGCGGATATGGTCTTGATCGACGGCAATCCCGCGGCAACCATAAGCGATATTCGGAAACCGGTAGTCGTCGTCAAAGACGGTGTCCTGTATAGGCCCTCGGAGTTAAATACCGCGTTGGGAATTCAGCCGTAAGACCAGTCTTCAATCCAGGGCATCTTGCGGATTGCAAGATCTTGGCCGCCTGCGGTTTGTGTTACCTACGAATGGCCGGTGATAGACCGCAACGGGATCCTGGACGCCGCGTTTGACCGGCGCGATGCTTAGGAGTGCAGAGGGCATCGTTTGCGATTGAGCGTGAGGAAGGTTGGTGATCCGAGGAGATATCGGGCATCCGCCGACGGGCTTTCAGGGGCGTATCACAGCAGGCTTGGCTTAATTGGGAAAAACTGGCGCGGGCTGCCGGGTCCAGTTCGATGATTTCCTTGCGGAATCAGGAAACGTGCAGGCGAAGGAGGTCCGACCCAGTAGCCCGCAATGAGTGGATGTGCATATTGCATGCCAATCAAGAAGCACAAGCACAGGTTTCCAAAGCCGAGCTAACTCCAAGACGTGGTAGTAGATAGGGTCAGAACCGACGTCCGATCACTGCCGGCCTTCAGATTCAATCTTTCCAGCAGGGCAGGAGTCTACCAAGGTTGTGCAAATCTTTTTCGTATCGGCTTCCATTCCCTCGAATTCGTACTTTTCAGGTTGATGCCATAACGACGCCGGCCTCGCGACGGCCCGAGTAAACTGTTCGGTGTTCACCCTAACAGTGCTCGGACCGAAGGAGGCCGAGATGAGAATTATAGGATGTGATTTACACGCTCGCCAGCAAACGTTGG
>Ga0210403_10005416_pt1 | contig 10829 bp, 9 predicted proteins | sample IncBWC19MmetaG_FD_150863 | JGI IMG/M metagenome (GOLD analysis project Ga0210403, IMG submission 150863) | Forest soil microbial communities from Barre Woods Harvard Forest LTER site, Petersham, Massachusetts, United States - Inc-BW-C-19-M | ecosystem: Environmental > Terrestrial > Soil >... | reverse complement strand
CCAACGACACCACGAGTCATCATTCGATCCGTGCCGACAACACCGTCAGTGCCAACGACACCACGGGTTACTCGATCCGTGCCGACGACACCGTCAGTGCCAACGACGCCACGCGTTACTCGATCCGTGCCGACGACACCGTCAGTGCCAACGACGCCACGCGTTACTCGATCCGTGCTGACAACACCATGCGAGCCAGCGTTCATGCCTCTTGGCATGGGCAGCCAAGCTTGACTACTGGGCCCCGATATTCCATTCGACCCGATTTGCGCACTGGGACGAGCAAATCCGTTCGATCCTATTTGCGCGCTCGGCCGGAAAAATCCATTGGACCCGATCTGTGCTGACGGATGGGGGATTGATCGGATATTGGAAACGGGTCTAGCGGTCCGCGCGGGGCCAGCATAGGAGTGCGCCGCAGCCACCAAGCCGACGACCACACACATTGTTTTTGCGATTCCTCGTACTTTCCTTACAAAATTAGTATCCATTTTAAGTCCCTTCAGATTGGCAATTCTTTGCTAACGCGCGTTCTTTCCTGATTCGCAACGTAGTGATTGATTCCTGCACTCCGATGCGATGTAAATTTGCTTTCCCTGCAGTGTTAAAGTCCATTTGCTCCTTCTCCTTGAATTAATTTGAGATATTCCTCGCGATCTTCGTTGTTTTCGACGTAGTGATATAAGCCAATTCCAGTTTTAATCGAACCTTGTTTTTCTTTGTTCGAGTGCTTAGAGAACCAAGTGTCCACTTCGTCAATAAATTTTTCGCCGGTCTTTCGAATGAATCCGTTGAATTTCACTAAGTCTTCTTCAGACAGTCCGTAGTCAGCAAAGACGGTTCTTTGAAGAAGGCCAGTACCGCGAACTGTGCGTTTGAGATTTACAGCCATAGTTCCAATCACGTTATGGACGGCTTCTGCAAACGCTTGGATGTTTTCTGGACTGAGGCGCTCTGCAATGTACGTTCGCGCGACACATCTCACGAACCCATTGCCGAGATTCTGTACAGCGCCGGATTTCAACAGCGCATCAAGAACGATCTCCACTGAAACAGTTGGTCCAGCGTACTTATGCACCAGGGATTCAAAGCATCGGGAATCAGTTCCAATGTTCGAGGCTTCCGGAAAAATGGGGATATCAAGGACGAGCCCGTAGGGTCCGAGATAGAGAACGTCGGAATGCCACCCCGCCAAAACCTCGGAGGCAGCCCAAGAATAATTGAGCGCCGGATTAGCTTTAATCTCCGAGCCGCGAGTTCCGCGGACCTGAAGTGCTGTCATCCCCGTCATCAATCCCACCTCTTCTTCTGAAAATTCCTTTCCGTCAGCCGTGGCCATTTCGGCTCGCGCGCCCTTCACAAGCGCGCTCTGGAGCGCCATAGACAGGTCGCCAAAGCCGATGCCATTTCTTATCGCGATGCGACACAACGGTCGAAGGACATGCGTGATCGCCGCAAGCAGATTGGCTTTAACAGATTGCTCCACCGGGCGACATAATACAACTATTTGTGTGCTCTACTTCACGTTATCCGGCAATGCCTTAGAGCTACTTTTGGCTGAAACAAATAGTGTGCTAGTGTTGTATAACACTAAATTATAACCAAGTTTAGCGAGTGGTTCCTACGGACCAACGCCAGAAGATGGGATCCTCAAGAAGTGAAAGAAAATTTCTCTAGTGTTGCCTTGGTGCTTAACTTGATTGCTTGGCTTTGCGCGTGCTCTCAGCACAGTGCGACGCCAGCCGAGCATCCGAAGTCATATGAACTTCGGCGCGGTCTTGGAGGCGAGCCCTCGTCTTTAGATCCAGCAGCGGCGACGGACAGCTTTTCCACACAAGTTATTCAGGATCTGTACGAGGGCCTGACTAGAGAAGGGTCCAACGGAGAAGTAAGCTCTGGTGTCGCGTCCTCTTGGACGGTGGACCCCACTGGGAGGAAATACACATTTCAGCTTAGACCGGATGCTTTTTGGTCCAATGGCAAACCGGTCCGTGCAAGCGAGTTTGTAGCGTCCTGGAATAGAGTCTTGGACCCCAAACAAGGATCTCCAGTTTCTGGGGACCTGCGGCTGATCGTGGGAGCTGCGGAGATTATCAAGGGCAAATTGCCACCATCGTCACTGGGCGTTACAGCCGCCTCGGACAGTGTTTTGATTGTTACCCTGGTGCAGCCAGCCCCCTACTTCCCCCAGCTCCTTGCACATTCCGCAACGTTTCCAGTTTATTCTGATTCGAGTGCGCGCAGTCACGACCCAGAAACGTGGGTGTCTAACGGACCCTACACTCTTTCACGGTGGCGACCGGGAACAAGCGTAGAACTGAGTCGCAATGCCGCATATTGGGATCACGCCAACGTAAAGGTAGAACGCGTGAGCTATCAAATCTCTCCCGATCAATACTCCCAGTTTGCCGCTTATCGCGCCGGGCACTTAGATATTACGGATACCGTGCCTCCCAATGCCATCGCGTCAATACGCGAAGAACGGCCGCAAGAGCTAATTATCGCCCCTTACTTAGCGACGGCATACTACGGTCTAAATTTAGCGTCACCCTCGTTGAACGGAAATCTTTTGCTTCGGAAAGCCTTATCGATGGCGATTGACCGACGCCGGTTAGTAGCTGCCCTCGGATTGGGACAAACTGCCGCATACGGCCTCGTGCCGCCCGGTACCTGGAACTACGATCCTCAGCGATGGGAATGGGAGACATTGAGCGACTCTGATCGGATTGCAGAAGCTCGAAGACTCTATACAGAAGCTGGCTACTCTACTGCGCGGCTACGTCTACGATTATTGATTAACTCCAACCCGTCTATAAAGCAGACAGCGATTATGATTGCAGCAATGTGGAGAGAAGAACTCGGTGTGGAAACTACACTCGCCGAGGAGGAGTTCCGCGTCTTCTTACAGTCCAGACATAACAAGGACAAATGGGACGTAGTCCGAATGGCGTGGAACGCCGACTACAACGACGCTAGCAATTTTTTAGATATTTTCAGAACAGACTCTCCAAACAACGACACCGGCTACGCCAACCGCGCATACGATAATCTAATGGATGGTGCGACAAGCGCGCCCGATCCGGCGATACGTCGCCGCCTACTCGAGAACGCAGAACGGATGGTGCTGGCCGACTATCCTGGCATACCCCTTTATTTCTTTGTGTCGAAGCGCCTGGTGAAACCCTATGTATTGGGAGTAAAGCCCAACGCACTTGATAGAGTGGGGTCAAAGACATTGGTAGTTCTGCCCCATTAAATCGTGATTGCATACTTCACACACCCATATAGGTTTGGCAGAAGGGCGGCCATAGGAAATTTCGATGACCGCGATCAACTGATCAACTTGAGTCGGGCGCCCATGAGCAACTTTCGCGGTCTGCTAGGATCAGGCAGCAGGACTCGGTGGTCTAAAGAGTTGCGCAATCGCTTGGCGTCCAAGCATGGGTTCAAGCTGTTCCTGGGCCTCATGCAATGCCCTGATGATATGGCGCTTAAGGTAGAGTCGGTTCGTACCATAAAATATTGCGACATCGTCATCGTAGTCGCCCCTTAACTCCACATCACCGAGTTTCATCAAATTCGCCTTACCGAAAGCGACCATGAACGAGCCGCGATTTGCATTTTCATCCAGCAAGCGCGACGTCGATTGAATGTGAGACAACACGCAGCCCGAATCGCGCGGACAAGATCGGTCACAGCCATGCTCATTCGCCCCTACCTGCTTTGCTCAAGCAAGAAGTGCGTCTAAATTGGAATGGAGCGCCGGAAATTCCGACGCTGCTTCGAAGGTAGCCTCGCTCCTTTCTTGCGTTGGGCAGTGTAGACAACTGTCACGCTAACTTTGGCAATCGTCTGCGAGTCGCTCATAGCGACATCTTGGTTACGCGCCAAAGCTTCCTGAAGTTCATTTAGAATTGTCTGTGCATTCGCAAGAGATTTGACTCGGATGGCCGGCGCATCGCCAGGCCCAACTACGGTGCCGGAAATTCGTTTAATATAGCTAGAATCGGCAGAGTGACTCCCTATTGCCAGAGTCGAATTGAGCAAATCGGCAACCGCCGCACCAATTGTACTTATGCCGCGAAGCGCCAATCGCTGACCAATTGCCATGGGCATCCTAGGGAAAACATCTTGAGATCCGCGAATTCCAATGGCGCCCATGCGGATCAGTTCGTCAAAAATTGCTCTGCTCGGAATTCCTCTACCATATCTCTTTACCAGAGACTCGAATGTAGCGCCCTCTCCATACATTTTTAGATCTCTAGGTTGCCGAGCGGCCGTCAGAAACCTAGTGTCGCAATACCACGCTGTGAGTATTGTATTGGCCATAGTCTGCGAGAATGCGGCAGTATGATATATGCGCCGAGACGACTTGAGAGTTCTGGATATTTCCGATCTAGAGATGCCGGTCGTAGCGGCGATACCGGAAATATTAATGCGGTTAGCATCTTTGACTTGCTGAGCAGCGATCCCGAGAATTGCGGATTGCCGTAATATCGAATTCAGTTCAGAAACACTAATACCAGAATTTAAAGCTAGCTCTGCAAGAGGCTTTAAGATTTTTGAAAATGCTTTTCGAGCCGCAATTTTGACGTCCGTCGCGTTCGACCTTTTTCGATGTAATGCCATTTCAGCGCCTAACTTAAGCTTAAATGCAACTTCTGTGCGATGACCGATACTTATGCAATCGTCCAACTGATGTCGGCCGTACATGGACTGCCGACTCACCGAAATTCTGCGGCGACGATGAAGACCGCGCCGGCATAAACCATTGCACGCAACTCGATATGGGCGTTACGCGCTTGGTCGCCGGGCAGCTGTATAGAGTACTGCGCCGCGGCCCGCGAGGAGTTAAAATAAACAATGCGCAGTATCACGCGAAGCTATCGGATTCGCACCTATTCTAATGGGGCACAGCGGCCTTTGCGCGATCGCTGGTTCGGCGCTTACCGATGGCTTTGGAACACCGCGCTTGAGATCCGTACCGCGGCGTACCGGGAGTGCGGTCTTAATCTCACAGGCAATGACATTTCGCGTTGGCTGACGCAGTGGAAACTCACTAAAGGGCACGAGTGGCTTGCGGCCGTGCCGGATGGGCAGCGTGATGCGGCGCGTATGATTTCAGTATTTCAGTAACGCCATTTCGCCATCCTCGGTACCTTGTTGTAGTGACGGATGAAATTCATGAGTGTACCGAGTAACTCCGCTACGCGACTGATTCAGCACCTCTCCCGCCCCGCGCGAGGCGGAGCCGCCGCAGTGGTGGTGGCCTTCGCGTTGCTACTTTCCTTGGCAGCCAAGGCCGGGCTGATCGGCATTCCGCTGGCACTGCTCGTCATCTCCTGGTTCTTTAAATACGCCTACATCCTGTTTGACCATACGGTGCGCGGCTTCGATGAGCCTCCCACCCTCGACATTCAAATGATGAATCCGCTCTCCGAGCAGCGTCCCTTGGCGCAAGTGGCGCTCTTGGGACTGATCGGTTTTGCCGTGTACCTGACTGAAGATCATTTTGGCTCCGCTGCCGCCGTCGGGCTTGCCATCGTCTGCGGATTCTTTCTGCCCGCCTCGGTGGCGATTTTGGGGCTGGAGAGCAATATTTTGAAAGCGGCGAATCCCGTGTATTGGTTCAATTCGGTGCGCGACCTGGGGCCTCTGTACGGCGCGGTGCTTCTGGTCATTCTGGCCTATGCCCTAGGTTTGGACTTGTTGTGGCGCTTCGATTTGTGGCTGCCCGCTGAAATCGCCATCGGCATGTTTGCCGTGCTCTCGATTTTCAGCTTCTTGGGCGGTGTTTGTTATGAGCGCCGGCATGAACTGAACCTGGAAACCTGGGTTAGTCCCGAGCGCACGGAGGCGTCAAAGGCGAAGGAAACCCAGCGCGAGAGCGACAAGCACGTGCTCGACGCCTATGGCCTCATGCGCGCCGGTTCCCACATCCACAGCTGGCAGATACTGGAGGATTGGCTCAAAAGCCGCGGCAACACCCCTGAGGATTACCGCTGGCTGTGCGAACGTACCTTGAGCTGGGACGATCCGCGCTACATCACCCGGCTTACCGAAGAGCGCGTCGCCCGCCTGCTGACGCTGAAGCGCGCCGGCGAAGCGTTGGACGTGGTGGCCCGGCGGCTGAACCTGGATCCTAATTTTCGGCCCAAGTCGTCCGCGGATACCTGGAGTATTGCCCAGCTGGCGGCGCGCGGCGGCGGTGCCCCGCGCGTGGCCCGGGCCCTCCTGGCGGACTTTGCCACCCGCTTCGCGGGTGATCCGCACCTTCCGGCGGCGCTTTTGCTCCAAGAGCAACTGGGATCCCTCGGGCCCTAAGAGGGACTGGGGCGAACAAACAGGTAGAATTTCGGTATGAAACGATTCTTGAGCTGCCTGATCGTGCTGACCGGCGTCGCCGCCGCCGAAATCCATGGTCCTGACCTGAAAGGCATGGATACTGCCGTCGCCCCGGGCGATGATGTCTTTAAATTCGCCAACGGCGGCTGGATCGGCAGCACCGACATTCCGGCCGATCGCAGCTACTACGGCAGCTCCGCCATCTTGATCGAGCTCACCACCCAGCGGGTCAATGAGCTGCTGAAACTTGCCGCGGCCGAGCACGCGCGCACGGGCTCCGAGGCCCAGCAAATCGGCGACTTCTACAGCAGCTTCATGGATGAGGCCGGGATCGAATCCAAGGGACTGAAGGTCATGCAGCCGACGCTCGAGCGCATCGACGGCATCTTCAGCCGCAATGAACTCGCCGCCGCCCTGGGCGAGACGCTGCGCGCGGATGTCGACATCTTGAATTCCACGAGCCTGCACACGCCGCACCTTTTGGGGCTGTGGGTGGCGCAGGATCTGAACGATCCCAAGCGCTACCTGCCCTTCCTGCTGCAGGGCGGTTTGGGCATGCCGGACCGGGAATACTACCTGGGCACCTCGCCCGCCATGGCCGCGATCCGGCCGCAATACCAGGCGCATATTGCGGCGGTGCTCGCCCTCGCCGGCATCGATGGCGCCGCCGCCCGTGCCGCAAGAATCTTCGAACTCGAACGCCGCATGGCGGAAGTTCATTGGACGCGCGCGGCCTCCGAGCAGATCGAGGCCGGCAACAATCACTGGAGCCGCGCGCAGTTTTTTGTGCTGGCGCCGGACCTGGATTGGCGCGCCTTCTTCTCCGCCGCGGGTTTGGGCGGGCAGAACGAATTCGTGGTGTGGCAGCCGAGCGCCCTCGTCGGCTTGTCCAAACTCATCGCCACCGAATCGCTCGGCACCTGGAAGGACTATTTGAAGTATCACGCGCTGGAGGACGCCGCGCCCTACCTGCCCCAAAAATTCGTCGATGAGCGTTTCGCTTTTTATGGCCGGGTGCTGCAGGGCACGCCGGAATTGCGTCCCCGCTGGAAGCGCGCCGTGGGTGCCAGCGATGCCCATCTCGGCGATGCGGTCGGCCGGCTCTACGTCGCCAAGTATTTCGCACCAGAGCAAAAGAAACGCGCCGAAGCCATGGTGCAGAATCTGCTCGCGGCCTTCGACGCGCGCATCGAGCGCCTCGACTGGATGGCGCCGCAAACCAAGCTCATCGCCAAGGCCAAGCTCAAGGCTCTGAAAATCGGCGTGGGGTATCCGGATCACTGGCGCTCCTACGCGGGCTTGAGAATCATCCGCGGCGATGCCTTCGGCAACTGGGCGCGCGCCGATCTGTACGAATATCGGCGTCAGCTCGCCAAGCTCGGCCAGCCGGTCGACCGCTCCGAGTGGGTCATGAACGCGCAATTGGTCAATGCCGTGAACCTGCCAGCGATGAACGCCATCAACTTCCCTGCCGCGGTCCTGCAGCCGCCGTATTTCGATCCCGAACAGCCCCTCGCCATGGACTATGGGGCCATCGGCGCCACCATCGGGCACGAGATCAGCCACAGTTTCGATGATCAGGGTGCGCTCTTCGATGCGCAGGGCCGGCTGAAGAACTGGTGGCAGCCGGACGATTTCGCGCACTTCCGCGCATCGGGCGCCCGCCTCGCCGCCCAGTTCGATGCATACCGGCCGTTTCCGGACCTGCACATCAACGGCGAGCAAACTTTGAGCGAGAACATCGCCGACGTCGCGGGCTTGAATGCCGCCTACGACGCCTATCGGCTCGCCACCCAAGGCACAACGCCGGTGAGGCTCTCCGGATTCGATGCCGATCAGCTGTTCTTTTTAAGTTTTGCCCAGAGCTGGCGCGAGAAAATCCGCGACCCCGCCTTGCGCGATGAGATCATCACCGACGGCCATGCCCCGGCGCAGTACCGCGCATATACGGTGCGCAATCTGGACGCCTGGTACGAGGCGTTCCAGGTCAAGCCCGGACAGACCCTGTATCTTGCGCCGACCGACCGCGTGCGCGTGTGGTAGCCACGGGGCAATTGACTGGACTTGCGGCATGGCGACCGTGGTCAGCGACTCGAGGAATTTGGCGGGATGCAAGGTGAGCGACCATGGGAGGCCCGACTGCTGTTTTCGGCCAACAGTTATCGTCAGTGAGCTCTTCGAATTATTGGCCAGGTAATTCTAGTTCTGTTCGGCATTGTGGCGATAGCCATCGCGTTGTTACACATTGTTCTCGGTCCGTCCGCGATTCCAGGATCAATCCCAGTCAATGCCACGATGGACAGAAGACCGGTACTACGCCACGCTATTCGCGGCGTATGGACTGGCGCTTATCTGGTGTGTCAAAGATGTTGAAGCAAAATGTAGGACGGTTTATGCAGTGCGCTCAGTCGCTTTTTCTTGCTCAACTCGCCAGCCATTCAGATACAGGCCGACTCAGGAATCCCTCCACCGAGATGCCGTCACCGCCGACGAGAAGCGTGCGCTTTGTTTTAAACGCTGCCGCAAATGCTGCCGTACCGGAATGAGCTTGCGGCGCGCGGCCGCTCTTCACCTCAATGGCGGTCAGGCGAGAGTGGGCCTTCACGACGAAATCGACCTCTTCGCCGCGCTCTCGCCAATAGTAAAGCTCGCACTCTCCGGCGGCCGCGGCATTGGCGAGATGTGCGCCGACCGCGGATTCGATTAGCCTGCCGCGGAACTCTCGGTCCGAACGCGCCTCTTCCGGGCTAACACCGGCGGTCACGGTCATCAGCGCAGTGTTGAGTACCTGCAGCTTCGGGCTCGAGCCGCGGCTGCGCGCCGCGTCGCCCGCGTACTTCGACAATCCGCAGACCATTCCCGCTCCAGCCAGCAGGTCGAGGTAGTGCGCGAGTGTCGTCGTATTCCCGGCGTCCTGCAGCTGGCCAAGCATCTTCGTGTACGAAAGGATCTGGCCGGAATACCGGCAGGCGAGCTCGAACAACCGGCGAAGCAAGGCCGGCTTGTCGACGCGGCTCAAGAGCAGCACGTCGCGCGCAATCGAGGTATCGATGAGGCTATCCGCAATGTAGCGCAACCAGCGAGCCGGGTCACCGACCAGGGGCGCGGCACCCGGGTAGCCCCCGAAATAGAGGTATTGCTCCAGCGTCCAATCAAAAGCTGTGCGCATTTCCGTGAACGACCAATGCGGGAGCCGCAGGGTCTCGAATCGACCCGCGAGGCTCTCCGTTAGGCCCTGGGCGATCAGGAGTGGCGCTGAGCCCAACAGCACGACTTTAACGGGGCGCTTCTTGCGTGTGTCCTCGTCCCAGAGCCTCTTGACCGTCTCGGACCAGACCGGGATTTTCTGAATCTCGTCCAGCACCAGCACGGCGCCGGCCTTGCTCGTAGCCTCCAGCCGCACCGCCTCCCACTGCTGGTTGATCCAGTCTGCGCCTCGCAGCGTCGGCTCGTCCGCGCTAACGTAGCGAACCGGCACGTCAAGTTCTGCGGTCACCTGCTGAACCAAGGTGGACTTGCCCACTTGGCGCGGACCCGCCACGACCTGGATGAACCGGCGCGGCTCGGCAAGCCGCTCGGCGAGGACTGGGCCTTGAGGGCGTTGGAAGTCGGTTTTCATTTTACTCACGACGTTGAGTATTTTTACTCAATGTCCTGAGTAGTGCAAATGTTGATTGCCGCCGCCGTACCGGCACGAGCAATCGGTCAGAGCGGAACATGTCAATGGATTTGAGACACTTGAGACGAAGTATTTAAAGGACCCGGCGCGATGATTTCTGGTTTTGCGATTTCCTCGATAGGTGCAACTCATCGCGAACTGGCCTTGACCAATCGAGGCCCGGTCATGACACGCATTTACGGCTATACCCAATGCGCCTTGTCGACAACGTGAGCGCTTTGATCTATCTCGACCGACCAGGCCTCGATGTCGAACTGGAGACGGTTTTCAAACCACAGCCGTTCAAAGCAAGGGCTCACGCAAGGTTTTGATGCATATCGGGCAAACAGAGTTCCCTGCTTTTCACGCACAGAGGGTGCTGAACCGAAGCGCGCAACAACGCTCGTTTCGGTGTCGCCGATTTGGACCGCGTCGAATGCCTTACCTCGACTGCTCGCGATAAACGAGCAACGCGCAATGTATGACGCAGGGACGACAATAATTGCGATGAGCGCAATTGCTATCAAAGACTTCTCCCCTTTTGTGCGCATTCCGGCCAAGGCGGACAGTTGATCCGGGCATGACGGACAGCCTCGGAACGAAGCGACGCAAGCCATGGGTTTAGATATCAGACTGTCCGGCATGGGGCAAGTCTGGCTGTTTTTTCCGCGTCGAGTCCTTGCGCATCGAGTCCTTGGATGCGACCTCGATGCGATGCGCCTGCGCCGCTCGGCAAAATCAGTCCGGCGTTACTTGGGATAATTAGTCCAGTCCGGTGACAGGGTTTAGCGCACGATCTGGAACGGATGCGTAGACTGGATTCAGT
>Ga0210403_10005415_pt1 | contig 10830 bp, 12 predicted proteins | sample IncBWC19MmetaG_FD_150863 | JGI IMG/M metagenome (GOLD analysis project Ga0210403, IMG submission 150863) | Forest soil microbial communities from Barre Woods Harvard Forest LTER site, Petersham, Massachusetts, United States - Inc-BW-C-19-M | ecosystem: Environmental > Terrestrial > Soil >... | reverse complement strand
CCCGCTGCTGGAATATCTGGACCGGGAGCGGGTGACGCGGCGAGTCGGGGATGCGCGCGAGATTCTTTAACGCGAGATTCTTTAAGGAGATTGAGTGATTGGGCGATTTGGTGATTGGGCGATTGAGAAATCTAAGATCAAACCGTGACTGCCTGGTATTGAATCATTCAAATCACCCAGTCGCTCAATGACCCAATCCCTCAATGCTTAAATCTTTTCTTCCGGAAATTCGACTTCCAGTCCGAGCGGGTCGGTGAAGCGGTTGGTAAGATTCGCGAGACCGGTCAACAGGTGAATGTCGACGATTTCCGGTTCGGTGAACTGCTGTTTCAATGGCGAGAAGTCGGCGTCGGCGACGTCGTGCGGCGTGCGCGTCAGTTTTTCGATATAGGTCAGCGCGGCGCGTTCCTTCTCGCTGTAGCGTGAATAATCCCCAGCCTTGAGCGCGGACCAGTCTTCTCCGGTCAGCCCGACGCGTTTTGACGACGCCACGTGGTGCTGGATGCAGTAGTGGCATCCGTTAATCAGCGAGACACGAAGATAGATCATTTCGTAGAGTTTGCGATCGAGGGAGCGTCCCACGCTGGCGTAAAAGCTAAGAAAATTCTTAAGCATCTCCGGGCGGTGGGCGAGGGCTTTCTGGGCGTTTCCCGGCTTGCCGCGAAGGGTCTTCTCGTAGATCTCTTTCACTTCGGCGTTCGCCGATTCCGGGCTGATCAGGCTGATGCGAGCCATTGCATTCTCCTAGTTAAGAGTGGCGGTGTTGCAATCTTCATCATCGCAGATGGGCTGTTTTTGTGCTGCGGAGCGAGAGCAAGGGCTCAAGGTAAAGAAGCCGCTGGACGATAGTACCGATTGAGGGAGTGCGATGAGTAGGTGGATGTTGGTTGCGCTGTTGGTCTGCGCCGCATCATGGGCCGGGCATGCCCAGGAAGATTCCGATGCCGACACGAAGTCGAAGATTATCGCGATGGAGCACGTGTGGGCCGAAGCGTACCGGGACAAGGATCCAAGGGCGCTGGCGCGGATTCTGGACGACGGGTTCGTGTGCGTGAGTTCGGATGGCAAGTTGTACAGCAAGGATGAGATCCTGGCGGACGTAAAGGCGTCCGACTCCCTCCAGCTTTTGATGGACTCAATGGTGGTGCGTTTGCATGGCGACGCGGCAATCATTACCGGAATTTTCCGGACAACGGGACTCGATCATGGGAAGCCGTTTGCGCGCCGGGAGCGATTTGTCGACACCTGGCTCTATAGGAATAGGCAGTGGATCTCAATTTCATCCATCGTGACTTCGACTCGCGATTGAGGCCACGCCAGGTGTTGGTGGCTGCGGCCAAGTGTGTGGGATGGAAAGCAAGGTTTATGAGGGCGACGCGCTGGATGTGGATTGTGCTGTGTGCGATGTCACTCTGCGTTTCCGCGCAGGAGGGCAGCGAAGGCGGAACCGCGGCGACGATTCGGGCGCTTGAGCACCAATGGGTGGATGGACAGTCGCGGAATAACAACGCCGCGCTGAATTTGATCTTCGACAATTCCCTGGTGTATGTGGAATACGGCAAGCTGGTGAGCAAGGGCGAATATTTGTTGCGGATAAAAGCGGCAGGTCCACAGATCAGCCAGATCGTGATGGAGCCGATGACGGTTCGCACCTTCGGAAGCACCGCGATTGTGGTGGGGACGTATCGTGAAAAGGATGTGACAGGCGGCAAGCCCGGGGTGAGGCGCTGGCGGTTTGTGGATACATGGATGTACAAGAACGGCGGTTGGGTGCTGGTGGCGGCGGGGGCGGCGCCGCTCACAGCAGAGTAGGGCGGCGCGCGCCGCAGTTCACGCGTGTGGTCAAGTTTCCTGATCGTAGTTCAACAGCATTTTCCAGGCCCCAGAGTTCCCGCGGGCGCGTTGCGGCTGCATAGATTGCGGATGCATAGAAAGAGATACTTGTCATGCTACTGCCTGGCTCTTAGAGTGCGAGGCTAGGAGTAATCTGTGATGAGTGTCTTCCTTACACTGTTTTTGCTGATCGGCGTGTTGCCTGCGGCGGCGGGGCAGGCGCCAGCTCAGGTTGACGCCGAGCGGACCAAGATTCTTGCGCTGGAGAACGCGTGGAACCAGGCGGAAGAACACAAGGACGTCAAGGCCCTGGACGAGTTGCTCGACGCCTCGCTGGTCTATATCGACTACGACGGTTCGATGATGGACAAGGCGCAGTTCATCGCCAGCATCAAAGCGCCGGCGCTGCATCCGGAACAGATCGTCAACGAATCCATGACCGCGCATGTGTACGGTGAAAATGCGGTGGTGACGGGCGTGTATCGCGAGAAAGGCGAGAAGAATGGAAAGCCCTACTTGCGGCGGGGCCGGTTCACTGACACCTGGGTTTATTTGAAGGGAACCTGGGTTTGCGTGGCCAGCCAATCGACGTTGATCCTGCATTGAGGCCTGCCTGTGCTTCGCATTCGTCCCGCAAGCCTGCCTGATGTGGCGCCGCTCCGGAGCATGATTCGCGAGCTCGCGGAGTACGAGCGCAAACTTGAATTCGTGACCATCCGCGAGGAAGATCTGGCGCGGGATGGATTCGGCAAGAATCCCCGTTTCCGCGCGCTCATCGCTGAGTGGGACGGGCAGGCCGCGGGATACGTTTTCTTTTTTGGATCCTATTCGACGTGGGCCGGCCGAGGATTGTTCCTGGAAGATCTGTTCGTACGCGAGCCATATCGCGGGCGCGGCATAGGAAAGGCGCTGCTGGCCGCGGTGGCGCGGATTTCGGTCGACGAGGGCTGTTACGGAATACACTGGGAGGTGCTCAACTGGAACGAAAAGGCGATCAAGCTATACACGGAGTTGGACGCGACCTTTCGCGATCAGTGGCGGGCCGTGCTGCTCACGGATGAAGCGCTGCAGCGGCTGGCGGAGAAAGCGGCGCGAAAATGAAACAGGCAAAGAGCGGCACCGCGAACGATCCCATCCGCATGTTCGCGACTCAGGAGACGTGGGCTGGCTGGCTTGAGAAGAATCATCGCAAATCGGCGGGCTTATGGCTGCGGCTGGCGAAGAAAGGCTCAGGCCTGCGATCGCTAAACTACGGCGAGGCGCTCGAGGTGGCCTTGTGTTATGGATGGATCGACGGGCAGAAGCGTGGAGAGAGCGACCAGGCGTGGCTGCAACGTTTTCTTCCCCGTGCACCGAAGAGTATCTGGTCGAAGATCAACCGGGAGAAAGCGACTGCACTGATCGCGGGCGGCCGGATGAGGGCTGCGGGGGTTGAAGCGGCAGAGCGCGCGCGGGAAGACGGCAGGTGGGCCGCTGCTTATGACTCGCCCAGGAGCGCCAAGGTTCCGGAGGATTTTCAGGCTGCGCTGGATGAGAATCGCCGTGCCCGGGATTTTTTCGAGGCGCTCGATGGCGCGAATCGCTACGCGGTGCTGTTTCGCATCCAGACGGTGAAGAAGGCGGAGACGCGAGCGCGGAAGATTCAGGAGTTCGTTGCGATGCTCGCGAGGGGCGAGAGGATCCACGAGCCGCGCCAGACGAGTCGGCGGTTGAAGTAGGCGATGGTAGAGCCAGGATGGCAAACATCAGAATTATCGGAGCGGGGCTGGCCGGGGCTGAAGCGGCGTGGCAGTGTGCGCGGCGCGGTGTCGATGTCGAATTGTTTGAGATGAGGCCGGTGCATTCGACTCCGGCGCACCAGACGGCGGATTTCGCGGAGTTGGTGTGCTCCAACTCTTTCAAGTCCGACAGCGAGAATACTGCTCCCTGGCTGTTGAAGGAAGAGATGCGGCGGGCGGGGTCGCTGCTGTTGGAGATGGCGCGGGAATGTGCGGTGCCTGCCGGGCACGCGCTGGCAGTGGACCGGGTTGCGTTTGCGGCGCGGGTGACGGAGGCGATTTCGCGGGAGACGCGCATTGTGGTGAAGCGCGAGGAAGTGACGGCGGTGGATGAGGCGGAGGGGATCACGATCATCGCGACCGGGCCGCTGACGTCGGAGGGGCTGGCGGCGGAGATTGCGCGGTTATCGGCTGATACGCATTTGTATTTTTATGATTCGATCAGCCCGATTGTGGAGGCGGACTCGATCGACATGTCGCGGGTGTACATGGCGGCGCGCTACGACAAGGGGTCGGCGGATTACATTAATTGCCCGATGACGGCGGAGGAGTACGGCGTTTTTTACGATGCGCTGGTGGCGGCGCAGGCGGTGGAAGAAAAGGATTGGGAGAAGCTGAATTATTTTGAAAGCTGCCTGCCGATCGAGGAGATTGCGCGGCGGGGGCGGGATACGCTGCGCTTTGGGCCGATGAAGCCGGTGGGGCTGATTGATCCGCGGAACGGGAAGAGGCCGTATGCGGTGGTGCAGTTGCGGCAGGAAAATCTGCGGGCGGATTCCTACAACCTGGTGGGATTCCAGAATCATTTGAAGTTTGGGGAGCAGGCGCGGGTGCTGCGGCTTATCCCAGGGCTGGAGAATGCGCGGTTTCTGCGTTACGGACAGATTCACCGCAATACATATATCAATTCGCCGACTCTGTTGCGCGAGAGCTTACAGATGAAGGCGCATCCTCGGATTTTTTTCGCAGGGCAAATTTGTGGCGTGGAAGGATACGTCGAGTCGATTGCGACCGGGCTGTTGGCGGGGATGCACGCGGCGGCTCTCGCTTCCGGGGCGGAGATTGCTCCGGCGCCGCGGGCTTCGGCTTTCGGGTCGCTCACGCACTACGTCACGCAGGCCGACGCCAGGAACTTTCAGCCGGCGAACATAACATTTGATCTGCTGCCGGCTCTGGAGAAGAAGATTCGGGATCGAAAAGAGCGGCACCGGTTGCAGTGTGAGCTGGCGCTTAGAGTCTTTGACGGCTGGATGGAGAAAGTCGGCGCGATGGCTGTGAAGGACTGAGTTCACTGGGAGCAGCCGAGCGCGCCTGCTTCGGCTTCTCGCTGTGTCGAAAATCCCCACTTCTCGCGCAAAGACCGCGCGAGAAATGGGACACCCGGCTCGGAAGCTGTAGGCATCTTCTTCCGCGCCGGAACAAAAGCAGGTCCTTCGACTGCGTTCGGCTATCGCCTCACTTTGCTCGGGATGACAAACAGCGGGCTTGGGTCACTGTTTGCTCTGATTTTTCCTGCAACAAAAAGCTTCCAGCTTGCGTATCTAAGGGCAGGCGTCCCGGGGGATTACCTTCTCTCGGTGCCCGCGTCCAACTCAGTGGCATGACCATACGGGATCTCATTTTCGACGTTCTGCGGACCTTGTGGTCGCATAAGCTGCGCGCGTTTCTCACCATGTTTGGAATCGCCTGGGGCATTGTTTCGATTGTGCTCATGGTCGCGGCGGGCGAAGGGCTGCGCAAGGGGCAGGAAGAGCAGGCGAGGAACCTCGGCAAGGACGTGATGATTGTGTTCCACGGACGTACCAGCCTGCAGGCGGGCGGGACTCACGCGGGGCGGGTGGTGCACTGGGAAGATCAGGATGTTCCGGTGGTGCAGGCCGAGTCGCCGGACTGCGAATACGCGATCCCGGAACTCGAGCAGGATACGGTTCGGGTGCACAGCAATTTTAATAATGCGGCGTTCACTGTAACCGGTTCCTATCCGCCGTTTGGCTACATCCGCAGTCTCGATGTCGGCGCGGGGCGTTTCTATGACTGGGACGACATGCGCGAACAGCGGCGTGTGGCCTTTCTCGGTTCGGATGCGGCCAAGCAATTATTTCCCGGGCGCAATCCGGTGGGGGATACGATTTATCTGAATGACTTTCCTTATGCCGTGATTGGTGTAATGGCGAAGAAGAAGCAGGACTCCAGCTACGACGGGTGGGATGTGAACAAAGTCTTCCTGCCATTTGCGGCGATGCGGCGCGACTTTCCTGACAAGCCTCCGGGGACCGATACGACGTTTGATCAGCTGCTGGTGACGCCGAAGTCGGTTGACCAGCATACGGCCTGCAAGCGTGAAGTGCGGACGGCGCTGGCGCGCATGCATCGCTACGATCCTGCGGATAAGGAAGCGTGTCCGATCTGGGATACCGTGCAGGAGGCGCAGGCCTTCAAGACGATGACTGATGGAATGAAATTTTTCCTGGGTGCGGTGGGGATTGTGACTTTGCTGCTGGGCGGAATCGGCGTCATGAACGTGATGCTGGTCGCGGTGCGGGAGCGGACGCGCGAGATTGGCGTGCGCAAGGCGATTGGAGCTCCGGCGGGGACGATTCTGCGGCAGTTTTTTATTGAGGCGCTGATCATTGCGCTGTTGAGCGGGGGAATCGGGCTGGGCGTGGCATTTGGATTTTGCGCGCTGGTGAATTTGTTGCCGATGCCGGACTTTTTTGCGGGACTGATTCCGAGCTGGAGTTCGGGGCTGATTGCCGCGGGATTGCTCGGCGCGATTGCCGTGGGAGCGGCGCTGTATCCGGCGCGGCGGGCGGCTTCAATTGATCCGATTGAAGCTTTGCGGTATGAGGCGGGGGGATGAAGGCATTAACCACTAAGGTCACGAAGGTTCACGAAGGAAAACCTTGCAGAGCTCTAATCAATGCTCATTGAAATTATTCTCGAGGCTTGGGTCGCGCTAAAGCGCAACGTGACGCGCAGTTTTCTCACTATGCTCGGCATTGTTTGGGGGATTGCGACGGTGACGCTGTTGATTGCGTATGGCAACAGCTTTCGCAGTGTGTTGGTTCATGGATTCGATGCGTTCGGCAAGGGCGCGGTCATTTGTTGGCCGCAGCAGACCAGTGAGCAGCCGGGGGGACAGCGCGCCGGGAAGAAAGTTGTCCTGGAGCAGGCCGATCTGGATATGGTGAAGCAGACGGCTCCGCTGGTGAAGCACGTGTGTCTTGAGACGGTGCGGCGGCCGGGAATTTCTTATGGCGATCGCCTGGTGGGGACGGCGCCGGTGCGTGGGGTTTGTCCAGAATATGGCGAGATGCGGAATGAGGTGCCGTCGGAGGGGCGGTGGATTAATGCTGAGGACGAAATGGAACGGCGGCGCGTGATTTTTTTGGGCGGCCGACTGAAGGAAGAATTGTTCAGCGGGCGTCCGGCGGTGGGGGAGACGGTTGAGGTTTCCGGCGTGCGCTTCACCGTGATCGGCATCATGGCGAGGAAGATTCAGTTGAGTAACTATTTTTCCAGCGACGATGAGTCGTCGTGGATTCCGTATTCGGCGGCGGGGGATTTGTGGAACACGCGTTATGCGGCGGTGATGGTGTTTGAGCCCATCGCACCGCAGTTCGAGAAGAAGGCGATGGCGCAGGTGCTGGCGGCGTTGGCGACGCGGCAGAATTTTTCGCCGACTGATCCGAAAGCGTTGCAGATGTTCGGGCGGGATGAATTTCGGCCGGTGATCGATGCGCTCACGATCGGGCTGCAGGTGCTGCTGACCTTTATCGGCACTCTGACTCTGGGTATCGGCGGCGTGGGCGTGATGAACATCATGCTGGTTTCGGTGGACGAGCGCATTCGCGAGATTGGCCTGCGGCGGGCGCTGGGAGCACGCAAGCGGCACATCAAGCTGCAATTCCTGGCGGAGACGCTGCTGATCATGCTGATCGGCGGGGCCATTGGCGTGGTGTTGTCGTATGTGATCGCTTGGTCGGTGGGGACGCTGCCTATGATGGGGCCGTTGTTTGAGGACGATTCCGGGCAGGGGGATATTCATCTGCGAATTTCGTTGATGACGGTATTTCTTTCCGGCATGGTGTTGCTCGTGGTGGGCGTGATCAGCGGGATGGTGCCGGCGATGCGGGCGTCGAAGCTGGATCCGGTGGAGGCGCTGCGGTATGAGTAGGGATCAAAGTCAAAAGATTTTAACCGCCGAGAACGCGGAGTGAGGCCGCAGAGTTCGCGGAGAAATTCACATCGAGCTGCTAACTGCTGCCGCGGCGACTGACCAGCCAGAAAAATATCATTCCGGCGCGCATTAATTCTTCGCGGATCGGTCTCGCGACTTGCTTCATGCGCGCGGTTCGCAGTACCTTGCTGCTGTACCATCCTTGCCGAGGTGCAGCTTGCCGATTTCCGCAGTAGAGACGATCACCCTTGCCTTCCAGCACACCAAGAAGCAACTGGTGGGGCCGTTTCGCTTTTGGCAGTGGACTCGGCTGGCGGTGGTGGGGCTATTGGCGGGCGAGATGAGTTCGGGCGGCTGCAACCTTCCCGGCGGCAACTACAACTTTCCGCAACAGTCCGGTGGGACCAAGCATCTGCTGGGGCAACATCTTTTTGAACAAGACTGGCCAAAGATCGATCCCGCGATTTTGGGTGGACTGATTGCGATTCTAGTGATCTCGGGTTTTGTGTTCATGATCGTGATGACGTACGTCAGCAGTGTGATGCGGTTCATTCTTTTCGACTCGGTGTTGGCCAAGGAATGTCACATCCGGCAAGGATGGGGGCGCAGGCAGGGGCCGGGGTGGAAATATTTCTTGTGGCAGTTGGGCTACCTGCTGGTCATTTTTGGCGGGATGGTCGTGCTGCTGGGAATTCCTGCTGGGATTGCGTTTGCTTTGGGCTGGTTCAGGGCGGCCGGCGATCATGTGCTGGGATTGGTGCTGGTTGGAATCATCGTGTTTTTCCTGCTGATCATCTTCCTGGTGGCGGCGGCTGTGATTCAGGTGCTGACCAAAGATTTTGTAGTGCCGCAGATGGCGCTGGAGGACATCGGAGCCATGGAAGGCTGGCGGCGGTTGTGGCCGATGATGCTCGCGGAGAAGGGCGGCTACGCCGTTTATGTGCTGATGAAATTCGTGCTGGCGATCGGGGCTGGCATCGTCATCGGGATTGTTACGCTGATTCTGGCCCTTGTGGCAGCGATCCCGACCGCTCTTTTGGGGATTGTGGCGGTGCTGACGGGGAAGAGTGCTGGACTGACGTGGAACGCTGGCACGATCACGCTGGCGGTGATCGTGGGGTGCATTCTGTTTGCGGCCTTCATGTATTTGATAGCGCTGATTTCGGTGCCGGCGATTGTGTTCTTTCCGGCGTATGCGATTTATTTCTTTGCGGCGCGGTATCGGGTGCTGAGCCTGGCGCTGTATCCGCCGCCGGCAGCTCTCGACTCCGGCGTTAGCGGATCACCTCTGATTCCTGAGACTAGTGGCTGAAGAGGGCCTCGCTGCGCGAGGCGGACAGCCCCTTCGACTTCGCTCAGTCGAAAATCCCCATTTCTCGCGCCAAGAACGCGCGAGAAACGGGGCACCCGTGATTTTCATTTCCTTTGGTGGGCCGCAGGTCGATGGGCGCTCATTTCTTGTGGGGCCAGGAGAATCTGCGGCCTAGAATGCATTTCACGATGAGATGGTCGGTGGAACGGGTGGTGCCGACGCCGACGCCGAAGTTGAATTCCCACTCGGGAGCGAAATCGATGTCGATCGCAGGAACAAATTGCTGCTGCTGATCGCGGAGCGCGTCAAAGCCGCTGAGTGAGCCGTAGGCCGCGTAGTATTCCAGTCCGCCTGCAATCTTCTTGGTGAAATCGTAACTGACTTTCGCATTGGGAGAGAAGGTCACGCCTTGGTTCACGCCGGGACCGTGAAACGAGCGGTCGAGCGCGGGATTGAAGCTCAAGTACCAGGGGCCGAGTTTCTTGTCGATGATAGGCCGGATCTCCCAGGTCCAGGTGTCGGGCGAGAAGGCGGCGCGCTGGTAGCCGATTTCGTTCGACAGGCTCACGCCCACGGGCCAGTGCCAACTCTCGGGCACGCGCACGCGCGGGCGAATATGATCGCCCACCCACTGCCATCCGCTATCGGGCTGAATGCTGGTGAAAACGTAGAAGCCAACTTCGGACCAGTCGTTGATTCCCTGCGTGAGTTCCAACGTTTCGTGCTCGGCGTGGTTGGTGGGGAGCATGCCGTCCTGCACGGTCTTGCTGCCGTCGACGGTGAAATTGGAATGGATCTCGACCATGGTGGAGCGCGGGGCGACGGTGTCGGCACCGTAGACCTGAATTTCGTAATTGTCCTGGGCGCGAGCGAGGGTGGTCAGGATGATGGCGGCGAAGAAGACAGCGAGTGCGGGCTGTTGCAAACGAGTCATATGAGAGCGAGTCATGGAGATTCCGCGCGGGCTTGGTCGTGCGCCGCGCGATTCCATCATGCACGGCGGCACTGAAAAGAATCAAGGTTGCATGACGATTCTGCCGGCGCCTCTGGATATTTTCAGCGAAGGGGACGCCGCTTTGTGATGACGGCGGACAGCAGATTCCTCGGTTGCCGTCGCGTTCGCTCCGGCTGCGCTCGGAATGACAAATGGATGGGAAGGGTCCGGCGATTGAAACGTACAACGCAGGGAACTCCTTCGGTGGCTTGGGTGTCTGATGTTGCAGACGCGCGCGTGGCCGACTGGAGCGAACTTCGATGGCTTTTGCAATGGGAGGCGGAGGTGCGCGCGGACCGCAGATTAACGTTACGCCGCTGACTGATGTGCTGCTGACTTTGATCGTCATGTTCATGCTGGTGGTGTCGATGGACACAGAGCACGGGGAGGAGGTCCAGATTCCGCAGCCGGCGAAAGATCAGAAATCGGAAGCTGAGTCGAGTGCGGTGGTAATCGAGGTGGTGTGGACTGCGAAGGATGCGCCGCCGGAGGTGAAGATCAATCACGGAGATGTGCGCTGGGAGGATTTGGAGTTGCGGCTGGCGCAGATTTACTTGAAGCGCGGGGAGAAAGTAGCGTTCGTGCGGGGCGATGCTGACGTGGACTTTCTTTACATCGCTGACGTGATTGATCGGGCGCATCGGGCGGGAGTGCAGCGGGTGGGATTGCTGACGCAGGGGCGAGAAGTGGCTGGGGAGTGAGTGCCCTGGCCCCTTGGTGGGAGGGCGTGGTT
>Ga0210403_10005414_pt1 | contig 10830 bp, 6 predicted proteins | sample IncBWC19MmetaG_FD_150863 | JGI IMG/M metagenome (GOLD analysis project Ga0210403, IMG submission 150863) | Forest soil microbial communities from Barre Woods Harvard Forest LTER site, Petersham, Massachusetts, United States - Inc-BW-C-19-M | ecosystem: Environmental > Terrestrial > Soil >... | reverse complement strand
GGTTTCAGGCGAATTAGAGGCTGTGCGTCCCACATCCACAACGGAAACACTTATTACGGTTTTTCGAGCTGGTCAGTTCACGGGTGAGATCAACACGCTCTCGGGACGTCGCGCGCTCACACGACTTCGCGCCCGTCAGCCGGGCGAGGTGATCGAACTCAGCCGCGAAAATGCTCTCTCCCTGGTGCAGACAGACGCGGAGTTGAGCGAGATTCTGATGCGCGCTTTCATTCTTCGCCGCGTCGAGTTGCTAACGCAAGGCATAGGCGACGTCACCCTCGTGGGATCCAACCATTCCGCCGATACGCTCCGGATTAAGGAATTTCTCACTCGCAACGGCCACCCTTACACCTACATAGATCTTGACCGCGATGCCGACATGCAGGTCCTGCTTGATCGCTTCAAAATTTCTTCTGCTGACACACCCGTATTGATCTGTCGCGGTGAGACCATTCTGCGCAATCCTAAGAATCAGCAAATCGCAGACTGCCTAGGTTTCAACCAGGCCGTCAATGAAACGCAGGTCCGCGATTTGGTGGTTATAGGTGCCGGGCCGTCCGGTCTGGCAGCGGCAGTCTATGCCGCCTCAGAAGGTCTCGACGTCTTGTTTGTGGAGAAGTATGCGCCCGGCGGTCAGGCAGGTTCCAGTTCGAAAATTGAGAACTACCTCGGATTTCCAGCGGGCATCTCGGGTAATGAACTTGCAGGGCGGGCGTACACACAAGCCCAAAAGTTCGGCGCGCAAATGTTGCTCGCCAACGCAACGCGCCTCATTTGCGACAGGATCCCGTACATCGTCGAATTAGAGAACGGCGTCAAAATTGCGGCGCGATCGATTGTTATCGCCACCGGAGCCAGATATCGGAAATTAGCGCTGGAAAACCTGTCGCGCTTCGAAGGCGCTGGCGTGTACTACGGCGCAACGTTCGTTGAGGCGCAACTATGCAGAGGCGAAGAAGTCGTTGTCGTCGGTGGCGGAAACGCTGCAGGTCAAGCCGCCGTGTTTCTGGCCGAGAGCACGAAGCATGTATACGTGCCGATCAGATCGGCGGGTCTGGCCGACACTATGTCTCGCTACTTGATCCGCCGCATCGAGGAGACGCCGACAATCACTCTGCTACCGCACACAGAAATCATCGCTCTCGAAGGCAGGGATCATCTCGATCATCTTACCTGGCGAAACAATCAAACCGGAGAAACCGAAGAAAGAGACATTGCTCATGTGTTTGTCATGACGGGGGCGATTCCTAACACAGACTGGCTCGATGGATGTGTCTCGCTCGACACTAAAGGTTTCGTTAAGACTGGTCCCGACCTATCACCAGACGACCTAAGCACTGCGCACTGGCCCCTCGCCCGTCGGCCATACCTGCTCGAAACCAGCCTCCCAAGGGTTTTCGCGGCGGGTGACGTGCGAGACGGCAACGTCAAACGGGTAGCGTCTGCAGTGGGAGAAGGCTCGATTGCGATTTCTTTCGTGCATCAAGTGCTCCGAGAGTAAAGCTGATATCGGTCATCGCGCCCCATGCCATCGGGAATCTTTGCCAGAATTTCTACTTTCACAGCGCAAAGCTCTGGATCTGAAGATCGGATTCGCTCACCGACGTCGGGTCGGAAAATAAAACCTTTGCGCCGTAGGCGTGGATCAAAATTCTCCCGATGGGAACGCTGAGGTCCCGGTTCCTCGATGCGTTCAGCGCACGTGCGACGTTCTTAGAAAGTTTCTCGTCGTGGATGAGAAGCGTTGCTCCTAGTCCTTTGGGCAGGGTGCTCAAAGCTGACAAGTCCAGGCGCCCGAGCAAAATCGGACGCCGGCACATGCAGTCGAGGAGACGCATGATCAGATGCATTCGGACCACAGAGCCGGTTACATGAAGAACAGGGGCAGCGCGGAAGCAGTCAACGAACCAAGTCGAAAGAGCCCACGCCGCTAGGAGATCGGAGTCTTCCTTCGGAGTCTTTCCAAAATTGCAAAAACAATCTGTCATCGATCCGATCAACTTCGCAGGAGATTCGAACTCCACACTTGGGGAGGGGAAGCGAACGACCTGCGTGAGGCCGTAATCAATTGTGGCCGGTAGGTAGATTCGTTCACCGCATTCAATTTCTGAAGACGTCCAGAAGCTCGTGCCCCTGCAAGCGTGCAGTTGGAGGGATTGGGGTTTTTGCGGATCGATCACCATCTCAAAATGCAAATCCGGCAAGATTTCGCCGAATGTCGGCGTCTGAGCCGTGCTTCATAATGAGCGCGTTATCGCGATATCACTTGTGCTTTCGTTATCTACTCGCCGAGGTCTTACGCCAGATCTCCCTAAGTCGGCTTGGGGAGGCCGAGGTAGCTGCATAAACGACAGTGCAATGCTGGGGATTCCCGGCTATCAATGCGAGTCGCGGGCTACTTTTGCTCCACTGCGCCCGACGAGAAAATCCAAGTCGGCCCCTTTGTCCGCCTGAAGAACGTGTTTGGCATACAATCTCACCCATCCGCGATCCGGCAATGGAGGCGCCCTCCATTGCTTCCGTCGAGCAGCAAGCGTACTCTCATCAACCTCCAGCTTCAGTGATCTTCCGGGGACATCGAGCGCGATCACGTCTCCGGTGCGGACGAGGGCCAAAGGTCCGCCCGCCGCGGCTTCCGGGCAAACATGCAGGACGACCGTCCCGTAGGCAGTTCCGCTCATTCGCGCATCTGAAATGCGAACCATATCAGTGACGCCTTTCCGCAGCAGTTTTCCCGGCAAAGGCATGTTGCCGACTTCCGCCATTCCCGGATAGCCGCGCGGTCCGCAATTTTGTAATACCATGACGCAGTTCTCATCAATATCCAGGCTGTCGTCATTGACGCGGGAGTGAAAATCCTCGATGTTTTCAAAAACTACGGCGCGCCCGCGATGTTGCAGGAGGCTTGGACTGGCGGCAGACAATTTAATGACTGCGCCATCTGGCGCAAGATTGCCCCGCAGGATGGCTATGCCGGCATTGGGTTTGAAGGGCTCTACGAAATTGTGAATTACATCTCGATTCCAACAAGGCGCTTCCGCGACGTTTTCCCAGATCGGCTTCCCATTCACCGTCAAGGCGTCGCGGTTGAGGACGCCTGCTTCTCCCAACTCGCGAAGGACGGTTGGAAGCCCCCCCGCGTAGAAAAAATCTTCCATCAAGTATTTGCCTGACGGCTGAATATTGACGAGGCACGGTAAGCCGTGTCCTAGCTTGTCGAAGTCATCCAGGCAAAGCGGCACGCCAACTCGTCCTGCAATGGCGATCAGATGAATCACGGCGTTAGTGGATCCGCCGATTGCGGCGTTGGCGCGAATCGCATTTTCGAAGGCCTTCCGCGTAAGAATTTGCGAGATGCAAACATCGTCTTTCACCATTTGAACAATGCGACGGCCGGTCATCTGAGCGAGGGTATTGCGGCGTGCGTCCACGGCGGGAATCGCCGCGTTTCCCGGCAAGGCCATGCCGAGTGCTTCGACCATGCTTGCCATGGTGGAGGCGGTGCCCATGGTCATGCAATGGCCCTTCGACCGGTGCATGCAACTTTCCGCCGAGAAGAATTCCTCGGCTTTCATTTCGCCCTTGCGGACCTGATCCGTCATTTGCAAGACGCCGGTTCCGGAACCCAGGTCTCTCCCGTGGAATTTTCCTGAAAGCATGGGACCGCCCGAGACACCGATGGTGGGCAGGTCGCACGAAGCCGCTCCCATCAGAAGAGACGGCGTGGTCTTGTCGCACCCCATAAGCAGAACCACGCCATCCATCGGGTTGGCGCGGATTGACTCCTCGACATCCATGCTGGCGAGATTGCGGAAAAGCATGGCAGTAGGCCGGATTTGGGTTTCGCCCAACGACATCACCGGAAACTCAAGAGGAAAACCTCCAGCTTCCCATACCCCGCGCTTCACAAATTCGGCAATCTCACGGAAATGCGCATTGCAAGGGGTAAACTCCGACCAGGTATTACAAATGCCGATTACGGGACGGCCATCAAAAAGATCATGTGGCCAGCCCTGATTTTTCATCCAGCTCCGGTGCATAAAACCGTCGCGGTCCTGTCGCCCATACCATTCCTGACTGCGAAGTTTCTTCATTTCGTCCTGATTCCGAATTTTGTTGAGGACATCTCCGAAAAAACCGATGCTTTCGGACAGTTATTTCACTTTCCGTGCAACAGACTTAAGCAATCCGATAATATCGGAAAACGTGCGGATAAACGCAATCTCGACTTGACGAGAACAGGCGTCCGCATGATGATCTGGGTGGTTTCACTGAGAGCGAAGTAATTCAATTCCAGAACCCAGAAGACCAAACATTATTCAGCGATAAGCTCACTAATCTTGAAGAGCTACAAAATTGCAATCATCGAAGGCGACGGCATCGGCCGCGAAGTCGTTCCCGAGGGTCTGCGGGTTTTGGAGGCTGCCGGCCGACGCTATGACATCAGTTTTTCATGGCGGCATTTCGATTGGAACTGCGAAACCTATCTCAAGACCGGCCGGATGATGCCCACGGACGGTTTGGATCAATTGCGCGAATTTGACGCGATTTATTTGGGTGCGGTCGGGTATCCGGGAGTGCCTGATCATATTTCACTTTGGGGGCTGCTCATCCCAATTCGCCGCGGATTCCAGCAGTATGTCAATCTGCGGCCTGTACGCCTTCTCAAAGGCATCGAATCTCCCCTAAAAAATCTTGAAGGCGGAGTGATCGATTTCAGTATCGTTCGCGAAAACAACGAAGGTGAGTATTCTGAAGCCGGCGGACGTCTTTTCCGGAACACGGATGCGGAAATCGCGATTCAGGAAGCGGTCTTCACTCGCCGTGGCTGTGACCGTATTATGCGTTACGCATTCGAGCTGTCACAAGAACGCAAACACCACGTCACTTCGGCGACGAAGTCAAATGGCATTGTGCACACCATGCCTTTCTGGGACGAGCGTTTCAAGATCATGGCTCAGAAATTTCCCGATGTGCGCTCCGACCAATATCATATTGACATTCTGAGCGCGCACTTCGTTTCACACCCTGAATGGTTTGATGTAATCGTTGGATCAAATCTTTTCGGCGATATTTTGTCCGACCTCGGCGCGGCCGTAGTGGGGTCTATCGGGTTAGCGCCGTCCGCAAATCTCAATCCGGAACGGGTTTATCCGTCAATGTTTGAACCCGTACACGGCTCCGCGCCCGATATCGCGGGCAAAGGGATCGCCAATCCTGTTGCCCAAATCTGGTCAGGAGCGATGATGCTGAGGCATCTCGGCGAACCGGCTGCCGCAAACGCGATAGAAACCGCATTGGAAAAGGTCCTGGCGGACTCAAAAATGCACACTCCTGATCTCGGGGGCACCGCTCGGACAGGCGACGTCGGTGAGGCTATTGCCAGCCAGATCTCGACTGCCGGCTGAGTCAAATGAGTTCATCAGCCGAAGTCGAGCGCAGCGCCAGACGCCGGATCGCGCGACGCTTACTCCCCTTCCTTTGGTTCCTCTACGTCATTGCATTTCTCGATCGCGTGAATGTTGCCTACGCGGCCCTGGAAATGTCGCACGACCTTGCTTTCAGCGATCGCGTATTCGGCCTGGGCGCCGGAATATTTTTCATCGGCTACGTTCTGCTCGAAATCCCAGGGGCTCTGATCGTCGAACGCTGGAGCGCGCGGCGTTGGATTGCCCGCATCATGATCTCCTGGGGAATCATGACTGCCCTGGTGGGGTTGGTGCATACTTCCAAAGAATTTTACGCGGCACGATTTCTTCTGGGAGCGGCGGAAGCAGGGTTTTTCCCCGGCATCATTGTCTATCTCACACACTGGTTTCGTCAGGAGGATCGGGCAAAAGCCATTGCCGCGTTTATGACCGCAATCCCTATTTCCAATATTGTCGGATCTCCTATAGCGGGTCAGATACTGCAACTGCACTGGCATGGGTTGGAGGGTTGGCGCTGGTTATTCATTCTAGAAGGTGTTCCAGCGGTGCTTTTTGGTGTGGTCACGCTCTTTTATCTGACCGATTGGCCCAGGCAAGCGGCATGGCTTACCAGAGACGAATGCGAGTGGATCACAAACGAGCTCGAACGCGAGAAACAGAAAAAGGCAAGCCGGCGCGTTTATACGATTTGGCAGGCGCTCCGCCAGCGAGATGTGATTTTACTCACCTTGACCTACTTCTTGGGGAGCACGGGAATGTACGGATTTGTCATCTGGTTCCCGACCATTTTGAAGCGAGCATCGGGACTGTCCACGACAAGAGTGACTCTGCTGGTCGCTTTACCCTATATTGCCGGGCTGCTTGCGATGTTGCTGAACGCCTGGCATTCCGACCGAACCCGCGAGCGGCGCTGGCATACTTCAATATGCCTGATTGGGGCAGGAGCCTGGCTGACTTTGGCGATTATTTCCGGTCCCCATATCTGGATAGGGCTTTGCTTCTTCATTCTCTTTGCCGGATTTGTGCATGCCTACCAGCCAACTTTTTGGGCCCTACCCAGTACATTTCTTGGTGAATCCGCCGCCGCGGCGTCTATCGGATTAATTAATTGTGTAGGAGGCTTGGGCGGGTTCGCCGGTCCCTTCATCATGGGATACTTGGTGACTCGCACTGGTTCGTTTGTCTCAGGACTACTTTGGTTGGTGATTAATCTCTTCCTCGGCGGGATTTTGGTCCTGTGCCTGAAGCGACCTCTGGCATTCTCGGGAGCCCGTCCGTGAAACGTTATGACGAACTATTGTTAGAACTATTGTTATGGGTTATGTCAAAGACATTCGTCATCCTCTACATCAACTAGTCTGCGATCCAGTGTGCCACACCAAAAATACGGTGAGGCCCCGCCGGCTGACCGATCCGCCCCACCTGGGTTAAAAGCACCGCATCCGTCAATTGAGTGATCTCAAATTTCTACAGCAGTCACAGTCGATACCAGGTGGCTGTCTGGCCCCGAGGACGCAATTGCGTTTCCACAAAAAAGAGGAAAGTCAGAAATGATAAAACCCGCAAGTACATCTTGAAGCGCGTGCGCGATCATTCCGGGACGCACGCTACGGCGCCAGTAAGCCAGAACCCCGCCCATTGCCCGTCACGCTGATCATCGACGCCCGTGCGAAACCCTATTACCGCACTACCGACGCGAGTCCGGTGGCATTAGGTTGTTCGCACGGTAGTAGACCACAAGCTGGCCATAGTGCTCGACGCTGTGCTCGATGGCGACCCTCCAGATGATGGAGTTGTGGGCCAGCCGGTTCCCAAAGAATTTTGATGTATTCTCCAGCCCCGCGTCGCCCTGCTGTTGCATTACTTGCGCTCCGTCCGCGACGGCCTCCTGCACGAACTTCACCACGTCGGCCTTGGTCTTGAAAACGTCGCGCGGAGGATTGCTGCCCTCGCCGAAGTCAGGCCCGACGTTTGATCCGGAAACCCTGCGTATCAGAACGAAATCCAGTGCGGCGGCGTGGATCGTCGATGTTCCGCTTTCGAGTTGCGGACAATATTCGCGCGCAGCGATGACCGCCACTGTGAAATCGCCTGTTAATGGGTAGGCTTGCTCACAGAATGTGACGCCTCCATCTCCGTCTGAACCATATCACCGAGTTGCTGTGCGGTGAACTCGTTGCCTACGAGATTGACGGCGAGGTTCCCCTTTCGGTCGATGATGGCAGTATGAAGCGAGTGGGTCATCAGGCCTTCATCCTGAAAAGCGTCTTCTCCGAACAGATCGCATACCCGGCGCACATCCGTCGGAGAGCCAGTGAGGAAGTGCCACGTCTTCGGGTCCGCCTTCCAAGTGCCTGCATACTTGGAAAGAACTTCTGGTTGGTCATGATCCGGATCGAAGGTGACGGTGAGGAGTACCAGGTCGCGGCCAAGACGTTCTTTGAATCGCTTTTGCAAAACGCCGAAGTTGTTTGAGCTGCGAAAACAAAAATTCGGAAGCATACAGCGCGTGTATATAAAATTGAGCGCGACCACTTTTCCCGCGAACTTCGAGAGGGTAATGGGGTGACTATTCTGGTCGATCAGAGTGAAATCGGGTATCGCTTTGCCCAGTTCAACCGGCTTCGTTGCGGAGGGATTAACTGCTTGATTCATCAGCTTCAATCGGCGTGCCGAGAGCGGGTCTGGCTCCAGTCCCTGATAACTGTCAACATGCACCCCTTCCGCTTGCGATAAATTTTGTTCTATTACGATCGTGAAATCAATCATCGCCCCGGGCTTCAAATCTGTAAGTTCCTTCGCCTCCTTTACGGAAAATGGCATCACCATGGCGTCCATAAAGCCTGGGATACTCTGGCAGGAAACGATTATTGTCTGATGTGGACGGTCTACTTTTAACACCAATCCTTTCGCGGAATAGCGCTGCTCGCCGAACGCAAACGGTGACCCCGCGAGCATTGCAATGAGCAGCGCCGCACGAATAAGGAGGCTACTTCTCGGAGTGCCGGCGTCGCTCATTTGACGCCGCCTTTCTCAGCAGTTGGACGCTCCATCTGTGCCGCCGCTTTTTTTCTCGCGCCATTTAGCCTGACGGGTTTCCGCTCAAGTTTGGCGCAGTTATCTTCAAGCTCTGTGATCTGTAGAAATTGATTCTTGGCAACGTTCGGAAATTCCTGTCTCGTGTTGCTTGCCGGCCACCAGATTTCAATGTTTTCGATTCGCGCCGATTTTCCCAGCCCGATGTGCTGCTCCAGCGGCGACGCCCCAAAGGATCCTCCGCTGCCCACGGTGCGATAGATCGAACGCACCGCGTTGCCTTCATCGTGAACCGTTACCTTGATTCTGGCACCGATTGCTCCGCGATTGCTTTTGACGCCCACCAGCTTCAGATTGATCCAATCATTGCCGTTGCCGGGATTTTTGAAGAAACGGAAACCGTGACTATCGCCCGGAACGGCGCCACCGGTTAAAGTCAGAATATCTTCGGTCCCGTCGCGATCCATATCGGCGAAGGCGACACCATGGCCCTTGTGCATTTCCCCGGTGCCCGAAGCTGTGGTGACATCCGCGAAATATTTTCCGTCGTGATTGCGCAGCAGAACGTGCGGAATCAGCGATCCATAAGATGGATTCCCATTGCCCAAATACATGTCGAGGAAGCCATCGTTGTCGATGTCGCCGAAGTTGGCGCCCATTGGCATGTAAACCTTATTCAGATGTGTTTCCGCAGTCACGTCCTTGAACGTGCCATCGCGCTGGTTGCGGTAGAGCTTCATGCTGAGAGCGTTGTGTGGAAGCCCGAGATAAGTACGCACGCTTTCATCGACGGAAATGAAATAGCTGCTGACAAAGAGATCGGGCCAGCCGTCGTTGTCATAATCAAAAAACCAGGTGGGAAAGCTGATCCACGGTCCTAAAACGCCGGCTTGCTGGGCAACGTCGGTGAAGGTGTTGTCGTGATTGTTGTGGTAGAGGAAATTGTTGCCGGCGTAGTTGGAAAGGTAAAAGTCCGGATAGCCGTCGTTGTCGTAGTCCGCCGAAACCACTGCTTTAGTGAATGCAACCTTATCGATCCCGGCGGCATGAGAGATGTTTTCAAAAGTGCCATCTCCCTTGTTCAGAAAAAGCTGTGCCGGTCCCTTCTCGCTGCCGACGAATAGATCGAGGAGACCGTCATTGTTGATGTCCGCCCACGCCGCAGTTTGTGTTGCGCTGGCGGGCTCCGCCAATGCCGCCTCCCGCGTGACGTCCGTGAAGGTTCCGTTGCAGTTGTTTTTCAGGAGCGACATCCGCATCGGTACTTCCCAGCCGCCGCGCAACACCAGAATATCGGTGCAGCCATCGTTGTTGTAGTCCGCTTGAATGATGTTCAACCCGCCTAATTGATCGATCAAACCCGCCATCTCACTGCGGTCGGTGAACGTTCCATCGCCATTGTTGTGGAAGTACCGCAGGTGCTCGCACATGTTCGTACTCGAGGTGACAATGTCGAGCAGGCCATTGTTCTCAAAGTCATCCACAATTAGTCCGCCTGCCATTGAGACCTCGTTCAAGCCGGCGGCAGCTGCGATATCCACGAAGCGCGGAGCATTTTCGGTGGATCGAAACGCGGAAGGCGGGATCAAATATTTCGGCGGAACCCCCGACGGGTATTCGCCCACCGTCATGTAGGCGTAGTTCAAAAGCCACTTTGATGCTAGATCGCCGGGAACACTTTCGAGATGCTTTTTGAAGTGCTGAATCGCCAGTTTGGAGTCTTCTTGTTTGGAAAATTTCAGCCCAGGACGCAATGGAAACAAGCAGCGGTCATCGGGATTCTGATAAATACCGTTCTCGATTTCAGATTTATGCAGGTAGGCGATTCCGAGCTCCTGCTCAAACTGAGGGACCGCGTCCGGAGCGCGAGCCTGCGCGAGTTTGTATGCATTGAGATATTGGTCAATCGCGCGGTTCATGGTCCCGGAGTAAGCGTAGAGTTCGCCGAGTGCGAAATACTCCTGAGTTACATCGAGCGGTGCTTGAGTGGCCAGGGCGGAGGCGTTCGAAGGAGCAAGCAGATCTTCCATGCGCTTGGTGGCATTGGCGAGCGTCTGCTTGCGCGACTCACATACTTCGCGGAGATCCTGGCCCCAGCCTTCAGGCCTAGCCGAACGAAACAGAGCAGACTGTGCCTCGCCGATTCCAGAGACGTTGGGGGTGTATTTGATGGCGCCCACGCCAGATAGCGCCGAGAGCCGGTCACGGGTTGCATTCTCCATTTCCTTGGCCGCGTATGGAGAGAGAACTTTCAGAATTGCGTAGCCCTCGGGAATGTGGGCAATCGGTGAAGTCTGCCCAGGCGCGAGTCCAGAGAGCGCGTCTTTTAGTTCGCTGCGAAGCGTGGAGGGGTCCAGCGTCCCCA
>Ga0210403_10005410_pt1 | contig 10837 bp, 14 predicted proteins | sample IncBWC19MmetaG_FD_150863 | JGI IMG/M metagenome (GOLD analysis project Ga0210403, IMG submission 150863) | Forest soil microbial communities from Barre Woods Harvard Forest LTER site, Petersham, Massachusetts, United States - Inc-BW-C-19-M | ecosystem: Environmental > Terrestrial > Soil >... | reverse complement strand
TGATGACCTAGCAATCTTGGATGTACACGTGGTTCGTTACATGGAATGGCTGGGTCTTGTGTGTTGTGCCAACGGAACGCTCAGTTCGATGCGAACGTATGAGCAAGGCGAGCATAGTTTTCGATGCCATGCCTGGGACTGTGGCTTTACTCCCGGTATCTTAGATACTGCGGTGTGGATCGTCATGCGCACTATTTCAGTCGAAGGAAAGAAATGGCAATCGTGACATTGGTTTCGGGAGGTTTGGACTCGACGCTGATGGCTCTGCTAACGGCAGAGAGCAGGATCGAGCAATTTCCGTTGTTTATTAACTACGGCCAGATTTTCTGCAAGCGTGAATACAGTGCTTGTATCAACAGTTTCAAGACGCTGCATTTGCCCCGCCCCCGGAGAATGAATCTTGGTGGCTTTGGACAGACAATTCCGTCTGGACTTACAACTATGAAGAAAGATGTCCTAGCAGATGCCTTTCTGCCCAATCGTAATCTGCTGTTTCTTGTTTGCGGCGGAGCCTATGCGCAGGCGACCGGCGCGTCGGCGGTTGCAATTGGATTCCTGAACGAGGTGGATCATCTGTTTCCCGACCAAACTCAAGATTTTCTGAGTTCCACGCAAGTTGTGCTTTCAAAATCCTATGGCCGGGAAATCAAGATAGTGGCACCTCTCATGAGCTTCAATAAAGCAGAAATAGTTGCGCTCGCGAGCGGTAAGGGCATCAAACGGTGGTACTCATGCCACTCCGGACGAAAGAACCCCTGTGGTCGGTGTATAGCATGTCGTCAATACAAATTTAGTTAGATAAAGGAGCTTCGGATGGGAAGCGGAGGAGGGGGCAGTCGTCGTCGGATTTCACGGGAACGACTCACCGAACTGTCGCGCACTGCAAGCGAAGCCCTAAGGGACGCAGATGAGCCGCAGCGGAGGTGTGTATTTATTAGTTTCGCGAACGAGGATTTGGATGAAGTAAATCTGCTTCGCGGCCAGGCCAAGAATGAGAATGCCGGGTTCGAGTTAATCGATCGTTCGCTTCAAGAACCTTTTGACAGCGAACGTGCCGAGTACATCAGGCAGGGTATACGCCAGCGAATTAATCAAACGTCTATCACACTAGTCTACTTATCTCCTGACGCCGCGAATAGTAAATGGGTCGATTGGGAGATTCGGGAGAGTGTTCGATTAGGAAAAGGCGTAATCGGAGTATTTAAGGGCAATGCTCCACCGGCGCTGCTTCCTCCTGCAATCAAAGAAATAAAGGCGAACCTTGTTCCGTGGGAACACAAGGCGATTGCGGATGCCATAGAGCGAGCGAGTCGCAAGCGTGAGTAGTCTCCTTTTTTGCAATTTGTTCTCCGCCGAAACTTGGACGCGCTCGGTGGCGTGAGATTCTAGACGCCGAGAAGATGAAGAAATGCGTTTGGGTGCTTAGCTGCACAATCACAAGTGAAGAGTCCTGAAACTAAACACCACACAACCAAACACCATCCGGGCAAGAGGCACAAGACCAGTTAGAGAATTCATCTCTGCGCTTCCTGGCGGCGCACCTCTCGACGGTCATTCCGTCTTCGCCCGACAGTTTCTCAATCAACGCAGGCATCGTATCTTCCGCCAGTTGATTAGGCCGTGACCCGTTCATTTCCGCCCATTGCAGCGAGACCTTGGGCCACGGCTTCATACAAGCTTTCAGCCGTGACTTCGACGGTGTGAGCTACACCCTCCAAGTCTTGGATGGTGACGCGGCAGGATCGGACGGACATACTCGCAAAATAGCATATTCGCCTTTCATTCGCTATACTCGCCATTCAATCCTCAACAACTAACTTCGATTGCGAGAATTCTCGGAGATACGAGCACGGGCCTCACTGGTACTGAGATCGGTTATTTTCTCGCTGACTGCAAAATCCGTGATGTCAATCCAGAGATGACAAAATGGAAAAGGCTCTTCAATGCGCTCGTGGAATGGCAGAACGAAAAGCAACTAGGCAATCATGTCTTGATGTTCATCAACCGGGCGATGAATCCGGTTCAATACACAGCGAACCAGGAGTTGTTCGAGTCCCGACGTGATGAGTTAAATGTCGCCTTGGCATTTTGTGGCCTCACGGTCGGTGACGACGGCAGAGTGCGACGAGCAACAGTGGCGCACAATCTGATGATGCGAAAGAACGAGCACGTCGTTTGCATACGGCACTTGCCAATCGAAAGGTTCACGAGGATGTTCTGAGATTCCGCAAAGCGGAGCTACTGGACAAAAACTATTTTCATGCGGTTTTCGAGGCGATGAAGAGCATCGCTGCGAAAATTAGAACTCTGACGGGATTGCGTTCGGATGGGGCCGATCTGGTCCAGGAAGCATTCGCACTTGGAAAATCCAAATCGCCAGTGCTCGCAATAAATAATCTAGCGACAGAAACGGACGAAGGCGAACAACGGGGATTCGTGAACCTATTGATTGGGCTTTTCGGCACGATTCGGAATCCATTGGCGCATAATCCGAAGATCGAATGGGATACCGGACGCCGTTCGCAACGAAAGCGCAGGCAGAAATAGAACGCGGCGGCAGTAATCCAAATGGCCTGCAATTGAGACACGGCAAACTTCACCAATGTGACGCTGCAAAGCACTACGATGAAGAATGCGCTCATCTTGCCCTCGGTAGTACGAGTATCCCGGGCCAACTCGAGCTTGTAAGCTGCTCATCGTTAATGGCTTAGTGCGGCTGCCTCACATTCGGGTTGCGAATTGTACCGTCATTTTGGAAACGGGCCAGCAGTGATCGGACCTGAAAGCGGTGCCTCCCAAACCTGGTTGCAGTGAGCGCACTGTAGGGTCTTTGGGCCGGCAACACTTCCTCTAGAATGCGCGTCTACCGCGACCAAGTTCCCTTTACTGCAACGCGGGCATGTGAGATCGACCAAAACGTGAAGCGGCGTGGTTTTTTCTCCCGGCAAGCTGGGGGCCGGAGCGGCTTCCTTGCTGGCTCGCTTTCTTGCGTACAGTGCTTGATCTGCCCGTTCGAGGAGTTTCTCAGGCCGATCCCCCATTTCGTACTGCCTCCATCCCGCAGAGAACGTGACGGGAATCTGCTGGCCCTGCCACTCCACTTCAATAGAACCGAGGCGTCCCAGCACTGTTTTTACCTGCTCCAAAGTACATTCCGGTAGCAGAACAAGAAACTCATCTCCGCCAAGGCGCACCGCCAAGTCCGATCCCCGGATCACTTTGTTCAGACGTAAGGCAAATTTCTGCAGGACCTGATCCCCCGCGGCATGGCCGTAGGTGTCATTGATGTGCTTGAAATCGTTCAGGTCCAGCGTCATCACAGTTAGCGGATGCCCCTTTCGCTCCGATCGAGAAACCTCTGCGGCGAGGCGTTGCTCCGCAAAACGACGGTTATATAGCCCAGTTAACGGGTCAAGCAAAGCCAGATTGCGCAGAATGTCTGAATGGCTCTGCCTTTCTGCGAGTTGGCGTCGCAACCGCTTTATGAGAATTTGCTGATAGATCGTGTAAAGGTTGAAAATTACGATCAAAGCGACCAAACCGAAAACAGCTTCGGCGAACTTCATCTTGAAGTACGTCTCTGCGCCCTCCAACAAAGCGGGGAGCGTGAAAGAAATGACTGCAAATGTGAGGAGTAGAATGACAAAAATCGTGTATCCCCACACCCACCAATCGCGCCTCTCAATTCTGCGAAGCTCCCTTGCGAGTTCTTGATCTATAGCCTGCATGGAAGCCGGATCTTGGTACAACGGGGCATGGTTCATGAGGTGGGACAACTCACTTTTCGGCAAGCATTCGTATTCCTATTTATCTGGCACGCCCAAACCCGATAGCCATTTTTGTAGGACCATGACTTGATTGCCATCAACGTTTGTGAAAGCAACGCCCATTCCCATGTTGGGGATAACAAATGCCACCCTCCCAATTGCAGTGAACGTGACGCCCGCGTGAGAGATCCTGACCCGAATTTCTGTGCCCCTCGGTGAGGGATTCAACATGTCGAGGAAGCATCCGCCGATGCTCAAATCGCTGGTCCGAGCATGCAGCTTTGTATCGGAAATAATTTCGGTTATTTCCGCGTCTGCAATGAATCGATAGCGTGGAGCACGACGGCGGTCCGAGCCCATTCCCCTACCGCCGTCTTTGTAACAGACTGAGGGCTGCACATTGCGACGCCCAGGTCGAGGCGGAGGGTATGTCAATCGTGATATCGAAGCCCATCAGGCCTCCGTGGAACAGGATCAGAAATACATCGCTGGCCTGCTGCGATCTGCAATCATTTAGCTCCGGCCCTTCGGTGGTGCGTGGGGTTATCTCTTTGCCTTTGATTAGGATTAGGGCCGGAGTGCCGGCACTTTACAAGTAGAAGTCCGCTGCGTAGAAATAAACTTGTACTTTGCTTGGTATAGCAATCAGTAGCCACTAGCTTTAAGCAACCATCCTTTCCTTTGTTGCGTTTGACGATCAGAGCGGCCTACAAAAGCGTGGTTGCCCAAATTTATGGGGCAGGAAACGTGTCTCGGCGGCTCATTTTGAAAGCGGCCGTCGCAGAAACCATTCATGATTCACTTAGGAGAGGCAAAAGAGTGCTTGCGCAGCCTCTTCTCAGGGCCATGTATGTCTCACAAATGAACCGCAACGATGCGGACTTGCTCGGTTTTTCGCTTGCTCTAGCAAGCAGGCCAGCGAGCTCGAGACTGCGCAGCTCTTCTCGGAACGGTTAGCGCCTTTTGAAAGGAGAACCCCAGAATAGGAATAGTCAAGCTTCCAGAGCAGGCCCTCTCTGGCGTAACATTCGGTTACGATGCAAACTCGGCTCAAGCGAATGGACGTGGAAGCGGCAAAGCAAGATCTGAAGAACCGCACCTTGGCGCAATTCGGCTATGACTTTGCGAGGCTTATTTACTTATCCTCTTTGAGAGACTTCAGTACGGGAGAATATCATCATGATGGCTTGGCGCATTCGTTTTCGGAGTCCGCAGCCAGCGCGGCACTTACGACCTCTCACCAGCAAGTGTTTTATGATCTCACTTCAGCTCCGCTAGAATCCTTCGTGGCCCAAATTGAGCGCTTCATCCGATCATCATCCAAGGATTGTGAGCAAATTTTGAGTGCGTGGGAGAGGCTCGAGGCATATCGTGTGACCGTGCCTTCCGATTGCGACGAAGTAACGATAGCCCTATTTAGGTCGAACGTTAAGATTGCGATGGCCCTCTTGAAATCTCCTCGGTCAGTTCAGGAAGGGAAATTCCAACCCGCATAGCCACGCCCGTTACTTGGCCAATGATTTCGGCGTCCTTCGGAAATGCAAACGACCGAGTCTTAATCGGTGAAAGAGAATGGGCGATCAGGAGGAGCTTGTCATCGATTATTTCACACCACGAGCACGCGTATTCGGTCCGAAGGTCAACAAAGTAGATCGGACGATCGAATTCAGAGCGGATCGACCGGGACCGAGGATTCTTGACTTCAGGATCGATCTCTAGAAATGAGCCCGGCCTCAGAAGCGGATAAAGCGTGTAGTCGCTGAACCCAACGAAACCATACAGGCGATGGCGCAAGTCAAGGTGTTGAATGAATTCCATCGGTACCCTTCCCCAAGTTTCGATCATGCGCGACAGCAGGTTCGTTTGGCTCAAATTCAGACCCGCATCAAAACGCACCGGAAGGTCGAGTGGCGCCGGGCGTGGCTCTGTTGTGACCTCGTATTGCGCAAGATGAGTTTTCGCGACGGGCATACGTGAGTGGAACACATTGAGCTTCTTGAGATCGACACCATACATTTCAAGCAGAGTTGAATAACTCAGCCCGTAGATGCTTGCGAGCGTGAACAGCTTGTAGATACTCGGCAGGGCGGTCTTCTCATTCTCGATTTGCGTCAACCACGGGCCGGATACCAGGAACTCGTTGTTGCCTTCCGCCTCGGCGATGAGTTTGCTGAAAAGCGCTACCTCGCGCGTAGTTATTCCTAGTTTGGCACGAACGAGCTTCAGTCGTTCTCCGGAGTCCATGGCCTTCCTTCTCGTTGGAGAGACTTCGCTAGAGTCCGAGGTTTGCGATAAATCTCCGTGTGATTTCATTGGGCCAGATTTCCGGGCATGAGAGCGCCAAATCGGCAACTAGCGCACATGAGCTGAGCATCGAGGCTTCAAGCGTAAACCCGGCCCGTCAGTGTACCAGAGATTCGCGGCCAGGACTGAGCCGCGTAGGGTTTATTCGCTCAAGGCGGAGGCTGAAGACGGTGCAAAAGTTTCCGGCTGCGCGAATGGTGTAAGCAATAGTGCGCCTGGCCTTAAACGGACCCGCCACCCACAACAAGAGCAGAACTATATTGGAAAGGACCACGAAAGCCGCGTACTTGGCGTTCAACTCAAGCTCGAAGCCAGGATTAGGGTCATGCGTATAGTTCGCCAGCCTCAAATGAAGGTCCATCAACCGGGCGACTCGCTTTTGCGTGTTTCGAAGCCACAGCAGGGCGAGTTTCTTGCGCTCGTGCAAGAACAAGCGCCGAGCCTCGTTTTTGCCCGTGCGCACGATGAATTTGAAATCCTCGACCGAGAAGACCCTTTCTATCGCGAACGTCTGGACAAATACTGCCTCGAGTGCTTCCCGTGCTTTTGAATACTCATCCATGGTTACGGCTGGCTTTTGTCTTCTGCCCAAACTTTGTAACAAGAAGTAAGAGCCGAAAACCACGATCAATGCGCCGAGCAAAATGGCCGGGAACAGTCCGATCATGGTTTCATCGTCCTCACAAAGCCATTGGAAACGCGGGCGAGTATCGTCTCGGTTTTCGCCGCAAGAAGCCCGTAGTCTCGTTCGACCTCATTGTCAGGGGGCTGTACTGGATCCGGTTGGACAGCCCAAAGGGCCAGGCACCAAATGAAAAGCGCCACGTTGTAACTTAGGGGCAAGAGCGTTCTCAAGCGGACGGACAGTTCGTTACCCGGCAGAAACAACAAAGCTAATGTGATTATATTGATGCCAACCCAGAAGGCATATCCAAAAACTAAACCCGAGACATTGCTACTGACGGAGATTCGGTAACGCACGAAAAGGGACAACATTATGAGCAGGAGCGCGCCCTCAACATAACGAAGGTCTCGAGCTAACTCCACAATAGCGCGAGGCAAAGAAAGTAAACCGGCCCGCAGAATGTCGGAACTCGCATAGACGAGCATGAAAGTGAATAACAGCAGCAACAGATTCTGGGCTAGACGTGCAGCTCCGGGGTTGTGCTTAAGGACTTGCCTGAAGATTTCGATAATCACTGCATAGCTCGCCACAACCGTGGCGAGGTCCGTGGGCCAGTACAACGGTGCATAGAGACTGGGAGCCAATGCATAAGCCAACAATCCGACCACCTCTTTGACAACGACGCAACCGATGTAGACATAAAAGAGCGGATACTTTCGGAATAGGCCTGTCCAACCCCCGCGGAATAGGATCGCGACGTCCAGCGCGACACCACTCCACCAAATTAAGTTCGTATCCATTGCACAATCAGAATCGAGGCTGCGCAATGTTACATGAGAGGAACGGAAGGGGAAAGCGTATTCCGCCTTCCCCATTTCGTTTGCCGGGTTGTTTAGACTGTAACGAAGTTTGTGATGTTGTTCGGCGGGAGTGGCGGTACTGGCCCAGAACCATTCACGATCAACATCGAGTTCGGGGGAAGAGGCGGTACCGGGCCGCTCCCGTCGGTTATCAGGACGGGGTTGCTGAGCGGAACCGATGATTCTGGCGGCGGAATTGGCGGTACTGGCCCAGAACCATCCACGATGAACATCGAGTCCGGTGGAAGAGGCGGTACCGGGCCGCTCCCGTCTGCGATTCGAAGTTGTGCCGGGATTGCTTTGAGTTCCTGACCGGATGTTAGCTGACCTGTCCGCTGTGCAGACAAGGCAACAGTCAGTGTGAATACACCGAGGATCAAACTGCAGTTCTTCCGAGAGTTCATTTTTTGCCTCCATAGACTGAAATCTGGGCACGAAAAGCCCAGTGCCAGGCAATGGAAGCATGGAAGGCGGGCACAGCGGACGCGAGATTAGGTGCATCTCGACGAGGTGATTGCTATAGCAAGCAAGAACGGAATCGAATCAGACACGGACCGATTTCAGGTCAAGTTCCAAAATAGGCGAGGGTTTGCCTTGGTCCAAGATACGTGACCGGATGCAGGCGATCTGTAGGTTTTGGTCCCAATCTGGGTGACAGGCGATGACCTTTGTTGTAAGAGAACCATCTTCGGTCTCTTCGCAAATAATCAGAACCGACTGCCACATTTCTCCACCTTCGCCCCGGTTAATCAGCTGACTGACCGCCACGGAGAGTGAACGGGTTCTAACCTGAAGTTGGCCATCATGGCTGGCATTACAGCGAACCTCGAACTTGCGGTCGTCCATATATGTTCTTGCCTTTCGGTCGTCGGGATGCGCCACGCCATTTCTTGACTGGGTCTCTAGGTTAGTACCGGTGGAGTGAATTCTACTCTACGCCCCAGGGTATACATACGTAGGTCCATTATTTCTATAGAGCGGGCCTCGAAGCCTATCGTGCCTCATTAGCTCTGACACAAATCAAGGCCCAAGAGAGTTGATGCGTGCTCTGCTTGTTTTACCAAGCAGAAACAAAAATAAATCCACATCGGCGATTTTCCTTGGCAAGATTTCGAGTCTGTCCAGCATTCCGTGACGGTCATGCACAAGGGGGCATGCTCATGACTGAAGGTCAAGTTTACAGGTGCCAGAATATTGGATGCCGCTGCGAGGTTAGGGTAGTCAAGAACTCCGTAGACGCCAGGGCAAATCCTCGATGCTGCTGCGGTTCAGAAATGAAAAAACCATACACCGCGCCCGAGTTGCGAGAGTTGACCTCAGATATGAAAGTTTTCGTCAGCGACACTACCCGAAGATAATTAGAATCTTCGGATGCAGACATCTATGAAGCACACGCTCGCTCCTTTCTTTGCCCTAGCTTTCCTGGTGATCGGTACAGCGTTATTCAACGACGGAATTTCTAAATCGGACCTGGCCCAAACTGCAACCATCATAAGTGGCGCAGCTTTTCTCTCTTTCGGATTGATAAGCACATGGTTTGGTGTAAAGAACTGGCTGAAATGGCGGAGAGTATACAAGGAATACCGAGGCGAATAGTCCGACTGATATTGTTCAGACTCTCGCCCAGTTCTAACAGGCAAAACACCATTGCAGGCGAGTGCGATTTCAAGCAAACGAGGCACATCAGGGGGCGGGGCCTCCGATCTTTTGCCACAAACCTTCCGAGCGGATTCGGACGTCGACATAGTTAAACTCCTTTGCCCGCCGGTTAGAAGTAATTCCAGAACGCGATGCTAGTCCTTCAGACGATTCGCGTTTACTGTCAAATCTGACAGGGATGTGGGACGCCAACTTTCGAGGACTCATTAGTGCCGATTAGCGGGTAACCGGACAACTGGCCATTCCACTCGTCCCAGAAAGTACGTCGATTCGCGCATCGGGTTTGCTTTAGCTTGCCCTGCTCCGCATCCTTACCGCCGCAGCCGATAGCGCGGCCCGTCCGGACGCTTCAGCAGCGAGCCGCCCTCCCGCTGGACACTGCACGCAACCGGCGAGAAGCCGCTTTTTGATCATTTGACATTCAGAGGGGATGATGGTTTAAAAGTAAAGGGATGTTCTGTCCCCCTCCCCCAATATAAAGAATAAAGTGCAGCTCGACTGCGGAAAGGTTCGTGCCAGACTGCCGTTGGTCCGCGTTCTCATCGTAGAGGATTCCGTACCCTTTCGCCAATTCATCTCCTCCACGCTAGGAAAAAGGCCCGACTTGAAGGTTCTCGGCGAAGTGTCTGACGGGTTAGAAGCGGTTCAGAAAGCGGTGGAACTGAAACCGGATTTGATCCTGATGGACATCGGACTGCCATCGCCAAATGGAATTGAGGCCGCTCGACAAATTCGCAAACTTGTCCCGGAAGCCAAAATAATCTTCCTGAGTCAAGAACATTCTGCTGAGGTGGTGCAAGAAGCTCTCGGATTTTGGACGCGTGGGCCTACATTGTGAAAACACGGGCCGGACGGAACTACTCGCGGCTGTGGACGCGGTTGTCTCGGGAAAACGGTTTGTCAGTGGCGCGTAGCGGCCCAACCCCGCCGAACTTACTGGCTTTCTAGAGAACCGGTCGGAGGCAGGTTTGTTAAATTGGCTCCCGGCCGATCTGAGAAAGTACGTTACCTCGTTCATGACTGAACGCGGTGTTCGTGAGGTGGAACGCCGGAAGCTCTATCAAATGCCGGAATAATTGGGCACGATTCAGTTGAGTTTGCCAGACCTCTTTCAACCTTCTCGTACTCTTGAACGCCCGCCGGGCGCTGGTAGGGTCGGACGTGTAAGGGAAATGCCCCGAAAAGGAGAACCGAGATGGCAAAGAAGGAACAGAAACCAGCGAAATCCAGCAAACAAGTTTACGCCGAGCGGAAAGCGGCGGGGATTTGCGTTAGCTGCGCGAAGTTCAAGGCGGCGAAAGACAGCGTCGAATGCCCGGTCTGCAAGGCGATGGCTCAGGCATACGCAACTTGCAAGAAGGCAAGGCGAGTGTGGGACCGGGCGAACTTTTTCCGGTCGAAGGCAGGTAAGGCGTCGCTGAGAGTGGCAGTTGGAGTCGTGAAGTGAAGCCTTACTTCAGCGAGAGGGAGTTCGCGGCATCTGTTGCCGGTATGAGCGGGCAGGTCAGGCTGATTTGGCTTGCTCTTTCCGGCGATCTGCTCAACGAGCAAGATTCCGCCGAGTTGGAACGCGTGCTTGATCAGTTTTTCCGCAAGCGCGGGCACCGCAGTTTTCGCAAGCA
>Ga0210403_10005407_pt1 | contig 10841 bp, 9 predicted proteins | sample IncBWC19MmetaG_FD_150863 | JGI IMG/M metagenome (GOLD analysis project Ga0210403, IMG submission 150863) | Forest soil microbial communities from Barre Woods Harvard Forest LTER site, Petersham, Massachusetts, United States - Inc-BW-C-19-M | ecosystem: Environmental > Terrestrial > Soil >... | reverse complement strand
CGTGCTGGCTGACAACAGCAACGACAGCCCCATCGACATCTTGAAGCACACCCCTGTGGGTCAGGCTCGGATGGACGAACTGGTCAGCGTGGACTTGACTGAAGTGATCGAACTGCCTTCCACGGGCGTTCACTTCTTCCAGACGAACCTCGTCACGAAAACCTCGAACTACAAGGGCGTGACTGGTCTGTCGGCACTCCGCACCTACATCTTTGGTCGCGACGGTATCTTCGCTATCAATCTCGGTGCACAGAACGACACCACCTACGGTGATGGCGACTGGCGTAACATCAAGTGCAACATCGTGCAGAACGCAGAGCCGACTGTTGCCGATCCTGAAGGGTTGATCCCCGGATGGACGAGCTACCGTGTGCACTTCACCACGTCGCTCGGCCCGGATACCACGATCCGTATGCGTCAGATCGACGCCGCATCCGCGATCAGCTAAACATTCAGGGGGAACATCTCGGAGCAAGTTGGTACTCGCGTAAGCGATGATACAAACACCGGGATTAGTACCCCTTAATTTTTTAGCCACTGCACGCAGGTAAGTGCTGCGTGTTAGATAGGAAGAACATCATGAGTGGAAATCCAGTACCGCAGCACAACCCGACCGATGGTCTGGGCGTAGCAGCGAAGATCAATTTGACATCTGACGGTCAGGGTGGGTCAGCCATCAGCACCGTTGTCGCAGGACGTGAGTACGCGATCACTCTCTCGAAGAGTGCAGTGTCCGGTTGGAACTCGGCTGTCACGATCACAGCAGCCGTCGTGGACGTTAATGGCGGGATTTACGACGTGCAGGGAGCCGTTCTAGTGAACAACTATAACGACCCCGCAGCAGGGTCGCCCGCGTGGTATAAGCCGAGCAACTTCGCCGGATACGATCCGAGCGTTGCTTCGAACGGTGCAGTGACACCGTCCGCAACAGGCGGAAGTTTCGTCCTGACTGCTCTGGCAGTTGGTCACGCCCGACTGAACGTTGCTTTCCCGACGTTCGACAACACCGAGGCAAGTCCCGCTGAGCGTATCTACGCTTGTCTGGACGTTACGGTCATCCCGTAACTGAAGTTCTGGAGAATGTGCCGCTGCCTTAGAAAAGTGGCGGCACGCTCCACATAATCTAGGAGGAGCAATGTCGGAGGAGACATTTACCATCGAAAGTTTGCTTGAGGCCAACAACATCCTGCAAGATGAGTTGACGCGGCTTCGAGACAGCAATCGGCTGTTGCGGAATGTGAACAGAGCCATTCGCCAGTCGAACAGTAGCTTACAACGTCAGGTTGAGTTGGCAAAGACCAACGACGATCTGTTCAAGCAGTTTTGTTCGGGGCAATTTGACGCCCCCGGTCAGTTTGATGCAGTGGTCGAAGAGGCGAACGCGGAAGGTGGATTACCCGAGGCGGGAGCACAGGCGGATCAATCGTCTAGCTAGCGGTTGCTATGCGTCAGAGTCTACTGTGACTGATCCTCGCAGCAAGTTCTGATTACCACGCACTGAAGGTGCAGAGGCTTCTCTTAGTAGATGAAGCCTACAATTAGGAGGAGCCTTGACCACCAACCAAGAATATTTTGATCGTTGGGAAGCGGCGGCACCAACGCCAGTCGCTAACACGCTGACCGAAGAAGAAATTAAGAAGCATCAGGGTACGCGGCTGAACAACGCCGCACCTTGGGAGACTTACGCGGAAGACTTAGGACAGGACGACCCTGCCCTGCTCGAAGCCATCGCAGAGTACGCGGGGCGGGTGAGTGACGCGAAGCCGTCTAGCGAGGCGTTGGACGCTCTGGCAGAACGCAAAGAGTTCAACGACAAGACCGCTCAAGAGTATCAGTTCGTAACACCAGATGAGTACGCCGACGCGGGAGCACGCATCGGACGGGTGATGCACAGTTCAACGTTCATCACATATCTTCAACGAGCAGGAGTGAAGTGCTGGTATCGCACACACCCTCAGCCGGGGAAGGTCACTCTCGTTGTACAGCGTGGCGATCTGCCCGCTGAAGTCGGATGCTGGGTTCAGATTGGCTTCATGCCAGAACTGACCGTCATGCGATTTGATGAACACGGCGTGCCCACCACCGAGAAGTATCGCGGCTGGCGGACGTGCCTACTTCAGTTGATTCTCAAGAGTGTCATCGATGAGAAGAAAGCTGATGAGATTTTCGGAAAGCCCGCCACGACAGAGGCATTCCACAGATACAACGCCACGTTGCAGACCTTTCGCAACCAAGGCGGAAGATTAGATGATTAGGAGGAGTCATGACCACAGGAAATACGAACGCCACAGTCCCAGTGATCCCCGCCCCGAGCGTGGATGAACAAATCAAAGCAATCGAGTTGCAGGAGCGAGTCCTCGCCCTCGAATTGAAGAAAGCCGAACTCGAAGCGAAGCTGCTCGAAAAGCAGGAACGCGAATATCACATTAAAGACCTGAAGGCACGTCTCGCTGATCGCGACATCCAAGAGAAGCAGATTCAGGAAGACCGTGCACAGCAAGGCCGCACCTTCGCACAGCAAGACGCGACGGACGCGTATCGGTATCGCATCTGCACTCACAAAAAGGGCGGAATCGTCACTCCTCGTGACATGCGAGTGCTGACCACTGGCGGTAACAACATCCAGTACGCCGTCATGAAACATCAGATGATTAACGGCGACATCTGGGTTCGCTGCCTCCGCTGCGGCAACACGTGGGCACCTCCGGTCGAGATCAACTTCTTCTTCGACAAGGCGGGCAAACGCGTAGCCCCGCAGGACGGTACTTTCGACCGAGCGAAGTTCGAACAAGCACGCGATCAGTATCTTCGTGCGACGATGTTCGAAACCAACAACTCGATGTCGGGTTCCGTGCAGTGCCGATTCTCCACGTTCGACGTGGAATCTGGCAAGATGGTCGATGCAGCAGACAAGTACCGGGAAGGGCTTGCCTCAACAACTTTGCGGTAACAAAATGGGCGGACAGTTCAATGCTGATCCGCCCACTCTTTTTGCATAGGGAGACATAATGGGTAACTCAAGCTACACTCTACAAAACCTCGTTGACATCGCACGCGGGCTGGGCGATCTCGCCCCGACTCTGCCGACAGGTGGATCGTATGAGATCGTTGCTACCTCAGCGATCAACGACGCGATGACAGCGATGCTGGCGGGCAGTTCCCACGGTTCTCCGTTCAACTGGAAGTTCAACCGCATCAACATCACACCGTTTTTCATCAACTCATGGCAGCAGGATTACGCTGCGAACTATCTCACGCTTGGCTGGCTTGAGAGTTGCGGGGCGTACAACACCTCGTCTTCGCAGAGTCCGAAGCCCTTCCGTGTCGTTGAAGTGAAACGAGACGTGCTGCTCACGAACGCTCAAACGGGCAACCTCGCCAAGATCGAGACACTTTCGAACGAGACGCTCACCTATGGCACGTGGGGACAATCGACTCAACTGAGTCTGACGGGTCTTGTGAACCCCGGCCCCGGCGTCGTGTACACCGATCCGACAGGTGCGATCTCGATGCCCGCGAATCCGATCACGCAGGTGCGTGACAGCTTCGGCAATCTCTGGGTGCTCACAACGTATGGAACGTGCGGTAACACCAACCCGTTCACAACGAATCAGAACCCCAACAATCTTTACCCGACAGTCTCGAAGCCAACGCAGACGGCTCAGACGGTCACTGACGGCAGCGTCGTATGGACAGCCATCAACCCACAAGGTCAGGGTTTCCGCATCAACCCGATGCCAACCCAGACTGGCCCCGTGTGGCAGATCGCTCCCATCGGACAGATGAAGCCGCTCAAGTTCTCGAAGCTGAGCCAGTTTCTCGAACCGATTCCTGATGACTACTTCACGTACATTCAGAACGGGTTTTTTGCTCAGTGCTATCGTCGGTCGCCTGATCCAAAGGTGCGACTGAAGTTCAACGACGAGTACAAAATTTGGATGGCATCTCTTGACGCAGCAGTGCGACAGGGAAGCCGAGAGCAAGACGACTTCGGCTTCGTGCCGAGTTCGAACGTGATGGACACAGGATGGGCCTTCAACCCCGTCAATCCTGCGATGCCTTATGGCCCGTGGGCTGGCTAGACTTGTTGAGCGTCGAGCAGAGGGCTGTACTCAATTTGCGTACATTCGTACTCATTTTGCGTACAGGCGACGAAAATCGGATGCTCTGTTGGTCACTACCGATGCTGAAGTTTTTACGCAAGACCAAGCTGTATGTTTTTGCACTACCCCTCCTCCTCTGGACTCTGGGTGCTGGACTAAACCAGATCGCCATCAACGCCAACCACGATTCGATGCCTGTGCTGTACAACGCGGGCAATGTCAAGGATTTTATCAAAGAAGGATATCCCAAGGAATCTCAGGGCGAGATTTTGACCGACTCCACGCACAGCGTTTTGACGCCGGATTCACGCTTCTACGTTCTGTGCGATGTCATCGACTTCGGTAGCGTGAAGTACAGTGTCGGGGATGTGTTCATCTTCGCGAGTCAAGACCTTGGGGAGTTCATTCCGTACGTCTGGGGGTTGGCACTCTACGCCGCTCTCCGCAAGAAGGAAGACGAGAAAAGATAGGACTATATGGCACTGACAACGAAAACAATTCAAGACACGATCAACTGGTCGAAGCGGTTCTCGTTCGAGCGTAACCCCGTCATCGGGAACTCTCTCGAACCTGCGTTGACCAGTGCCAACATGGTTCTCCAAACGATTCTCGCACCACCGTTCGACTGGTGGTGGAATAATTTGGAGATTGGGTTCACCTGCAATCCGACTCCGACATCTGCGGCATCGACCGTCGTGAGCATCACGAGCGGCGTCGTTACCGTCACGGTTCCGAACGACTTCTCAGTCGGCTCTCCTGTTGTTGGTTCCGGGCTGGCGACATTGACGAAGCTGAACGGTCTGCTTCTGATCGTCCTCACATCGTCCGCAACACAGTTCACCGCAGCAGTACCGGGGCTGGCAAACGGCAGCGACACAGTCGGCACCTTCACATGCCTGACGACCCAAGACTACACGGTCGCAGTACCGAACTTCTCCCACATCGAGCACGCCTCTGTGATGGATATTGACTCCACCGGAGCACCTGTGAAGTGGTGGGAACTTGATGTGAAGAACAACCTCGCTCTTGAGACGAGTGCGAATCGTCCGAACTTTATCGGGCCGCACGTTCAAGACACAGCGGGCAACATGACGTTCCGACTCGCCTCCGCACCGGACAAGAAGTATCCTGTCTCGTTGCACGTGCAGTTGACTGCCCCCCTTGTCACAAGCGTGAACCAGACGTGGGCACCTCTGCCTGACTTCATGGAGTACATCTACAGTTGGGGCTTTCTGGCCCTCATGTGGCAGTTCGCGGACGATCCACGAGCACCAGTCGCCAACAGCAATTTCAAAGCGGGCATTCTGGCACGTTCCGAAGGATTGAGCGAAGAGGAGCGTAACATCTTTCTGAATAACTGGGAAGCCCTCTATAAGAATCCAATGGCGGCTCAGATGGGCACGCAAGCACGAGGTGTGTAATGCCAGTGCAGAACAACGTCACTCTCACGTTTCAAGACCCGAGCGGAGCACCACTCGCGGGCGGACAGGTTCGTCTGCGGTTGAACTTCGATATCTCTCAGGGTATCTCGACTGATCCACAGGTCGCGGCGGGGCTTGAAGTGACAGGCACGTTGGACAACAATGGCTCAGTTACTCTCCTGCTTTGGTCAACGTCTCAGTTGCAACCCTCAGGAGCGGTCTACTTCGTTCGAGCATTCACTTCGAAGGGACAGCCCGCGTACAGCGGACAGATGACCACATAAGGAATTTCGATGACAGCAACTAAGACGCAACTTACGGGCGGGGCCTTCCAAGATAGCGAAGGCAACGTTTTGAATCTGGGCTATCTCATCTTCAAGCTGAATCAGGACAACAGTGTCGCGGGCGTCGGCAACATCTGTGCTGGAATCGAAGTGAAGATTCTTCTGAACTCCAGCGGAAGCATCTCGACATCGCCACAGCAATTCATTTGGGCGACGGATGTCTTCTCAACAGTGAACTCGTTTTACACTGTTACCGGATACACAGCAGCGGGCCAACCCGCGTGGGGGCCGAACAATCAGCAGGTGGTATCAGGCGGCACGGGCGGCGGAACTTTTGATGTCGGCCTGTGGGTTCCGAACAGCGTCTTCTCATGGACTCCTCCGATCCAGCCTCTCACGCTTCGCACGAACGGCGTGCTGAACGGGTCGCAGACGACTCTCAATCTGAAGCAGGGTGCGAACGTTGCACTCACAGATGACGGCGTCGGCGGCGTGACCATCGCAGTCACGGGCATCACGGGCATCACCCTCAAGACGAACGGTACGCAGAACGGATCGCAGGTTCTTCTGAACCTGAAGCAAGGCAGCGGCATCTCAGTCACAGATGACGGCGTTGGTGGAGTCACCATCGTCAATACCTCTCCGGGTGGAAACACTGGGGGCGGCGTCCTCGGACTGTGGCCGGGATACTGGATCGCGTACACGAACGCTGGTTCGTCCAACGGAGCAGTCTTCGACAACGGGCGATTCGGTATGAACCCCGGACAAATCGGCGGATCATATCCAGCAGGCATCATCCCCGCGACAGCGACTGAGCCGCGTGGAGCACGCATTCAAGCTGCGGGCCTGTCCGCATGTTCAGGTATCCAAGATCAGCAACGAGAATATACTCTCGGCACTGTGCGGGACTGGTTCATGAAGGGCGGCATTTTTGGGTTGACTTCGGCACGGTACTGGGTCGGTTTTTCAGACTCTGCTATCGCGAACACCCCGACCGTGATGAACTCCGATACACCAGCAGCAAACGTGGTTGGATTTCGATGGTCTTCTGGCGTAGACACGCATTTTCAGGCGATCTGCCAGACTGGCAATACCCATCAGACGGTGGTGGACACAGGCATCACGCCTGTAAGCGGTGTGCCTCATACCTTCGAGATCGTTCCAACCAGCAACGGAACCGTGATTCAGTTCTACATCGATCTCAATCTCGTTGCAACGATCAGCACCAACGTGCCGACAACCTCGACAGGGATGTACAGTCTGTTCACTGTCGATGCTAAGGGAAGTGGAATCTCGGACTTCAACTTCGACTTCTACTACATGTACGCACTGCTCAGTAACTAAGGGAGACTTATGAGTGCCATTGCCTCGAACGGCGGACAGCCGCAAAAACAACCTAAGTACGCGGCGATCTATACGGGTCGATTCTTCAACGGCATTAACACCAACCGCTCCCCTCTTCGTGCTGCCAGTGCAGGGCACATCGCAGAGAAGTACTATTCGGACGCGTCAGGCGATGCACTTATCGCAGGGTCAAACCTCGAAGTTACTAACCGCCTGACCCTCGCCCGTCGTCCGGGCAACCCGATCTATGACACGCTGCACAACACGGGGCTGGCAAACGGATACAACAAGCCTCTGGCCTTTGGTGACTTCCGAGTAAACAAAGCTGCATCTGACGTGTTCGGTACGACTCTGGAATCGATCTACACGATGATCGACCAGACGACTAAGCTGCAATCTCTGACCACCGCACTTGAGCGTGGGGGCGACTCCGGGTACTTCACGGGACTCAACTTCACCAAGAGTGCAGGAGCGGGACAGAGTTTCATGCAGCCTGTGGGCAACTCGTTGTACTTCTCCAACGGAGTAGACAACAAGAAGTGGCTCACCTCTCTGTTCACACGCACGACGGCGGGCAACCTCACCTTCTTGCAAGGTGCGGATGGACTCGCAGGGACGTATCCCTTCGGAACCTACCTGATTGATCCAGCGAACGGAAACGTTCAGCAGTTCATCGGGATCAGCATCGGCACCGTCACGAACGTCGCGATCTCTGCGAACGAACTGACACTGACCGTGACGCTGACGGCACCGGGAGCACTCTTTGGCCCTCCGGTAAGTACGACAGTCATCAAGGCGGGCACCTCTTTCGAACTGTGGGGAATGTCGGACAACGTATTCCTCAACGGTGCGACGATCACCATCGACACCGACTACACGTACGGCTCATCGACCACGTTGAAGGCTCCCTTCAATCACGGCGATATGTCTGCGGCGGAAACGGGGCAGGGGTTCATCATTCAGGCGGGAACGACTCCCGTCATCGCGGAGACAGGGTCGAGCGTTCCGACTTGGAACACGACAGTCCCTGCGTCGAGCAACAACTTCACAGGGGGATTTACCGAAGACGGCAACACGATCTGGATGAACCGAGGATCGTCCGTTGAGAACTGGGGCATCAAGGCCCCGACAGTCGCACCTAGCTTCTCTGTCGCAGGACAGGTCGAGGCGTGGCAAGCGAACACCTATTACTCCCCGGCATCGATCTTCCTCGATCCGAACAACAACCTCTGGCAACTGACGACGGAAGGCATCACAGGTGCAACTCAGCCTGTGTGGAATCCTACCCCGACGCATCAGCAGAAGGTTGTCATCTCGTCTGTCGCTATCGCAAGCAACGTCGCCACATTCATCACCGACACGCAGTCTCCCGCACTCGTTGCGGGCGACACGGTCGTCGTGAAGAATATGGCAGTCGCCAACTTCCTCGAAGGCAAGACCCTGACAGTTCTATCTTCTGGGTTGAGCACGACAGGATTCAAGGCGAACTTCACCTTCACAGGGACGTACGCGGCGACGGTGGACTACGGATACGCAGTGAAAACTGCGGGCACGAATCCGCCCTCGACAATGACAGATGGTGGTGCGAAGTGGACTTGCATTCAGCTAGCAGCATCGCTGACGTGGGCCGCACACACGCACTACAACACAGGCGACTTTCTTGTCGCTACTGTGGGAGGCGTAAAGCAATTTTTCCAACTCGGGCAACCGACCGTTCCGTTCATCTCAGTGTCACCGACGCTCTTTTACTTCATCGAGCCTAATTCGAGTCAAGACAGCAACTGGCAAGGTAGCGTGCAGTTCTTCAACGCCGCTGATCCTAACGTCTTCTCTCCTCCGAGTGCACACACGTGGGGAACCGGAACCTTCGCATCTCCGACGACTCTGGCAGTCGCTTCGCTGAACATCACTCGCGTGGGCGGGGGAGTCACTCCCTTCGTCTGCAACGGAGTGAACGGAGCGGGCGAACTGAATGGATCGAACACTAACCTGACGATCCCGAATAATCCTAACCATCCGGGCAACGGCCCCACTAGCTGGGACGGTGCGTTTACGTGCAAGGTGTTCATCCCGAAAGCGGGATCATACACGTTCACGTTCATCCACAAGGACGGCGGGTTCTTCTCGTTCGACACAGCCACGGGAGCTACTAAGCTGTCAGGCTCGTCAACGAACGTACCTCAGTCGATGACCGCGAAGCTGGGTTATGGAACCGCAGCATCACTATGCGGGAACAACAACTCAGGAACGTGGACTGACTCTGCGACGTGGAGTTTTCCGACCGCTGGTGAGTATGGTCTGGAAATCGACTACGCGGACTGGTTTCACTCGAACGGCGGAATGCAGTTCTTCTGCCCCGGCCCGAACACGTCACAGAATCTGCCTGTCGGTCGCGACATCAGCGGCTCGACGGCACCTGTGTTTCCGACGTTCACCGCGACAGGTGCTCAGTATGACCCCGTTGCTCAGCAGATCGTTTGGGGAGCAAAGGTCAACGAGACACTTCTGAACAAGGTGTACACGTGGAATAACGTTGGCCCTGTCACAGACTTTCTCTGGCAAGCAAGTACACAGTACACGCTTCCCGGCACAACCCTGATCGACACTAACTCTAACCAAGAGGGTGCATACGAAACGGGCGTGTCCGGTAAGACGGCACCAGTGTGGTCAACTGCGGCTTTCACGGGCATCACGGCAGACAACAATCCGCCGCTGACTTACCTGAACGAAGGCCCTGTTCCGGGCTTGAGTAACACAGGCAACACGATCACAGCAACCAGTGCACAAGGCTGGCTCTACTGGATCGCACTCGTCAGCACGCTGGACAACACGGTATCGAACCTCAGCCCTGTCAGTCTACCGACTGGGCCTGTGGTGAAAGGCCAGATCACAATCCCCGCAGGTTCGGGATTGACTCTCGCCAACATCGATCCTCAGACGGACTATGTCGCGATCTTCCGATCCGCAGATGGATTCCCAACGCCTCTGTTGATTCCGGGCTTCGTGAACTCGCCGTACACCGTGCCTCTGGCTCAGTATCTCAACTACGGATACGTTGACACAGTGCCTGACAACGAGTTGAACACTCTGGTTGAAGGCCCGCTGGGTAAGGAAAACACCCCGCCCGTAGCAGGAGCAGTCAACCTGACTTATCACCTCAATCGCATCTGGTACAGCGTGGGAAACACGGTGAACTGGACAAGTGGCCCTCTGTCGCCAGTTGGCAACGGAGATGGAACAGCACCGGGGAACTTCGCGGCTTGCCCATCGCAAGTCAAGCGGTTGATCCCCACAGCAATCGGCATGTTGGTGTTCACGCAAAGTGACGTGTACATCATCGCAGGAAACGGGACAGCCTCCAGTCCTATCCTCCCGGCAATTCCGTACCTCATCGGGGTCGGACTCGGGAATCACAACGCACTTGACGTGAACGGCGGACTCATCGGGTTCTTCACGACCGATAAGCAGTTCGTAGTATTCGATCCAAGTGCAGGAGTGAACTACGTCGGCTTCAACATTGGCGACCAGTTCCGTCTCAACAACGGAAACGCTGGTCAGTCATGGGACGCCACTAAGGTCTACGTCGCGTGGTATGTGAACGGCGAAGACACTGGATGGTACGTCGCTGACGGACAGTTCGGATGGTATCGAATGATCTACACCCCCGCACCCGAACAGGGAAGCGTGGT
>Ga0210403_10005403_pt1 | contig 10842 bp, 6 predicted proteins | sample IncBWC19MmetaG_FD_150863 | JGI IMG/M metagenome (GOLD analysis project Ga0210403, IMG submission 150863) | Forest soil microbial communities from Barre Woods Harvard Forest LTER site, Petersham, Massachusetts, United States - Inc-BW-C-19-M | ecosystem: Environmental > Terrestrial > Soil >... | reverse complement strand
CGAATGGAACACGAACCAATGCCCACTCAGCGGATCCTCACCAATCACCGCTCGCACCCGCTCCGCCAGCCGGTCGAACCCGCAGCGCATGTCCATGGCTTCACTCGCCAGCCAGATGCGCGTTTCCTGCGCGCGGTCCATCGCCTGCAAACTCGGCAGCCCGATCACGACGCCGTCTCCACCACCGCCAGTAACGCGCGCACGTGCTCGGCATCGAACCCGCGCCCCACCACCAGGCTCCGGCCATTCTGCAACCGGATTTCAACGCGCGAGTCCCTGGCCGCGTCCGGCGCAGCTTCCGTCAGTTGCACTTCCAGGAATTTCACAGCGGAGTCTTCGCGCAGTCGTTTCTTCCACGCGAAGAAATATGGTCTGCATAGGCCACGTTCACGGCAGAACGTAGTAACCGTCTGCCCGCTACGCACCTGTTCGGAAATCAGCCTTCGCCACTTCGTCCGCGCTTTTTTTCTGCGTTTGGTCATGTCGCAACATTGCAGTGCGACATGATCTTTTGCAAGATGGGGTTCGCTTAACGCTCACTGTTTTCAGATCGGGCGGAGTATTCGGTAACCACAGGTTAATCAGAAGGGATACAGCGTACTTCGTCATTTCGTGTAAATCAGCAATTAATAATCTACCAGCTATTTAGTACCAATCAACCGTTTAGTACTTGACACATCCCGTCGAATCCGCTAAACCTCCGCTCGCACAACTTTCCCTCTGGAGGCTTCTGATGTCCCGCGCTCGCCTTGTCCCCGTTTCCGAATCGCCCGTTGCGACTGTGAAGTTCTATTCCCAGGCTCTCGCCGGTGGCGAATCGGAAGGTCCGTGGACCCTCTGCCCCGGAGGTCTCATGCCCTCGAAAAAGTTCCGTGTCCTCGCTCTTCTGTCGCTCTGCATGTGGCTGGTTCTCCCCGGTGGTGTCATCGCGCAAATCCCTGACCCAGTTGCAGCCGCTCAAGTGCCGATGCCCGGAGTCGGGCATCAGTACATTGGACTTGGCGCGGAAACCGTCAATCCGGCTGATGGTTCGCTGTCTTTCGACCTCCCACTTCAACCACCTCCCGGACGCCAGCTATCCTTTCCATTCGGAATCCATTACAACGCTTCGGAGCGGTTTACGCCAACAAGCAGCGGCGCCAGTCCCTCCATTCCGTGGGAGTTATATCCCTCCCCTCCGTTTCAGATTAACGGCTGGAGTTACCAGCTCCCGGCTTACACCGCTCAAATCTATCAAACCACTTCAATTGGACAGCAACAACAAACCCTTTATTGTGATCATACTCAAAACTACGTTTTCCGTGGCTTCGACGGAGTCCAACGTAGTCTCGCGCTCGGAGCTACGTACCCCGATCCAAACAACAACGCTCCCCCATCAAATTGCAACGCCACGCCAAACATGGGCAGCACCCTTCACGGTTACAGTGCTAGCACTCCAAACCCCTATTCAGGTTGGCCTAATCAGCCTCCATTAACCGTAGCGGATGCTTCGGGGACAACTTACCAGTTTCCGAGTGCTTATGAACCAGCTTCCAGTGGTACTGCGTCTCCTTGGGGAATGCTGGCACAAACAATCACTGACAGGAACGGCAACCAGATCACCCTCAGTGGGACAAATCTCAGCGGCAAGTACTTGGACACGCTTGGCCGTCAAGTAGTTTCGTGGTCCAGTATTGGAAGCAGCAGCGGCGATCAACTGACCATCGCTGGGCTTGGTGGCAATATCGTTGTTAAGTGGGCACAGGTCACAGAACACTTTCCAGAGTCCGGCCACGACGTTGCTGATAACGGTCATTCCTGCGTTATGAATCCGAACATTACTTCTCCGCAAAACATTTCAGCCGTTAGCGAAATAGACTTTCCCAATGGACAGAAATACAGCTTCTCCTACGATCCCACATATGCCCGACCTTCCAAGATCGTCTTTCCAGGCGGCGGTTACATCCGCTATGTGTGGGCCCTCAACTCCTCTTCCGCATCCGCGTACGAACAATGGACTCTGTCGGCGGGAGCTACCGCATCCTGCTACTTGGTTTACGATACCGCGGCAATCACAGACCGGTATGTTAGTTACGATGGCAGCACGGAAGTTCTTCACCAACATTTCGTCTACACCACAAATTGGGAAGCTAGCACACCCTATGTCTGGTCAACGAAGACTGCAACTGTTACGAGTGCGGACATGCTTACGGGCCAAGGTACTGTAACGGCATACACCTATGGTTCCAGCTTGAATGTAAGTGGAGCGAATGATAGTAGCTTGACTGGTAACCAAATTCCCATTGAGCAGCAGATCGTTTATCAAGACTGTTTGCCAAGCTGCGGAAGCGGCCATACCCTCAAAACAGCACACAAGACTTGGCTAAACTCCTTCGCTATCCTCGGTGATCAGACGATCCTTGACAACGGTCAGGGCACCGCCACTGAGAATTGCTATGACGGCAATGAGCAGGTTATCAACTTTTACGAATATGGTTTCCAGGGAGAGGGAGCCAAACCAGCCGATCCATCTTGTTATACCACTGCCTTTCAATCTGGCAGCGGGGCTTACGGCGACCCAGGATTAACGTACAGCGCAATTGGCCCTCTCAAGCGCCAAACCACGGTGGCCTATCACAATTTCCTCGGCTCCAGCCCCCCCACACATATCGGGAACGAGCCTGACAGCATCACAGTCTACGATGGTTCCGGCAACCGAACCAAGCAAAGCACCTTGGTCTATGACGGCGCCTCTCTCCTGGCTTCTGGCACGGGCACCGGCCTCGTCAATCCGCCTGGCCTGCGCGGCAATTTGACTTCGGCCACGCGCTGGCTGAATACAGGAACATCACCCACGACAACTTACACGTATTATGACACTGGACAAGTACAGAGCATGACCGATCCGTGCGGCAACGTTTCGTGCACTGACATGACTGGCTCGAACCATACCACTAAGTATTTCTACACGGACAGCTACACTTCCTGCAGCGGCACTGCTCCTCCGGCGAGTACTACCAATGCCTACCTAACCGAGATACTCGATCCCCTGGGCCATGCCCAGAATTTTTGCTACGGGTACACGGACGGCCAATTGCGCGGCTCCACTGAGCTAAACGGCCAGACCACCTACTACAAATACAACGATGGTCTCGTGCGCCTCACGGAAACTGACTATCCAGATGGCGGCAAGACCACGCTTTCGTATAACGACGCGACTTACAATCCCTCAACGCCCTCCCCGAGCGTCACGACCGCGAAGTTGATAAACTCTACAACAAGTCTCGTCCGTATCTCTGCAACGGATGGCCTCGGTCATACAGTTCAGAGCAAATTGACCTCGGACCCGGACTGCCCCACAGGCGACATCACGATGAGTACGTATGACGGTTTCGGGCGCGTCCAAACTGTCTCCAATCCCTACTGCACCACGAGCGACTCCACCTACGGCATCACCACGAACGCGTATGACGCCCTTGGTCGCACCATCCAGGTCACGCATCCGGACAACTCGACGTCGCTGACGACTTACACCGGTCGCGCAACTCAAGTTCAAGATGAAGGCAACGGCACTCAGCGCGTAACCCGCATCTCCCAATCCGACGGCCTAGGCAGCCTCACTTCCACATGCGAAGTCTCCTCTTCGTCCTTGTTGGGACAAAACGGTTCCCCGGCCGCTTGCGGGCAAGACATCTCCGCTACCGGCTTTCTCACCAGTTACCAGTACGACGTGCTTGGTAATCTTCAGCAGGTCAACCAGGGCACAACGACCTCGCGCTCTTTCACCTACGATTCTCTCTCCCGCCTCACAAGCTCTACAAACCCTGAATCGAACATGCAGCCCGTCAGCCCGTACACCTCAATCCCGACGACCTACGCCTATGACGCGAACAGCAATCCGAGCACGAAGAGTGCCCCGGCTCCGAATCAGACAGGCACCGCCACCGTCACGACCACGTACTCATACGACGCGCTAAACCGGCTCTCGCTGAAGTCGTACTCGGACGGCACAACCCCCTCTGCGAATTTCCTCTATGACACCGCAGTCGGGTGGAGCAACCCATCATTCGCCCAAACAAACCTTATAGGCAGGCTTTCCGAAACCTACGTAGGCGCGCCAGCAGAGCAGGTATTCGGCTACGACCAGATGGGCCGGGTTAGTCTAAACAACCAGTGCACACCGGCAGTTTGCGGAACCAGTAATTTCCCATTGAGCTATACATACGACCTCGCGGGCAACCTGACCTCTTCCACGAACGGCTTCGGCGTCACCCTGTCCTACAACTACAGCGCGGCTGCTCGTCTTCAATCTCTTACCAGTAGCCTGGTCGATTCGAACCATCCCGCGTCCCTGCTATCTAGTGTCACTTATAACGCACTCGCACAAACGACGGCAGCGAAATTTGGGAACGGCCTGGCGGAGGCCTTCAGCTACAATCCGCGCGCGCAACTCCTATCGATTTCCGCTGGAGACTTGACAAGCAACGGTTCCCCGGGAACGGGTAGTGCTCCTATCAGTGGCACCGAGCAAAGCATCCAAGGTCTACCTGCCCTTTCCGGGACAGGCAACGTAACGTTCTCAGGAACTGTTCAGAGCAAACAGGTGCAGAATGCTGCTCCCACTCCGGGCACAGGCACGGTGACCATTGGCGGTGCGGAGCAATCGATTACAGGACGCGGCACACCGGGTCAAGGATCGATTACGATTTCAGGCAGCGAGCGAGAGGTTTTTCCGTGCCCCGGCTGTCCAGGGTTCTGGGATGGAGGAACGCTTGGGGTATCCGTCAACGGAACTTTGGTAGCTAACATAAACTATGGCACTTCAAGTTCGACTCCCCCTTCACCGATGCCAACAGCAGCGTCTCTGGCTAGTCAGCTAGCGGCTGCAATCAACAGTGAGAGTTCTCTCGTCTCCGCCATCCTGAGTGGGTCGACGATAATTTTAACAAGCCGGACTGGCGGTGCCAACACAAACTATTCGCTATCTACTCAAGTAAATTCGAGTGTCGTAAGGGCTGGGCATCCTCCAGCATCCTTCACTATGACACCCTCTGGTTCGACCCTAACAGGAGGTACGACTGGCGCCACGACGTATGATTCCGGCACCGCTTGGGTCACCGTCAACGCCACTCAATACTCCGTCAGCTATGGCCAGAGCAGCACTTCCGCCACGGTAGCCAGCGCCCTCGCTTCCGCGATGACCGCAGGCTCTCTCGTCAACGCCACCGCCAGCGGTTCCGGAATCACCATCGTAGCCAAGGCGACCGGGGCCGCGACAAACTACTCTTTGTCCTCCGGCTCTTCCACCAGCCAGTCCGGGTCCTTCTCCTCTCCCTCATTCACCGTTTCCGTCTCCGGTGCCGCGCTCACTGGCGGCGCGAACGCGGTATACACGACGCGCTATGACTCCGGAACCAGCACCATCACCGTCAACGGCCACGGCGACACAACAGGCTGGAGCGGCTCAAGCACGACGGCCTCGACCATCGCCTCTGCCTTGGCATCGGCCATCAACGCTGACTCGTCCGCTTCTGCAACCGCCTCCGTTTCTGGGGCTGTCGTAAGCCTGACCGCTAAAACCACGGGCGCCAGCACAGATTATTCGCTTTCCTCATCGTATACGTACGATTCCACCGACTTTTCAAGCTCGTCTTTCACCAGTTCCAATTCTGGCTCTGCTTTGACCGGTGGACGCGACGCCGTAGCCACCGTCTATGACTCCGGGACAGTCTGGGTCACTGTCAACGGATTCCAGGTTTCGGTCAGCTATGGTCAGAACAGCACCTCCAGCACCGTCGCCAGCGCCATCGTGAGCGCGTTTAATACGACAAACGGTTCCCCGGTTACCGCTTCCGTCGCCGGATCGCTGATAAGCCTTACGGCCACGACGGTCGGAAGCTCGACGAACTACTCTCTCTCGGCAGGCTCCTCCACCAGCAATCCCGGCCAATTCTCCGCTCCCTCATTCTCCGTCTCCACCTCCGGTGCTTCACTTACAGGCGCCAGCGGCCCGATTTATGCCGTTAACATCGGTTACACTCCCAACGGCAACGTCACCTCCGCCAACGACAGCGCGAATGGCAACTGGAACTATCAGTATGATCAATTCAATCGATTGGTCTGTTCCAACCTTGTAAGCAACGGCAGCTGTTCCAGCCCCAGCAACGGTACGCCCACTTACACCTATATATACGACCGATTCGGCAATCGTTGGCAGCAAAACGGTCCCAACTCGATGATCTTGTCCTTCACCGGCAATAACACCACCAACAACAATCGCATCGACGGATATTGTTATGACAGTGCGGGGAACTTGCTCGATCCTGGGCCGTGTCCCACTCCCCCGGCCGTCCATTTATATGCCTACGATGCCGAAAACCGTCTCACCTCGGTCGGAGGCGGCGCCACCGCCAGTTACGTCTACGACACTAACGGTCGGCGTGTTCGCAAGACCGCAGCCGGCGTTTCCGTGGACTATCTCTATGACCTCGGCGGCAAGCAAATCACTGAACTTAGTTCAACCGGCTCCTGGAATCGCGGCGAAGTCTACGCAGGCGGCAGACACCTGGCCACGTACGACAACGGCACCACCTACTTCATTGACACGGACTGGCTCGGCACCGAGCGCGCCCGCACCACTGTGTCAGGTAGCTTGTACGAGACCTGCTCCAGCCTGCCCTTCGGTGACGGGCTCTCCTGCTCTGGAGGCGACCCCAGTCCCATGCACTTCACCGGCGAAGAACGCGACGGCGAGAGCGGCCTCGACAACTTCGGCGCCCGCTACTTCGGATCAAACATGGGCCGGTTCATGTTGCCGGACGAGCTGTTTGCCGATCAGGATGCCGGCGACCCACAAAGCTGGAACCTATACGCCTTTGTCCGCAACAACCCGCTTCGATTCACCGACTCCGATGGTCGGGCGTGCGTTTCGCTGCACGGAGAGGACTATCACGACGACGACAGCGGCGGACAGACTTGCGCCGAAGCCGACGCTGCAGAGAACAGCACCACAGCATCAGCGATCGTGACTCCTTCACACGATGATCAAATCAAGATGTTAGCCGAAGACATCGGCAACATTGGCACTGCGGAGCTAAAGCAGGATGTTCTAATAATGGCGGCAGGCGCGGCAGGCGAGGCCGCCAATGCAGGAATCGGAATCTTAAGCGTACGCGGGCAGGTCGTACGAGGTGGTATCGCTCCTGTTCTCAAAGGCGTCGCGGGAGAGACGAGGGCGATAGCCCAAATTGAAGCCGAAGGAGGAACCGTAATCGGAACCAACGTGACGATCAAAACTAACATTGGCAAAGGCGAAATTCGCGCTGATATCCTATACAAGGATGCCGAGGGTAACCTCATGATCGGAGAAGCGAAAAACGGGCCCACGGCAGAATTCAATAACAACCAACTGGCTCACGGTTACGCGGAAGGCGGACCAGTCTCTGGTACAATCGCGGGAACAAAGGGGGGACCGCTATATCCCGCAGGAACTCCGATTTCGAACGTGCCCATTCGCACGTTCGCATACGGTGGGGCGAGACCCTAACTAAAGAAGATATGAACCTTACCACATCCAGTTTCCCAAGAAGCTTGCTTACGGAGATACGTACTGAGCTTCAATTGCTAGGATTCGTTTACAAGGGACGCAGGTGGTACGAAAAACCTTTGAACTCAGAAGCGACTGGTATTGTCACTCTGGCTTCGAACTCCCACAGGGGTGATCCTGCCATTTATATCAACCCCTCCCTTGGCGTCAGGCACGAGCGAATTGAGCGTTTACTTAACGAACTTTGCCACCAGACGGCCACCAAATTCCTGCCTGCCACGATAGGAACTTCTCTCGGTTACGCGACTTCCGCGGGAAAACACATCATGTATTCTTTCCTCCCCGGCGCGAACACCAAGAGCGATGTGACAAGGCTAGTCCGGGCAATCGCGCAAGACGGTCTCAAATGGATGGAAGGTAACCATACGATTAATGCAATTCTGGAAGGACTTGTTGGATTTAAGTATGCGCCTCGGGATCACGCGAGGTTTCGAATTCCACTGATTTACTACATAAAAGCAGACTATGAGTCGTCTCGTGTTTCGATTCAGAAAGGACTCGAAGAAATCGGCAAAAACCAGGACGCCTACAGCGAACAATACAGGCTGTTGGCCAACGGACTATCGGGACGGTTGGTGCATCCATAAGCTTCGACACCGGGATACGGCCCCGCATTCGACCTTGTCATCCCATCGCTGCCGGGCTACGGTTTCTCAGAGCGCCTGGGGCGTACAGTGGTGGTTTTACAGCATCCTCGTATAACATTGCACGCGGGAGGGAATTCATGTCTCGATTCGTGGTGAGCGGTGTCGTAGCGATCTTGCTGTTGCGCGTGAGCATGTTGCCGAATGCCACGCCACAGCAGCCGAAAGAGACTCCTCCAACAACAACCGTCCCTTTGCCCAGCTATCCTGAGTCGCCGGATGGCCTGAAAAAGCTCATCGAGGATATCTTTGGCGCAGTAAAGTCCGGGAACAGTGAGAAGGCTTCGTCATATTTCTCAACTCTCACGATCCCCGATCACAATGCGTGGTTCGTGAAAACATTTGGTCCTGCGGAAGGTCCCCGACTTGAAACCAAGTACGAGGAATTGCTCCCGGGGGCACCTCACCATATCAGCCAAGCATTCGAATATGCGTTAAAAGGGGATAGGACGGTTGTCGGAGTAAGCGTAATGCAGAAACCCGCCGAAACCAGTTCGGGGCTGGGTCGCGCGATAATCGAAGCGATGGTTCAACCGACACCATTGTACATCGCTGATGGCAGGAGTCGAAAAGAGAAGTATCCTGCATACATTGGGGACTTCATTTATGTAGATGGCGGATTTCGCTATTTGGACCAGCAAGTATCTCAGGCACTGAGTACGGCTCCGCCGATTCGCATTCGCGTGGGCGGTAACGTACAGCTGGCAAAGCTGATTCACAAAGTCGACCCGACTTATCCGGCCGAAACAAACGCATCCCACACTAGGGGCACCGTTGTTCTTCACGTTGTTCTCGCCACGGACGGCACACCAAAAGAGGTGCAAATCGTGAGCGGCGATCCTGTTTTGGGAAAGGCAGGGGTTGAGGCCGTGCGCAAATGGCAGTATCAACCCACGCTGCTGAATGGGAAATCTGTGGAAGTAGATACCACGATTACTATCGAGTTCCGCCCCTAATTAACTGGGTGGGCGACTTGTCCTTTCGCAAACGCCAGGTAGAAGTCGTTTAAAATTAGCGCATCATAAATGCTCTTCGGGACATCGAGGACAAAACTCGCCTAACTGTTGACAGCAGCCTGTCAAATGGCGACCGAGATTGCGCCTTCCAAATCCAATGGATGTGTAATGTAAGAATGTAAGGGTCCCCAAATGTTTAGTAAGCGTCATCCAGAGGCCCTCTGGACGGATTGTATGTAACTAAGGATGATGCGCTCGTGGACACTTCAAATCGAGCAGGAGTTGAAAGAGGGCCGAGGAGAAAGCGTCGGACGGCCGAAGAGAAGCGCAGAATGGTTCAAGAGACCTTTGAGCCTGGCGCATCGGTAGCACGGGTAGCTCAGCGGCACGCCATCAATGCCAACCAACTCTTCCTGTGGCGCAAGTTGTATCGCGAAGGGCTGCTGGGAGAAAACAGCAATAGTCTGAGACTGCTTCCGGTAAGCGTTTCGGAGGCGGCGGTGAGCCCCGCAGCTCGGGCCAGTGGCGAGCTGCCACCGTCGGTATCATCCGGTACGATCCACGTAGAGATTCCCAAAGGATATCTTCGAATAACGGGCCGACCCGATGTGAGTTCGCTGCGTGTGCTGATGGAGTGTCTGCTGAAATGATCGGCATACCAGCAGGAACGCAGATCTGGATCGTCGCCGGGGTGACCGACATGCGGCGTGGTTTTGTCGGGCTGAGCGGGTTGGTGCAAACAGCGCTGGAGCAAAATCCGTTTTCGGGACACGTGTTTGTGTTTCGTGGGCGGCGAGGCGATCTGCTCAAAGTTCTATGGTGGAACGGTGACGGGCTGTGTTTGCTCGCGAAACGTTTGGAGCGCGGGCGTTTTGTTTGGCCGCAAGCGAGCAACGGCACGGTTTCACTGACGCCGGCACAGCTATCGATGTTGCTGGAAGGCATAGACTGGCGACGCCCGGTGCGCAGTTGGGCTCCGCAAATGGCGGTTTGAGGATGATGGCCTTTTTCGCTCTCCTTATTTCTCGCATTTATTTTTATTTTAGATTTCTTCGTGCACTTTTCACTTGCGCACAAAAAAGTTCCTGGCATACTGCGCGCATGACAAGTGCTGCGGTGCTTCCCGATCTCGAGAGTCTTGATCGCGATGCGTTGAAGGCCCTGATCGTAACGCAGCACGGGCAACTGCTCTCGCAACACGAACAACTTCTTTCCAACAAAAACGAAATTGAAAGCTTGCAGCTGCTGATTGCCAAGCTGCGACGCACGCAGTTCGGCCGCAAGTCGGAGAAACTGGATCGGCAGATTGCGCAGTTAGAGTTGAAACTGGAAGAGCTGCAAGCGCAACAGGCCGAGCAGGGGCGAGAAGCGGAGAGCCCGCTGCCGCCTGCGGCATCTGCGGATCGCCATACCTCGGGCAGGCCAGCGCGGCGGCCGCTGCCCAAGCATCTGCCACGCGAAAAGCGGAAGTATATGCCCAAACAGGAAGCTTGCCCGGACTGCGGCGGGAAGTTGCGGCAACTGGGAGAAGATGTTTCGGAGATTCTGGAATACGTACCAGCGCACTTTAAAGTCATCCAGCAGGTACGACCAAAGCTGGCCTGCGCGGGTTGTGAACGTATCGTGCAAGCGGAGGCCCCGAGTCGAGTAATCGAGC
>Ga0210403_10005402_pt1 | contig 10844 bp, 8 predicted proteins | sample IncBWC19MmetaG_FD_150863 | JGI IMG/M metagenome (GOLD analysis project Ga0210403, IMG submission 150863) | Forest soil microbial communities from Barre Woods Harvard Forest LTER site, Petersham, Massachusetts, United States - Inc-BW-C-19-M | ecosystem: Environmental > Terrestrial > Soil >... | reverse complement strand
CGGCTGAGCACCGTGACGGACGCCAATGGCGCGACCTCGTACACCTATGATCCGGTGGGAAACCTGGGCACGGTGACGTATCCAAACGGCGTCGTGCATGGCTACACGTACGACACGCGGAACCGGCTGACGGGTTTGAATGTAGCGCCGGGGTCTTCCAGCCCGGCACTCTTCAACTATGCCTACACGCTGGACGCGGCGGGGCATCGCACGTCGGTGACGGAGCTGAGCGGGCGCAAGGTGAACTACAGCTACGACACGATCTATCGCCTCACGAACGAAACCGTCGCCAGCGATCCGAACGCCATGAACGGCGCGGTGAGCTACACGTACGACGCGGTCGGTAACCGCTTGCAGAAGACCTCGATGCTGCCGGGCTTCCCGGGTGTAACTAGCAACCTATGGGAAGGCGGTAAAGAAGCCCACCAGACGCACCGATACCGTGACAACGAGACCGAATCCGTGGCAGGAGTTCGCCGAATTCCTTAAAGCAAAGCACTGGCTGATGAAGGCTCTCTGCGTCGTACTGCAACGGTTGATGCTCTGGAGCGGTTTGCTGATTCCTTTGATGAGGAGTCCAGACCCTTAGCGTTTTGATTCGCTGCCAGGCGGTTTCACGGGTTCTGCCTCAAATGCACAAATACACCAGCCTACGAGTAGCATGACATAAAGACATTGGTTTTTATTGGTGTGTTGAGTTATGGCGGAGAGGGGGGGATTCGACGCATTCAATGCGGAGCCTTGTGCCACCTTGCTTGGCCTTGTTCGGACGCAGCAAACATAGCACTTATCGGAATTCTGTTTTAAGCCCGATCTTATCGATGTGTTCTGAAGGCTAATTCACGCGGAGAATGTAGCACAGCATTTGAAAATGTAGCACGCGCCCTTAGTTCCCTTACATCCCAATTTTCTTGCTGAGGTGCCGACCGAATAGTTCACAGACTCGAGTACGCAAAAAGCTTAATCCGCGAGCGCCCCAAGAACGCCGGGGGAGCCCTCATTGACCACACGAAAAAACGGTGCAGCCCTGTGGCCGTTCTGCTTTCGAATCTTGTTTGCACAGTCGTTGCACCTCCCCTTTACACTTGATTCTGCCGAAAGTAAACTACCTTGAAACTGTATCAAAGGGTTTGCGACCCCCTAAATGAAATAGGTGCCGTTGCCGCTTATATTCTTCGGCATATCTCGAAAGGCGGAGAAGAAGCAATGTTCACAGGCCCTTCACTCGCGACGCTTCTCGCTCAAGTCCAGTCCGTGGATGTGGTCGAGATTTTGAAGTACGGCCTCTCTGGGCTGGTGTTTCTCTTCGCTCTCCTTAGCTTCTGGCTATTCTATGCCGAGCAGCGCCATGACCCGCCCCGCCCAGCTATGCTACGTTCCATCCAGATCTTCGGGACCATCAATTTCGTGGCTACTCTGGTGGTGGCTGCCTTCGGTTTGCTAGGCGGCGCCGCCTTCCAGAGCACCGCCAATACCAGCGCCATGCCCAGCGGTCTCGACCTTCGGGGCTTTGGCTACAGCTGCGATTACTCCACGTTTTTTATTGATATGTCAGGCTGGAAACGGTTGCTCCCAGGTGTGGACCAACATTCGGTCAAAGTCTCCCCCGCCACCTTCACGCGTAACGACCTGCTCCGCAAGCTCACCGATTCCACCGACGACTATGTCCTCAAACCTTGGACCACCGGCGCCGGCATCGACAAGGAGCTCTTGCGCGCCCCCAGCGGCGTCGAGCTTACTTTCGAGAAGGTCTCAGACGCGGACCAAAGGAAGACCTACAATTTCGTCGCCCCTCTCGGAAAGCAGCCGCGCGACTCCTCTTGGCCAATCTCGATTACCTTCACCATTTGGAATGGATTTCAGCAGGAAGATCAAGAGGATTGGCGGGCAGACATTGAGGTCCCCACCCGCTTCGTATCTTTCTCGATTCGGTTCCCAAAGGAGAAAGTCGTCTCCGAAGTGAAGGTGTTCCGCGAGGGCGAAGACGGCGTGATGTCACTGTCCCGCGACAACCCCGTCTTGCTCAGTGAAGACCGCGACGGAGAAAACCTGGCTACTTGGAGTGTGGTCAATATTCCCGGCAAGCATTATGTGAAATTCGTCTGGAAGTGGCACGAAAAGGCCTTAGCCGCCAATGGGGCTCCAACTTGAGTTCACGTAAACATTATGATTACCGCCGGTGAAGAATCCCGCCACAAGTGAGGGTACACGGGACACTGTCCTATCAAGCTAGTTTTGTTTTGAGAGATGTCGGTTGCGGATTGGCGTGTGATTTCAGTAGGGCGTCTTGTCTGCAAATACCAGATCGACCGCAGACATCCTGCCTGACCGGGATTCTTGTAGCCCACCAGTGGGACGCTTTCGACCCACCGCGCAACGCACTGCTAACTACTTATAAATATTCAAGATTGTAACCGTGCGACGTTCGTTGCAGGTGTGTAGGTGCGACAGGCCAAGAGCGCTTGTGTATTTGAGCGGCTAACAACTTCTTTAGTTTGAATAGGTCGCGTCTGGGAAATGTGGCGCGCAATGTGCATACCCACAACTGAATCGAGGTTGACTTGGCGCCACCCATGCAAACCAAGGCGCCCAAGGTGGTTCCACAGATCCTGCGCTACTTCGACAGTAACCCGGGAGCAGCGGACACCTTGGAAGGGATCGCACGGTGGCGTCTGCTGGAGGAGCAGATTTCCCGCAGCGTAAAGGAGACCCAATCGGCCGTGGAATGGCTCGTCGCCGAGGGGTATCTGGTTGAAGAGTCGAGGATCAGTTCGGGAACGCTGTACCGGCTCAACCCGGAAAAAACCGCCGAGATTGCGTCATTTCTGACGCGGAACGAAAAAAAGATCGCCTCGGAAGCAAGTCAGAGCGAGTGAATCATGGCGTCGACGCATGCCATCGCAGGAACCTGTGAGGCCATTGTCCGGCTGTTGCGATCGCGATTTAATCCGCAAGACTTCGGCGGCGCAACGCTCGATTTTCAGGTGTACGTCGCGGACGACTTCGTACGGCCCATGGATGAAGGCGTTTCGCTCTTCCTCTACCGGATCTACCACAACGGGACGCAAAGAATCGTCTCCGGAAAGGTTCTGCCGGACGGCAGCCGGGAGCGGACGAAATTGCCGGTGGATTTACATTTCCTGTTGACGGCCTGGGCCAAGAAGGCGTCGCTGCAGCATGAAATTGCGGGATGGATGATGAGGATCTTGGAAGATACGCCCATGCTCACTCCCAATCTGCTCAACGCCTACAGGCCCGGGACGTTTCCGTCGGATGAGGCGGTAGAGATCGCGCCTGCGCAATTGAGTGTCGAGGACATGTTTCACATCTGGGAAGTGATGATCAATCACGTCTATCAGCTGTCTGTGCCGTACCAAGCGCGGCTCCTACAAATCGAGTCGGACCTGGTGATTCCCGCCGGTCCTCCCGTGCAGGACCGGATTCTGGATTATCGGCAGCCCGCATAGAGGAGATCTGGTTCGAATCCGATGGCAACAGCATCCAGCGGAGTTTTTCAAAATCTCGCCCCTCTCGAGACGCAAAGGATTTTCACGCCTCTTGGAATCCGCTTCTGGGACTTCGCGCAGGATCGAACCGTCGAGGATGGGCTGGCAGCTTATGCGGTGTCGCCCGTCCCGGGCCTTGACCCCATTCCGGCGACACGCACAGCTTCCGGTATCTACGCATTTCAGGGTTTGCCCGGACTGCGGGAAGTGGAGTATCCGCCGAGCAATTCGAATTCGCTGACCAGCCCTCCACGCGCTGTTCCATTTGTCATTTTCGCGTACGACTTGCTGGATCGCTATCTTCCCCAGGCATTCACTCTGGAGCTGCCGCTGCCATATCGAGGTATCTTTCTGTCGAATGAAGTGACGAGCCCCCCGGGAGCTGCTGCCAGAGCTTACCTGTTCTCTGCGCCCACTCGAGCGGTCCCCTCCGGCTGCGCGGCGATTCGCGCGCAACTGTGGGACAAGGCAGCCAACGCCCCCGTGAAGTTTGCAGCGTTGCAAGTATCCATCGCCGGAAATCGTTGGACGGGAATTTCCGATCAGAACGGAGCCGTGGCCGTCCTGTTCCCGTATCCTCCACTGGATCAATTGAGCCTGGGATCGCCGCCGGGAAGCGGCCAAGGAAACATCTACAACACCACTTGGCCGGTTTCAGTGCAGATCCAGTCACAGCCGTCCCACCTGAAATTTCCGCTGGGCGTAATGACCAATCTCCCCGTCTCCTGGATGGCCACTCCCAGTTTGAAGAGCGTTCTCAATGACCAGGGCAGTGCAACGATTTGGAACACGGAAGCGGGCCCGCCGGCAGTGACATTCAGCGCCACCTTGCCGTACGGCGCAGAACTAGTTCTGCGGACGGGCGCGATCGTGACCGAGAAATTTTCCGGGAGCCTGCTGATTACTCCAGCACCGTAAAACGCGGAAGAAGGAGTCTTGTCATGCCTGAGTATCTATCGCCTGGCGTTTACGTCGAAGAAACCAGTTTTCGCTCGAAAAGCATTGAGGGCGTGAGCACGAGCACGGCGGGATTTGTCGGCCCCACCCTGTTCGGCCCCCCATCTGGCGTGCCCGAGCTTCTGACGAGCTTTGCCGACTACGAACGGATTTACGGTGGGCTGGACCAGACCAACTTCGTGAATGAAAGCGCGACAGACAACTACCTTGCTCACGGAGTGCGAGCTTTCTTCAGCAACGGCGGGCAGCGGCTCTATGTAGCGCGAACCTATAAATCGAGCGGCAATGGCGCCGACAAGAACTCCGGCAGGGCCAGCGACGTTGCATGGGCGACGCTAAGCACTTCGTCTAGCATCCCCGACTCGCTCACGCTGTGGGCGCGATGGCCCGGGAGCTACGGGGATCTGACCGTGACGTTCACGGCGCACATTGGCCAGAATCTGCTAGCTGCTGTTCCCCACGACCCTACAAATCCCACCGGCCCCAGCGATCCCGCCGTTCGTGGCCTCAACGAATACGACACGGTATGGATTTCGCAGGTGTCCAGCGTCCCTTCGATCAAATCCACCGTGGGTTCTCTCTATTGGGCGGAATCGACGACGGACCCGATGAGCAAGCAGCCATCCTGGAAGTTTCATCCGGAAACTGGAACGCCCCTCAATCTTTCCGATTTAGTTCCCGGCGGACAGGCCGTTCGGCTCGTCACAGTCGGCGTGGTCATCGCCTATCCCGGGCAGGTCACACGAATCGATTCGTTCTCAAACCTGGGGCTGCATCCCGACCAGCCCCGCTCGCTCAGCAGCTTCTTTAACCAGACACTTAGCAACCGGGCGCAAGAGCTGACCGTGCCGTTGATCTTCGATCCAAACGGCGACCTCAAGGGCGGACCCAAGGTTGGACGCGTGCTCTTTTCGCAACTGCCAACGGCAGTTGAAGCGGGCAGACTTGCTCGATTGCTCTCTCCAACTCCTGTCCCGGCGGACAATTCAGTATTTGGGATGCTGGGATTCGATCAGCTTTCGGACATCGATCGCCAAGTAACGGCCGTGCTGAGCGGCGGCGGAGACGGCCAAAGGCCGACGCCCGCCGAGTATGAAGGATTGGACCTCGATCCGCAGAATAAGACAGGCTTGAAGTGCTTTGAGGACATCACCGACATCTCGATCGTCGCCGCGCCGGGCTATTCCTTTGTAGGCAACAGTGACACAACATTGCGCCAAGCCAATATCCAACAAGTCTCCAGCCTGTTGATCGATCACTGCGAGCGGATGCGCTACCGGATTGCGGTTCTCGACAGTTCGGACCAGATGGACATCACCACCGTGCGCGCGTATCGGGCGCAACTGGACTCCACCTATGCTGCCCTGTACTACCCGTGGGTCGTCGTTGTGGATCCGATTCTCGATCAAGAGACCATTCTTCCGCCCAGCGGATTCGTGGCTGGGCTCTACGCCGACAACGACATCAAGTACGGCGTGCATAAGGCCCCCGCCAATCAGGTCGTGCAACTCGCCAACCGCTTCGAAGTGATGCTGAACAAGGGGCAGCAGGACGTGCTGAACCCGGAGGGAGTCAACTGTTTCCGCTTTTTTGAAGGCCGCGGATACCGACTGTGGGGTGCGCGCCTAATCAGCTCCGATCCGGAATGGAAGTACGTGAACCTGCGGCGGTACTTCGCTTACCTCGAGCACTCAATCGACAACGGCACGCAATGGGTTGTGTTTGAAAACAACAGCGAAGGGCTCTGGGCGAACGTGCGCCAGACGGTCGAGGACTTTCTCTTCAACGAGTGGAAGTCCGGCCGCCTGATGGGCACGAAACCCGAGGAAGCCTATTTCGTCCGGTGCGATCGCTCGACGATGACGCAAAACGACATCGACAACGGGCGCTTGATCTGCCTGATCGGTGTCTCGCCCGTCAGACCGGCGGAATTTGTGATCTTCCGAATCGGCCAGTGGGTGGGCTCCCAGACCTAATGAGTCTTTTTGATACAGAGCGCGAGGAGGAAAAACATGGCCGTACAGCGTGATCGTCCCTATAGCCAGTTCAATTTCCGCGTGAAGATTGACTCCGACAATGGGGAGAACGTCAACGCCGGCTTTCAGGAGGTTGGCGGCCTGGGGACTGAAATCCACATGGCGGAATACCGCGCCGGGAATTTCAAGGACAACTCTCCGCTCAAAGTGAACGGCTCTTACAAGGTGCCGGACGTCACTTTGAAGCGAGGCGTGATTGGAGAACTGGCCACGCTGCACGACTGGGTGAAGGCGCTGCGCAATGGACAAACAGACGTTCTTCGGACGGTCACGGTCGAGCTACTAAGCGAAGACCGCACGACCGTGGTGCAGTCATGGACGCTGACCAATGCGCGGCCGCTGAAGTACACCGGTCCTGCTCTCACTGGCAAAGGCACGGACGTCGCCATCGAGGAGCTGGTCCTGGCTTGTGAGCACATCGAAGTGACCTAGTCCGAGGGGATACGCGGTTCCAATGAACTCGACCACTTTGCTCCCGGGTGTCTACTTCCAAACTGCCATCCCGGCAGTTCCTGAAGTACTCCCTCGGCTGGACATTCCGGCATTCGTCGGATTTGCCGGCTCCGGGCCGATTCACGTTCCCGTCGTCGTGGAGGATTTCGCTTACTTCCTCGACATTTTCGGGAGCGGCCAGGTCCTGGCCCGGGATCCGGCGAGCGGCCAAATGGTCAGCGCACAATTGAATCCTGCCGTAAGCATGTTCTTCCAAAATGGTGGCCGCCGATGCTGGGTTGTGCGGGTGGCTAAAAAGTCTCTTTCCATCGTCGGGCCACCGCAGTCGCAGGAGGCCGTCTCCAACGAATTCCTTGTGCCGGGCCTTCTTCAGGTTGGCCCCAGTGGGACAGCCGACGCCACCTGGCTCGAAGCACGCTCAGAAGGAAGCTGGTCCGATGGGTTGGAAGTCAACGCCACACTCAGCTATTCAGCCATCGAGGTTGTTTGTGCTCGCGCGCGAGCGGACGGGTTTGAGCTTCAAGCAGACCCGTCGTCGCCGCGTACTCCTGATCCGGGCGACGTTCTGGAGGTCGTTTTTCAAAACACCAGCAGCGTTCCCGAAGGTGGGAGGGACACGGTTGCGTACCTTCCTGTTCAGAGACTCGAAACACGGCCAGCATATTCGCCGCCGGGTAAAGCATCATTTGTGATTACGGGAGGCGGCGCGTGGTTCGACGCCGCGTTTCCGGAGGATTTCCCCGCATTCCTTGCCAGCCCACCTGCAGATTCCTCGCGAATTGTATGGCTGCCTTTGCCTGACCGGGTCGATTTCTTAACGAGGCAAGAAAATCAGCAAATCACGCCGGCGGGGTGGGGAGTCAAAACGGGACAATTTTTCTTTCTTGCTTCGCGGAGTGACGCCCAGCAGATACGGCCGGGATCCTGGCTTCGCGCGGAATTCATCACGCCTGTGCGCGCCGGTGCAGCCGCCCTTCTCATTCAGGTTCAGGAGGTACAGGGAACTGTCGTAGACTCGGGCTTGCTGTCTCCGCCAGCCGGGGATGAATTCGTCGAAATCCTGGCCGCGCAAGCCTGGTGGCAGTTAGACGCCCCGACCGCAGCGCAACGAAGCATCAATCCAATCGCGAGCGCCGACATCGTGAATCTGGAGTTATGGGTTCGCGATGCCACGCAACAAGTCTTTCGCCTCTCCAACCTGGGACTGTCCAGACTCGATCCTCGATATGTGGGGACCTTGCCAACCGACGCGCAACTCTATTCCGCCACGTCTTCTTCGCCAATCGCGGCAGACTCTACGCTCATCGATGACGTAACTCATCCCAGATTTGCGTTGGCGGCGCCTACCTCCGATGCAAGCGATCTTTTGTTTGTTCCGCTGGGTGTGCCCGGGCTGGTGAACGAAGATTTTTACGCGCAAGCCGTTGCGCTTGCAGGCTCCGCGCTCGATCGGGATGGCCTGTCGAGTTTTTCTCCGTACCTGTTTCTTGACCCCGATCTCCGTGACTCCACCGCGGACGCACTGCTGGCCGAGGCGTTCCACAAACAGTATCAATTGCAGCGAGACCCAACTGCACCGTCGCCCGGCGAGCCCTTGCAAGGCATTCACGCAATTCTCCCGATTGATGAGGTGAGCATACTGTCCGTTCCCGATGCCCCGGACCGTGGGTGGAATCCGACGAAATCGAACGTAGAAATTCTAGGCGCGCCCGACCCATTGTCCGTCCACTCAACCGGAGAAACCACCGTCGTGGCCTCTTGGGGCGCTCCGCCGGGAGCAATCAGCTATTTGCTCGAGCAGTCCTTTGATCCGCGTTTCACAGACCCGATTTCTGTTTGGACGGGAACGTCTGCGCAATCAGATCCACTGACGCTTCCCGAAACGTGCACGACCATTTTCTACTACCGCGCCCGCGCAAACGGTTTGCTGGGTCCCGGCCCCTGGTCCGTGACATTTGTTTTTCCCTCCACTCCCGGGCCTTTCGAGTTGTGCGACCCGGGTTTACTGGCCGCTCCGGACTTAAGCGTTCTCTTGACGGACCGCGCCCGGACCGTCCTGGAGTGGACCGGCTCGTCTGCGGCGGATCAGTTTATCCTGCAGTCCTCTCTGGACCCGACATTCGAATTGAACTCCACTTTGTATCAGGGACCGGCGCGCACATTTGACGTGACCCAGGATTTTACGGCCCCCATGTACTACAGAGTAGCGGCACAGCGTGGCTCGACGCCCAGTCCGTGGTCGAAGACGATTTTCACAGTGCCGACCGCGAGCTCTTCTTCAGAACTCACGCAGCTATCTGGAGACACCCTGGGTGATGTCGTCTCCGGGCGTGGCCAGGATCTATCGACCATTCACTCTGCAATGCTGCGGCTCTGTGCAGCCCGGGGCGATGTTGTCTCGGTGCTGAGCGTGCCCCTGGATTTTGAAACAGACGCGTGTGTTCTTTACCGGCAGCAACTTGCGTCGCTCTTGGCGGGCGACGCGGACGGCCGCGCCTTGAGCTACGGCGCGCTTTTCCATCCCTGGCTCATCGCGAGCGATACGCCTGGAGTGCTGACGAATGTAGTTCCCGACGGTGCGATCACGGGGACCATCGCCGCTCGAACGATTGACTTGGGGGCATGGTATTCGCCTGCGAATCAGCCTTTGCACGGCGTCCTCGGAATTATTCCGGCGCTGCCTTCCTCGAGCCTGGCCCGCTTCTTTCCTGAGCAGATCAACGCAATTCGTCAGGACCCCACGGGATTCATCGCCGCAAGTTCGGCGACCCTGAGCGACGACTCCGAACTTGTCGAGCTGACCGTGCGGAGGCTGATGATCCTTCTGCGGCGCCTCGCATTGCGGGACGGCATGACCTTTGTGTTCGAGTCGAACGACCCGAGCTTTCAGCGGCGTGTCCGCCGCCAGTTTGAAGAACTGCTCAGAGGACTGTACGTGCGTGGCGCCTTTGCGGGGGCGACTGCGAACCAGGCCTTTAGTGTAGTGGCCGACAACTCCGTCAACACACAGGCTGACGTTGATGATGGGCGGTTCATCGTGGAATTGCGCGTCGCGCCGTCGCGTCCTTTGGCGTTTCTGACCGTGAGGCTCGTCCAGGCCGGCGGATCGCTATCCGTAAGTGAGGCAAGCTAATGGCCGGCACACCGAACGCAGGCTCGAATCTGCTCGATCGAAGCACGCCTCCGTTCACAACGTTCAATTTCCTGGTGGAGATTAAAGTCGACGCCGTCTCGCCAAACGTTTGCGGCGGTGCGTTCGCCGAATGTGACGGACTGGAAATGACGCTCGAGCCGAAGACGATCCGCGAGGGCGGCCGCAACTTTGGGCCCGTGTACCTCGCCGGGCCCGTCAGCTACGGTCAGTTGGTACTGAAACGCGGCATGACAGCAAATCTGGACCTGTGGAACTGGTTCGAGAGCATGGTGTCGGACGTTTCCGCGCAAGGCCTTTCGGCGGGTACGGGAGCGCCTTCTTCGACGACCGCCGGTCCAAGTGGCATCGGAACGTCGTCGGGCACCAAGCCGCCGGTGGGAGCGCTGCGCGCGAACGCGGAAATCGTGATGGTCGCGGCCGACGGCGTCACCGAGCAGGCGCACTTCAAATTTACGGGCTGCCTGCCTGTGAAGATGAAGGCGCCGTCGCTGAATGCAAAAGAGGGATTGATTGCCATTGAAGAGATGACGTTGGTTTACGAATCGATGACGGTGGAACCGGGGAAAGCGCGTTAGGAGCTGTGTTGTTTCTCGGGAATTGCTTGTCTTCTGAGGAGGACAGATGCCTGCACCTGTGAATGTCACCAAAGCCACGCTGACGGAAATTTGGTGGGATACAAACCAGCAGGCTCAAAGCAAGTCCCCAACCAATAAAACACCGAAGACGTTTCAGGTGCAG
>Ga0210403_10005400_pt1 | contig 10849 bp, 27 predicted proteins | sample IncBWC19MmetaG_FD_150863 | JGI IMG/M metagenome (GOLD analysis project Ga0210403, IMG submission 150863) | Forest soil microbial communities from Barre Woods Harvard Forest LTER site, Petersham, Massachusetts, United States - Inc-BW-C-19-M | ecosystem: Environmental > Terrestrial > Soil >... | reverse complement strand
CGGGAGCAGCAATGATCTACGTGAACGGATTCGACATGGAAGCTCTCTAGTGTGGGCCAACAATTGAGGAATGTTCTTGCGCGTGGGGCACTACGAGAATCTGAGTCCCGATGATTTTGCGGCACTCTGGATTTGGGCAGTACATTGCGAGCATGATGCCTAGGCCCACGGAAACCTGCATTTCCCACTGATACGTGCAGATTCCGACTAGCATCTGGGCGCAGTGGGGGCAGTGCGGGGGCTGCACGTTGGTTTCCGGGTCGTATTTATTCGCAGTGCTCATCAGTAGTTCCCCTCCCATGCTCGGTAAACCACATAACCCCAAGAACACACGCCGTGCACGAGCATCCAGAGAATCGAGTGATTCAGTTGGAACGAGAGAATCATCGCCATCGCTGAGCCCATCGATAAACCTACGGTCGCAGTGTTGCCAGAAGTGCTCACGGCTTCACCTCTCCGCGCTCTCGATCAAACTCTTGCACGATTGCCCGGGCGCTGTCCACGGATTCCTCGCCGCGGGCTATTGCCTCCGCGTGCAACGCGCTGCGCATCCATGCCGGCCAGACGTACGTTTTGAACATCTCCTGATCAAAACAAACGATGAATTCGCCTTTTCCGAGCGTCGCGATATCGGAGCGCGACGGCCGCGGATAGAGGTTTTCGGGGATGGCGTCGAGGGTCTTTTCTATTTCCGAGCGCAGGCGCTGCACGCCAAACAACCACACTCGGATCTGGCTCAGCAGTACCGCACTGATGCCGGAAATATTCTGGGAGTCAATCCACAGGAAATTCTCGAGCGCTGCTCCCTGGCGGATGAATTCTTCCGCGGCGTCGCGCACGGGCGATCGGCGCTGGGCCGGCGCGAAACGCCAAGCTTCGGGCATCGCGACGATCGTGCGAAAACTGTGCTGGTGTACCCACCGAATGACGGATCGCACAATGAGTGATTGGATGTGGAACTCGTAGCGCTCAAGGTCGATCACGTTTAAGCCGAACTCCAAATCTGGTTTTGCCGAACTCGTTTTGAGTTTTGCGAGCTCTTCAATTGCGGTCTTTAGATCGTCCTGAATCTCGCCGAAAACCATTTCGCGTTGGCCGGTGGCTTTTGCGAGCGCGGTGCCCACATTCGTTAAAACGTCCTCGAGCGAATTCGGCCGCGGCCACTCGGCAAACAGTTTGGAATTGGGCCGCCCGGCCTGACCGGCGCGGCAAACGCTGCGCAGGCACTGCCGCTGGAACTTGTCCCATCGCTCTTCCGTGAGCGCTTCGCAGAGAGTGCGCACTGTGCGCCAGTCGACATGGTCCTCGTAGTAGGGTGGGAGCTCGCGCGACAGCCGGAAGGAACCTTCGCCGCGCTTGGTAAGGAAAGCGATGCACTTCGAGTCGGAGCGGGAGGCGCAGGCTTCAAGGGCGGTGGTCTTTCCGGCGCGCTGCGTCATTCCAACTATCACCATATGGCTAGTCGGGACGTAGACCGGCGCTCCTGTATCAACCTCGAAACCGAGATGAATTGTGGCGCTCAAAAGGTGTTCTTTCTTCCCGTCTATTTCCTAGTTTTCCACAGCTTATTAACTGCTTTGTTTTCACTATCCGTTTTCAGTCGCCTCAGACAGCCTTTTTCCGCTCATGAATTTGCGCACGGTGGACTCGTCAGCCTTGACCCGGTGCGCCACCTCTCGCCACGGGAGCCCCTGTGCGCGCAGCGCAGTAATCTGAGCGGCATCGAGTGGCAATGGCTTCCGTCCCATGTGTTTACCCTGGGCCTTGGCGTGGGCCATTCCGCTCCGCACTCGTTCGCGGATGAGGGATCGTTCGAACTCGGCCATGGCGCCGATAATTTGAAACTGCAGCCGGCCGCCCGGCGTGGTGGTGTCGACGTGATCGTGAAGCGAAATAAACCGCACTCCGAGTGAATCGAACTCCTCAAGAGCGGTTACGAGGTGCCTAAGGGATCGGCCGAATCTATCAAAGCGATAAACGAGCACGACGTCGCACTTGCGGCGGCGCACCAGATCCATCATGCGATCGAGTTCCGGCCGGCGGTCTGTCCCTCCGCTCACGCCAACGTCTGGGAATAGTTCAATTTCCCAGCCGGCGCGCTGGGCATACTCCTGCATCTCGCTCAGCTGCATGCCTTCGTTTTGCTCTCCGGTCGACACTCGCGCATAAAGAAAGGCTTTCACGGGTGCACCCTTCCTGTCTTGCGCGCATGTCTGAGACACCTCGAGCACAAGTTCTTACTGCGTGGATCGCGCTTGCCGTGGCGCTTCGACCTCGTGCAGAGTCCGGCTGCGCGGTTGCGATCTTCGTAGCTGACGCGGCGGGTCCAGACTCTCACGGGCGCACCACCGGTTCCTTGGCAAAATGGCGCTCTATCTCCTCGAGTAAGTACCGCGCCTCTCGCACGGCAATCGAGCGCTCGTCGTCGAGAATTCCATGTCCGTGCCGTGAGGCGTTTATCGGTGCGAGCAAGATGGCTGCAATGTAGGCCACTAACCGGCGCTCTTCCTCTCTGACTATCATTCGAGAATCCTCCTCCACCATGGGCGCTTGGGTTCATGGGCCCTTCGTATCTCAAAGCGCGCGATGCTGGCACCGCCCACGTTCGCATAACCGCCGGTTGGCACGAGCACAAGGTGCGAATCTTCATGCTGGCGCAGGAATTCGCGCAGAAGTTCGGTCTGCGGATCGTGGGCGCGCTCATTCAATTGAATCAAGATGCCCAGCCCGTTCCACGTCTGCCCGATTTTCAGTGTGCTCGGGTCGTCTAAGTGCGGATTGTCGCAATGGTTCATCTAGTAGGTCTCGCAGTTCGTATACCTCGTGCGTGCTGCGCACAATCTCGGCGTGCAGGGCGAAGATCAAGTCGTCGCGCGGGCTGCGCTGGCGGGTGGTCATGGGTGCGGCTCCTTGTGTATCTCCGTCCATTGCTTCCGCAGCTGCTCGTTCTCCCGTAAGGCTTTGTTGACCTTGCGCTTCCAATACCAGAGGCGAAAGCGGGCCCAGACCCAGAGCGGTAAATAACGAAGATTCATCATTTGAACCTGATCGCACCACAGCGCAGGCACACGTCGCTCAGTTCGCGGTGCGTGTCCCACACATGGAAGAAAAAGAAGCAGTGCAGTTTCCATGCCCACAGGCCAAGCATGAGAAGGATGTAGGCAATCAGAGCGCATAGCCCTAGGATTTGCTGGTGAGTCACGGCTGCACCATCCGGTCGGTGTAGTTTTCTGCTTCGGTGTAGTCTCCTGCCCCGGTCGCCTGATCCGTGGTAATGCGGTCGCGGATGCGTTCGCGCTCGCGACGTCGACCGGTGTCAATGCCAATCACCCTACCGAGCACAAAGGCGAAAACGACAAGAACAAAAGTGAAGAGTTGAATTGTGGCCAGCAGGAGCGGTTTCACGGCTGCACCTCACGTGTGGCCTCATCGAGCAGATTGGTCAAAACTCGCTCGGCAGCTTTGTATTCGTCCCACATCGGCGCCTGTCCAGCCATCACAAGGCGCAGCTGTGTCGCTTCGTCGTGCATCCACTTCTCGACGGCGCGGCGCTTGCGGTGCATGTCCAGCGCAGCTTGGCCGATTTGCTCGGCTGTGATCACGGCTGCACCCCCGGTAGGTGCTTTCCTTCGAGTCGATTGTCGATGTATAGGGCGCATGAGTCGCAAAGGATCTTGCCTGGGATTTCCGCCGGCTTGTGCAGTCCTAGGTCCTGCCGATGAATGGCCGTCTCGCGCCATACATAGTGGAAGTACTCCTGCACTGTGATGTCCTTCTGGCACATGTCGCAAAAATACTTGATCACGGCTGTGCTCCTGGTGCCGGCGGATCTGTGGGCTTGCGCTGATCGGGCAGGCCGATTTCTCCGCGCAGTTTGCGTGTGCGCTTCGGCTTCTCCTCTGGTGGCTCGGCCGGTTTCGGAATCAGATCGTGGTCTCCATCGTGGTCGACGAAGAGTGTGCATCCCGGGAATGGGCAGAGGCGCGTTACTTCTTCCTGACACTTGTCCGGCGCGGGTGCGGGTTCTTCGGCGAGTTTCTCGAGGTTTGCGGCGCTCAGGTCGCTTATGCTGGGCTCTGGCGCCGACGACTCGGCGAGCGGGAACTGCAGCGTTTCCTGTTTTTCCTCCCACGTCATGTCATGGGTTTCTACCAGTTCGTTGCGGTCCATCCGGAAATAGGATTTCTTGCCGGGCTCGGGATGGTCGTAGCGGATGTCACAGCCGATTTGCGCGGTTTCTCCGCCTTTGTTGTAGCGCTTGGCGTGGGTTGCGACATCGGCCGAAAGTTTCTTAATGCGCTCATTGAAAGCGGCATCAGAGACTTTTTTTTCTGTCTCTACGCCTTCCAGATCGCTGATAGCTTGCGCCATTTGCTGCGCGGTGGTGGCGAGTTCTTCGGGCGTGTACTTCTCAAAGATTGAGAGTGTGATGCTTTCTTCTCTCATGCGGTGCGCTCCTCTCGTCGTGCGGCTACTTTGCGGATGTCCTGCTCTGCGCGGAATTCCGCGGTTTCGCGTGACACGTTGCTCATAAACTCGATGATGGCTGCCCGCTCAGCCCAAAGTTCTAGCCATTTCCTGTCCCAGCGGGCGCGGTTGGGTGGAAGGTTCACGGCTAGTCGTTCCATCCAAGTGCAGTTGCAAAGAAACCACCAATTAAGCCCGCCGCGATGAATATCCATTTCACGACATCAATCCAGTCCCAGAGTAAAAAGTGGTGATCTAGATACCACTTTCCCTCGATGACGCCGAGTAGGTTCGAGGCTTCGCCTTGCTCTTGCGCGGTGATCTGCTGAATTGCTTGCTGGTACGCGAAGGATGTAACATCCATCCCTTTGATTTCATTCATGCGCTTCTGCAAGGAGTGCAGTGCGACCATGTTTTGTTCGATGCTATTGTCGGGCGTTCTTAGAAAAATCGCATTGTTCCCTTCGAGGTGCGCAGCTTCTACGGCTGCCACAAACTTGTTCAGGTAGTCGGCTTTCGCATCGAGCGCTGATGCCTTTTCGGAGAGGCTCCAATAGCTGCCGATTGAATTCTCGTATTCAAAATCGGCGAAAACTTCTGCCGCGATGCCCCAGACAGTGAAAAATGTGCAAACGGCTAGGGTGATCAATCCGAAGATTTTCATCGGCTCAGCCTCACAATCACATCCAACAAAAAATCGACGTCCACGGCGCTAACCATGAAGCGGTTCCCCCGGTCGCGCGCGATCCGCCACAGTCTCTTGCGCTCTTCGTCGCTGAGCGGCAAACTGCGGGCCCGGGTGGCGCTTACGGTGGCATTCGCGGCAGCTCCAGAGCACATCGTCTGTTGTGTCGTTTCGCTTCGCACCGTGAGCTCTGTGGCTGAGTTCTCCGTGCTTGAGCCCGTCCCATCCGGCGAATCGGTTGCAGCGCTTTCCGTTTCGGATTTCTTCACAGCGTCCCCCTGCTCGGTTGTAGACATCGCGGCGCAGGTCGGTCTTGTCCTGGCCGCGGAGTTGGACTCGTCCGGTGCGCCACAATATGCGGCTGCGCGGATCCTTGAATTTCATCGGTGCGCCTCTTCCGCTTGCCTGCGCTGTTCTGCTTCTGCCTCGTAGGCCGCGGCTCGGATAAGAATGTCTCCCTCTTTGCACAGCGCAAAGGGATGCTCGCGGCACTGCTCGCACTGGTCGAGGTGTCGGTGGAAGGCGTCGCGGAGGTGAGTGGGGAAGTTCATAGGTATTGCAGCGTTCGAATTTCGGCGGCGAGCATGGGCAATCCGGCGGCGTCGACCAACTGCGCAGATTCTTCAATGCCGGCGTTATAGGTGCACTTGGGGCAACGCTCGTCGTAGAGGTACTTACGATCTCCGGACCATGGGCCGGTGTAGCCGGGGTCGCGGAATTCCTGCATTCGGTGGCGCTGGCCGAATTCGGCATCAAGCGGGTACAGCACCTCGGTGTGCATCTTTGGCTTGTCCGGTGTCATGCGGACAGCTCCATCCGCGCGGCTTCGCGGGCCTGCACGATGCGCTCAAAGGTTTCACGCTCTTTTTCTCCGCCCTGGTCGGGATGGTGAACTTTTACGAGCGTGCGGAAACGAGATTCGACAATTTCCAGAGTTGCGGCGCCTTCAATGCCCAGCACTTCGCGCCATGGCTGTGAGGCTTTCTCTGGCAGTGCGGCGAATCCCAAGAATGCGCGATCGAGGATGGTGGCTCCGCCGTGGCGTTCAATCGATCGCATGGCGGCGAGCGTTGCGGCGATCGCGGCCAGATTGTCGGCGACGCGGTCGTACATGTCGATGGCCATGCAGCGCTGCGTCTTTCCGCGCTGCGCTTCCCAGTAAACGGCCGCGCCTGGGTCTTGCGGTTCACGTCCTGAGCGCGGCAAACCGTCTAACCGCGGCTCGACATTGGTGGAAATGATGGCGCGCTCGGAGGAAATACCCATCGCGGATAGCTCGCGCAGGATTCGCCCTACTGCATCAGCGACTGACAAATCTTTCGTCTGCTGCCAGCTGCGGCGCTCGCCCGTAGTCTGGTTCGTGCTGTACTGCGTTTCCTTGCGGTTGAATGCGGCGCGGCGCCGACTCGCGGGCGCGGTGCGCTTCCAGCCTTCCGGCCATGACAAGGGGTAGCTCTGCCGGCTCATGCGCTGACAACCTCGGCTTTCTGGCTGGGGAATTCGCGGACGCGCAGCGATTCGGGCCACTCGGACATGTTTCCGCCCTTGCGATCGCGCACACTCTGGCGCGTGAATCCGTCTGATCCTCCACTTGATATCAACTTTTCCCAGGCCTCGGTTTTCCAGTAGGAATTACTCCCGAGTTGCTTCATAAAGAACGGCACACCGGCGGCGCTGCACTGCTCGAGCAGTGACTGCGCCCATGCCAGATTGAACGAGCGCGCACCTGGTCCGGACTCGCCGCCACAGATGACCCAATCAACACCGCGGCATGTGCCTTTCAAATCGCGGTGGTTGTCGTCGCCGCATCCGAGCGCGTGCACGTGATTCGCTTTATCGCCGTCCAAGTCGACCATCTCGAGCATGGGTTCGACGCTCAGGAATCGCACCTCGGCCGGCGTCTGCAGTAGCAGCGGAATGCGCTCGTCGGCGTACTGCTGGGATTCGACGGAGGTGCCTAGCCAAAAATTGCGGAACGGCCACGGATACAACTTGCCGTATGCCGGCTGCAGTCCTCGCATGCCGTCCAGTCGCAAATTCAGGAAATAATCGCGCATCCTCTGTGCGCGCTTGGTGAGGAATTGGAACGTGTGCCAGTCAGCAAACGCGGCCGCGGCGACAACGGCATCGATCAAGTTCTCTGGTATGGCTTCGTGGAATAAATCGAACATATCGCCCACGAAGATGGTGCATGGCTTCTTCTGCTGCAGGGGTTGCTCGAGGAAGCGCTCGTCGACAAAAAACTCTATTTTCTCGAGGTTTGGGACGGTGAATTCCAGTCCGTTGCCAAAGCGTTTGTTGATGGTCGACGCATAGCAGTGGGTGCAACCTGGCGAGATGCGGGTGCAGAACGTGCCAGAGCGGGCCGTGGAAGATGCGCCCTTGAGGCGTGCGCGGATCGGATTCCATGTCATCGCGCCAACTGGTCCGCGGGTTTCTGGCCGATTGCACCATTCGATCGAAGTTCTGTTCATCCTGCTATCCTTTCCGGGTGGGGCTTGTTGCCCGTGTCACCGTGCCGTTTCAATTGCTTCGCGAGGAATCAAAACGACAATCCTGAATAGTGGCTAACTGCCCCACCACCGGAAACTTTCAAACTGAATAAGCTTTGTCCTTCGGCTCAAACTCGATGCTCTTCGCGCCGATCTTCATCTGGATCGGATCCCGGGCCGCCCGCAGCGGGAGTGCTCCTTGATCCGGAGCGGCCTCGAGTTTTGGGGTCGCGACGGTTCCGCGGCCGTCTGATGCCCACTTAAACAATTCCTTGAAGTACTTCTTTTTGGTGTCCTCGAGCTGCGCGGCATGCCCAATGCTGGCAACGGCTTGCGATAACTGGGCGTCGGTCTTGCCAGTATTTCGCATGGCTTCGCGGATGTTTTCTATTTGGTAAGCGGCGAGTGGCTGCTCCTTCCGCGGAGTGCGCATGGGCGCGGCGTCGTCCAAGGTTTCGCCGGCGGGCGCCTGGCTGCCATCCCATTCCGGATCGTCGACTTCTTCGGCCATGAGCCCGAAACGTTTCAGGAGGGCTTTCTGCGCACCGGTCTGAGCCTTGTAGAGCGCTTTGTCCTCAACGTCGCGGCCGATGCCGTTCACCGTGAACGGGCCGATTTCGCCGGTGGCATCTTTGAATGAGTACTTTACTGGCAGACGGCATTCGGTGATCTGTTCGCCGCCGTTCGATTGCGCGACGGCGACATATTCCGGCGTGCCTTCGTCGTGGATCACTAGAACTCCGCGGTTGAAGAATTCGAGGCGCACGGCTTCGAATACGTCAGTGGCGCGGGTCCACTTGTAATGGCGCTTGGTGTTGGTGCCGGCGCGTTGCAGTTTGCCCACGGCTTTGAAGGCCTGGGCGATCTTGTCCGTGAGTGGAACGATAGTTTTAGGACGCGGCATGGTGTCCCTCGGCAAACTGCACGGCTTTCTCTCGGCGCTGCATAAATTTTTCGACGGCTTCCTCGCGGAAGCGGATCGAGCGGTGGCCGAAGCGCAGATAGGCAATCTTTCGGTTTGAGCGCAGCACCTGCAGCGTCTTGAGGCATACGCCTAAGCGTTTGCAGACTTCACGGGTGGTGAGTAAGCGTTCTGTCATGCCGGGTTTCTCCACGCCCACGAGACATTCCCGTCGCGTTCACTTTTCAACCGTTTCAACAGGTTCGGTTCGTTGCGTAGCTCGAGAGCGGACGCAGAACCCTCCACGAGTGGGACACCTCGTAATATCTCGAATGCTTTGGAAAACGTTCTGCGGAATTCTTCCTCCGTCATGTTTCCTTTGCGGCGATTGCACTCCCAGCACGCGGGGACGATGTTGTCGATGGTGTCGCTGCCACCTCGCGAAACAGGCGTCAAATGCTCCTTTGTGGCCTCTTCCTGATTGGCGGTGGCTTTGAGCACGAGAGGTTTGTAGCAGTAGTAGCAGCGCATGCCGCACCTGAAAAATTTCCCTTCCCACTGCCGCTGTGTGTGTGAGTTCATTGTGGATGCGCCCCTAAAATCGAGAATTTCGAAATTCACAAACCGAGTTTTCCTTGCGGAAAATTCGGAAATCTACAGTCCCATCCTTGCGAGCACGCGCGTGGTTCGCTCGATGATGGTTTCTCCGCGCGCGGTCAGTTCGTCCCAGTCCGGATCCTCTTCCGGGTCGGGTGGTGCGTCGAGGATCTGCACGATAGGCTGTGGTGGTCGGGTTCCGCCCAACTGCACGATGCGGGTGGCGAGAAATTCCAGCTCGAGGGCTTCGATTTCCAACTCCACAAGCAGACGAGTCACGGTATCTCCTCCGGTGGAAAAAGATTTGGGTAGTCGTCGCGCCAGTCGCCGTACTTCTTCGGCGCTTTCGGCCCTTGCGGTTCTGGCGTAATGTCGATCACTTGTTGCTGCATCTCTGGGTAGATCTCCGCGTAGCGCGAACGAAATCGATTTGGCTCGACCGGTGGTTTTTCCAACGATGCGCCACATTTGGCGCACTTGCCTGTTCGGTCGGCAAACTCGCGCACGCTGCCGTAATCATGGATGTATCCGCACTGTGGGCAAACATTCATTGCACTCCGTGCTCAAGGACAGCCCACAGGACGATGCAGAAAACCGCGGTGATGAATCCCAGCGCCATGACAAGGGCGATCTTTCCAGCCTTCTCAATCATTGGCCGCGCACCCCGTCATTCTCAGCAAGCACGGCTTGGCACTTGCGCATAAGTGCCTCTAAGTCGAGGCGATTCAGATAGAGCGTGGTCACGTCCGCGCGGTCAGAGATGTGTTGGGTGTAGCGGATCGCGAACGAGAAGCCATTGATATTCAGCAGGTCGAGCGCGCTGCACCATGTTTCCACCACGGGGATGCGCTGCGGTGGCTGTCCTGGCGTGTTCGTCTCGCTGCCAAGCTGGACCGTCTTACTGGCAGACATGTCAACTTTAGTTGTCACAGTCTTGCGGCCGTTGGTCCGGTTGAACGTCTCGACTGCCCGACGCGAGATGCCAGCAGTTACTTCGGCGTGGGATAAGTGACTCATGCGCGGACTCCTGCGACGTTCAAATACTTACCTTCCTTCGCGGGCACCACATAGAGCGTGGTCAGTTGCCCGGATTTTGATCGGCTGAGAATCCACGGCCAAAGCTTCTGATCGAAGCAGTTGGCGTCGATGTAGCCGTTGGCATTCGGGCCCGCGGCTTGCCATGTGACTTTGAGAAATTTCGCCGTCTGCTCGGTTTTCCAGATGGCGACTTCGCGCTCCTGGCATCCGGTTGGCCACGGCACTTCATTGCCTTGGCGGTCCCTGGCCCAGCGGTCGCGCTGCTCGATGGGGGATGCAGCAGGCGCGGCCGCTGGGGGCGCTGTCGACGGCGAAAGAAGCGCACGGGCGGTGTGGGTGCCACCTGTGGGCGCTTCGAGTTGCACGCGACAATTCGTCAACTTGCTCACAAAGGTGCCGAGCGCGGCTGCCATGGCGGTGCGCTCCGATTCGGTGAGAGTAATGGTGTACGTGGGCTCGCTCATGGACGACCTTCCGGGTATTCGAATGTGCGGTCGCGAATATCTAAGGGCTTAAGGCGTTCGTTCAGTTCGGCCAGTTGCGCGGCGATTTCCTGAAGAAAAAATGCTTGCGTGCGTCCGCTCAAGCCAATCCGCTGCCACCACTTAAGCGGGCGATAGCTAAGACTCACCACCTTGCGGATTTCGTCGGCAGTCATTGGACACGTCC
>Ga0210403_10005399_pt1 | contig 10850 bp, 6 predicted proteins | sample IncBWC19MmetaG_FD_150863 | JGI IMG/M metagenome (GOLD analysis project Ga0210403, IMG submission 150863) | Forest soil microbial communities from Barre Woods Harvard Forest LTER site, Petersham, Massachusetts, United States - Inc-BW-C-19-M | ecosystem: Environmental > Terrestrial > Soil >... | reverse complement strand
TTGCGGTCATGTTGGAGAAGTTTTTTTACTTTTCCGGTCTTGGTCATCGTGTGCCACTGATCGCGAACCCGGCCCGTCGTTAAAATTAACGGATGCTTTGATGTAATGGGCTCCGATGCATTTTCCGGTTCGTCAAGCGGAAATAATTTAGCCTTTCGTGTCGGAGTATAAAACTGGTGGTCGGTAAATAAACGTGATGTTCCGTCGCTTCGGTTATCGGGCACAGGCCATTGCATCGATCCTGTCTTTAGTCTAGAATAAGTAAGTCCGCTAATGTCAATGTTTGTACCCCTGGTAAGTGCAGCATGCTCTTCAAAAATTTCTCCAGCCGACTTATAATCGAACCCGCGAAACCCCATGGCCTTTGCGAACATGCACAGGATTTCGCTGTCGGGCAAAGCCTCACCGGGCGGATCGATTGCCTTACTTAAATGACTAATCCTTCTTTCCGAATTAGTCATGGTTCCTTCTTTCTCGAAGTGCCCGGCAGCAGGGAGGATAAGATCTGCAAAATGAACCGTATCCGAATTCCTTGAAATATCCTGTACAACAATGAACCGTGCTTTTTTCATGGCGGCCTCCACGCGATTTGTATCCGGAAGGCTTACCAGCGGGTTGGTGCAAACAATCCACAATGCCTTGAGGCTACCTTCCTCCAGGGCCTCGATCATTTTGGTAGCAGTCAACCCTGGCCTAGACGAAATTGATTTCACTCCCCAAAACGCCGCAACTTCAGCTCGATGCTGCTCATTGGAAATGCTTCGGTGCGCTGCCAGCATGGTCGCCAGTCCGCCTACCTCACGCCCGCCCATGGCGTTGGGCTGACCCGTGAGCGAAAATGGTCCCGATCCCGGTTTTCCAATATGACCTGTTATCAGGTTCAAACTGATTAAAGCAAAATTCTTTTTCACCCCAATAACACTTTGATTGAGGCCCATAGCCCACAACGTCAAAAAACCTTTGGAGGCTGCTATGTACGACGCAGCAAGTTTTATTTCATGAACAGGCACATCACATTTTGCAGCGGCCTCCTCCAAGGAATATTGGAAAATGGTGTTTCTGTATTTCTCAAAACCTTCCGTGTGCCGTGAAATGAAGTCAAAGTCGATATCACCATTCTGGATAAGCACTCTGGCAATGGCATTATAAAGATAGACGTCAGTGCCTGGAACGATTTGCAGGTGAAGATCGGCGAGGGAGCAGGTAGGGGTTTTTCGGGGATCTACAATAATTAATTTTACTTCCGGGTGGTTCTGTTTGTGCGTTTCAATGCGCCTGTATAAGATCGGGTGGCACCAGGCCGGGTTCGCCCCTGCGATTAAAAAGCAATCCGCCAGTTCAATGTCTTCGTAGGAAACAGGAACAGCATCTTCCCCCAGCATGTGGGTATATCCGGCCACTGCCGAACTCATGCACAGCCGCGAGTTAGTGTCTATATTATTGGTGCCAATAAATCCTTTGGCTAATTTATTGGCAACATAGTACTCTTCCGTAAGGCATTGCCCGGAAACATAGAAGCCAACGGAGTCTGGACCATGTTGCGAAATAATCGATTTAAACACGGCAGCGGCACGATTCATCGCCGCCGACCAGCTCACGCGCTCGAGTGGATGATGCCTGTTCCCTCGCATTTGCGGGAAAAGCAAACGATCGCCGCCGTTTTGCATCGCGTAGTTGAGGTTCATTCCCTTTGAACACAACATGCCGCGGTTCACTGGGTGATCCACATCACCGGAAACCGTCAATTTATTGTTTCTACTCTTCTTGACAATGATGCCGCAACCCACCCCGCAATAGGAGCAAATTGTTTTGAAACTGTTCTCTTTTGTAATCACGCGCTTTGTTTATCATCTCTCATTCCTTGAAAGATTTCCCTACTTCACGATAAATTCCGATGGCTTTATAGAAAACATCACATAGGCCCAGGTTGACAGCGCTGCCGCATTCTGCACATTTTTTACTTTGGCGGATGCCATGGTGGCGGTACTGAACATTGTGCAGTACCCCGCCTCTAAATTTATTGCTTTCGTTGGAGCGAAAACAAGAACGAAATCCAATTCCGTTCCCAATGCTTTGCTCATCGGTGTTCCATCCTGGGCTTGCACTGCATCGGGCAATACGAACCGGTGTGCATCAAGGGTGAGCATAAGGTTCTCTTTAGCCTTGTACTTCCCTTTCAAATAATAATCAACAAGACCATTGGAGCCAAAACCATCAGCTACGTAGAAGTAATCCATGTAGCCCCAGAATTTGTGTGGTGTACCATAGAGAGGATCGAAACGTTGATTTTTTTTTGTAGGATCTGACCCACTATTGCCGGACGTAATATCAACACCCGGACCGACGCTGAATTTTCTCGTCATTGCATAAGAAGTAGCAAGAGAAAGAAAGTACTCATTCAGCGAAGTACCATCACGGTAATTACCTCCCTGGTAAAATGCAGACAAGGAAAAGGCGGTCTTTTGCAGCACGGTGCCAAACACGCTTCCCCCGATCGTGTGCCGGCTCCAAACGCCTTGTTCAAAGATGGGCGTAACCTTGTTGATATCTGCCTGAGAGAAATGGTATTTGCTGAAATCATCTTTGAAAGCAAGAAAGGTTGCGTTTCCAAAATTGAACTTCTTCCCCAGGTAAAGAAATTGCATCGACTTATACAGCGCGCTCATTCCATTGGTGCCTGCTGTGTAACCTGTGGGAACTCCATTGTAAATCGTGTTTGATTTTCTCTCTGCATTTTGATTATAAGCGCCGCCTAAATGTATCGTCCATCCATTATGTTCAAACTTTAGCAATGCTGCGTCATGCCTTCTTGCTTGCTGCAGCCAGTCTAGGTTGCCAAGCAATCGCGAATCATCGTAAAGAAGTTCTTGCCTACCGATTTTAAGTGTAAAATTTTTTATAACCTTGCCGGTATCCACTAAACTTATTTCAGCCCATGCTTCATGCACCATTAGTCCATCCACGGCATCCGAGGTTGTGCGGTTAATGGTAGAAGCATCTTGACCCCATAGTCGCACATCCTGAATAGCGGTGAAAATCTTATAACGATAACCAGAATACCCAACGTTCAGACGGGTTCGTTGAGACGTAAACAGTGCAGGTACGGTATCTTTTGTCTGCACTGTGCCCTGGCCATTGCGCAACTCAGTTCTCGTGCGCACCTGGCCTGAGATCGTAAACTGCGCATTTGCGTTGAGGTATATAAAAAAAAGAATAAGTGCGAGGGGTAGGTAAATTTTTTTCATACTGTGTTGCTATTTATGATTGACCATTATTTTTGGATAGCACAAAAGATTCTTCCATTTTCGGATCCGACGGAAACGGATTTGCCAAAACTTCCTGCGCCATCGTTTTTGAAAGGCTTAACAACAACGACGCCAGCGAGACCGTGATGACGGCAACGCCAATTATGAATAAACTCTCCCGATAGGAGATCTCGCTTGACTTAAATAGAAAACCAGCCAACACCGCCCCCACATTTCCCCCGGCTCCAACGATTCCCGACACTACACCTACCGCTTTTTTATTGAGGAATGGAACAACCGAATAAGTAGCGCCATTTGACATCTTGAGGAATAGCGCAAAGAGAAGCATGGTAGCAATAGCCCAAGGCAAAGAATTCATCGACGAGAAAAGCATGATACCTAAACCCTCGCACAACAAAAAAACACCCAGGATCAATATTCGCCCCTTCAAACCATTTTTCCTGCCAGCCATATCTCCAAAAATGCCACCTAGTGCACGGGCGAAAATGTTCATCATTCCAAATAAACCTGCAATGAGCCCTGCTTCTTTAAGGCCCAAATGAAAATTATCGACAAAATAAAGTGAAGCGATGTTGTCGATAGTGATCTCAATCCCAAAGCAAGCTCCATAGGCGAGGAATAAAACCCAGACTCTATAGTCAGCACATGCTTTCCAGAAACTTACCTTGTGCTGTTGACCGCCATGAAGGTCGTTCGCCTCAACCTCATTTCGATTTCCTTCAGGCGTGTCTTTCGTATAGAAGTAGTAGACAAACGCCATTATAAAGAGAGCCAAACCGGGAACAAACATGCTGTATCGCCATGCCTGAGTGTTTAAATAGCCAGCACCAACAAATGCCGTGAAGATCAAAGGCATTATAATCAGCGTTGCACCTCCACCCATGTTACCCCAACCTGCAGCAGTTGCGTTGGCTGTACCAACAACATTAGGAGCAAACATCACCGATGTGTGGTACTGAGTGATTACGAACGATGCACCAATTACGCCGATTGCTAGCCTGAAAAGCAGAAAGCTCTCGTAACTGTTGCTCAAACCAATAAACATGACAGGCAGTGAGCCGATAAGTAGCAAAATGGAATACGAAATTCTAGGGCCTATTTTGTCACAAAGCCAGCCAAACAGCAGTCGCGCAAAAACGGTAATGGATACAGAGGCAATGATGATGTTGCCAATCTGACCTTTTGTTAAACCGAGATCCTCACGTACGATTGGCATGAGCGGTGCAATGCCGAACCATCCAAAAAAGCATAAGAAGAAAGTGATCCAGGTAATGTGAAATGCACGCATTGGCGTGGTTTTGAAATCAAACAGGTTAATCCGGGTGGCTTTTGAAATAATTGTGTTCATGGTGCTACGTATTTTGATTACGTAGTAAACATAATGATACTAAGTAATATTACGTATATTTTACGTAATAAAATTACAGCAACGGTTTGCAAAACGGGATTGGAAATGAGATCAGACGATGTTTTCTTTCATCGCCTTATTTACCATGTCGATGGCGTTGTTAACATTGAGTTTTTTCATAATGTTAAACCGATGGGTCTCTATGGTTCGCACGCTCTTCTCAAGCAGGTCGGCTATTTGCTTGTTTTGTTTTCCATCTACCACCATCCGCAGTATTTCATGCTCGCGCTTGGATAGATTATGCGAGTCGACTTTGGCTGAAGGCCGACTGAATGGTTTCCTGCTTAGCAACCGGTTGGCCAGGACGTTGGACACACTTCCGCTAAAATATTTTGCTCCTCCGTGTATCTGCTTCAGGGCCTTGACAAATTCATTTTTGTCTGTATCCTTTAGCAAGTAGCCGTGCGCCCCGGCATCGAGTGCTTGTAGAACATACTCCTCGGAATCATGCATGGATAGGATAACGGCTTTCGTTTTGGGTGAATAAGATTTGAGTTTAGAGGCAGCCTCAAGGCCCGTCATTACCGGCATTCGAATGTCGAGGATGAGCAGATCAGGCTTTACCACCTTTGAAATCTCCAATGCCTCCAAGCCGTTTCCGGCTTCGCCCGTTACTGCTATATCTGAATCGTGCTCGAGCATGGCCTTGATGCCGTTTCGTACGAGTACATGATCATCAGCTAAAACAACTTCTATTTTCTTGTCCATAATTTAAACTTCAGATTCTATCGGTGATGCTATTTTCAGTTGAACGGTTAGTCTTATGGTAGTCCCTTGGTTAAGCGCTGTTTTTACAACCAGGTTTCCATTTATGTACTCGCTGCGCTCGTACATATTAAAGAGGCCTCGCCCGGATTCAAAATTAACGTTTCGCTCTTCTACCAGCCGGGCATCGAATCCTTTTCCGTTGTCGTTCACCTCTGCGATTAAGTCATTATCCACCTGCCGTAAGGTTACAGCGATCGTTGTAGCCTCGGAATATTTGATAGCGTTGTTGATCGCTTCCTGTATTATCCTGAAAATGTTGTTTTCCACTTTTTGCGGTAGCCTGCCAATTTCAGACTCTGAGTGAAATTCCAATTTAACGTCAACCAGTTTGGCCATTTCGCGCACAAACATGTCAAGAACAGCTTGCAATCCATAGTCACCTAACACAGTCGGGCGAAGATTGAATGTCACCTTTCTGACCTCCCTAATGATTTGTTTAATCCAATTATCAATTTCGTTCAGCTTTTGGCCTACGGCTACATTTTGTCCGGTATCGATCGACTCCACTTGGTACTTCAATGAGGTCAACATCTGGCCGATACCGTCGTGAATGTCCATAGCGATACGCTTTCTTTCCTCTTCTTGTCCCTCCAAAATAAGCACCGACCTGTACTTTTGTTGGTTGATTCTCTTATCAATTTCCGCCTGCGTTTTGCGGCTGATATTATGCTCCGCTTTTTTTCGCAACGTGATGTCTGAACCCATCATGACAAGCTCGTCAATATTTCCGTCAGGACGGTACACAGGTGTAACCGTAATCAATGCCCAACGATCCTCCAGCTTTTCATCTTTATAATGCACTTCACCTTTCCAGTTTTTTTCTTCCATCACCGTATCGATCAACTCGTCCATCCAGTCGTTTGGATTCTTCATCCCTGTAAAGAGATCACACAACTGTAATTTGCTCCATTCCCCTTTGGCTTGAAAATTTACAAAAGAGGGAGATACAAATGAGACGTTGCCACCGGGGTCGCTCTTGGCATAAGTTCGTGGATTCTCGACGGGTTGATTAATATGTGCAATTTGTTCATAGGACTTCTCCAATGAGACATACAAGTCACGGATCTCATTCGACATTTTTTTAGAATCCTTTTCCGACTGTAAGAGCTTGTCGATTGTGGTATTCACATTGTGTGCCGTAGGACTGAAGATGAAAATGATTTCCGCAAGGATGACAAGCAGGGATATGAACAGCAGCGCATACTCCAAACGCGAAAGCAGCGTCACTTTTTCTTTGGCTTCAGAGTCAAACTGTGAAACCACTGCCTCCATACCCCTCAAAAACGGCTGCTCTTCTTCAAGGACTTTCTTCAGTAAGCGCTGTACTTCTGCCTCAGAGGGTGCCGGATCCTTTTCAAAGGCAGACAATAAAGATCGCACACTTTGGTCCATCGCGACGAAATGCCGGTTAACCTCCTGAAACAACTGCTCGATCCTTTTGCTATTATTGCCGGGTAAATGAAGGCTGTCATTTCCGTGAATCAAGCCTTCTTGGGAAACTTCCCACAAACGTGCTGACGTTTTTAATTCTGACTTCAATGCTACTCTGGCATTTTTTTCACCTAATGTCAGTAGCAATAATGTTTTCACAATTTTCTGGCTAAGCATCCGCTGCTTACCGGCTACGTTGACAACGCGCGAATCACTTTGCTGATCCTTCAAGTGACTTTGAATCAGAACCTGTCCGGTAATAATAATAGTCGCAATTACCCCGAGCGCTAATATATACCTCGCACCAAGTTTCGCAAACTTGTTAGCCTTCAGCCTGGTGTCATCCGTGACCATACGTAAGCAAGTTAGTATTTTAGATTTGTCTTTAGCGAACTACTTAGTTGAAGAAATGCCAGGCAACCGCCTGGCATTCTTAACCTATTTATGAAGTTGCTCTAACGAGTAAAGCCGATGTAAATGAAACCGTCTTCCACCTTCACTGGAAAAACGGAAATACGGTCTTCGTCTCCGTTCAGGCACAGGCCATTGCGAAGAGAAAAGGTTCTTTTGTGAAAGGGACAAGCGATCTTGGGATCACCCTCTGTTGATCCAATCATTCCACGCGATAGTACCATCTGCATTTTGTGCGGGCACAGGTTCTGGCACGCATACCACTCATTTCTTCGAGAAAAGTTAAAAACTGCAATCTGAAGATCTTTGTACTTTACGCACGCACCCCCGTTCTCTGGAAAATCGGAAACAGGGGCTGCCTTAAACCAGATTTTTATTTCCGTTAAATCATCCGCTGTGTGAGTCCTCAATTGATTCAGTATTTCCATACTCGTGTTTTCTTACTTATTTTTTTCATTACCCCAGTTGGATGGCAATTTTTGATTTCGCACTTCAACGAAGGAAAGCGCGGGGTCAACGTCATCAGAATTAATGAAGTGCTTGAATTGCTTCTGAAGTTCTGGATTTTCAACCACTTTCTTCCATTCGCAATGGTAGGTTTCAATCAGCCCTTTTATTTCGCTCTCCAACTGATCGCATAACCCAAGACAGTCATCAATTATTACTTCACGTAAATAGTCAAGACCGCCTTCCATTTTGTTTAGCCATGTAGCGGTGCGCGTAAGTGGATCGGCAGTACGGATATAGAACATAAGAAACCGATCGATATACTTCGTGCATGTTTCAGTGTCAACATCGGTTACCAATAGCTTGGCATGCTGAGGCCTGGCGCCGCCATTTCCGCATACGTACAAATTCCAGCCCTTCTCAGTGGCGATAACTCCAAAATCTTTCGATTGAGCTTCTGCACATTCACGAATGCAACCGGAGACAGCGCCTTTGATTTTATGGGGAGCACGCAGCCCCTTGTAACGATTTTCAATGAATATGGCATAAGCTACCGAATCCTGTACGCCAAAACGGCACCAGGTGGATCCCACGCAACTTTTTACGGTGCGCAACGCCTTGCCATAAGCATGACCGCTTTCAAATCCCTCTGCAATTAACTCAGCCCAGATGTTGGGGAGTTGATCCATGCGGGCGCCAAACATGTCGATACGCTGGCCGCCGGTGATTTTCGTATAAAGACTATATTTATTTGCGATCCGGCCAATGGCCATCAGTTTACCTGGCGTGATTTCTCCGCCGGCAATGCGCGGAACGACCGAATACGTGCCCCCTTTTTGGATGTTGGCCAAATACCTGTCGTTGGTGTCCTGAATAGTTGATTGATGAACTATAGGCTCGTTCCAAATGCTGGCCAGTAGCGACGCAACTGCGGGCTTACAAACTTCGCATCCATCTCCCTTTCCGTGAGAATCCAGAACCTGATCAAAGGTTTTAAACTCTTTAACTTTAATAATATCATAAAGTTCCTGTCTCGAGTAGTCAAAATGCTCGCACAAGGCTTTCTTCATCTTCTGCCCTAGTGTTTCCAGCGTCATTTTCAGGATGTCATTTACCATGGGTGTGCAGCCGCCACATCCCGTGCAAGCCTTGGTGCTTTTCTTCAACTCATTGATTGAACTCATCCCATTTTTTATAATCTGAAAAACAAGTTCGCCCTTTGAAATATTTTCACACGAGCATATCTGCGCAGAGTCGGGTATGTTTTTTAGTTCTCCTGTACCGTCTTGCTTACTGGGAGTGCCGAAGATCAATGACTCCGGCTGGAGGGGCATGGGCATTTTGTTGGCCACCATCTGATGGAAGAGATTGAATTGAGTTGCATCGCCAACCAATATCCCGCCCAAAAGAAGCTTCCCATCCGAAGAAATATTGATCCTCTTATAAATTCCGTTTCGATTGTCTTTTAAAACAACAGGCATACTTCCTGGCGTCTCTCCAAAAGCATCACCGAAACTGCCAACATCGACGCCAAGAAGCTTCAACTTGGTTGACATGTCAAAACCCCTGAACGACCTCACCTGATCGTCGATCAACTGACGAACCACCACTTCCGCCATTTCATAACCAGGCGCTACCAATCCGTACACTATATTATTGTGGCAGATTGCTTCTCCAATAGCGTAAATATTTTCGTCGCTGGTTTTCATGAAGTCGTCAACCAGTATTCCACCCTTTGAGTGGACATTAATGCCCGAATTTTTGGCCAGTTCATCGCGTGGCCTTATTCCAGCAGAAATTACAAGCAGGCCCGTCTCAAGTGAGGTACCATCGGCGAAACTGACACCCTCAAGTTTCCCGTTGCCATTGATACTTACCGTGGACTTGCCCAAATGAATATGAATTCCGAGTTCTTTTAACTTATCCGCCAGGATCGAAGAACCATCATCGTCGATCTGACGAGGCATTAATCGCCCCGCAAATTCAACGATATGAGTTTCCTGGCGCAGATCGATCATTGCCTTTGCCGCTTCAAGGCCCAGCAAACCACCACCAATTACAGTCGCAATTTTTGTTTCGTGAGCATAGTCACGGATCTGGATCAAGTCTTCAATGGTCCGATAAACAAACACACCGTTGCGCTCAACACCCTCGATTTTGGGCACAAACGCAGATGAACCAGTCGCCAGCACAAGAATATCATAGTGATCTTTTCGTCCGGAATGCGTATAAATGACTTTTTCGTGCCGATCTATCTTCGTCACCAACTCGCCGGTCATCAATTTAATGTTGTTCTCTTCATACCAGGAAGGCGCGGTCAGCAACAGATCTTCCGCAGAAAAACTTGAAAAGAAATTGCTAAGGTGAACTCGGTCATAGGCGGGCCGTGGTTCCTCACCATAAACAATTATCTCAAAATTCTCCGATCGGGCTACCAGCTTTTCGCAGAACTTAAGTCCAACCATTCCATTTCCGACTACGATCACTCGTTTCATTGCAAACGTTTTAAGTACACTTTTTGCGATATCTAAGTAAATTTACGTAATTAAATTGATTATTGCTAATATTAATACGTATTTTTACGTAGATAATTTAAAACATGAAAAACCCTTTGCCGTCATTGTTGATCGTAGGTGCCGGACCTGGAGATCCGGAGTTGATAACAATAAAAGGAGTCAATGCGATTCGAACCGCCGATGTAATTCTCTATGATGCTTTGGTATCACCCGAATTACTCAAAGAGGCCCAGCGCCATTGCAAACTCGTTTACGTTGGCAAACGAAAGGCGCACAAAGAATTTGCCCAGCAAGAAATTAACCAGCTGCTGGTGTTTTATGCGGAGCGGTATAACAAAGTCGTAAGATTGAAGGGCGGTGACCCATTTGTATTTGGAAGGGGACATGAAGAAAGGGAATATGTAACAAAACATGGGGTCAGTGTTGACGTCATCCCTGGAATTTCGAGCTCATACGCGGCCCCATCGTGCGCAGGCATTCCACTTACAACCCGCGGCATTAATGAAAGCTTTTGGGTGGTCGCAGGAACAATTTCCTCAGGAACGATTTCAGATGATTTGAGCAAGGCGGCAGCTTCCTCTGCAACCATCATAGTCCTGATGG
>Ga0210403_10005398_pt1 | contig 10851 bp, 8 predicted proteins | sample IncBWC19MmetaG_FD_150863 | JGI IMG/M metagenome (GOLD analysis project Ga0210403, IMG submission 150863) | Forest soil microbial communities from Barre Woods Harvard Forest LTER site, Petersham, Massachusetts, United States - Inc-BW-C-19-M | ecosystem: Environmental > Terrestrial > Soil >... | reverse complement strand
AAGGCCGACTTCGCGCTGGTGTGCGACACCGGCATGTGGGATCCCGACACGCCGGCGATCACTACCTCGCTGCGCGGACTGCTCTACGAGGAAGTGAAGATCAAGGCCGCCAACCGCGATCTGCATTCCGGAATTTTCGGCGGCGGCGCGCAAAACCCGATCCGGGTGCTGACCCGCATCCTCGGCGGCATTTTCGATGACAACGGCCGCATCACCATCCCGGGCTTCTACGACGGCGTGAAGGATCTTCCGCCCGATGTCCTCGCCCAGTGGTCGAAGCTCGATCTGACGCCGGAGACCTTTCTCAAGCCGATCGGGCTTTCGATACCCGCCGGCGAGAAGGGTCGTCTGCTGATCGAGCAGATATCCTCGCGCCCGACCTGCGACGTCAACGGCATCATCGGCGGCTACACCGGCGAGGGCTCGAAGACGGTGATCCCCGCGGAAGCCTCTGCCAAGGTCTCGTTCCGCCTGGTGGAGGGGCAGGCGCCCGACAAGATCCGAAAGGCGTTCCGCGACTACGTCACGGCGCGGCTGCCGGGCGACTGCAGCGCCGAATTCGGCGACCATTCCAGCGCGCCGGCAATTGCGCTCGACTGGAACATGAAGCCGCTCGCCGCCGCCAGGCGCGCGCTGACCGAGGAGTGGGGCAAGGAAACGGTGCTAATGGGCTCGGGTGCCTCGATCCCCATTGTCGCCGACTTCAAGCGCACGCTCGGTCTCGACACCGTGCTGGTGGGATTCGGGCTCGACGACGACAATATCCATTCACCGAACGAGAAATACGACCTCAAGAGCTTCCACAAGGGCATTCGGTCATGGGCGCGAATACTCGCCGCGCTGGCGGAGGCGCCGCGCTGACCGGCGAAGCAGCGCAGGATGCGCCTGAGCGCGCCTGCTCAAGGCAAAAACGCCGCCCGGGATTGGGCGGCGTTTTGATTCGTAGTGCAGAGGTTGTTGAGGCGGATATTACGCCGAATTCCCAGAATTTCAATTCCTGTAGCTGGGGTCGATGCGGTCGAGCTTGCGCAGCAGCGCCGGCCAGACCAGCGTCGTCGAGCGCAATTCCTGCCGGTCGGGGTTGTTGAGCAGCTGCGTGTTCTTGTCGACCACGGCCGGGTCGACCGGATAGGCCACCGGCCCCAGCATGCGCGTGCGCACCTGCATGGTGCAGGCCCGCTCCAGATGGAACATGCGCTCGAAGGCGGAAGCGACGGAGCGCCCCACCGTCAGCGTGCCGTGATTGCGCAGCAGCATGTGGTTCCTGGTGCCGAGATCCTTTTGCAGGCGAGGGCGTTCGTCATGATCGAGCGCGATGCCTTCATAGTCGTGATAGGCGAGGTCGAAGGTGACGAGCTGCGCGGTCTGGTTCAGCGGCAGCAGGCCTTCCGTGCAGCTCGCTACCGCCGTGCCGTCGGGCGTATGCAGGTGAAGCACGCAGCCGGCGTCTTCGCGGACTTCGTGGATCGCGGAGTGGATCGTGAAGCCTGCCGGATTGATGCTGTATTGGCTCTTGGTGAGCTGGTTGCCGTCGAGGTCGACCTTCACCAGGCTGGAAGCGGTGATCTCGTCGAACATCAGGCCGTAGGGGTTGATCAGGAACTGATGCTCGCCTCCCGGCACGCGCGCGGAGATGTGGGTGTCGACCAGATCGTCCCAGCCGTAATGCGCGATCAGGCGGTAGCAGGCGGCCAGATTGACCCGCTGGCTCCATTCGGCCTCCGTCATATCCGACGGCACTTCCTTCAGGCGGGCGTCCATGACTGGTTTCTCCCGTTTGAATTGTTGTTCGAGGTGAGCCTAGCGCTGCGAATAGTTTGCAGCAAGGCGCAGGGTTTGCGCGGCAGTCATGCTTGTCTGGAGATCATGCTCAAACAAAGAGACGAGCTAGGGCGCCGGAATTGCCAGCAGGCTGGAAATGCTGCGCCCGCGGATGTCGTAGACGCGTGCGAACACCACGTCATCGCGCTTGATTTCCACCAGAACCGGCGCGGTCAGGCCTTTGCAGTAGAACTCGCCGAGCGTCATCGCGAAGTCGGCGGCGTGACTATCCCAGCCGATCGTGAAATCGGGGCCGAGCGCGACCTGCGCCGGGCGCTGCGGACCGCATACCGCGACCTTCCATTTGCGCCCCCTGGGCGGGACTTCCTGCCGTTCGGCGATTTCCTCGCGCAGCCCATCGGAGGCCTGCTTGAGCGCGAGGCCCCAGTAATCCAGCATGAAGCGATCGTCGGCTTCGCGCACCGTGCCCGCGATATGATTGAAATGGGTGTACTGGTAGGGGTGCAGCCGGATCATTTCTCCGAGCGGTAACAACAGGCCGAACGCGAAGATGGCGATGGCCGCCGGTTGCCAGTTGCGCCGGTTTTCCCCCAGCCAGTTCATCCCCCATGCGAAGGCGGTGCCGGCGAGCACCGTCATCGGCGGGATCACGAAAATGAAATGGCGGATGCCGTTGTACAGCGCGGGGCGCTTCACCATCGCGATCAGGAGCGGCAGCGTCGCCGCCGCCGTCAGCATCAGCACGATGGTCTTGCGGCGCGCGGCTACGTCGCGGCGCGGCAGCACCATCAGCGTACCGATCACGCCGGCGATCAGCAGACCGAGCAGCACCTCGGGAAGCTGCAGCGCAAACAGTGTCGGCAGATACGACCAGGGCATGTCTGGCACCGACACCAGCGCGCCGTCGAACATCTCCTTCCAGGGCTTCTCGAAGAAGTGCGAGAAATAGGTCAGGGCCTGGAACGGATTGTCCGGCTCGATGATCGACCACGGCCAGATCAGGCCCATCACGAGGTAGCCGAGGATCAGGCCCGGCATCAGCACGTAAAGGACATGCAGGAAGCGGTGGCCCGCCTCGCGCGCGCTATGGGTGTGAATCTCTTCCGCGAACAAGGGCACGAAACCGGCGAGCGCGTAGACCAAAGCAAGCCCGCCGAGGATGCGCGAGCCGATCGACAGTCCGGCGCCAAGCCCGACGATCAGGATGGTCCGCGGCGACGGATCCGGATACTCCTCGGCCAGCCGGACAAATCCCAGCATCAGGATCACCATTGCCACGGCGAACGGCGCATCCTTCGGATTCATGAACATGTGCCCGTAGAACGTCGGGCACAGCGCCAGGAGCAGCAACGCCGCGAGACCGGCGACCGGGCCGCCGACGCGCCGGCCAAGCCGCCACGTCACTGCAAGGCCGATCACGCCGACGATGGCGCCAAGCAGGCGGCGGGTTTCAAACAGCTCTAGCGGGATGACCTTGTGCAGCAGCGCTGCCGCCATGTCGAAGCCGCCGCCATACATGTAGAGATTGGCGAAGGAGAGCGCGCCGGTATCCTTGAAACCGGAACCGTACATGCGCAGCAGGAGATCGGCATATTCGGCATGGGTGTAATCGTCCCAGCCCAACCCATAGTCGCGGAACGTCAGACCCGCGATGATGGCGACGACAGCCAGCACGAGGATGGCAAGGTCGTCGCAGGTCTGCTCGACCGAGCGCCGCGCGGGCGTATCGATGACAGAAGTCGTGATGGATGACATGGCTATTGGTAACCCGGCGTCCCTCTTGGCCCAGCGGTGGCGCTTTTGGGCCTCGTTCCCCGGCATCCATATAGCGCAGTTCCTTTCCAAGTAATTGGTAATTGTGGCGTAATTTCCCTGATGCGATGCAGCAATCGTCGGAAATCGAGCCCTTGCGGCGCTGATCGCTTGCCGAACAAAGGTTAAGTCGGAGATCTTGATCCTTCGTGGGAACCGCCCCGGCAATTGTCCGTTGGCGAGGAGGAGAATATGACGGTATCGTGGCGTAGGCGGCTGCGCTCGATTTCGGGGCGCGGCCCAAGGGTGCTTCGATGATGCGCGTGGTGTTGATCGGCGGGATTGGCCTTCTGGTGGCCGGCCTCGTGACCGTCGGTCTCGGGATCGAACTGGAACTGAGCTTCGGCAACACCTTGCTTCTCGCGGGCGTCATTGTGGCGTGCACCGGGGTCCTGCTGCTCGGGCTTTGGATCGCCGTCCGGGAGCTGAGGGCGATCGCAGGGCAGTTTTCCGGCCTGCCGTCGCCATCGCAGGCGGCAAGCCCGCGGCTGTCGGCAGGCTTGAACGCCATGTTTGGCGATCAGGCGCCGGAAGACGGTGGGTTTCCGTTCAGCCGCGACCAGCCGGAGCCGGAACATGCAGGCTACCCGGAACCAGCGGTCCCGTTACCCGCGCCGCCATGGCTGGAGGAGGCCGCTTCGCGCGGCCGCGGCGAGGCCCCCGGCCCCGCGCCTGTCGAGACCTCGGCCGCCCCAAGGCTGCGCCGCAATCTCTTGTTTTCTTCGTCGAGGAAGGAGCGCGAGCGCGCCCAGGCACGGGCGGCGGAACCATCTGGAGACGACGGTCTTGCATCGCCCGGCGCGCTGGAGCCCGCAGAACCGGATGCGCCGGCGACTTTCGACGACGCCTGGCCGAGGCCGGAACGTGCCCGACCCGGCGACGCGCCACTGCCACGGCGGGGCGGCCGGACGCCATCGACCTTTGCCGATGCGGCCGCCGGCGCCGCTGCCGAAGCAGATCGCGTTGCGTCGGCCGCGCGAAGCGAGGATCAGCCGCAGGTCACGGTGCTCAAATCCGGCGTCGTCGATGGAATGGCCTATTCGCTGTATTCCGACGGTTCGATCGAGGCACAGATGCCCGAAGGCATGATGCGGTTCGCATCCATCGACGAGTTGCGCGCCCATCTCGACCAGCGTCTGTGATCGAGACGGCGGCGTGCTTCTTTGAAAAATAAGGCGCGTCGTTCTTGTCACATCATCAGTAATCCGCTCAAATCGGACAGTAGTTGCAGATTCCGGTAGCGTATTGCGGCTATCGGATACTGTATCCGCAGAGATCCCCAGGATTTCAGACCTCGAAGGATTCAGGCAATGAGCGACGGCGGCGGCAAGAATTTCATCGACCTGACGGCGAGTATCGTATCGGCCTATCTCAGCAACAATCCGACACCGGCTTCCGAGATTCCGAACCTGATCAGCCAGATTCACGCCGCGCTGCTGCGGGTTTCGGCGGGCCGGATCGAGACGCCACTGGAACCGGCCAAGCCGGCCGTATCCGTGAAAAAATCGATGACCCCCGATTATCTGGTGTGCCTCGAGGACGGCAAGCGCTTCAAATCGCTCAAGCGTCATCTGCGCACGCAATACAACATGACGCCGGAACAATACCGCGACAAATGGGGCCTGCCGGCCGATTATCCGATGGTTGCGCCGAACTATGCGGTGGCGCGCTCGGATCTCGCCAAGAAAATGGGGCTTGGCCAGCAGCGGCAGCGGCGGAAATAGGTCAGAGCGTTCAGGCGCTGAGCAGACTTGCGTTCGAGGGGCCGCTGCGGCCGACAAGTTTCGAATATTCCGAGATCGGATGGGGCCTCCCCATCAAATAACCCTGCACCTCATCGCAGGACTCCGCGGCAAGAAAATCGAGCTGCGCCCTTGTCTCGACACCCTCCGCCAGCACCGGCAGATTGAGCCCGTGAGCGAGCCCGATCACCCCGCGCACAATGGCCGCCGACTGGGGATTATTCTTCACCTTCGATATGAACGACTGATCGATCTTGATCTTGTCGAACGGGAACGATTGCAGGTAGGACAATGACGAATATCCGGTGCCGAAGTCGTCCATGGCGATGCGAACACCAAGCGTCTTGAGGCGCCGCAGGATCGAGACGCCGCGGGCGAAATCCTCGACCAGCACGCCCTCGGTGATTTCGAGTTCCAGCCGTGTCGGCGCCAGGCCGGTTTCGAGCAACATCGAATGCACCAGTCCCGCAAGGTCGCCGTGCAGGAACTGGACCGGCGACAGATTAACCGCGATCCGGAGCGGATGCGGCCATGACGCCGCCTCGCGGCATGCCTCGCGGAGCACCCATTCCCCGATCTGCATGATGAGACCGCTTTCCTCGGCGACCGGAATGAAGGTTCCCGGTGAAACCATGCCGCGCTGCGGATTGTGCCAGCGCACCAGGGCCTCGAATCCAATGACCTCGCCATCGATCTTCGACAGCGGCTGATAGTGAAGACAGAGCTCGTTCCGCTCGATCGCGAAGCTGAGTTCTTGCTGAATGGCGCGCCGCTCGCGCAGCCGATTGTCCATTTCGATTTCGAAGAAGCGCGTCACGCCGCGGCCGGCGGCCTTGGCGCGGGTGAGTGCGGCATCGGCATTGTTGAGCAGCGTCGTCGCGTCGGACCCGTCGGCCGGAAAGATCGCAATGCCGATGCTGAGACCGACATGAAGATGCTTGCCGTTCAGTTCCAGCTCGGTTGCGACCGCTGCGTGAAGACGTTCGGCGAGAACTTCGGCGAGCGCCGGTTGGTCGCCGTTCGGCGTGACGAGGATAAATTCGTCGCCTCCAATCCGCGCCAGATAAGCCTCGCCGGCCAGGATGCGCAGTTGCTGCGCCAGCTCGCGAAGCACGCCGTCGCCGACCGCATGGCCAAACACGTCGTTGACCTCCTTGAAGCGGTCGAGGTCGAGGCTCAGCACGGCGAACGATTCTTCACCCGCCTTTGCGGCGTCGATCCTGCCGGTGAGATGTTCCACGAAGGCGGCGCGGTTGGGCAAATCCGTCAAGGTGTCGTGATTTGCCAGATGCTGGATGCGGGCTTCCGCCTGCTTGCGCTCGGTGATGTCCTCGGAAAGGCTGAGAAGATAGCGTTGCTCGCCGGTCTCGTCCGGTATCGACAGATTCCTGGTTGTCAGGATGCGCGTGCCGTTGTGAGGGGTATGAACCACGTGCTCGTCAACGGTTTGCAGCTCTCGAGAGCGCAGGGCCTCGCGGGCTAGCGGGAACAAGTCGTTGACGGCTTCCGGGCCGGGCTGATCATGCGTGCGTTTGCCGATCAGGTCGCCGCGCGCGATCCCGAAAATCGCTTCGGCGGTCCGGTTGATCAGGACAAAGCAGCGATCGCGCGCATCCTTCACGGCGACCGAAACCGGCATGTTCTCGATGATGCTGTCGAGGAAGTTTTGGGTGCGGCCGAGCTTGGCGGCGGACGCATCGAGCGCCTCCAGCTGACGGAAATGCATCAGCGAAATCGTCAGCCCGGCGAGCGCCAGCGCAAGGAAGAGACCCAGTCCGATGCCGGCGCTCTGCCACATCACGGTGCGCAGAAACGGCGAGATCGGAACATCGATCACGAACGCGCCGATGACGTCGCCGAGATGCCACTGCGCCTTGCCGGCCTGCAGCGCGTTATGACAGTTAACGCAGCTCTGTTCGTGCGCCACGGTGGGATAAACCGTGCGGAACATCCGCTCGCCATTGACGTCGAGCAGCTCCGATACCGGTTTCGGGTTCGGCGTCGACGCGAAGGCCTCGATGGTCCGGGCCAGCTCGGCGTCCGTTGGCGGCGTCAGGATCTCTCGTCCCGGGCGGCCGACCGAGGCCAGGTGAAAATCGGAATTATCGCCGTTCTGCTTGTTGAAGGCCTCGATGGCGTGGGCGCGGAACGACGCCGGAACCGGCGCGTTCGGTCCGAACTGCGAGCGTACGGCCGAATAGTTGGTGACGAAGGAGTCCACCAGCTGGAGCGCGACGATCTTTTCGCGGCTCTTGTGCTCCTTGAACCAGTCCAGGCTGAAATAATAAAAGCCGTAACCGACCGTCACGGAAAGTACAGCGCAGACGCTCAGATGCAGCATAAAGCCGCGACCGGATCGCGACCGCATGAAGCGCCAGACCGGGGAAAGCTCACTCATCCGCCAACTCTCAGTTTGTCGGCGGATTATGCGATAAATGCCTTAAAAACAGATTGACCCGACATCGTCAGGTTGTCTTAAGCACCTAGTGCCTTGAAATGGTTGTCGTTCACGGCGCCGTGAACGGGGGCCAAGTCTCATAAGCCCCAAGTCTCATAAGCCCCAAGTCTCATAAGCCCCAAGCCTCATAAGCCCAAAGTCTCATGAAGCGGCGGCAAGCGCCTCGCGGGCGTCGGACCGGATGCGCTCGACCATGGAGCGCAGACCGTTGGAACGCTGCGGCGTCAGATGCTCGCGAAACCCGAATTCGTCGAACACCGCAAGCGCGTCGGTCCTGAGAATTTCCTGCGGCGTGCGGCCGGAATACAATTTCAGCAGGATCGCGATCAATCCGCGCACGATATGGGCGTCGCTGTCGCCGAGATACTTCAGCAGCGGTTCGCCGCCACTGCCGCGCTCGACGCGCCTGGAGAGCCAGACCTGGCTGGCGCAGCCCTGCACCTTGTTGGCCTGGGAATGCTCGGCTTCCGGCATGGGATCGAGCGTGCGGCCGAGTTCGATGACGTACCGGTAGCGGTCGTCCCAATCGTCCAGCAGCTCAAAATTGTCCCTGATTTCGTCGATCGTCATATGATCCCGCGCTCAATTCCCCTAGCCATATATAGGACGGCGGAGGGTCGAAAGCGATATTGTCCGGCCAAAAAGGAAAATAGTTCCAGGCAATGTTTGACGCTATGGAACGCCGCGCCATTCGGCCTGCAGATCGTCCGGCGTCAGGGTGTCGCGCGGTGCGGAAGCATCGCCATTGTCGACACCTCCGATCGAGCCGGTACGGTCGGACGAACGCTTGTCGATGATGATCTGGTACAGCTTGCGCGCGCCCTCCTGGGCGCGGTGGCCGATCACGGTCGCGGCCTGGCCGCCCACTTCACACGCGGCCGGCTGGCGCTTGCAGAATTGACTCATGTCCGATACCGCCGCCGTCGCCGCCGACACGGCTTCGGACGCCCCGACCTGCGGCAACTTGTCCGATTCAGGCGTCTTGTCTCTCGGCAGCAGCACGAGCACAAGCCCGAGCCAGAATGCCATGCGAAGCAGAAAGAACATCTCGCGATCCCGGCCGTCTTTTTGGTTCCGTTGCGGTTGATCTCGCAATCCCTGTCTGACTAACAGCCGTCGATAAATCGCAAGTGTTTGCCTTGAGTTTAAATCGCCGAAAATTCGCGAAGAATCCGAATCATTGGATTCGGTGTAAATTTTCGATTGATGGCGATTCTCCGCAAGATAACGGACGCCGGGGGCTCGCTACCATTTCGAAACCATACCGGGTGGGTGCTGGAAACCCGACGTTCACCATTTACGTTGAATGAACATGGCGCGCGCCGCAAAAAATCCGCGAACGCGCGGCCTGCGGCGGCGGGCCTGTCGTGCCTTAGCGTTCGCTTAATGTCGCTCTGACACGGTGGCGCAACGATAAGGGGGCGTTCCGGCCCGTCTGTTTGACGATCCAGCCGAAGCGCGAGAGCCGTGACCGTTTTGAGTATCATCCAGGATTGCCTCGATGCCTTGCTGCATCCGTCCGCGCGCTACGACGCGCTGACGAGCGCGCGCCATCGCGCCTTCATGGCGCCGCGCCTGCTCGGAAGCCTGGTGGCGTTTGCGGCATTCCCGGTCTATCTGGCGCTGCGCGGTGCGCCGAGCGCGCTCGAGGTCGCAGCCTTCGCCTGGCTGATCGCGCCGATCCTGCTGTCGTGGTTCCTGTCGCGCACCGGGCGCTACGAGGGCGCCCATGTGCTGTCGTCGCTGGCGCTGTCGGGGCTCGTCATGATGCTGGCGATGACCACCGGCGGCATCGAATCCTTTGCCGCGGTCTGGCTGGTCGTCGTCCCGCTGGAGGCGGCGCTCTCGGCGTCGCGCCGCGTCGTCGTATTTGCCTCCGCGCTGGCGCTGTCCTGCGCCGCGCTATTGATCGCGGCGGGACATTTCGAGTTGCTGCCGGCGCCCGGAGCCAATCCGCTGCTGCGCCACCTGTTCATGGCGTTCGGCGTCGCGTCGGCGACCCTTTATGCCGCTGGGCTGGCGTTCGCCGCCGAGTCGCTGGCGCGCACCGGTGTCGCGCTGCTCAGCGTCGAGGAAGATCGATATCGCCTGCTGGCGCGCAACATGAGCGACGTGATATCGCGCCATCGCCGCAACGGGGCGGTGCAGTTCATTTCGCCCGCCGTGGAAACCATGCTGGGCACGCAGGTCACGCGGCTGCTCGGGCATGGCCTGTTCGACCGCGTCCACGTCGCCGACCGTCCGGCCTATCTCACCGCGCTTTCCGACGCGGCGCGCGGCGGGGAGGCGCGCAGCGTCGAATTTCGTCTCCGGCGCGATGCACCGCGCGGCGGCGAGCGGAGTTATCAGCAGGTGGATTTCATCTGGGTCGAGATGCGCTGCCGCCCGCTCGAACAGGCGTCGCAGATGCCGGCAGGTGAAGCCGAGGTCGTCGCCGTGATGCGCGACGTCACCGACCGGAAGCTGCAGGAGCAGGCGCTCGATCTGGCACGCACCGAAGCCGAGCAGGCGGATGCGGCCAAGACCCGTTTCCTCGCCACCATGAGCCACGAGCTGCGCACGCCGCTCAACGCCATCATCGGCTTTTCCGAAATGATCGTGCAGGAACAGGCGCTGATGCTGGATGCGGCGCGCCGCAACTGATCAACGACTCCGGCCAGCATCTCTTGTCGGTGGTCAACGGCATCCTCGATATGTCCAAGATGGAATCGGGCAATTTCGAGATCACGCCGGAACCGCTCGCGCCTCGTGAGGCGCTGATCAATTGCTGCAGCCTGCTGGCGCTGAAGGCGCGGGAGAATGGCGTCGATCTCGTGACCCGGATTCCCGAAGATTTGCCGGTCATGACCGCCGATCCGCGCGCGTTCAAGCAGGTCGCGCTGAATCTCGTCTCCAACGCCATCAAGTTCACCGAGCGCGGCGGCAAGGTGACGGTGTCCGCGGGCGTCGAAGGCGCGCGGTTGCTGCTTCGCGTCACCGATACCGGCGTCGGCATCGCCGCTGACGATCTCAAGCGGATCGGCGATCCCTTCTTCCAGGCTGGCAAAACCTATCAGC
>Ga0210403_10005396_pt1 | contig 10852 bp, 7 predicted proteins | sample IncBWC19MmetaG_FD_150863 | JGI IMG/M metagenome (GOLD analysis project Ga0210403, IMG submission 150863) | Forest soil microbial communities from Barre Woods Harvard Forest LTER site, Petersham, Massachusetts, United States - Inc-BW-C-19-M | ecosystem: Environmental > Terrestrial > Soil >... | reverse complement strand
GAATGGCTATGAATGCGTCCTGCAGCTGTAGAACAAGTTCAGTACTCTCGTACACCGGCTGGGCCTACAAAGCTACTTAAGATTTGCTGAACAAATCGTAAGGATGGCGGTGGAACGGCAACAAAACTGACAACGAGAGCCTTTGACATCCCTAGACTTCCGTATCCCGACGCTGTTCCCCGGGCGGCTGAATGGCTACAAATGCCTTGTAGAGCAAGAGATCGTAGACGATTTTTAGCGTGCCGGCGATGAAGAATGGGGCGCTGATGAGCGGGGGTTTCGCAAAGAGAAATCCCACAAACAGCGGGCTAATCGCCGCACCTGTAGTACGTGCGACGCCCGTGAAACCGCCCGCGGCGGACCGTTCCTCTGCAGGAACCACCGCCATGATATAGGATTGCCTCGCCGGTACATCCATTTGGCTGATACTGAAACGAAGAAGAAGCACCAGTACCGCCAGCGAGAGACTGGGCATCAGCGGCACAAGAATCAGGAGGACGTTCGAAGGCAGGTGCGTGAAGACCATCGTGCGGACGAGACCAATTCGCGCCGCAAGTCGCGAAGCAATCAGAGCGGAGAATCCTGCGAAGACATTCGCCCAGAAGAAAATGGCTCCTAGCACCGCGGGTTCGACGCCAAACCGCAGATAGAACCAATACGCGGCGAAGCTCTGCACCACGAATCCACCCGCAAAGGAATCGAGGGCAAAGAGGCCCGAAAGTTTCAGCACAATATTGCGGGACCGAATGATTCCAAGGATATTTCCTGGAGAAGAGGCCGCGCCGTCCGCAACCCCGCCCACCTCCACCAGAGCGGACAAGCGCATGAAGACAAGTGCCAACAAGATCCCCAGAGCGGCGTACAACAGGACGACGGCACGATAACTCGCAACAGGCGTCATCGAAGTGTGTTGCAGCGTCTGTGTGATGAAACCGGCAAACAACGCACCAAGCGCCGTCGCCAACGAACCTGCCATGGTGTACCACGCGAAGACTTCGGTCCGTGCGGTCGCCGGCACAATATGGGACAGCGCCGCCTGCTCGATGGAGAGAAAAGGTCCGACTTCATTGCCACTGGGACTGATGACACCAATGGTGCCAGCAAGTATCAAGAAAAATAGATTGTGCGTGGACGCAAACGCCAAACCAGCGGCAGCCATAAGAATCGCGCCGACGATCAGCATCCGCCGCCGCCCGATCCGGTCTGCCCGAGTCGTAAGAAAGAGCGACACCACGACGTCACCTGCAAGGGTAAGTGTCAGCACCATGCCGCTCTGCACTTCCGTTAGCCCCAACCCAATCAGGTAGAAAACCAAAATGACGGAGAGCGAGCCATACGCGAACAGCCGCGCAAAGCGAGTCACGAACAGCAGCCACCCGTCACGGGTCAGGACCTTGAGGGCCATCGGCATCATTTGCGTCGGCGACATTCGTTGAGGGCTCAATGCCATTGCTACGGATTGGTCACTGCTTCATACACCACCATCCGCGCGACGGACTTTCCGTCTTCTTGTTGCTCCGGCGTGTACACACGGTGAGTTTCGAGATCGACAGCGAGCGAGTGCACGGCGTGCTGCACGCGGAAGTCTTCGAGTTTTCGATAGTGGTCCGGATCATCCTGGTGGAAAACAGCGATGGCCCCGCTGTAGCACGCGACATAGATGCGGCCCAAACCTGGATCAAATTTGATGACATCCGGCCCGCCGGGCATCTTGAGAAACGCGATTGGCTCGTGCTTGTCCAGGTCGAAGACCGTCATCAATTCATTTCCTTCACAGGAAAGAAACGCACGGTGATGTTCGGGGTCCAGCGCCATTCCATGATTTCCATCGCATCGGCCCACGGGATAACGCGCGACGACTTCGTCCGTCGCGGGATCAATCACGGCAAAAACGTTCCTATCCTGCAAGTTTACGTATACTTTGCGCGCAACCGGATCGTACTGCGGCATTCCGGTTTCACTGTCAAAACGTAATGTCTTGATGATTTCGTCCTTCGTTACGTCGACGATTGCTTCCGCCTTGCCGCGCTCGTCAGAAACATAGAGTTTGTGGAACGGCGCGGCATACGTGCTTCCGTCCGGTTTCGATTCCGTCTTTAATTTCTTCACCACCTTCATCTGCTTCAGGTCCACGACACCAATCGTGTTGTCGTGTGCGTTCGAGGTATAAAATTTCTTCAATTCCGGGACGTACTCCACTCCTTCAGCTCCGGGGGTGTCCGCTATGGTCGCAACGACTTTGTTAGTCGCCAAATCGATGACATAAGTCTGTCCAGCGGCAAGATGGGTGGAGAACAGGTAGTTGTCGTCTTCGTCGATCGTGAGGTAGTCGAAACGCTTTCCACCTGGCCCCGGAAGGTCGAATTTGGCCGACTGCCTTAACGTCTGCCCGGGCATACTAGCCGGGGTGCCACAGCCGAGAACAAAAAGCGCACAGATCCCAAGACACATAGAATTGACCTTCGTTTGCATCACATCCTCCCAAAGAGACTCACAACCCGTGATGAATCGCGACTCCCGCTGCCAGGACTACGAAGGGCTCAGGAATTTTCTTAAACACCAGAAGCAGCCCAAATGAAACCAATGCAATGGCGACGGTCGTCCGGTCCACCAATGCCCGCTCGCTCAGAATCACGGCAGCACCAGCGATCGCTCCCACGGCTGCTGCCGTCACGCCTTGCACGAACGCCTTCACCTGGCGGTTTTGCCCGAACCGCCGGTAGTACGGCGCGCCGAAAGTCACCAGCAAATACGGCGGCAGAAACACGGCCAGCGCTGCCGCGCACGGGCCGAGCGGGCCAGCGACCAAGTACCCAATGAAGCCGGCGGTGATCACGATCGGCCCCGGCGTAATCATCGCCACCGCTACGGCGTCCAGGAACTGGCGTTCCGTCAGCCAATGATATTGGCCGACTACCCCTTCATACAGGAATGGCACAATCGCCAAGCCGGTGCTCTCTTTCGACTCTGGGTTCACCCTCATCACACGAGCCAAACGAAGTTGCTTTAAAGCATGCCGCTGTGAGCCGCTGGGTCTTTGCCCAGTTCATCCAGAGCCGCCTTAAACCCAACAGCGAGTTTTTCGGCCGGGCCGCGGCCCCAGTAATGAAGGAAGATTACCAGTGGCCGGTCTCCGGTCATGTGATGATGAATCGCGACCACGTCCAGACCGTTTTTCCGAAGGGCTTTCAGAACTGGTGTAATTTCGTTTTCGAGCATCGCCACGTCGCCGGCAATCGCAGCGTCCTCCTGCGTACCCACAAACGCTGCCCAGGTATTGAGCCCCATGCGAGCGTTGATCACGGCGCCGTGCTCCTTCATGCCGAGGTCGTCGCGTCCCACGGTGATCTTGTAAACCGCGCCGGATTGCTCCCCTTCATGGCCAACGATCTTGGCAAGCTTGGCCGTATCAAGCGGCGCACCAGTTCCTCCGCCCCATGGGGCGGGAGCTGCGGGCGTTACGTGACCGATCAGATCCAAACCTGGCTTTACGCGGCGGGCGAGGTCCGCCGTCTTTCCCATGCCGTGCACATGCATGAAGTAGACGTGCGGGTCGTCCCAGAAGAAATGATTGTGGAGCGCAGTGACATCGATTCCATTGTCGAGCAGCGCGGAGAGAACCGGATTTACTTCGTCTTGCAGCAACACCAGGTCGCCCATCATCACATCCGAACCATCCGCCGCTTTGGTCAAGGCAATCCAGCCTCCGAAACCAAAGGGCGTAGGCGTGGATACTCCCTGAATTGTCATTTTCAGGTCGTTCCGTGGAATATTTACCTTGAGAACGCCTGCTTTGAAGTCACCCTTGCGGTCGAGCGATTTGAGAACCTCCTGATAATCACTCGGCATGTCCTGGGCAAAAGCGCTCAGGCCGCCCAACAGCAAACAAATAGTCGTGAATAAGACTACTCTTCCTTCTTGAATCAAGCGAAGCATGTGACGAACCTCCTAGTGTTCGAATTTGAAAATCCGAAAATTACTTTGGCTACTGCCCGCTTGGCTTCTGACGGACGCATTCCTACAGCGCGGCATGGAGAGGGAGTTCCTTCGCCAAACGAAACACCTCGCACGTTACTTCCCTGGGCCCTTCGAGTCCGCGGAACTCTGTCGTGTTGCCACATGAGTTCCAGGACGCAGTTCGTCGGTGCCTCGAACAGCCACTTCATCCCCGTCCCGCAGGTCACCGAAGACCTCGGTCTGCTTTCCGTCGACTTCGCCCGCTTGGACATTCACCCATTCCGTAGTCCCATTCCGGATGCGAACGACAAACGTCGCCTCTGTCGTTCGGGCCACAGCGGAAATGGGGACAAAAAGAGTGGGTTGTGATCGGCTGACAGGCCAAACCACGTCTGGAAACATTCCGGAGGCTAAATGTCCGTCACTGTTCGTGACATCAAGCTCCACGGGCATCGTTCGTGTTTTTACGTCGACGGAGTGGGCAACCCGCGCCACTTTTCCAAAGAAAGCTTGATTCGGAAAGGCCGGGACACTGAATTGGACCTTTCCTCCTTCCGTCACACCGGCCACATACTTTTCGGGGACAGGGACAAGGAGCCGCAAACGTGAAGTTTTTTCCACCCGCATGATGGGAACTCCAATACCGGAACCGCTGGCCGGTCCCACGAGCGCGCCCGGATGAACGTTTCTCTCCGTCACGACACCGTCGAAGGGTGCCCGGACTTGCAGATACCCCTCAATTTCGCTGAGGGATTTCAACGCGGATTTCGCAGCCTGGGCACCTCCGCGGACGGATTCGACCCGCGCACGGTCCCCTTCGACTGCCTTTTGCGCAACCTCCAAATCATTTCCGGCGACGACACCCGGAGTTGCGGAAGCCGCTTTCAGTCTTTGGTAGGTGCTTTCGTCCGAGGCGAGTTTGGCTTCGGCTTCTCCCCGTTGAGCCTCGGCTCCCTGGAGTTTCGATTGCGCCTCGGCGCGCTGGGCCGCAATTTCAGGAGCTACAAGTCGTGCCATGAGTTGTCCCGCCTTCACAACGGACCCGCGATCCACGCTGATCGAATCCACGAAGGCGGTAACTTTGGGATAGACAGCGACGACTTCATACGGCTGTAGCTCTCCCGGAAGGTGCACAGCGATGGAAAGTTTCTTGGATACGACCGTTGCAACTTCCACAGTGGGAGTTGACGCCGCGGTCCCTTGCGCAGTGGCCGTGTTGGCAGAGGGGCCCGAGTTCGAGCCACACGAGATGCAGAAACAGACACTACTGGCGAGCAATAGGCCGGATAGAACCCTCATTCGACTCATAGAGCTTCTCCCTACAAAGGATTCTGATTGCCCATCTGCTGGCCGGCGAAGGCGCTTTGGGGATCTTCCGGATCGAGCGACGGCGATTTCACTCCGGCTCGTTCCTGGATCATCGAAAACACCGGCGGCAGGATCAGCAGAGTCGCAGCGGTGGCAAATAACAACCCGCCGATGACGGCGCGTCCGAGAGGCGCCGTCTGCTGGGCTCCCTCGCCAAGCCCCAGCGCCATGGGGATCATGCCGGCGATCATGGCCATGCTGGTCATCAGGATGGGTCGCATGCGGGTTTGCGCGCCGTGGATCGCGGCTACAGTGGAAGTGTTTCCAGCGCGGCGGTGCTCCTCGGCAAAAATGATCAGCAGAATGGCGTTCGCAACGGCGACTCCGATGGCCATAATGGCTCCCATGAAAGACTGCACGTTCAGCGTGGTCCCCGTAACCAGCAGCATGAAAATTACGCCGCAAACGACCGCGGGAATCGTCGACAAGACTACGAATGCAAGCTTCATAGACTGGAAATTGGCAGCCAGTAGAAGAAAGATGACAAGCACTGCGAGAAGCAGGCCTACTCCGAGGCTCGACAGTGTTTGCTTCATCGGGCCAATCTGCCCTCGTACGTTGACCTTCACGCCGCGAGGCGGAACTCCAGCGCGGTTGATTGCTGCATCCAGCTGTTTCGACACTCGGCCAAGATCCTGGCCGGACACATTCGCGGTAAGTGTCACTATCCGTTGTCCATTCAGGCGATGATATTCCCCGACGGCATTGCCGTAGTTCACCTGAGCTACGTCGCCCAGCAGAGGATGGGAAGCGCTGCCCGGTGTGACGGGGATGTGCTCAACATCCTGGATCGAAGCCATTTCCGACTGAGGAACTTGCACCTGGACTTGATAGCCGACACCGGATTTCGGGTCGGCCCAGTAGTTCGGAATGACAAACCGGCTCGACGACGTTGCGGCCAGAAAAGAGCGGCCTACGCTGGCCGCAGTAACTCCTAGCTGCCCCGCGCGCTCCCGGTCGATGTTGACGTCTACACTCGGGTAGTCCAGCGGTTCGTCGTACTGCAGGTCGCGGAGTGCGTGAACCTGGGCCAGTTCGCCACGAACCTTTTCGGCGAACGCCCGGCTCGCCCCGAGGTCAGGCCCGCTCACGTTGATTTCCACGGGAGTGGGAGCGCCGAAATTCATGACCTGGGTCACGATGTCTGCCGCTTCGAAGGAAAACTGGCACCCTGGAAATTGTGACGGAAGCGTTTTTCGCAATTGATTCTCGAATTCATCCACACGGATCTTCGAGTCCGGATTCAACGCCACGCGCAAGACAGCTTCGTGTTGGCCGCTCGTCCATAGATAGATTGTATTGATGGGGTAATTCGGCGGCGGGGCGCCGACATAACCCAAAGTGATCGTCACATTCCCCGGCCCAGCGGCTTTTTCGATCGAGCGGAGCACATCGAGAGACAGCCTTTCCGTCGCTTCCACCCGGCTGCCGATGGGGGCGCGGAACCGCAACAAAAGTTGGCCGGAGGAGACCTGCGGGAAAATTTCTCTTCCGAGATACGGCCCTACCAGGACGATGACCAGGAGCGCCGAAACGACATATACGGAAACGACGATCCGGCGGTTTCGTGTCAATTTCCCCAGAATCTTTCCGAGGGTTTCGCGCAACCTGGCGAGCAGTGAAGGTGCGCCTTCTTCATCGGCAGGGGCGTGAGCGCGGAGAATCCACGTTGAGAGAACGGGCACCAGCGAGCTGGACAGCAGGTACGAAGCGGCCATCGCGAATCCGACCGCCAAAGAGAGCGGAATGAAGAGGGAGCGGGAGACCCCGACCATAAAGAAGGACGGCACGAAGACGGCGAGGACGCACAGCATCGCAAGCAAGCGGGGAATCTGGACCTCCTTGCTTGCCTCCAGAACGGCGAGCGCCCGCCCCCGCCCCTGGCCCAAGTGGCTGTGAATGTTTTCCATAATCACCGTGGATTCATCGACCAGAATCCCGACCGCCAGCGCCAATCCCCCAAGCGTCATGATGTTGATGGTTTGTCCCGCGCTCGAGAGGGCGACGACGGCGGTCAGCAATGCGAAGGGGATGGTGATGACGACGATGAGCGCGCTGCGCCAATCGCGCAGGAACAGCAGGACCATGAGGCCTGTCAGCAGCGCGCCCAGCAACCCTTCACGTACAACCGACAGCAAAGAATTCCGGACATACGAAGACTGGTCAAATTCATAATCGATCTTGATCTCCGGCGGAACGGCCGCCTGGAACTGCGCGAGATTCGCTTTGACCTCGTTTACGACACTCAGGGTCGAGGCATCGGCGCGCTTGGTCACCGGAATGTAGACAGTCCGCCGTCCATTCACCTCGGCATAGCCTGTGACGATGTCGCTCGAATCCTCGACCGTCCCGACGTCGCGAAGAAAAACGGTGGGGCCGGCACCCGTGCGAATCGGGAGATTCTGCAGGTCCTTGATATTTGAAACCACGGTATTGATCGGCGCGAGCCGCAGCAAATCGCCGGTGCGTACATTGCCCGCCGGCACGATGGCGTTTCCCGTATTCAGCGCCTGGATGACTTCGTCCGGCGCCATGCGGTAGGCACGCAGACGGTCCGGATCAACACTGACGACAATCGTTCGTGCGGAACCGCCAAACGGGGGCGGAGCGGATACTCCGGGCAGAGTCGCAAACAACGGGCGGACGCGGTTCAGTGCAAGATCCTGGATCTCCGCAACACTCCGCGTCGCGCTGGAAAAAACCAAATAACCGACGGGCACGCTTCCTGCGTCGAACCGCATGATGAATGGGGCAACGGTCCCTGGCGGCATGAACGCTCGGGCGCGATCCACATAGCCGACGGTCTGAGCCAATGCCTGACTCATGTCCGTGCCGGGATGAAAGGTGAGCTTCACCAGACCAACGTTCTGGATGGATTTCGATTCGACGGACTCAATCCCCGTGATGTACAGGAAGTGATATTCGTAGTAGTAGACGAGATAACCTTCCATCTGCGCGGGAGACATCCCGCCGTAGGGCTGCGCCACGTAAACAACCGGCAGGTTTAGATTGGGGAAGATGTCGATCGGCATCCGCGTAATGGCAAGAATCGAACAAAGGGCCATGCCGATGACGGCCACGATGACCGTGAACGGGCGGCGAAGGGCGGTGCGGAGCAGCCACATGCCTTACGACCCTCCCTGTGTTTTATCGTGGAGAAATTGCAGGAACGGCTGAAGGTCGCCCTGCGATGCCGCGACCGCGGCCAGATTCTGCCAGACCGCGAGCCGTGCTAGTGCGTCGTCGGTTTCCGCTTGGACCAGCAGGCTCTGCGCATCGGTAACATCAACGAGGGTCGAGAGGCCCGTTTGGTAGCGTGCTCGAACCTGCGTCTCCGTTGTGCGCGCCGCTTCCAATTCTTGCGGCGTATTCTCGGCAACGTTGCGAGCGCCTTCGAGGGAGGCTTGCGCCTTCCGCAATTGTCCCGTCAGGTCTTGCAAGGTTTGATCGTAGCGAGCGGCTTCGGCACGTTCATTGGCCGATTCGATAGCCTTTCGCGAGCGGATTGAGAAGATGTCGAAGACCGGAAACGTCACGCTCAACCCAACCGCCCAGTTTGAACGATCCGGCCCCAGGCCTGCCGACCCTCCCTCGAAATTGCCCGCGGGATTCCAGCCGCTGCCGCGTCCATACACCGACGATTGAAGATAGAACTTCGGATAGTAGGAACGGTCCAGAATATGGACTTGCGCCTGGCCTTCTTCGACCCGTGCATACTCCGCCTGCGCAATCGGATTGCGGGTGAGCGGGCTGGTCGGAAGAGATTCGTCGGGAGGTGGCGCGAGGAGAGAACCTTCGCTCACTTCCACCGAGGTATTCGGCAACCCGAGAATATCGGCTAATGCGGCCCGGCTGATTTTCTCCTGTTGCTTGGCTCGGGCCAAGTTGACTCTGGCGCGAGCCAACTCCGCGTCCGCACGGGAAGCATCCGCTCCCGCCCGCAGTTGATTCTCAACCAGCACCCGGACAGCCTTGTCGAACGTGTCGCGCCTTTCTACATCCGCCTCGGCGGCGAGCACCGTTCGCTGGGCAGCCAGGACCGTGAGGTAGGCGTTCACGGTGGCGACCGCCACATCGAGGCGCGTTAAAGAAGCTTCCGCATTGGCTCGATCCCGACTGGCCCGCGCAGCGTCTACCTTTGCTCCCCGGTATCCGAAATCGAAGGGCTCCCACGAGAACAGGAGTCCCGCCGCACTTCCCCAAGCGCTTCGATTCGAAGTCGCGGCCGGAACCGGACCGGAAATCGGAGAGATGATCGATTGCGGAAGGAGCAAACCCGTAATGTTGTTATCCGTCGCACGATTCGTCTGCCAAACCACGTCCGCCCGAGGGAGGTAATTCGTTTGTGCCAGGCCTATGCCTGCCTCAGCCGCACGCACCCGCTCCAGGGAAGCACGGACTGCCGGGTAATTCTTGAGAGCGAACTCTACGGCGTCTTCAAGCGCAAGTATCTTTCGATCTTCAGCGCGGGTTTGCGCCAAGGTGGCTTGGCCGAGGCTTAACAGGAGAACGAGGATGACTGCAATCCATCCCATTCCGGCACGATGATTCTCTAACACGGTGGTCTACTCCTATTTCAGAAACTTCGGTCGCTGAGGCGTCCTTTTACGACGGCGAATGGTAGAGCCCCTCGGTCAATTGCATTCCGCGATCGAGAAGCTCGTCGTCCGGAACTCCTTGTCGCGCCCAGCCTTTGAGTACCTCGTCGATTCCGTAACCCTCTTTGCGGCCAAATTTGGCATCGGCCAGGTCCGCGTCATGAATAATCTCGGAAATGACCTTCACCCTTCGATCGCGAATCCTGAAATCATGTTGCAGGGTCTCGAACGTGCAGTTGTCACCGCGGTGTCCAAAACCGTCACGGAACATGTCAAATGGCACGGCTGCCGGCGGCACCCGTTCTTCCGGCGCGAAGGCAAACCGCGCCTCGGGATCGATAAAGCGCCGAATCAGCCAAGCCGATGAGCATCGGTCCACACCCGGCCTCGGCCGGGTAACCCAAACTCTGTTTTTGTACTCTTGCGGGCTGATCTTTCGCGCCTCGGCCTTCGGCGTCGTTAGGCGGGCGGCATCCGCCTTCGCTAACAACTCCCCGACACGCTTCTGTAAGGGGCTGTCGAAGAAATCGACCTCAACAATCTCCTGGAAGCGGCTCCGCAACCGGCTCAGACGGCCAACAACGCGGTTTTGCACGGGCAGGGAGGAAAACTTTTCCAGCTCACGAATCAATTCCTGGTACTCACGCGCGCGCGCTTCCGCAAAGCGTCCGATCAATTGCGGCGTGGAGATGTTGTCGATGGATTGCACGCGGACAACGGACGCGTCGCCTCCGTACTTGCGAATGGCCGTGGCCAGCCACTGAAAGCGTTCTTCATTTACGGCATTGCTCGGCAGGAGGTAGCCGGAGTTTCCAAGCGGCACGGTTCCGTAGCGTTGCAGTTTCCGCCAGACCTCCACCCGCTGACTGGCCCGCTTGGTGGGCAGCGTAAATGTCAGCAGAAGCCATGCCGTGCTCGGCTGTTTGCGT
>Ga0210403_10005393_pt1 | contig 10854 bp, 8 predicted proteins | sample IncBWC19MmetaG_FD_150863 | JGI IMG/M metagenome (GOLD analysis project Ga0210403, IMG submission 150863) | Forest soil microbial communities from Barre Woods Harvard Forest LTER site, Petersham, Massachusetts, United States - Inc-BW-C-19-M | ecosystem: Environmental > Terrestrial > Soil >... | reverse complement strand
AAAGTTCACACCCGTCGCATGAAACGTATGGGGAAGGACCCGGCTCAGAACAGCGAATAGAAGAACAAGATAAGCAGACATGAACGTTAACCTCGAGAGAGCAGCAAACTGTGGCGGAAGACATACGAGTTCCACGCAGTCTTCTATTGTCAGGTCTCAGGCCACCCCGGTCAATGCGTAACGCGACCGTTTGCGCTGGATGAAAACCGCTCCTTACCGCTGCACCCGCCCATCCATCTTCATCGCGGCGATCCTGCGCTCCGCATCGACCAGCACCGTTCCCGAGAGCGGCAACGGCTGGGCCGCTCGCGCCCGACCCCTCCCGTCCCCGTCGCTGGCATGCACCAGGAATGTGTCATATCCAAAGCGCAGGTCGCGAAAGCTCACCGTCGCAACCCCATCCGCATCGATCCCCGTCTGCTCGACCACCGGATACATCGACCAGTCCAGGTACACGCGCCCCAGCCAGCTCCGTTTCGCCGCCAGGGTGGCCAGCGTGGTCGCCGGTTTGTAGATTACGTCCACCGATCCCGCCGTCGTCACCTCGCCGCTCCTCGTATCGACCGTGGCGGTCTGAAAATGATCGGGCGTCTCCACGATCGCGTGCCACTTGTAAGGATTCGTTGGGTAGGGGCTGGCGAAGACGCGCAGCTTCGGCGCGCCGTCGAAGTACTCGCGCTCGATCAAGGTCAGCGCGTCCGCATGCTCCACCCAGCGCCATCCCCACAGGCCAGCCATCACCAGCAGCGCGAAGATCGCCCAGCTCCGTCCGCGAAACGCCGGCCGCTTCGCCCCCACCTCGCTGCCGATCAAACCAAAGAACAACGGCGCCACCAGCGCCAGGAGCAGCACCCCAAACAGCACCGGCTCGAAGATGAACACGAACGATCCCGCATACCAGCGCGGGTTGAACGGAAAGAACGGCCGCAGCCCGTAGTTGTTGGTCCAGTCCAGCAGCAGGTGGCTCAGCAGGGCGATCAGGCAAAAGCCGTAGAGCAGCCCCCAGTGCACCGGAGCCTTGGTCGCCACGCTTCTCCCACCCCTCTGCCGCCAGCGATGCAGCAGCCACACCGCGCCCACCACCCCCGCCGCCACGAACGGCAGTCCCACGAACGTATGCGTAATCCCGCGATGGTGCTCGAACCCCGCCAGCGGCCCGCCAACCCCCCACAGCGTGTCCAGGTCCGGAGCCTCCGCCGCCAGCGTCATCGCCAGCGTCGTATACGCCGCTCTGCGGTTCAACCCCGCCCGCGCCAGGCAGGCCCCCGTCATCAAATGCGTCACCGGTTCCATTGCCTCAGCATACCTGCTGCGATAACCTCGCTGCGTACCTCGCGAGGCCGGATCGGCTGGCCTCTACCTGTGCCGCAAACCCCAGCGCGGCGGCCTGGATGGGGGCTCGAGCGACACGCAAAATATCGCAAGGACATCCCATGCCCAAAGCACCGATTGCCTCTATCGAACTTCCCTCGCAAGATGTAGCGGCAAGCAAGCATCTCTACGGCTCCGTCTTCGGATGGACCTTCCACGACTTCGGCCCGAACTACACCGCCTTCTCCGATGCCGGCGTGGAAGGTGGCTTCAACGGACATGAAGAGCGCACCAAGGCGCCTCTTGTCGTACCCGAAACCGACGACCTTGAAGCCATGTGCGCGAGCGTAGCGGCCGCGGGTGGAATCATCACCGCTCCTATCTTTTCTTTGCGTTCCCCGGAGGCCGCCGGTTTCACTTCACCGATCCCTCCGGCAATGAACTTGCTGTCCTGCAACCGGCATAATTAGAGCAGCGCTGTTCTCGCTCCCGCATTCGCTCGGGCGGACGGGAGTGAGAGCCGTGCTCCTTATCGCCATGGAAACGAAACCCACCCTCCCCACCACCGAGGCCGAGATCGACAGCTTTCTCGATGCATTCGAGTCCTGCACCCTGCCCAAGTCCGAGTGGACCCACTCCGCCCACATCTTCACCGGAGCCTGCTTCGTCCACACCCTCGGCGAGCCTGCCGCCATCGACCACATGCGCCGCTCCATCCGCCGCTACAACGAGTCCGTCGGTGGCCAGAACACCTCCACCAGCGGTTACCACGAAAGCGTCACCGTCCTCTGGATCAAGCTGCTCGCCGCCTTCCACCGCGAGACCGCACCTGCCTCCCGCGCCGCCTTCGCCGCGCACGCCGTCGAGCACTTCGCCCCGCAGCGCGACATCTTCGCCCGCTTCTATGACTTCGACCTGGTCGCCTCCACCGACGCCCGCCAGCGCTGGATCCCGCCCACCCTCGAGCTGCTCGACTAATCTCCTCTTGGCCGGACTGCCCGCCTCTTATAATCGTCCTCATGCCGTCCGAGCCACACATGGCGCCAGCCGAGCCGATCACGCCCGACCAGCAGATTCAAGCCCTTCGCGAGCAGCTGCGCCATCACGAGCACCTCTACTATGTGCTCGACGCCCCCGTTCTCTCCGACGCCCAGTACGACGCCCTCATGCAGCGCCTGCAGGCGCTCGAAGCCGAACACCCCAGCCTCATCACCCCCGACTCGCCCACGCAGCGCGTCGGCGGCAAGCCCGCAGAAGGCTTCCTCAAGACCCCGCACTCGCGCCCCATGCTCTCGCTCGACAACGCCTACAACGAGGCCGACCTGCGCTCCTGGGGCCAGCGCATCGAGGACGCTCTGCCCAGCACCGAGCAGCTCCGCTACGTCTGCGAGCTCAAGCTCGACGGCCTCTCGCTCGCCCTCCACTACGAGCCCGGCCCCAAGGGCTCTGCCCACCTGGCCCGCGGCCTCACCCGTGGCGACGGGACAGTAGGCGAAGATGTAACCTCGAACGTCCGCACCATCCGCTCCATCCCGCTCAGCATCGGCCAGCAGAGGTTAGCCGACGCCGGTCTGCCCCAGACCTTCGAGGTCCGCGGCGAGGTCGTTCTTCCCCAAGCAGCCTTCCTCAAGCTCAACCAGGAACGCGAGGCCGCCGGTCTCGCTCCCGCCGCCAATCCGCGCAACGCCGCCGCCGGCACCATCCGCACGCTCGAGCCCAACATCGTCGCCCAGCGCCGCCTCGACTTCTACCCCTACTCGCTGCTTGAATCCGGAGACTACCTCCTACCCACCCAGTCCGGATCGCTCGACGCCCTCCGCATCGCCGGCCTGCGCGTCAATCCGCACGCCGCCACCGTCGACTCCATCGACGCCGTGCTCGACTTCATCGAGAAGGCCGAGCCCCTCCGCGATACCCTCGGCTACGAGATCGACGGCGTCGTCATCAAGCTCGACTCCACCGCCCAGCAACGCCGCCTCGGCTTCACCGGCAAGGCCCCGCGCTGGGCCATCGCCTACAAATTCGCCGCCCGCGCCGGCATCACCCGCCTCGAAGACGTCCTCTTCCAGGTAGGCCGCACCGGCAAGGTCACTCCCGTCGCCGCACTCGCGCCTGTGCTGATCGGCGGCACCACCGTCGCCCGCGCCACCCTGCACAACCCCGACGAGATCGCCCGCCTCGGCGTCCGCATCGGCGACTTCGTCCAGGTCGAGCGCGGCGGCGACGTCATCCCCAAGATCGTCGCCGTGGTCGACGACCCGGCCCATCCGCGCGGCACGCAAGAGATCGTCTTCCCCACCGCCTGCCCGCGCTGCAAGACCCCGCTCGTCCGCGAAGAGGGCGAGGTCGACCTCCGCTGCGTCAACGCCAGCTGCCCCGCCCGCCTCGAAGAGGAGCTGCGCCACTTCGCCTCGCGCTCCGTTATGAACATCGAAGGCCTCGGCGAGGCTCTCATCGCCCAGCTCCTCGGCCACACCCTCGCCGAACACGCCGCCGCCACCAGCTCTGACCCCGCCACCGCAAACGGCGAGACCGAAGAAACCGAGGCCACCGAGACGCCCACGCGCCAGGCCCTCGTCCACTCCATCGCCGACATCTACGATCTCCGCAAGGAGCAATTGCTCACCCTCGAGCGAATCGGCGAAAAATCCGCCGACAATCTTCTGCTCCAGATCGAAAACTCCAAGTCCGCGCCGCTCGCCCGCGTCCTGCTCGGCCTCGGCATCCGCCACGTCGGCGAACGCACCGCACAGGCCCTCGCCGACGCCTTCGGCAGCATCGACGCGCTGCTCACCGCCACCACCGAAGACCTCACCCGCATCAACGACGTCGGCCCCAAGGTCGCCGAGACCGTCCACAGCTTCTTCCAGAACGACCGCAACCGCGCCCTCATCGAGCGCCTCCGCGCCGCCGGCCTCACCTTCACCGCCGAGAAGCGTGTCACCACCAGCACCCTCGCCGGCCTCACCTTCGTCCTCACCGGCACCCTGCCAACGCTCACCCGCGAGGCCGCCAAGGAGCGCATCGAATCCGCCGGTGGCAAGGTCTCCGGCTCCGTCAGCAAAAAGACCAGCTACGTCGTCGCCGGCGAAGAGGCCGGCTCGAAACTCGAGAAGGCCCAGTCGCTCAACGTTCCCATCCTCGACGAACCCGCCCTGCTCGCCCTGCTCGCCTCGGAGAGTCCCAACCCATAGCTCTGTCTGTCATTCCGTAGCGAAGGAATCTTCTCAGGCCCTGCCGCTAAGCGGCCCGCTGCTTCCGCTCGATCCGGCACCGCCGCGAGGCCAAGATGCCACTCTCGCCTTCCCGTTGCCTTCGTCCGCTACGCCGCCTGGAACCCGCACAGATCCATCGCCGTAATCGCCTCTGGATTTTGCATGAACGTCTTCCAGATCAAGCCGGTGCGCAGGTTCTCCGCCATCAGCACACCGATCCCCACATCGATCCCCAGCACGTCCGGGTCGTACCACAGCAGCTCCGGATGGAAGGCATCGCAGAACCCGTAGCGCCCCCAGGCATCCACGCCGAACCTGTCCCGCAGCGCCCGCAGCACCCGTACGCAATCCTGCGGCGCAAACGGCAGCGATCCCGCCGTCGCGCAAGGGACCACCGATCCATTCACCGGCCCCATCAGCGGAGGCCCACCCCAAGCCGAGTATCCATGCTCCCAGTCCGACGCCGTAATCCCCCAGTAATCCTCGCTGTACGCGCGCCCCAGACTCAGGCAGAACGCCTTGTGCGCCCGCGTCGCCGTCACCGAGTTGTCGAAGTAATTGGCGTACGCGTCCGCCTTCCCCTTGAAGTCGAACCACGCGTGCGAGTACTGGTGTACGAACAACGGATCGGCCCCGCTAATGTACTCAAACTCGTCGTACACCATCGGCGGCCGCGTGAACGCATCCCAGGAGTCCGGCGAGATGCTGTGTGTCTTCGACCCGATCCCCAGCAGATACAGCATCATCAACTCGCAATAGTGATTCCAGCGGGCGCGGATGAAGCCGCTCGCCGGCCGCCATCCCATAGCGAACGTGTCTCCACCATTCAGCATCCACGGCCAGTTCACGCGGTCGTAGAGCTCGGTCGCCAGCTCCGTAATCAGGGGATCGTCAAAGTACGCCCGACAGGTCAGCGCCCCGCACAGCAGGATGGCCGTATCGATCGACGACACCTCGCTGAATCCGAACGGCTCGCCCGTCTGCACGTCGTTGAAGTGAAATAGGAAGCCATGATGGTGCGGCATTCGGTTCAGGTGAAACTGCAGCGTCGCCTGCACCCTCGTTCGGATCTGCGCCAACGGCAGGTAGCCCCGTTGCGCGGCGATGCACAGCGCGCTCAGCCCGAACCCCGTCGCCGCAATGCTGGCAATCCGCCGCTCCCTGTCGAACGCTCCGCTCGATACCTTGTTGGCCGCGCGATCCAGCACCTGGCCCGACACCTCGTCCGCCTGCTCATAGAAGAACAGGCAGCCGGCGTGCTCCATCTCCTCGAGAAAGGCTAGATCGTCGAGCGTCAAGCGCTCCGACGTCCGTCCCGCCTGGCTCGGTCGCGCAAGCGTTCGCTGTGCCAACGCTCGCGGCGTCGTGTCGCCCACCAGCGCGGACACGGCGGCGCCTCCCAGCAACTTCATCGAATCGCGGCGGCTGATACGTGTTAATCCTCGTCGGCGTGTCGTCACGTCACCTGGCCGATCTTGCAAGCAGAGATTGCGTACAGCGCTTCCGCGTACAAAAATTCCACGTGCAGGCATCCCTTGGAGTCATGCCGGAGTAATGCCGGAGCAAGGCTTTCCTACAGATCAGCGCCGCTGCCCCTCACTTCGCTACCGTAACTACTACCAACCCTTGCGGCGGGATGCGTACAGTAAAAGTCCCATTCTTTAGAGATGCCTTCTCCGCCGGCGAAGACTCACCCGCCGCGCGCAGCGCCACAATCTGCTGTCGGCTAGGGACTGCAGGCCGTCCCATCGCGTCATACGCCTTGAGCACATTGCCGTGGTCCTGATCCAGCCGCATGATCGTCACCGGCGCATCCGCCCGCACCCCATCCAGCTTCACCACGAAAGACTTCGCCGGCCCCGCGGCCGCCGGCGGCGGCGTGTACCTCGCCCCCGTCCCATACGGAGCCGCGTAGTTCCACAGCGCCAGCACCACCGTCCCATCCTCGCGCCGCGTCGCCAGCGCCGAGTCCGACTTCAGCGCGATTCGCCGGTCGCCTAGCTGATGCAGCATCGCAAACGCGTGCAGCGCGGGCTTCGGAATCTCATCCGACGCGATCAGTCCAAATCCTCCATAGAACGGCGTCCGCGTTACGCCCTGCTCCTCGAACACATCGGAGAAGTCCCAGTAACTCATCGCCTCCGTCAGCCCATCGCACTGGTTGATCGTCTCCGCCAGCCACGGCCCCATGTACACCGTGTCGGTCACATCCGGCTCGTTGGCATAACTCGCGTTGTACTCCGAGAAGATCAGCGGCATCGCCGGATAGGGCGAGGCCGCAATCTGATCATGCACATGCCGCACCGCCCGGCAGACCATCTCGTTGCGCGGAATCTGCTCGCCTGAATCAGCCCCGAAGACATCCTTCCCCTGATCATTGCCGTACACATGCGTGCTCACGAAATCCACCGGAACCTTCTGCTGCCGGCAGTGCTCAAGAAACGCCGGCACCCACGCCGCCTGCGCCGTCGCCGGCCCACCCACGCGAATCCGTTCGTCCACCGACTTCAGATCTCGCGCCGTGTGGTCATACAGCTCGAAGTACGTCGCCTGCTTCGGCACGCCCACCCAGAAATCGATGTTCGGCTCGTTCCACACCTCGAACTTCCAGCTCGCGACCTCTTCGATCCCGTACCGCTCGATTACGTGCTCGGCAAACGCCTTGATCATCGCGTCCCACTGTGCATAGTCCTTCGGCGGAGCCACATTCGGCTTGTACCAGAAGGCATGCAGCGCGTTCGCGTCCGAGGACAGCCGCCTGGGCATGAAGCTCATCTCCACAAACGGCTTCACCCCATTGGCTAAAAGACCGTCGTAGATCGCATCGATGTAGGAAAAATTGTAGATCCCATTGGTCTCGACCTCCTGCGCCGTCTGCCCAGGATTCGTGCTCTTCCGGTCCGGATCATAGAGCCCCACCTCGTCCATAAAAATCCCGTGGAAGCGGATCGACTCGAAGCCAGTCGCCTGCTTCACCGTCTTCAGGTCGTCGCGATACTCCTGCCGCAGCGACAGGATCGCCCGCCCCGATCCGAAGGTCTGCTCCCAGAAGTGCGGGAACGCCGTCGTCGCTGACCGCGCGTCCACATGCAGCACCACGCTCGACCCAGCCTGCTCAGACCCCGATCCAGCATCTGCCTCAGGCGCCTGCGCTCGCAGCGCCGTCGTTCCCGTCACCACCGCCATCGCCGTAAAAACAACGGCGGTCACGCCGCAAAGGCCAAATCGCATCGTTCCTCGTCCTCTTCCCAAAGACTCAGTTGAACTGCATCATATAGACCCAATCACACAACCCTCAAGACAGGCCGCATCGTGAATCATCGAGAACAGCGCGTGCTCAGGAGGGTCTCCACCCCCCTCGCGCACCCTTCCCCCACCCACATTCATCCAATCCCGGACATGGCAAACCCGACTCCACATCTCCTCTCTCCCATCCAGGTTGGCGACCTGCACCTTCCCAACCGCATCTTCATGGCGCCGCTCACCCGCCTGCGCGGCACCCCGGACCACGTCCCCACCCCCATCATGGCGGAGTACTACGTCCAGCGCGCCGGCGCCGGCCTCATCCTCTCCGAAGGCATCCCCGTCGACCCCTTCGGCGTCGGCTACGCCCAGGTCCCCGGCATCTGGAACCAGCAGCAGACCGAGGCCTGGAAGCCCATCACCGCCGCCGTCCACAACGCCGGCGGCCGCATCTTCGCCCAGCTCTGGCACGTCGGCCGCATCTCCGACCCCACCTTCCTCAACGGTCAGCTTCCCGTCGCCCCCTCGGCGATCGCCGCCAGCGGCCACGTTTCCCTGATTCGTCCGGAGAAGGCCTTCGTCACCCCCCGCGCGCTCGCCCTCGATGAGATCCCCGCCGTCATCGAAGCCTTCCGCAAGGGAGCTGAAAACGCCAAGGCCGCCGGCTTCGACGGCGTCGAGATCCACGGCGCCAACGGCTACCTGCTCGACCAGTTCCTCCAGGACGGAAGTAACCACCGCACCGACGCCTACGGCGGCTCCATCGAAAACCGCGCCCGCCTCCACCTCGAGGTCACCGACGCCGTCATCTCCGTCTTCGGCGCCGGCCGCGTGGGCATGCACCTGGCCCCGCGCAGCGATGCCCACGGCATCTCCGACTCCAACCCCGCCGCCACCTTCGGCTACCTCGCCACCGAGCTGGGCAAGCGCAAGATCGCCTTCATTGCCGCCCGCGAGCACGCCGACGCACCCCGCCTCGGACCGCAGCTCAAGCAGCTCTTCGGCGGCGTCTACGTAGCCAACGAAAAGTTCACCCGCGAGGCCGCCGACCAGGTCATTGCCCGCGGCGAGGCCGACGCCGTCGCCTTCGGCAAGCTCTTCATCGCCAATCCCGACCTGCCCCACCGCTTCGCCACGGGCGCGTCCCTCAACCAGCCCGACCCCAACACCTTCTACGCCCACGGCCCCGAGGGTTACGTCGACTACCCTACCCTCTAATCCCATCAAGATCGTCGCCCCGGCCCGGATCTCCCAACCGGCGCAACTTGACAAGACCCCCACAAAGGCCCGGCCAACCGCCGGGCCTTTGCTTGGCGCTTGATAGGAGCCGTTAGCCGTTAGCCCTTAGCTTTCAGCCGTTAGCTAAAGGCTAAAAGCGAACAGCTAACGGCTGCCCCAAGTAACATTGATGAAAGAGGACTCCAGAAAGCCTGATGAAGAAGAATCTGCTGCCCATCGAAGCCATCGCCGCCAAACTCGACCTTTCCGACTCACTCTACGAAAAGCGCAGCCCCGTAAGCGCCAAGCTCTCCCTCGACCTGCTCGACGACTCCCAGCCCAACCGCCGCGGCAAGCTGATTCTCGTCACCGCCACCACCCCCACCGCCTCCGGCGAGGGCAAAACCGTCACCTCCATCGGCCTCGTGCAGGGCCTCGAGCGCATCGGCAAGCGCGCCCTCATCACCTCGCGCGAGCCCTCGCTCGGTCCTGTGTTCGGCATGAAGGGCGGCGCCGCCGGCGGCGGAAGCTCGCAGGTCGAGCCCGCCGAAAAGATCAATCTCCACTTCCACGGCGACTTCCACGCCATCACCTCGGCCCACAACCTGCTCGCCGCCCTCATTGACTCCCACCTCTTCCACGGCAACGAGCTCGACCTCGATCCCGCCGCCATCACCTGGCCCCGCACCCTCGACATGAACGACCGCGCCCTGCGCCACGTCGTCGTCAGCAACACCGCCAAGCCCACCCGCGACGGCAGCAACCGCCACTCCGGCTTCCTCATCACCGCCGCGAGCGAGATCATGGCCATCCTCTCGCTCGCCGAGAGCCGCGAAGACCTCCGCCAGCGCCTGGCCCGCATTGTCATCGGCAGCACCCGCTCCGGTCAGCCCGTCCGCGCCGCCGAGCTTGGCGCCGTCGGCCCCATGATGGCGCTGCTCACCGAGGCCATCGAGCCCAATCTGGCCCAGACCACCGAGGGCACCCCCGCTCTCGTCCACTGCGGCCCCTTCGCCAACATCGCCCACGGCACCAGCTCCGTGGTCTCGCAGAGGATCGCCCTCCGCCTGGCCGACTTCGTCGTCAACGAGACCGGCTTCGCCTCCGACCTCGGCTTCCAGAAGTACATGGACCTGGTCTCGCCGGCCTCCGGCATCCGCCCCTCCGCCGCCGTCCTGGTCACCACCGTCCAGAGCGTTCGCAACCAGGGCGAGGGAGAGCTCGAGCGCGGCCTCCTCAACCTCGAAAAGCACATCGCCATCGTCCGCGGCTTCCAGCTCCCCGCCATCGTCGCCATCAACCGCTTCCCCCAGGACACCGACGCCGAGCTCGCCGTCCTCGAGTCCTTCTGCGTCTCTAAGGGAGCCGCCTTCGCCCTCTCCGAGGCCTTCGCCAAGGGGGGCGATGGCGCCCGTGCCCTCGCCCAGAAGGTCGTCGAGGTGCTCGAAGCCAACCCAAATCCGGACCTGCTCTCGACCTACCAGCAGTCCGACTCCGCCCTCGACAAGATCACCAAGGTCGCCCGCCAAATCTACGGCGCCGACTCGGTCGAGCTCTCCGACCGCGCCCGCCAGAACCTCGCCCGCTTCGAGCAGTGGGGCTACGGCCAGCTCCCCATCTGCATCGCCAAAACCCAGTACTCCCTCTCCGACGACCCCAAGCGTATGGGCGCCCCCACCGGGTGGACCCTGCATATCACCGACATCACCCTCTCCGCCGGCGCCGGCTTCCTGGTCGTCATCTCTGGAGCGATGATGCTCATGCCAGGCCTGCCCAAGGCCTCGCGCGCCCTCGACATCGACGTCGACGCCCGCGGCCAGATCATCGGCATGTCCTAAACCCGGGCGGCTGCCTTGCTCTCTATAGA
>Ga0210403_10005389_pt1 | contig 10859 bp, 6 predicted proteins | sample IncBWC19MmetaG_FD_150863 | JGI IMG/M metagenome (GOLD analysis project Ga0210403, IMG submission 150863) | Forest soil microbial communities from Barre Woods Harvard Forest LTER site, Petersham, Massachusetts, United States - Inc-BW-C-19-M | ecosystem: Environmental > Terrestrial > Soil >... | reverse complement strand
TTTGATTTGTTTGAGTTGACGCCCGCGAACGAAATCAGCTTCCTAAGACTCCCACGGGAAGACGTTGAGCAAGTGTTGCGTCGACCCATTGAGACCACCGGGATCATCGGAAACTGGCCCGCTGCCGCCGGGGCAGCATGTTCTCTAATGACACTTCCGCTACGCCCTCGGGCCGCGGCCCGGGGAGGCCCTGCCCTTCCAGCTAGAATAGAGTTGTGACTCTCAGAGGTACGTCCGCGCCGGCACAAATCGGCCGATACGAGATTCTCGACGAACTCGGCCGGGGCGCCATGGGTGTGGTGTTCAAGGGGCGGGATCCCTTCATTGGCCGCCTCGTTGCGATCAAGACGATCACCGCGGAAATCGCCGACAACCCGGAGTTTCTGGAGCGCTTCCGGCGCGAGGCGCAAGCCGCGGGCGGCTTGCAACATCCCAACATCGTCACGATTTATGAGATGTCGGAGTTCGAGGGCACTCCATTCATCGCCATGGAGTATCTCGAGGGGGAGAGCCTCGAGAAGAAAATCGACGGGCAGGCGCGAATTCCCCTCGTGCATAAGCTTGGCTGCCTGGTGCAAACCTGCCGCGCGCTCGATTACGCGCACCGGCGCGGCGTGATTCACCGGGACGTGAAGCCGGGCAACATTGTGGTGACCTCCGAAGGAATCGTGAAGGTGGTGGATTTCGGCATCGCGCGGATGGTGGATACGTCGAAGACGCAGACCGGCATGATGCTGGGAACGCTTTCCTACATGGCCCCCGAGCAGATCGCCGGCAAACATGCCGACCAGCGCTGCGATATTTGGGCGCTCGGCGTGGTGATGTACGAGCTACTCACTTATCGCCGGCCCTACGATGGGGACAATCACGCGGCGCTGCTGATGAGTATTCTGTACGAGGAGCCGCGGCCATTGCGCGAAGCTGTCCCGGAGTGCCCGCAATCCCTCGAAGCCGTTGTGCTTCGCGCGCTGCGCAAGGCGCCGGAGCAGCGCTACCAGACGATGGAGGCTTTGCTCGTTGATCTCGAGCCGATCTGGAGCGCGATGCAGCGCGACGCGGTGCAGAAGCTGATGAGTCATGGCCGCGAACTGATGGAAAGCGGGCGGCTGGAAGAAGCGAGCGCGGTCCTCAGAAAATCCCTTTCGCTGGATACCGGGAACACGGAGGTGAAGGCGCTCTACGATCGAGTGAACGCGATGCTCGGCGAGAACACGCGAGCGACGGAGGATCCGAAGAAATCCACCGCGGATCAGCGCGCAACTCGCGCTGCCGCGCCCGATCTTGCAGATAAGAGCGGCGGGGCGGGAGTTTCGACGCGCGTGGATCCGCTGTCAACGCGTGTCATGGAACCCGCGAGTCCGCGGAGCACACAGAACAACGCTCCTGTCGCTCCGTCAACGCCGTCGCGCGGTGGGCGCGCCGCAGAAACGATTTTCGTTTCGTCGCTGAATCCGGCGCCGACGGGCGAACCGGCGAAACCGCGCGCGTGGGCGCAGGATTCGGCGCCTGCAAAAACGATTTCAGCGCGACCTGCTACACCGCAGGTCACGCCGCCCGCGACGGTCCGCCGCGATGCTTTTGCCGCGACCGCTCCATCTTCTGGGCGGGGCGCAGCCGCGTACGTCGTGGCTGGCGTCGTCGCTCTGCTTATCCTTGGCGCGGTCGGCTACTGGAACCTGGCGCCGAGTCGCAAGCCCGCGGCGGAACAAGCAGCAGCGACTCAGCCCGCTTTGCAACCCGCCCCTGCACCGAACTCGAGCGCAACGCAGCCCGAGGCTCCGGCAGCCCCGGCGGCTTCCGCGCCGGAGAATAGATCACCCGCGCAGCCCACGGCTTCGATTGAAGACCAGCAGCGGCATCTCGTCGACCTCGCGCACGAAGCGGCGGACGCGAAGGATTTCAAGGCGGCTCAGGCACGGCTCGACAAAGCGGCAAAGCTGAATGGCCCGCTGAATCCGCTGATCAAGGATTTGCGCCACGAGTTCAGCGATGAAGCGCACGGCGCCGAATTGCGCCAGCTCGGCGCGCGCGAGCAATCGCTGTGGGACCGCGCGATGAAAGCTTTTGCAGCCGGCGAATGGGACAGCGCGGAGAAGCCGCTGCGCGAGATTCTCACTTTGCCGGAAGTGAACCGCCACTGGACCGAGGCGGCGCGTTACGTGGACGAGACAATCCCCGAGCGGCGGAAAGCGGATCAGCTCTGGGCGAACGAGCAGCAAGAGATCGGCGTGATGGGGCCCGAGCATCGGATCAACGAAGTGAAATTGCTCGATCAGTTGCTCGCGCTTGGGGGCGTTCATCAGAAAGATGCACGAGAGAGGCGCGACACGCTGATGTCTCAATTTGCGCGAAACGGCCTGCGCAAGGGCGCCGGACAAGGTTCGGGGCAAGGGGCGGGGCAAGCGGCGCAGGGATCGCAGCGCGCGGGTTCGACGGACCCGCAGCTCGGTCAATTAAAGGATGAGCTGGACCAGGCCCTGACTCAGGGAGACGCCAAGGCGCTTCAGCAGATGCAAAGCCTTCGGCCGCGATTCAAGTCCATCGTGGACGCGGGCGGCCCGCAGGTCGCCGACGCGCGCGATTGTTTAAACAATCTGCTCGGAAGAGCGCAAAAGGTGATCGAAGATCGGCTCGCTGCGGAAGAAGCGAATTCATCGCTCAACGCGGAGTATCGCAACGCGATGAAGCATTTTGACCAGGCCGTCGCGACGCAGAACGCCAAAATGCTGCGCACGCAAGTCCAGCCTGAATTTGAAAAGGTTTTGAATTCCAACGGATCCAGAACCGAGGAAGCTCAGCGGTACGCGAACGAATTCATTCCTGCGGCGCTCAAGAAAATCAGCCGCTAGCATCGCGCTGCGGACGCCAGGAATAACTTCAGCGGCTGAAGCCGGTCTCTCGTAGCCTTGTTACGCCGGGCTGAAGCCCGGCCCTCCGAATGCAGTTCAGAAATTCTTCGTCAAAACTTCTCACTCCCAAAGAACGCGGGACTCGTTGCACGGTGCATCCGTCATGAACGCCTCGGATTAACCGCAGCTCCTTGCTCCACTTCGTTCCGTTGCCCGCGTAGCGTCGATGCTAAGGACGCCCGGGTTGGGGTACAATTTGCCTCATCTGAAGAATTGTGTGGAGGAAAAAATGGCGGACCCGACGTATGACGAACTCAAAGCCCGCGTGGCGGAGCTGGAAAAGAAGACGGTAACCCGCACGGGCGAACTCGATTTTCGGGTGGGAGAAAAAGGCGGGGTGAGCGTGTACGGGTTGGGGCGGTTCCCGGTCACATTGTATTACGAGCAGTGGATCCGCCTTCTCGAAGCTGCGACCAGGCTGCGCGAATTCTTGGAAGCGAACAAAAGCCGGCTGAAGCTGAAGGAAAAGTAGTCCGGCGCCAACGACAAGCGGTTGCGCCGGAACTGCCCAGGAAAGTCATGAAGAAGCCGGCCCCGAGAACCTTCCAGGCCACGTTAGAGCGTATCGACTCCCCTCTCAAATGGGTCATGGTCCGTGTTCCCTTCGATGCCGCAAAGGTTTGGGGAAAACGCGGGCAGGTCAAAGTAAAAGGCGAAATCAACGGTTTCGCCTTTCGCACATCGCTTTTCCCCGACGGCAAGGGCGGCCACAGGCTGCTGGTGAACAAACAGATGCAGCGCGGCGCAAAGGCCGCGCCGGGGATGAATGCAAAGTTTCGACTGGAACCGGACAACGCGGTTCGCGTTGTCAGCGTGCCCTCGGAACTCGTTCGCGAACTCTCGCAGGAGCGTTCGCTCCGACGTTGGTTCGACGGTCTTAGCCACTCGGTCCGAACTGATATCTGCAGAGGAATTGTTCAGGCGAAAAATTCTGCCGTTCGACAGCGCCGCGCAGAGCGCATCGCGGAATGTCTGCTGGCTACAATGGAAGCCGAGCGCGAGCTCCCTCCCGCCTTCCAGAATGCACTCACGCAAAATTCCCTGGCCCGAGAAGGATGGCAACTCATGTCTCCCGCGCGGCGGCGCAGCCATCTGTTGGGCACCTTCTACTATCGAGGTCTGGACGCTCGCGCACGACGCATGGGGAAAGCGATCAACGAAGCAGTTCTGGTTGCCCAGAAGAAGAAAAACAGGCAATAGGTTCGGAAGGGAATCCGGCTACGGATGCGGCTTCTCGCGTTCCGCTTTTCCCTCGGCCATGATTTTTTCGATTTCATCGGTCGAGCGCGGCAGGCGCGCTGTGAGCAGCTTATTGCCGTCCGCCGTGATGAGCACGTCGTCCTCGATGCGCACGCCGATCTTTTCTTCTGGAATATAAATCCCCGGCTCGATGGTGATGACCATGCCCGCCTCGAGCGGCCGCGTGCCGAAGTTCGGCCCGGCCGGGTCGTGCACGTTGAGCCCAACGTGATGGCTGAGGCCGTGAATGTAGTACCGGCCGAGCGAGTGGCCCTCCAGGTCCTTGCCGTGCGAATCGATGTAGTCCATGGCAATTTTCTGGAGGCTTGTCGAGGCGTCCTTGCCGCCGAGTGTCATTCCCGGCTTGAGCGCGGCGAGCGCGGCGTTCTGCGCTCCCAAGACGATTTCGTAAATTTCGCGCTGGCGCGCGGTGAACTTTCCGTTCGCGGGGACCGTGCGCGTGATGTCGGAGGCGTAACCGGAATACTGCCCGCCCACGTCCATCAACACGATGTCTCCGTCCTCGATGCGCCGGTCGAGTTTGTTGTAGTGCAGCACCGTCGAATTGATATTGGTGCCCACGATGGGCGCATACGCCTCCGTTTCGCAGCCCGCATAGTCGTGAACCTCGACCATCTTCGCGGCCACTTGATATTCGTACAGGCCGGGCCGCACCATCTTCATGGCCGCGAGTTGCGCATCGACCGATGGATCGACGGCTTTCTGGATCAGATCCAGTTCGCCCGGCGATTTGATCGAGCGCAACGTGCCAAGCGCGGATGAAGCATCCTTCACGGTGGCTTCCGGCGCGGCGTCCTTCACCCATTTCGACCAGTTCGCTGCGTGCGGATAACCTTCGTCGTGTGGGCCGGGCAATTCCGTATAGATTTCCGGATAATTTTTGGCCAGCGCCACGAGGTCATCGTGGAGCTGCGAAAATGTGGCGACGCGCGCGAAACCGGTCTTTTTCTGGATGTCCGGATCGTCCGGACCGATGCGCGGGCCGTTCCATTTCTCCTGGTTGTAATCGTGCGCCGGGAGGTAAAGCGTTTCGCGCCCGCCGGTCCAGCCTTTCTGGTCGGCGGAATCGGGCACGAGGAGCAGCGCTGCGCTCTCTTCATTGTGGCCCGTGAGGTAGTAGAAATTTTCTTCCTGCATGAAGACGTACGAGGGATTCGCCTCTTCGTGGCCGGTGTAGCCGAAGAGCACGATGGGGGCGTTGAGCGCGGCAATCAGCTTGGCGCGCCGACCAGCGAATACACTAAGCGGCTCGCGCTCCCACGCGCCGAGCGCGGGCGCGAGGCACGCCAGGAAGAGTAGAAGAGCGGCGCAGCCACGCAGAATCGAGATTCGCCTGTTCATCCGTTCACCTCTCGCGATCCAGAGGAGGAAGATAACATGACCTGGGTTCGATGCGTTCGCGACCTGGAACGATTGGTTTCAAGCTAGGTATGGCGCCACGAAACCGAGCCAAGTAGCGCGATCAGCGCCAGCACTTCGGGATAGCACGAGACCACGTATCGCGGCTCGGGGGCTTCCACGGTCGTCAGAAACGCGGTGCGCACGAATAAATACGCCAGCAGAAGCGCGATCGCCCACAAATTTGGCCCGGCCGGTGCGCCCACAGAGCCGTCGGTTTTCCTCGCGCGCGAGGCCAGCCAGACGCCGGCGATAGCCAGCGCCACATACAAGTAGCCCAGCAATGCGAATGAGCCGGTGATCAGGACGTTGGCATGCGAATCGCGCCATTGCTGGTGTAGCGGCCAGAATTTTCCGTCGATGTCCATGAGTTCGGTGCGCGGCGTGAACCAGATCGAGAGGGCGCGCTGAAACGGCGCCGCGACGTAGGTGCGCAGAGGATGCCGCCGCGTTCGCTCGCGAGCGATTTGGGCGAATTGCTGGTCCAGCTCGGGAGAGACTTCGTAGTCGGGCCCGTCGTTGATCTGCGCCAGCAGCGCCGCGACGCGCGCTTTTTCCTGCGGAGAATCGAACGCGGACGGCGGGAGATCGTTCACGTCCTGCGGGCCGACTCCGAGTTGCCACACGGTGTAATACACGTCCCGATAGCGCTCGAGCCACGTCCCGGTCCACGCGTAGTATCCGACGGGAGCAGTTTCGCCTGGAAGGTTGACGTAGCGCGGCGAGAGAAGCTGGACTTCATGGAGCGTGACCCAGTTGCGCGCGGCCCACGGCAGAAGGAGAAGCAAAAGCGCTCCACCCATCGCGGCGACAAACAGAAGAACCCTCCGCAGCCCCAAGACTTTCTCCCGCGCGGCATACACGGCCGCAGCCACGCAGAACAGCAGCGGCATTTCCGGCCGCACCAGGGTCGCCACGCCGGTCAAAAATGCCCCGAGCAAAGCCCACGCCAAGGGAGTAAGTCGATTGCGCTCATCGCGGAGGCTCAACCGCGCGGACGCTTCCCGCAGTCCCAGAGCGAAGCACCACACCGCCGCCGTGGCCAGAAAAGTCACCACAACTTCCGTCAAGACCACTGCCGAGTAGTTCGCTAAAAAGGGACACGTCGCGGCCAGCCAGAGGGCTATAATCCCCACACGCCTGCGCGCGTTGGCGGGAGCTAACGCGGCAGCCAGCCCAGCCGTCAAAATACACGTGACGCAGTCGAGAACGGCCTGAGACAACAAAATGGTCCGCATCGAGCGTCCAAGTAGCAAGGCCACTCCGGCCAGGAATGCCGGATACCCAGGCGTTCGGAGGTCCGTCGGAATGATGTCGCCATTGAGCGGAAATCCATAGACATGATGATCGGCCCAGGTGCGGGCCATCTGGATGTATAGGTCGCTGTCGTCTGCCGAGCCCGGATAGCGCAAGGCGAAAAGCAGGCGCAGGGCAAGGGCGGCCAGTATGGCAAAGGACACCTGTACCCAAAGAGCCGTGACGCCGCCGGATGGCGCAGGTATGATCGTGCTTTCGGGGCGCGGCTGTGCAGCAGACGGAGGGATCATCGGCGCTATTGTGGCAGACCGCTCGCTCGGAACGAAGGCATGAAGCCTCGCAAGCCCATATTCTACGATGAACAACGGCGCCGGTGGCGGCGCACGAGCCGTATTCTGGAAATTGCGGGCGCGCTGTTCACGCTGCTGGCGATCACGTTTTTAGTCAACGTTCTCGTCAGCCCGCGGTTGCCCGAGCCGCTGCTTCCCACCAATCGCAGCGCGCTGCATCCCGTCCGCGAAAAGACCCGCACGCGGATTACTCTGAAGCGAACCGGACGGCTGCGCCGCGTCGAATCGCTGGGACAAATGCCCGCCACGTACGACCCGGTGCGCGCCGCATTTTATGTGAGTTGGGATCCCACGTCGCTCGCGGCCCTGCAGCAGCATTTCCACGACATCGACTTGCTGATTCCCGAGCGCCTGCACTCGATCACGGCGGCCGGCCGCCTGGACGTCGAACCCGATCCGAAACTTGCCGCCTGGGAGCAGACGCTTCTCCAGCAAACTCCTCCCATCAAGATTCCCACGATGCCGCTCCTGAACAATTCGGACGGCACAAACTGGCTCACCGACGAAATGGCCGCGATGCTCAAGAATCGCGTGGCGCGCGAACATTTGGCGCAACAGGCAGTTCAATATCTTACTGACAGCCATTTCGCCGGACTGGTGGTCGATTTTGAAGAAATTCCCGACAAGAGCCAGAAGGATTTCAGCCAGTTCATCTCGGAGCTGGCCGTGGAGTTGCACGACTCGAAGCTGAAGCTGATGGTTTGCCTGCCGGCGGCGGATTGGGCGTACGACTACGCGGGAATCGGAAAATCCGCTGACGCCGTGATCCTGATGAATTACGACCAGCACTGGCGCACGTCCGGCCCGGGCCCGATCGCGGCGCAGGATTGGTTTGTGCGGAACATCGAAGCGATCACCAAGCTCGTGCCGCCGGGCAAACTGGTGATGGGTATCGCGAGCTACGCGTATGACTGGCCGAGTAAGGCGGGGCTGAAGGCGCACGAACAGGCGAAAGTCGAAAGTTTTCAGGAAGCGATCGTCACTTCCGTGGAGTCCGAGGCGCAAGTGCAGTTCGATTCGGATTCGCTCAACCCGAATTATTCGTATTCGGACGAGCACAATTTCGTTCACCGCGTCTGGATGCTGGATGGTGTGACCGCGTACAACGAGCTGCGCGCCGCCGAGCGCGTCGGCGTGCAGGGAACGGCGATCTGGCGGCTCGGTTCCGAAGATCCGTCGGTCTGGTCGATCTGGGACAATACGCGCCCGGACGACGCCGACCGCGCCAAGCTCGAGGACATGCCCCCGGGGTATGACCTGATCCTCGAAGGCGACGGCGACATCTGGCGATTTTCCGACACGCCGCAAAAGGGGAAGCGCTCGATCCGCTTCGATCCGGCGACCGGAAACATTGTCGAAGACAATTATTTGTCGGTTCCGACTTCCTACCGCATTTTTCAGATGGGCGCGGCCCCGTACAAAATCGCCCTGAGTTTTGACGACGGGCCGGACCCGAAATTCACGCCGAAAGTCCTGGATATCCTGAAAGAGAAAAAAGCGCCGGCCACATTTTTCGTGATTGGCAGCGACGCCAACGACAATCTGGGCCTTCTGCAGCGCGAATACGACGAAGGCCACGAAATCGGGAACCACACCTACACCCACCCACGCTGGAACGACACGAAGCGCGCGCAGATCGACGTTGAGCTGAACGTCACCGAGCGCCTTCTCAGCAGCACCCTCGGCGTGAAAACGCTCTTGTTCCGGCCGCCCTTTGGCATCGATCACCAGCCCGAAACGGCGGATGAAGTCGCGCAATTGCCTATCGCGCAATCGATGGGCTATCTCATCGTGGGTGCGCGCATCGATCCACACGACTGGGGCGAGCCGGGAGGAGTTCCGCCCGCGTCCGCGCAGGTCATCGTGCAGCGCGTTCTCGAGCAAGCGCATGCGAACGGCGGCAACATCGTGCTGCTGCACGACGGCGGCGGCGACCGCTCGCACACGGTTGAGGCGCTTCCGGAAATCATCGACGGTTTGCGCGCCGCGGGCTTTCAAATCGTTCCTGTCTCGGAACTGGTGGGGCAGACGCGCGCGCAGCTGATGCCGCCGCTCACGTTTCGCGAGCGCGTCGTGGCCCACGCTGACGGCCTGATCTTCACCATGTATGAGTGGTCGCGACTGAGCGTGGCGTTCATTTTTGTCCTGGGAATCGGGCTGGTGAGCTGCCGCGCGATCATCGTGGGCCTGCTCGCGGTCATCGAGAAATTCCGGCCCGCGGTTCCGGACCGGCCGGATTTTCAGCCGGTGGTGAGCGTGCTGATTCCCGCGTATAACGAGGAAGACGTCATCGTCTACACGGTGAACTCCGTTCTGGAGTCGGACTATCCGCGGCTCGAAGTGATCGTTGTGGATGACGGTTCGAACGACGGCACCGCCGAACTGCTCGACGCGCAATTTGGGCGCAATCCCGCGGTGCGCATCATCCATCAGGCGAACAGCGGCAAGCCGGCGGCGCTTTCGCATGCGCTGGCGGAAGCCTCAAGCAGCATCATCGTGACCATCGACGCGGACACGGCGATCGAACCGGATGCCATCAGCAAGCTCGTGCGCCATTTCGTGAACCCGCGAGTGGGCGCCGTCGCCGGGAACGTGAAAGTTGGTAACCGCATCAGCTGGCTCACACGCTGGCAGGCGCTCGAATATGTCACGAGTCAGAATCTCGAGAAGCGCGCTTTTGACCTTCTGAATTGCATTCCCGTCGTGCCAGGCGCGCTCAGCGCGTGGCGTGCCGAAGCGATCAACGATTCCGGCGGGTTCAGCGCGGACACCGTCGCCGAGGATACTGATCTGACGATCACGATCCGCCGCGCCGGTTGGAAAATCGATTACGATGAGCAGGCAATCGGCTGGACGAACGCTCCTGAAACCGCGGGTGCCTTGATCCGGCAGCGATTCCGCTGGACCTTCGGCACGCTGCAATCGTTTTGGAAGCATCGTGACACGCTCGCGCGGCGCAAGTACGGCACGCTGGGGTGGATCGCGCTGCCGAACATGTTCTTGTTCCAGCTTCTCTTGCCGCTCTTTTCGCCGGTGATCGATCTTCTGTTTGTCGGAATGCTGGCGCTGTACGGGGCCTCCCAGCTGCACTTCCCATATCTCGAGCAGTCCTATACCACCGCGGACGTCCAGCGTGCCCTGGTCTTCTTCATCGGCTTCATGCTGATCGATTTCCTGACTTGCATCGTCGCGTTTACACTCGAGCGGCATGAAGACTGGTCGCTGCTCTGGCCGCTCCTGCTGCAACGATTTTATTACCGGCAGATGATGTACTACGTCCTCTTCCGCTCGCTCATGGGCGCGGTGCAGGGACGATCGGTCGGCTGGCTTGGCGTCGAGCCGGAAGTGCCGACGCCCGCGGTCGAGCGCGTCGCTGCGGCTGCGCGTCCGACACTGTTCCACGAATAACTCCCCTTTTTCTTAAGGGCTGCTTGTTGGTTTCCGCCGCAGGCGAACACCCGACAGGCTGAAAGCCTGTCCTACTTCGCGCTATAATCTCCGGATGCCAACGAGCAGGAATTCATCGCGGATGCATGGGACGACGGTTCTGTGTGTGCGCCGCGACAACAAAGTGGTGATCGCCGCGGACGGCCAGGTCACGATGGGCGAGCACGTGATGAAGCACACGGCGCGAAAGACGCGGCGCCTCTTCAACGAAAAAATTTTGGCGGGATTCGCGGGATCG
>Ga0210403_10005388_pt1 | contig 10859 bp, 10 predicted proteins | sample IncBWC19MmetaG_FD_150863 | JGI IMG/M metagenome (GOLD analysis project Ga0210403, IMG submission 150863) | Forest soil microbial communities from Barre Woods Harvard Forest LTER site, Petersham, Massachusetts, United States - Inc-BW-C-19-M | ecosystem: Environmental > Terrestrial > Soil >... | reverse complement strand
CCGGGCCGTCGCTGTGAGAGCCGCGTGGGCGGCGCGGATCTGAACCCCTACCTCGCGCTCAGCGCCATCATCGCCTCGGGCCTGCACGGCATCGACGCGGGCCTGGAGCTGGAGCCCGCGCTAGAGGGCAACGCCTACGTGGACTCAGAGCGCCCGCGTGTGCCCGCCACGCTCGCGCAGGCACGCGAGCTGTTTGCCGCCAGCGACGTGGCGCGCGAGGCGTTTGGCGTGGAGGTGGTCGACCACTACCTCAACGCGGCCGACGTGGAGCTCGCGGCCAGCCAGGCCGCCGTCACCGACTGGGAGCGCATCAGGGGATTTGAGCGGTTGTGAGCGGAGCGGGGCGCGAGGGCGGACTGCAGGGGCGGCTACCCGCCTCCGGCCCGCTGACCCCGCCTGAGGCCGTGTTCGCGCGCGTACGCTCGCAGACCGCCTTTGAGGAGACCGTGGACCAGCTCGGCACCGCCATCAAGCTCGGGCTGCTCGCGCCCGGATCGCAGCTGCCGCCCGAGCGCGACCTGTGCGCGCGGCTGGGCATCGCGCGCTCCACCTTGCGCCAGGCGCTCACCGCGCTCAGCCAGAGCGGGCACGTGTTCGCCACGCGTGGCCGTCACGGCGGCACGTTCGTGTCCGATCCCCAGCCGCCCGCCGATCCTCCGTCTGCGGAGATGTTGGCGCAGTGGCGCCAGACCTGCGACCAGCGCCTGGCTGTGGAGCTGGGCGTGGCGGTGCTCGCAGCCGAGCGCGCCGAGCGCGCCGACCTCGAGGCGCTCGACGAGGTGGCGCTCGCGCTGGAGGACGCACTCGAGGACTTCCCCGCCTACCGCCAGGCCGACATCCGCCTGCACGTGGGCCTGGCCGAGGCCACGCGCTCAGCTCGACTGGTGCGGGAGATGACCGAGGTGCAGGGCCTGATGACCGATCTCATCGCCTACATCGCGCACCCGCCCGAGGTGCTCTCCTCCTCCAACGCCCAGCACCGCCGCCTGCTCGCCGCGGTGCGCGAGCGCGACTCGATGCGCGCCGTACAGGTCATGGCCGAGCACCTGAAGGGCACCGAGCACGTGCTCGCCGGGCTCTTGCCCGGCGGCTGAGCCCGCGCCAGCCCCGCGCCGAGGCTGCGCCAGACCCGCGGAGGGGCCGGCCATCTCTCGCCCATCGTTGCGGCGATTTACGCACGTACCCTTGACATCTGTCCGGCTTCGAGCGTATGGTCACAATCGAAGGACGGATGGGCAAACCTTTTCCTTTGGGGGTCTAGCGGATGAGCACAAGCGGGACGTTGAGCGCAGACGAGCAGCGCCTTGCGGAGCTGGGCTACAAACAGGAGCTGAAGCGCGGCTGGAGCGGCTTCTCCAACTTCGCCATCTCGTTCTCGATCATCTCGGTCCTCGCCGGCTGCTTCACGACGTACGGCCAGGCCTTCAAGAACGGCGGCCCGATCGCGATTTCGATCGCGTGGCCACTGATCAGCCTGCTGATCCTCGCGGTCGCGTTCTCGATGTCGGAGCTCGCCTCGGCGATGCCCACCGCGGGCGGCATCTACTACTGGGCCTCCAAGCTCGGCGGCGCCGGCTGGGGCTGGTTCACCGGCTGGTTCAACCTGATCGGGCTCGTCGCTGTGGTCGCCTCGGTGGACTACGTGTGCGCGACCTTCCTGATGAACCTGCTTGGCATCTACAACCTCCACTTCATCTTCAACTTCCCGAAGGCGGCGTTTCTCACCGGGTCGGCCACGGTCCACTACAGCGCCCACGTCAACTTCGCCCTGTTCGCGGGCATCCTCCTCCTGCATGGGCTGATCAACGTCTTCTCCAGCCACCTCGTGTCGATCTTCAACGCGATCTCGGTGTGGTGGCATGTGATCGGCGTAGCCGTGATCGTGATCATCCTGATCGCCGTGCCCAGCCATCACGCGAGCCTCTCCTACGTGTTCGGCCACCGCATCAACGCGTCAGGCTTCAGCGAACACATGTACTGGTACTACGTGCTGCCGTTGGGTTTCCTGCTGACGATGTACACGATCACCGGCTACGACGCCTCCGCGCATGTCTCCGAGGAGACACACGGGGCCGCCGAGCAGGCGCCCAAAGGGATCTGGCGCTCGGTGTTCTACTCCGCGGTAATCGGTTGGATCGTGCTGCTGGCGATCACCTTCGCCGCCACCAAGACCAACGAAGCAGCAATCCTCAAAGCTGGCTACCCGGCGCTTGAAATCTTCAAAACCGCGCTCAGCTCTGCCGGCGCCAAGGCGGTGATCCTGATCTCCACCATCGGCCAACTGTTCTGCGGGATGGCGTGCGTGACGAGTGCATCGCGCATGACCTTCGCCTTCTCCCGCGACGGAGCTGTCCCGGGTCACAACCTGTGGCGGCGCCTGGGCAGCAACCGCACACCCACCTGGGCGGTCCTGTTCGTGTGCCTGTTCGCTGCGATCATCACGATCCCCGCCTACTTCCCGAACCACCTCGGGACGCCGATTGCGTTCCTCGCGGTCACCTCCATCTCGGTGATCGGTCTCTACATCGCCTACACGATCCCCGTGTTCCTGCGCTGGCGGATGCGCGACAGCTTCCAGGCCGGGCCGTGGACGCTCGGCGCGAAGTACAAATGGCTGAACCCGATCGCGTTCACGTGGGTCGGCATCTGCGTGATCATCTTCTCCCTGCCACTCGAACCGGCTGGAGTGTTCTTCAGGAACGGCTTCAGCTGGAACTCGGTGAACTACGCCCCGCTGGTCACGATCGGGGTGATGGCGGCGGTGACGATCTGGTTCGTGGTGTCCGCCAAGAAGACGTTCACCGGGCCGGTGCGCACGATCGACGAGCTCGACTCCGAAGTGGCCCTGCCCGAGGTCGCGCAGTACCCCTAGGGATGGCTGAACGCTGAGCAGCTTGCTGGCAGTCCTCGAGCCCGCCACCGCGGCGGTGCTCGCCGAGGTTCCGCGCGCGGGCGTGGCCGAGGTCGACGAGGCCGTGGCGCGGGCCAAGGGCGCGCTGCCGGCGTGGCGCGCGCTCGCGCCGGGCGAGCGCGCGCGGATGCTCTATGCCCTGGCGGACACGCTGGCAGCGCACCTCGAGGAGCTGGCGGTGCTCGAGGCGCGCAACGCGGGCAAGGCGATCGGCGACGCGCGCGGGGAGATGGGGATGGTGGTGGACACCTTCCGCTACTACGCGGGCGCGCCCGAGCGGCTGCTCGGCGACACCATCCCGGTGGCCGGCGGGCAGGCCTTCACGGTGCGCGAGCCGCTTGGGGTGGTGGGGCTGATCACGCCGTGGAACTTCCCGCTGACGATCGCCGCGTGGAAGCTCGCGCCGGCGCTTGCGGCGGGCAACACGGTGGTGTTGAAGCCCGCGGAGCTCACGCCGCTGACGGCGCTGCGCTTCGCCGAGCTGGTGCTCGAGGCGGGCCTGCCGGAGGGCGTGGTCAACGTGGTGGTGGGCCCGGGCCGCACATGCGGCCAGCGCCTGGTGGAGCACCCCGACGTGGCCAAGATCGCGTTTACCGGGTCCACCGAGGTGGGGCGCTCGATCGCGGCGGGCGCCGCCGCCACGATCAAGCGCGTCACGCTCGAGCTCGGCGGCAAGTCGGCCAACGTGATCTTCGCCGACGCGGACCTCGAGGCTGCGGCCGCGGCGGCGCCAGCGGCGGTGTTCGGCAACGCCGGCCAGGACTGCTGCGCGCGCTCGCGCATCCTCGTGCAGGAGCAGGCGCTCGACCGCTTCCTGGAGCTGCTCGAGCCGCACGTCAAGGCGCTGCGCGTGGGCGATCCGCTGGCGGAGAGCACGCAGATGGGGCCGCTGATATCGGCCGGGCAGCGCGAGGCGGTGGCGTCGTTCCTCGATGGGCAGGCGCCTGTGGCGTTCCGGGGCAGCGCCCCGGAGGGCCCCGGCTTCTGGTTCGCGCCCACCGTGCTCGCGCCGGTGGCGCCGAGCGACCGCGTGGCGCAGGAGGAGGTGTTCGGCCCGATCGTGGCCGTGATGCCCTTCACGGATGAGGCCGATGCGGTACGCCTGGCCAACGACACCATCTACGGGCTGTCGGGGTCGATCTGGACGCGCGACGGCGCGCGCGCCCTGCGCGTGGCGCGCGCCATCGACACCGGCGTGCTGTCCATCAACTCCAACAACTCCGTTCGCGTGTCCACGCCGTTCGGTGGCTTCAAGCAGTCGGGCTACGGCCGCGAGCTCGGGCCCCATGCGCTTGAGGCCTACACGGAGGTCAAGACGATCTACTACGCAACGGAGGGATGATCGGGATGGCGGGACGGCTCGATGGGCGGGTGTGCGTGGTGACCGGGGCCAGCGGAGGGATCGGCGCGGCCACCGTCGAGCTTTTCCAGCGCGAGGGCGCCAAGGTGGTGGGGGTCGACCTGCTCGCCGGTGCGCCCGGCGACCTGGCTCTGGAGGTCGATGTCACGAGCGAGGAGCAGGTGCGCGATGCGCTGCAGCGCGTTCGCATTGAGCTCGGCCGGATCGACGTGCTGTTCAACAACGCTGGGATCTCGCCGGGCGACGACGGCTCGGTGCTCGAGACGACGCTCGAAGCGTGGGAGCGGGTGCAGCAGGTGAACCTGCGCAGCGTGTTCCTCTGCTGCAAGCACGGCATCCCGCATCTGCTGGAGAACGACGGCCCGCTGCGCGGCTCGGTGATCAACACCGCGTCGTTCGTGGCGGTGATGGGCGCGGCCACCTCGCAGATCTCCTACACCGCCTCCAAGGGCGGCGTGCTTGCGCTCTCCCGCGAGCTCGGCGTGGAGTTCGCGCGCCAGGGCGTGCGCGTGAACGCGCTGTGCCCCGGGCCGGTGGACACGCCGCTGCTCAAAGAGCTGTTCGCCAAGGACCCCGAGAAGGCCGCGCGGCGGCTGGTGCACGTGCCGATGGGGCGTTTCGCCCGCGCGGAGGAGATAGCCCAGGGCGCGCTGTTCCTGGCAAGCGAGGACTCGAGCTTCGTCACCGCTTCCACCTTCCTGATCGACGGCGGCCTGAGCGGCGCCTACACCACGCCGCTGGACTGACCCAGCGCCCCGGACTGACCAAGCGCCCCGGTCAGCCGAGCGCGTCGGGCGCGCGCGAGCTGAGGCGCGCATAGGGGGCCACGCGCAGCGCAAGCTGCAGCTCGAAGCGGCGCTCGGGATCCTCGAGCGCCGCGCCGAACAGCTCGCGCAACCTCACCATCCGGTAGCGCACCGTCTGCGGGTGCACGCCCAGCTCGTGGGCGATGGTCTTGCGCTGGCCGGGGGAACGCAGCCACGCTGCGAGCGTGAGCGCGAGGTTCGCGCGCATGGCCTTGCCACGAACGCTTGCAAGCGGCGCGAGCAGCCGCGCTGCGAGCTCTCCCGCAAGCTGGGGATCGGCGCTCAGCAGCAGCTCCACGTGGTGGTGGTCGGCCTCCGCCAGCGCGCCCGCCTCGAGCAGCCCCGCGCGCATCAGCTCCAGTAGGGCACGCGCGCGTGCGAGGCTCGCTCGCGCGCCCGCCAGCGGCGCGGCCGGGCCGAGCGCCAGCAGCGCCCCTGCGCGTTCGGCCGCGGCCCGCAGCTGGCGTCGCCGGCCGGGGCCGTCGGGGTCGAGCATCAAGCCCACGAACTCCCCCTCGCGCGGGCCCAGCAGCACCTGGTCGGGCGCCGAGCGCGTGAACGTGTCGTAGTGCTCGGCCGGGCCCACGAAGAACGCGAGCGTGGGGCCAAGCTCGATCCCCACCGCGCGCGCCGCCGCCTGCAGGACCTCGGGATCGGGCTGGTGCTGCTTCAGCAGCAGCCGCACGAGCTCGCTGCGCCGCGAGCGCGAGGCGCCCGAGCGGTGGGATTGCTCCTCCGCGAACCCTGCGGCGGCCTGCGTTGAGAGCTCATCCACGCAGCCGAAGCCGGTCTCGGCGAGGTGGTAGAGGTCGCGCGGCTCAAGGCCCCGCGCGACCCCGTCCTCGGTGAGTCGCCGCCACATGGTCTGCCCGGCGATGCGGTAGAAGCCCATCAGCTCATCGAGGCTGCGCCCCGCCCGCGCGTGGGCGCGGCCGAGGGCGAAGTGCAGGTCGAGATCCGAGGAGGACGGCGGGGGACCGTCGAACCAGCGGTCCACGGCGTCGGTGAGCCCGAGCCTGAGGTTCCTTTCCAGCGCGCCCTCGGGGCGCTCGGCCGTTGGCTCGCGGCCGCCGATGGCTGCTATTGCCGCCTCCACGATCATCGGCACGGCAGGCATCAGCACGGCGCGCAGGTCCACCGGCGGTGGTGCCGCTTGCAGCGTGGCATTTCTATTCGCTTGAGACAAGATCCCCCCTCCCAGGGCGAGCACGCCTTCGTGAGAGTACAAGAACTCGCCGCGGGGGCGAAATAGAGTCCGCGGCGTATTAGGGGAGGCCGCCCCCCGGGCGGCATCAATCGCCCGCCGCCCAGCGGCGCCGGGCTCGGAGGAGGAGCTCACATCATGTATGCAGGTGAGATCGTGCCAAGCGGCGCGCGACACACAAGGAGGATGGTGGGCGGCGCGCTCGTGGCGCTGCTCATCTGGCTGATGCTGGCCGCGCTCGCGCCGGCGAGCGGCCTGGCGTGCTCGAACGTGGAGTTCATCGGAGTGCGCGGATCGGGCGAAAGCTACTCGGGCAACTTCGGCATGGGCACGCAGATCGGCGCGATGTACGAAAAGTTCAGAGCGCGCAAGCCCAGCACGCAGTCGCTGCAGTCCTACGGGCTGGAATACCAAGCCATCAACGTCGCCGAATGGTGGAACGCGTTTGGCTACTACCCGAGCGTGTGGGAAGGCGACGAACATCTCGAAAGCCGCATTCACAACGACGCAAGCGCGTGTGGCGGCATGAAGATCGTGCTCGCCGGCTTCTCCCAGGGCGCGCATGTGGTCGGCGACGTGATCGAAACCTGGAGCCACAACAACGATTGGGGGCTCGGCCACATCTACGGCGTCGCGCTGTACGGCGACCCGCGCTTCAGCAACGAAGACAAAACGGTCGACCGCGGCAACTACAGCCACGAACACTGGGGCATCCTCACCAGGCGCGAAAACTACTCGAGCAAAATCAACAACCGCCTCGGCGACTGGTGCAGGCTCAAAGACGCCATCTGCCAGGGCTTCAACGCGGGCAGCACCGAATACCACGAGTACAAGAACTACGAAGGCGGCTTGTTCCTGCAGCAGGGCGCCGAAATGATGTTCAGCCACATCGGCTGGTAGCACCCATACGTCCTCTCCGGCAGCGGATCTGGCATGGGACATCCGCTGGGCACGCCGCATGCGGCGTGCCGCGGGGCCGCACATGTGCGGCCCCGCCGGGGGGCGCATGCGCCCCCCGGAACAGCAGACGGACAGGCGCATGCGGCACTAGAGCACATCGACCTCGCGCCTGAGCTACATTGCTCGCATGAGCGCCTATGAGCGCCTGCCCGTCGATGCGCCGCCTGCGGCGGTCGTGCAGGCGCTGCGCGATGTGGTGGCAGCGCGCGGGATCACCGAGTACGCGCTCGTCGATCACGGGCACGACATGGCCGCTGCGGGCGCGGAGGGCTTCCCCGCCTGGACGCTCGTGTTCGGCAACCCCGCTGCGGGTGCGAAGGTGCTGGCCCAGGACCTCGCCGCGGCCGTGGACATCCCGCTGCGCATGGCGGTGATCGCGCGCGCGGGCGGAGGCAGCGAGATCGTGCTGCGCAACATGCAGACCCTCCTCGAGGGCGAGCTGAGCGCGATCGCGGAGGAGCTTACGGTGGTGCTGCGCGCCATCGCCATGGCGGCCGCCGACCGGTTCGCCAAGCGCTCCTGATGTAGGAGCGATCGACTTCGGCGCGTCGGCCGTGCGGGGGTGCGCAGGTGTTCACAGCCTCGGTCACGGCGATGGCTAGGCTGCGGCTGCGGGCCAACACACCTACCAACAGCAGGAGGAGCAATGTCAAATCCAGTGGTGCACTTCGAGGTCATGGGCAAAGACGCAGCGGCGCTGCAGGCCTTCTACGGCAAGGCGTTCGGCTGGGAGCTCAACCCCGTGATGCCGACCTACGCGATGGTCTCGACCGGCGTCGAGGGCGGCATCGCGGGCGGCGTTGGCTCAACGCCTGACGGCGGCGACGGCCACGTGACCTTCTACGTGGAAGTGGACGACCTCGCCGCCGCGCTCGCCCAGATCGAGGCCGCGGGCGGGCGCACCGTGCAACCGCCGATGGACGTGCCCGGCGGGCCCAGCATCGCGCTGTTCGCTGACCCCGAGGGTCACGTGGTGGGGCTCGTCAAGTAGTCACCCCGGGCCGCTGCTCGGACACCCACGCGAGGATGCCTCGGGAGTGGGTGATCACGGTGCCGTAGGCCAGCTTCAGCGCGGGGAGCCGCGTGGCGCCGGTCGCGTCCCGCAGCTCCTCGCGCGAGCCTTTGCGCAGAAACGGGATCGGGCTGCCGTGGGCGGCGATCACCTTCTGGTACTCGATCCCCGCTGCTCCCATCGCCTCCTGCACGCGGCGACAGGGGTGAATGCGCGGGCCGCCGTCATCGCCGTGGCATACGAACAACGTTGGGGCTTCAGCCATGCTGGTCCTCCGATCGGTGGCGTTGTTCTGGAAGCGGTCGCACCCCGCATCATCGGGCAGCGATGCCGCCTGACGCGTTGATTATCGCGGCGCTGGACACCCAGGCGCCGGGCAGGCGCTAGCCCGCCCGGGGGAGCCCGTCCGGCGGGAAGCCCGCAAAGCAGTTCGGCATACCCCGGAGCGCTTAGCCCGCGGCGGCGCCGTTAGCGAACTCGGTGCCGCCGTCGGCGGATCGCCAACTCCGTCCGCCGCCACCAGAGAGAAGAGATCTGATGAACCGAATGACTGCAGGCCTCGCCGCCGCCCTGTCCACTGCCGCCGTGCTCGCCGCCGGGGCTTCTGCGGCGCAGGCGGGCCTGACCGAGAGGCTGTCCTCCAACCGTGCTTCGGTGGAAATCACCTCCGAGCCCGCCGGCACCGCCTCGATAGGCGTTGCGGTGATGAGCGACCTTTCGGGCGCGGGCATCAAGTACCTGCGCATCCCCGCCTCCCAGACAACCTACACGCCGCCCGCTGCCACGCCGGTGGTGGACCTGGTGGCAAACGACTCCAACTACCAGCCCCTCGGCGGCTGGGCCGGGCGCCTCCAGACCACGCCCGGTGGCGTGACGCCCTCGAGCATCGACGACCGGCTCTCGGCCGATCGCACCTCGGTGGAAGTCACCGCGGTGCCTGCCGGGACAGCCTCGATCGAGGTTGCGGTGATGAGCAACCTGTCGGGCGTGGGCGTCAAGTACCTGCGCATCCCCGCCAACCAGACGAGCTACCGCCCGCCCGCCGGCACGCCGGTGGTCGATCTGATCGCTGAGGACTCGAGCTCCAACGCGCTCGGCGGCTGGGCCGGACGCCTCCAGACCGCCCAGGCCGAAGTGGTGCCGCCACCGCCGTCCAGCATGGTCGTCTCCCTCAACGCCGGCGGCTGGGGCGTGTCAAACGAAACCTCCGACCTCAAAGGCGTTGTGCCGGTGCTGCGCATCGACACCGTCACAGGCTCCGAAGCGGCCGCCTACGCCGCAGGCGGAATGAAGATCATCGACGACATCCACGGCCCCTACAACACAGCCGGCATCCGCGCGCTCGACGCGCGGTCCTGGGGCAGCGAAGCAATCGCGCGCGCCAAGGCCAACTCCAACATCATCGCCGTGGAGCTTCTCAACGAGCCTCAGAACCCATACTTTTGGGGCAGCAGCGCCCAGGGTTGGGCGAACGTCGAAGCCTATGCCGCGTTCGTGAACACCGTGGCGGGCATGTTCGCCGAAGCGTACCCCTCCGGCAACGGCCCGAAGCTGCTGGTCTCCGCCGACGGAGGCTTCGCGGGCGTGCAGAGCTGGGGCGCACCGCTGTGGGCGAAACTCAACCAGACCGCACGTGCGCTGGCGCACCCCACCGTGCACCCCTACGGCGGCACCGGCGAACGGGCGAGCTCCGGGCTCGGCAACCGCGCTCGCGTAAGCGAAGCCCACGCCCTGACCTCGCGGTCGGTGTGGGTGACCGAGGTCGGCTGGCCGACCGCCGTTGGGCAGCCTCCCACGGGCGACTCCCTGCAGTGGACCGAAGCCGAACAGGCTGCCAACGTGGCGTCCTTTACGCGCTGGAGCAGGAGCCTCGGCTACGTGGAAGACGTGACGCTGTTCCAGTACCGCGACTACGCCAGCAACAACTTCTACGGCATCGAGACGCACGCGGGAGCGCGCAAGCAGTCCTACACGACGCTTCAGGGCCTCTCCCACGAATAGCTGTAGGCCACGCGCGAGGAGTACTACCGACCGACGGCGGTGCCCTCGCGCGTGAGCTTCACAGCATCGACACGTTCATCCGCTTGGCGACCGACGGCGTGGGGTAGCCCGCACCTATGGCGCGGGAGATTGCGGAGCGCGGCGGCATCGAGGCTGCCGAGAACGACCCAAGTGTCCCGATCGACGGGCCACAACGACAGAAAGAGAGCTCTCCACCGATGAGCGCGAGCACCACATCCGCCGGCACCCGGGCAACCGCGGCGCGCAAGCCCGCCTCGAGATCCACGTCTCGCAGCAACCGCCGACCCTCTCGGCATTACGACGAGGGTCACGGCAGGCGCCTGCTGATGGCTTTCGAGGCGCTCGAGGCCTTCCCAGCGCTGGCTCAGTCGCGCGAGCGGCTTCTGTCTCTAACGAGGAACGGGCACGCCGCCTCGGCGGATGTGGTGGCTGCTGTTGAGTCTGATGTGGCGTTGATTATTGCGGTGTTGCGGTTGGCTAATGGTGTTGGGGTTGGTCGTGGGCGTGTGGATACGGTGGTGGGGGCTGTGGAGTTGTTGGGTGGTGAGAGGGTGCAGGGGTTGGCTTCGCGGGTGCGTACGTTT
>Ga0210403_10005387_pt1 | contig 10861 bp, 8 predicted proteins | sample IncBWC19MmetaG_FD_150863 | JGI IMG/M metagenome (GOLD analysis project Ga0210403, IMG submission 150863) | Forest soil microbial communities from Barre Woods Harvard Forest LTER site, Petersham, Massachusetts, United States - Inc-BW-C-19-M | ecosystem: Environmental > Terrestrial > Soil >... | reverse complement strand
TTGCGTTTGGAGCGGGGTGCGTGACGGTCGAGCTTATTCACGACCTTCACAGCAAGAGCGATCAAGTATGGTTTGACCTCCCCATTCTGTTGGTTGCGCCTCGCGTCTTTGGAAGCAGCTATAGGTAATTGGTTTCGTGTGTCGTGCAATTTCCAATTACGATTTTTCGAAGGCACCCGACACTGGCACGCCCGCCAACGAGGAACTCGCCCTTAACCAGGATTTCTCGTAACTTGACGTTTGGCACTTCACTCCGCAGACTGGAATCATCCACACGAAATTTGCGCGCGTGACGAGGAATTGGAATCATGCCGGAAGGAAAAGGGCTCCTGATCGTTTACACCGGGCCGGGCAAGGGTAAGACCACTTGCGCGCTGGGCACGGCGTTTCGTGCCGTGGGGCAGGGATTGCGCGTGCTGATGGTGCAGTTTATCAAGGGCTCGTGGCACTACGGCGAGCTGGATGCCGCGGCGATGCTGGGCAAGGACAAATTTGAAATCCGGCCAATGGGGCGCGGCTTCGTTAAAATCGGCGGCGCGGAGACGGACCCGGAAGACATCCGGATGGCGGAAGAGTGCTGGGAGTCAGGCCGCGCTGCGATTTACAGCGGAGACTACGATTTGGTGGTGCTGGACGAAATCAACTACACGATCAGCTATAAAATGCTGAACGCGGAGAAAGTGGTCGAGGCACTGACGGGCCGCCCGGAGCAGGTGCACGTGATCTGCACGGGGCGAAACGCGCATCCGAAGCTGGTGGAGGCCGCGGACCTGGTGACGGAAATGAAGGAAGTGAAACACCCGTATACGAAGGGTATACTGGCGCAGCGGGGGATTGATTATTAGGATGGTGTGCCTTGCGGCTTGCAATTTGTTTATGGATAACAGCGAACAGCGATCAGATATCAAGAAGCAAGAAGGAAACTACAAACTAAGAACTAAGGACTAAAAACTTTTTATGTCGTGGTTCAAGCGGGATAAAAAAGCGATCGACCAGGTGACGCCGCCGGAAGAGCGGCGGGTGCGCACGGAAGGGTTATGGGTGAAGTGCGAGTCCTGCCGAGCGATCGTCTTCCGGAAGGACCTGGAAGAGAATCTGTTCGTATGCCCGAAATGCCAATTTCATTTCCGGGTGAACGCGAAAAGACGGCTGGAGCTGCTGTTTGACGGCAAGTGGACAGAGCACGACGCGGGAATGGTTTCGACAGACCCACTGAAATTCGTGGACACCAAGCCGTACGCCAAGCGGATTAAGGAAGCGCAGAAAAAACTGGGGGTAAACGACGCGGTGATTACCGCCGAGGGCAAGCTGAACGGCAAACCGGTGATCTGCTGCGCGATGGAGTTTGGATTTATCGGCGGCTCGATGGGCGCGGTGGTCGGCGAAAAAGTGACCCGTGCGATCGAGATGTCGATGGAGTCACGGCAGCCGCTCATTGTGGTGTCGTGCTCTGGCGGCGCGCGCATGATGGAAGGCACGATCAGCCTGATGCAGCTGGCGAAAGTTTCGGCAGCGCTGGCGCGGCTGGACGAAGAAAAGTTGCCGTACATTTCGGTGCTGACGGATCCGACGACAGGCGGCGTGACCGCAAGTTTTGCGATGCTGGGCGACCTGAACATCGCGGAGCCTGGCGCGTTGATAGGCTTCGCGGGGCCGCGCGTGATCGAGCAGACCATCCGCCAGAAGCTGCCGGAGGGCTTTCAGCGCTCGGAATTTTTACTGGAGCATGGATTCCTGGACGCCGTGGTGCATCGCAAGGACATGAAGGGCTTCATCTCCAGCGCGCTCGACCTGCTGACCTCCTGAAATGAATTACGAAAGCGCGGTTCGTTATTTACTTTCCTTGGGCCGCGAACTGGCGTCGCCCACGCAAGCGGCCGCGGCAAAATTCAACCTCGAAAACATAATCGTACTGCTGGAGCGGCTGGGACGGCCGGACCGCGTGTTCCCGTGCGTGCATATTGCGGGTACGAACGGCAAGGGTTCGACGGCGGCGTTTCTGGAAAAGATTTTGCGCGGCGCGGGATTTCGCACCGGACTGTACACTTCGCCGCATCTGGAGAGAATCAACGAGCGCATCCGCATTTCAGGAAAGGAAATTAGTAACGAGCGGTTTGCGGAGAATTTTGCGCGGATTCACGCGGCGATTGAAGAGTTGCTGGCAGAGGGCAAACTGCGGGCGCACCCGACGTACTTCGAATGCGTGACTGCGCTGGCGTTTGAAGCCTTTGCGCGGGAACGCGTGGATTTTGCGGTGATCGAGGTGGGGTTGGGCGGGCGACTGGATGCTACGAACGTGGTGACCCCGCTGGTTTCCATCATCACGCGCATCGATTTTGACCACGAAAACTATCTGGGGCACTCGCTGCGGGAAATTGCGGCAGAGAAAGCAGGAATTCTGAAGCCGCAAGTGCCGGCCGTGTTCGCAGCGCAATTGCCGGAAGCGCACGAAGTCCTTGTGGCGCGTGCAACGGAGTTGCGCTGTCCATTCGTCGAGACCTCCGAACTGTTTCGCGTCGAAAAGGAAACGCTTGCGGTCGGCTGCGTGCGCGCCACCGTGGCGGAAACCTCCAGTGGAAAATCATTCTCACTGGAACCGCAACTTGCTGGACGCTTCCAATTGCAAAACGTGTTGAATGCCGTGGCGGCGGCGCGGATCCTGCAAAACCGCAACTATCGCATCACCGACGAAAATATCGTACAGGGCATCGCCACGGCGGAATGGCCCGGGCGGCTGGAGCGGCTGCAGACACGGCCGGATGTGTATCTGGACGGCGCGCACAATCCGGGCGCCGCACGGGAGTTGGCGCAATTTTTGGAAGAGAATTTTGCCAATCGCAAGGTATACCTGATTTTCGGCGCGATGCGCGACAAGGCCGTGGACGAAGTGACCGGTATGCTTTTCCCGCACGCGCACGAAGTGATTTTCACGCAACCGGGGACACCCAGGGCGGTCAGCGCACGGCAACTTGCGGAGATGGCCGGCGACCACGCCGCGAAATTCACCGTGGTCGAGAATGCGGAGCAAGCCCTCGAATCGGCGCTTTCGAAAGCCGGCCCGGAAGACGCCGTCTTCATCACCGGGTCGTTGTACCTGGTGGGCGAATTGCGGCATGTTTGGAATGCGCGCAGAAAAGTCGCATCGAGCTAGAAAAGACCGTAGAATGGGGCTTCTTTCCGGTTGCTGCCGGCCGCGCGGCCGGCGTTCTGTTTTGTGGGAACAAAGAATTTAAGGGTAGAGCTTCGAGCGCATGAAAAAACCAAAAGTTGCGGGGACAAATTCGGGCTCGCCGCTGGTGGGCATAATCATGGGCTCCACATCGGATTGGGAGACGATGGAGCACGCCGCGAACACGTTGCGGGAGTTGGGCGTACCGCACGAAACACGCGTTGTGTCCGCGCACCGCACGCCAGACCTGCTTTTCGAATATGCCTCGACCGCAGAAAAACGCGGTATCGAAGTGATCATTGCCGGCGCGGGGGGCGCGGCGCATTTGCCCGGAATGGCCGCGTCGAAGACGGTTCTTCCTGTGCTGGGCGTACCCGTGGAGTCGAAGGCTCTCAAGGGACTCGACTCGCTGCTCTCGATCGCGCAGATGCCCGGTGGCATTCCCGTCGGTACGCTGGCGATCGGGAAAGCGGGCGCGATCAACGCGGCGCTGCTGGCGGGGGCAATCGTGGGAAGCAAGCATCCGCCGATTCGCGAGGCGTTGCGGGCGTTCCGAATCGCCCAGACAAAAAAAGTTCTCTCGCAGCCCGATCCCGCCGCGGCGGTGCGAAAGGCGTTGAAAGCCGTGCACGCGCAAATCTCCGGAAAGAAAAAGAAATGACCATCGGCATCCTGGGCGGAGGACAACTCGGCTACATGCTGGCCCTAGCCGGTTATCCGCTGGGGCTGCATTTCCGGTTTCTGGATCCATCGCCGGAAGCGCCGGTGGGCCGCATCGCCAATCGCGTCACCGCTGCTTTCAATGACCAACCAGCGCTCGAAAAGTTTTCGCACGGCTTGGAAGTCGTAACCTACGAATTTGAAAATGTGCCGGTGGCGGCCGCGAATTTCCTGGCGGAACGCGTGCCGGTGTATCCACCCGCGGCGGCGCTGGAAGAGGCACAGGAGCGCTTGCGGGAAAAGCGGCTGTTCCGCAGGCTGGAGATTCCGACAACGGAATTTGCGGAGATCCCAGGGCGGGAAAATCTGGATGCGGTGGTGAAACAGATTGGGCTGCCGGCGATGCTGAAGACGTGCCGGATGGGCTATGACGGCAAAGGTCAGTGGCTGCTGCGAACGGCGGAGGACGTGCAAAAGGCGCGGCCGGAACTGCCGGATGTGCCGCTGATTCTGGAAAAATTTGTTCCTTTCACGCGCGAACTCTCGATTCTTGGCGTGCGGGGACGCAGCGGGGAGATTGCCTTCTACCCGCTGGTCGAGAATCATCACCGCGGGGGAATTTTAAGATTATCGCTGGCGTCGGCGCCGAATTTGACGGCGAGCTTGCAGCAGGAAGCGGAGCGCGCGGCGCGAAAGGTGCTCGAAGCGCTCGAGTATGTCGGAGTCCTGTGTATCGAATTTTTCGAATTTGGCGGGCGGCTGCTCGCGAACGAGATGGCTCCGCGGGTGCACAATTCCGGCCACTGGACGATTGAGGGCGCCGTGACCAGTCAGTTTGAAAACCATTTGCGCGCGATTCTGGGGATGCCACTTGGCTCGACGGCGGCGGTGGGCGTTTCCGCAATGATCAACTTGATCGGGGAGACTCCGGAAAGCGCGGAAGTGCTGAACGTTTCGAATGCGCACCTGCATCTTTACGGAAAAGAGCCGCGCGCGGGGCGTAAACTCGGGCACGTTACCGTGCGGGCGGACCAGTTCGAGAAGTTGGAGCAGAGATTAAGTGCGCTACCCGAATTCTTTCGCCGACCGGAGTATTGTTTGGAGAAGGCTTTGCCGGAATTGTTAGCGAAACGCGCTTGATTCCAAAACGGTAGAAATTATTGATTCAGGATTGCGATGGATTTCAGGGGCGGCGGTGGCGGAACGGTTTTAAGGAAATTGTAGATTTCGCCGAGATCCTCGTTGGAGATTACTTTTGCGGTATAGGGCGGCATCTGGCCGGTTGGCTCGCGGACGTAGCTGACGAAGGCGGAAAGCGGAATCTGCGGCGGGCCGAGGCGTGTGCCGCCTGTTGATGTGGAGCCCTGGCCGAGAGATCCGTGGCATTCGTAACACCCATCCCTCACAAACAAGCGCTGTCCGTTACTGGGATTCGACGTAGCCGCGGGTTCCTGCTTTGCGGGCGGTTTTAACGTTTGCAGAAAGGCGTAGACATCGGCCAGGTCGGAGTCCGATGCTTTGTCGGCGCCAAACGGCGGCATCAGGTTTTTCGGCTTGCGCACCAGTTGAATAAAGGCTGGCAGAGCCAGCGAAGTGGAAGCAATCCGCGGGACGCCGTCACTTTGTCCCGCCGCCGAAACGCCTTCCCCTTCCGAGCCGTGGCATTTGTTGCAGCCGAGAGTGTCGAATACAGCTTTTCCTTTCTGCGCGTTACCCGGCGAAATTTTGCCGGCCTGTTCCTGGGCACGAGTTTCGAAACGTTCAGCGCATTTCGCCGCACTCGGCAAAAGCGCAAGCGCGGATGCAATCGCGAGACGGCTCCAGATTGTTCTTGCTTTCATCCTTTGTCCTTTAGCGGGGCTGCGTGTGAACGTCAACCAGCGCCGGCTCTCCGCGTTTGATGACATCGAGTGCACGGTGAATCGCGGGAACAAGTTCCTTGGGATCAGTAACCGGCCCTTCCGCGTACATGCCCAGGCCTTGGGCGAGCTTTGCGTAGTCGATGCCAGGATCGTCGATGGTGGTGCCGATTCTCGCGCGATCCACGCCGCGGCTGTGACGATCGGCCATGATTTGTACTTGCATCACTTCCTGATGATAGGCGCGGTTGTTGTGCATGATGGTCAGCAGCGGGATGCGGTGGTGCGCCGCGGTCCACAGAACGCCGGGCGCGTACATGAGGTCACCGTCGCATTGGATGTTCACAGAAATACGGCCGTGCTTCTTGTTAGCAAGAGCCGCGCCGGCTGCGGACGGAGCGCCGTAACCGATGCCATATCCGCCCGACCCGCCGATGAACTGATGATACTTATCAAAATTCCACAGTTTCATGGGCCAGCGACTGACGAACTGGATCGTTGAAACCAGCGACCAGTCTTCGTCCTTGATCTGCGCCCAAAGCTCCGCGCACATGCGAGCCGTGCTGATCGGGCTGGCGTCCCATGCATAGGCGGCCGCTTCGCGGGCGTTTTGCAGAGTTTGTGCGTGCGCCGTGGCGAGCCTGACGCCGCGCTCCTGTAACGCACTCTTGCGACCGGCGGGGAGCTGTTTCTTCACGGCTTCGATCAAGGAGGGAAGCGTGGCCTGGGCGTCGGCGGCCATATCCAGATTCACTTCGGGATAGCGCTGGAAATTCTGGTAATTGCTCTTGAAAAATAATCCGGTGGAGCTGATGCTGATCAGTTTTGCGCCGGGTTTCGTTAGTGGGCGCGAGGTGCGCTCCATCTGATCGCGGTAAGAATGAATCGCGCCCCAGAAGTCGGCCAGTTCGAGACCCAGAATCACATCGGCGTTCCCGATTTCGTCGTGCGCCCGCCAGGTCTGGTTGAGCGGGTGGCGCGTCGGAAAATTCATACGGCCGCCCATGTCCACAACCGGCGCCTGCAATGCTTCCGCAAGCTCGACGAGAAGAGGCATCCCCGCCGCAGTGCGCGCAGCGCGGTCGACGATCAAAACGGGGTTTTCAGCGGCCGCCAGCATGCGAGCTGCCTCGGCAACGGCGGCGGAGTCGCCTTGCGGAGGTGTCGCCAGCGCAAGGCTCGGTATGCTCAGTTTCGCATCGGCGGGGATGGGATTTTCCTGCAACTCGCCGTCGGCAATCAGCACAACGGGCATCATCGGCGGTGTCATCGCGATTTTGTAGGCACGGACGGTCGACTCTGCGAACTGCGGCAGCGAAATCGGCAGGTCGTCCCACTTGGTGTAGTCGCGGAGCATAGCCGCGGCGTCCTGCACGCTGTGGGTCCACTCAACGGGAGGCATCCGCTTCGTGGCGTCAATAATATTTCCGCCGATCACAATGACGGGAACGTAGTCGCAGTACGCGTTATAGACGGCCATGGAAGCGTGCTGCAGGCCGACGGTGCCGTGCGCAAATACCAGCAAGGGCTTTCCTTCAATCTTTGCGTAACCGTGCGCCATGCCGACCGATGATTCCTCGTGCAGGCAGGTGATGAACTCCGGGTTTTTATTTCCACCGTAGTTGATTACCGATTCGTGCAGGCCGCGGAAGCTGGAGCCGGGATTCGAGCAGACGTACTCGATGCCGAGCGACTTGATGACATCAATCATGAAGTCGGAGCCGGTGCGCTCCGCGGTGAGCACTTCGGCGCGAGGAGGCGTCTCGAGTTCCGCGGCCGGCGACATAGGCGGGGGCGGGGCTGCGCCGCGCTCTGGCCGCGGCAGTCTTGCCGGCGTACTGGGAACAGTGGCTAGCGCTGCCGCTCCCGCGGCAGCATTGCGTAGAAAATCGCGCCGGAGAATGCCGTTGTTTTTTTGTTTTGCCATGGGTGGACCCCTCTGGTGGGACAACTTTTATCACACGTCCCAGCCGGGGGCCAGAGAGAAGCGCCGCTACACTTGCAGGACGTCGCCATCGCGAGCGACGAGTTCGTAAAGCACCGGGTTGACGAAGAAGCCGAGCAGAAGGCGCGAGAGAAGTCCCGCGACGACGACGATCGCGAAGGGTTTTTGCGTGTCGCTGCCAACTCCGGTGGACATGGCGGCGGGGAGCAGTCCGAGGCACGCGACAAGTGCCGTCATCATGATCGGGCGCAGGCGAAGCAACGAAGCTTCCAGTGTGGCTTCGCGAACGTTTTTGCCCTCAAGCCGCAGTTTGTTGATGTAGCTGACAAGAATCACCGCGGTCTCCACTGAAACACCAAGAAGCGCCAGCAGCCCCAGCGCGCTGGAAACGCTAAGCGGCGTGTGCGTCAGCTTCAGCGCGATCAGTGCTCCGACGGGTTCAGTGAGCACAACGCCGAGCGCAATGGTGATAGGAAACTTGAAATTCCCATATAGCGCAAACAGAATCAGGAAGATTAGAAATATTGCCAACGGGCCGATAATGAACAGTTGCGCCTTGGCGTCCAACAATTCGCTGTACTCGCCGCCCCAGTCGAGGCGGTAGCCTTCGGGAAGATTTACTTTCTTTAAAATCGCCTGCTGGCCGGATTTGACAATACCTTCGAGGTCCCGCCCCTCAATCGAAAACTGAATGCCAATGTAGCGCGAATTATTTTCGCGATAAATAAAGGATGCGCCGGTGGATTCCTTGAGCGTGGCGAGTTCGGAAAGCGGAATCTGCTGCCCAGCAGGAGCGGGAACGAGCAGGTTGCCGATTTCACGCGCATCAGAGCGGAATTTCGGATCCATGCGGACAACGAGATCAAACAATTTTTCGCCCTGAATCACTTGCGTAGCGGCTTGTCCGCCAATCGCGGCTTGCACGACTCCTTCAACATCGGCCACATTGATGCCATAACGCGCGATTTTGGCGCGATTCGCTTCGATCAGCAGACTGGGCTGGCCGAGTTCGCGCACAACGGTGAGCTCGGTAAAGCCGGAAGTCTTCTCAAGAATATTCTTGATTTCAACGGCCTTTTTCTCGAGAACGTCAAGATCGGGCCCGAAAATTTTCACCGCTAACGCGCTCTTAAGGCCAGTGAGGGCTTCGTCCACGGCATCTTCGGCCGGCTGAGTGAAATTGAAAATCACGCCGGGATAGGCATCGAGTTTCTTCTGGAGGTCGGCGATCAGCTGCTCTTTCGTGCGGATCCGGGATTGTGACCAGGATTTGTCGTTGTACGGCTTCAAGCCAACATAGAATTCGCAATTGAAAAAGCCGGTGGGGTCGGTGCCGTCATCGGGCCGGCCAAGCTCGGAGCCTGTGACCGTGACCATCGGATATTGAATGAGCAGGTCGCGGACCTGCGGCGCGAATTTCGCCGCCTCTTCAAACGAAATCGTATACGGCATTGTGGCCCGCACCCAAACCGCTCCTTCGTCCAAATGCGGCAAAAATTCTCCACCGATCAACGGCACAAGCAGGAGCGTGGCGCAAAAAATCGCCACGGCTACGACCAATGTCACGGCCGGATGGTTCAGGCACCACTGCAGGCGGCCGGCGTACTGATCGCGGATCCAGTTGTAGACGGGGTTCTGTTTTTCCTTCACGCCGCTCTTGAACCAGTAGGAAGCGAGCACGGGAACTACCGTCAGCGTAAGAATCAGCGCACAAATAAGTGCGAACCCCATGGTGTCCGCCATCGGATGAAACAATTTTCCCGCTGGGCCGGTGAGTGCGTAGATGGGCAAATAACCCGCGATAATGACAGCGACGGAATAAAAGATCGGTCGATCGACGTCGCGCGCGGCTGCAAGAATTACATCCGTCAATTTGTAATCGGTGCCGTGGCGCAGGCCGAGTTCGCGGTAGATGTTTTCGACCATGACGATGGTGCCGTCAATGATGATGCCGAAATCGATGGCGCCGATGGAGAGCAGGTTCGCGGCTTCGCCCGTCAAATTAAGAAAGATGAAGGCGAACAGCAAAGCAAGCGGAATCGTCAGCGCGGTAATGATAGCGGCGCGGAAACTCACCAGGAAAAAGATCAGCACGATCAGGACGAGCACCATGCCGCGCAGAAGATTTCCCTCGACGGTGTCCGTCGTGATGCGAACGAGGTCGCTGCGGTCATAGTAAGGGCGAACCTTCACGTCCGGCGGCAGCAGCGTCTTGTTGATCTCGTCGGTTTTTTTCTCTACGCCTTCGAGCACATTTTGTGTCTGCTCGCCACGGCGCATCAGGATCACGCCCTCGACGGCGTCGTCATTCTTTTTTTGCTTGGTCTGGAAACCGAAGATGCCGAGGCGCGGCGCGTGGCCGATTTCCACGCGGCCAATATCCTTGATGCGGATGGGCACGCCGTTGCCGCTGCCGACGACCACTTCGCCGATGTCGTCCGTACTCTTCACCAAGCCAAGGCCGCGCACGTAATAAAACTGTCCTCCCTGCGTGTAAAAGCCGCCGCCCGTGTTGGAATTGTTGGCGTTCAGCGCGGTGACAACCTGCACGACCGGCAAGTGATAGTTGTACAGCTTCACGGGATCGAGCAGGACGTGATACTCCATCGTCGGCCCGCCAAAGCCCGAATCATCCGCCACGCCCGGCACACTCTTGTACGCCCGCTCGATAATCCAGTCTTCGTACGTGTGCAATTCCATCGGCGAGCGGTCGGGGCTTTCGATCACGTAGCGATAGACCAAGCCGCTGGGACTGAAGAGCGGCGCCATGCTGGGCGTAACGCCCTGCGGCAACGTGGCATCGCTGATGCGCTGGAAAACAATCTGCCGCGCGAAGTAAGGATCGACGCCTTCATCAAACGTCAACCGCACATCTGAGAGGCCGTAGAGCGAAATCGACCGCATCACTCTCAAATGTGGCGAACCGTTCATCGCCAATTCCAGCGGCAACGTGGTGAGGCGTTCCACTTCTTCCGCGGCGTGCCCTGGCCACTGGGTAATCAGCTCCACCATCGGCGGCGAAAGGTCCGGATACGCGTCCACCGGCATCTGGCGGAAAGACCACGCGCCCGCGACGACGATCAGTACCGTCACCATCAGCACCAGGAACCGCTGCTGAAGCGCGAATTGGACGATGCGATGAATCATCGAGGAGTCTCCGGTCCGCTCTTCCTAGTGCTGAATGGAATTCTTGAATTGCAGGAACAGGCTGCCGTCGCCGACGACCTG
>Ga0210403_10005386_pt1 | contig 10861 bp, 10 predicted proteins | sample IncBWC19MmetaG_FD_150863 | JGI IMG/M metagenome (GOLD analysis project Ga0210403, IMG submission 150863) | Forest soil microbial communities from Barre Woods Harvard Forest LTER site, Petersham, Massachusetts, United States - Inc-BW-C-19-M | ecosystem: Environmental > Terrestrial > Soil >... | reverse complement strand
TTGGAGGCCGGGCGACCGCTCTGTTCCTGCCGGTCCGCGCGAGATCCTTCGCGGCCTGACGGCCACTCAGAATGACGTCAAGGGAAGGAAAAACGAACAGTGGCGGCAATAGCGCCTCGGTCGAGGACGTCAAGTAACGCCAACACCGATGATATAGTTTCTTGCTTCACAGTTTTTCCGGGGGCCGGATGCGATTCAGAAAAGACAAAACGATCTTGTGGGCAATTCTCTGTGTGGGCGTTGCATTTTGCGGTCAGACATCCGCGGCGCAAGCAACGCTGGCGATTCGTGGGGGAAAGGTTTATCCGATCAGCGGACCGCCGATCGAGCACGGAGTGCTGGTCGTCGCCAACGGGAAGATCGTAGCGGTAGGTGAGGAAGGCAAGATAAAAATTCCGCACGGCGCCACGGTCGAGGACGGGACCGGCAAGATCGTTATGCCTGGTGTTGTGGACTCGCACTCACACATTGGAATTATTGCCAACCCGATGGCCGAAGACTCAGGCGATGCCAATGAGTCGAGCGGCCCGATCGAACCTGGGCTGCGCGCCCTGGACGCCATTGATCCTGCCGACCCGAATATCCGCATGGCGACCGCCGGGGGAATCACTAGCGCGAACATTATGCCGGGCAGCGGAAATGTGATGGGCGGACAAACAGCATACGTCAAGCTGCGCGGTAACACGATTGAACAGATGCTGATTCCGGGAACCATTGGCGGAATGAAAATGGCGAACGGTGAAAACCCGAAACACTACGGCGCCAAAGATAAAGCTCCCATGACGCGCATGGAGGAGGCGGCGCTGGCCCGCGGAATCTACGAAAAGGCCACGCAGTACAAAGCGAAATGGGAGGCTTACAACAAAGCCGTCGCCGCCGGTGACAAGACCGCGAAACAGCCGGATCGCGATCTCGACCTCGAGCCGGTGGTCGAAGTTCTCGAAGGCAAGCGGGTCGTCCACAACCACACCCACCGGGCGGATGACATTATGACGGCGCTTCGCTTGTCGGATGAATTCCACTACCGCCTGGTGGTTCAGCACGGAACCGAATCCTGCCTGGTGGTGGACGAACTTGCGAAACGACACATCCCCGTGAGCTTTACGATGGTGGATTCTCTGGGCGGGAAATTTGAGGCGATCAACTTTGACCTCGGGTGCCCGGGAACGCTGGAACGAGCCGGCATCAAAGTCGCCTTCAACACCGACGATCCCATCACCAGTTCGCGGCTCATCATTCGCCAGGCTGCACTGGCTGTGCGCGGAGGAATGAGCGAAGAGGCAGCGCTAAAGGGACTGACGATCTATCCCGCGGAGATGCTCGACTTGGGGAATCGCATTGGGACGCTTGAGCCGGGCAAAGACGCCGATTTCATCGTATTGAGTGGGCCACCTTTTAGCGTCTATACGCACGTGCTCGAGACGTGGATCGAGGGGCAGAGGGTTTTCGATCGCAGCAATCCTCAAGATCTACGTTACGCAACGGGTGGATTCGGGTTTGTTGATCGCCTTCCAGCCTCCCCCCGAGGAGGGAACTAATGCGCCCGCTTCGCTGCTTCACTCTGCTGCTCTGCGTGGCCTCGGCAACGAGCCTGCCTGCGCAAAACTTCGCGGTGCTTGCCGATCACCTTTACACCATGGCGGAAGGAACACAAGGTGGACCAGGCATAGTGTTGATCCGCGACGGGAAGATTGAAGCTGTGCGTCCTGGCTCGCATCAATCGTCGCCCGAAGGATACACGCTGCTTAAAGCCGCCTTCGTCACCCCTGGCTTGATTGACACAGACACGACCGCCGGAATCTCCGGCGCCTTCAACATTCCCGCCGATCAGGACCAGGACGAGGCGACCGATCCTAATACCGCGGATGTACGCACGCTCGACAGCTTCAATCCCAAGGAACGGCTTTTGAAGGTTCTGAATCAATACGGTGTGACCACGGTGCAGTCGGCACCCGGGCCGCGCAATCCTATCGCTGGTCGCGCCGGTATTTTCAAGACTGCCGGGCCCGGCTCCCCGCCCGCGACAGTGGAGCAATTGGCCGTGCGTCAGGAATCCGCCATGGTCTTTAACCTTGGCGAAACTCCCAAAGTTACCTACGGAAAGAAGGAAAAGGCTCCGACCACGCGCATGAAGACGGCAGAGATCATGCGTCATGCACTGTCGGAGGCCAAGGCCTACGAGGAGAAATGGGACAAGTGGAAAAAGGATGGGGCTGACGTTTCCAAGCAGCCCGGGCGGGATATGAAGCTTGACGCTCTGGTTCCCGTCGTGGACGGGAAACTACCGGCGATCTTCAACGCGTATCGTGCGGACGACATTGACACGGCCATCCGCATCGGGACCGAGTTTCATCTCCGCTATATGCTGGCTTCCGTGACCGAGGGGTATCTCATCATCGATGCGATACGTCGCGCGGGCGTGCCTTGTCTGGCCGGTCCAGTCATGCAGCGCTTCGAATCGCTGGAGACCGCCAATGCGACCTTCGAGAATCCCGCAATTCTCAAGCGGGCAGGGATCCCGGTCGCGCTGATGACTGGCTACGAAAGCTACGTTCCGAAGAATCGCATCGTGCTTTTCGAAGCGGGAATCGCCGCCGCAAACGGACTGGGAATGGAAGAGGCGCTTCGCATGGCGACGGCGGACGCAGCAAAGCTTCTCGCCATCGACGATCGCGTCGGTTCGCTCGCCCCCGGCAAGGATGCAGATATCGCACTCTTTGACGGCGACCCTTTCGAGTACACCAGTCACGTCGTTGCGGTTTTCACAACTGGACAACTGAGCTACCAGCGAAGCCAATGAATCGATCGCTTCTTCCCCCATCGGTGAAACAGTTTGCAGCATTGACGTTCTGGTGCGCCAAGCGTAGCGTCTAGTCTTCGGCTTCCACGCTTAGTCACAGTGCAAGCCGGTGAGGAGAGTTCATGCGATACGGGTTTCGGTGCGTTTTTGTATTTGTCTTAGGTCTTACTTTAGGTTCCGCCGCTTGGGCACAATGGTCGTCTGATCCGTCTAAGAACCTTGCGCTCGCCGACAGACGCAACGGAAACGACCAGGTGCAGCCAAAGGTTAGGTCGCTCTCGAACAATGGATGGTATGTGAGCTGGTTCGATGCCAATCCGAATAGCCCACCGCCAATCGGCTACAGTGTTTTTTTGCAGCTCTTAAACCCTGAAGGCGTGGAGCAGTTCCACCACGACGGCATCGAAGTGGCCCACTTGGGCAATAGTTCGACCGAGGACTACGGCCTCGACGTCGACACGGCGGGCAACGCTCTGCTGGCCTTTCTCGACACACGCGAAGGGGTCAATCAGCAGGTCACTGCGGCGAAGATGAGCCCTGCCGGAAAAGCTCTCTGGGGAAAGCTTGGCGTCCAACTCACCCATGGCCAATCACCTTCGAATGCCGCTCCCAAAATCGCTGGGACGACCGATGGTGATGTCGTCGTAGCTTGGACCAGCAACAGCAATGTCGTACTGCAGAAACTCGACCCCAACGGCCATCCTCTGTGGGGTAAGGGAGTTGTGCTGTACGAATCCGGCTACAACTACGGCTTGGCAGACTTACATGCAACCGCCGGCGGGTCCGTGATTGTATCGTGGACACGCGACCATGGCTTTGGCAGCGATCGGTACCTGTATGCCAACAAGCTTTCGGCGAGTGGAAAGCTTCTATGGGGAAAGGGGCACGTGCACGTCCTCGACAGCGGTTCGCTTCAGTTTGGCAATTTCCCATACTTTGTTCCCGACGGAAAGGGTGGCGCCGTGTTCGCGTGGTACACCAACAGTCCGTCTCTACAATGTTTTGCGCAACACATTCTTGCCGACGGCAGCGAGGCTTTCCCGCACAACGGCTCGGCAGCGTCGACCAATACAAGCCAGGTGAGGGTTTCGCCAGCAGGATCCTACCGGGGAGCCACGGACGAGGTGTTTCTCTTCTGGACTGAGGAGGACTCCAATCAAGTGTTGAATGGAGTCTACGGACAGAAGTTTAATAGCACGGGTACCCGAGAGTGGGGTGACTCTGGTTTGACGGTTGTGCCTTTGGGGGCGGATCAGCAGATTTTCGTTCAGAATGTGCAGATCGGCGTAGGCACCCTGGCATTCTGGGTGGATCAAGCTGGGTTCGGGTCCACAACCATCCAGGCAGCCCGGCTCAACAGTGAAGGAAAGTTCGTGTGCAAGCAGTTTCCCGTCTCCTCACTGCCCGCCAACAAGGCAAGGCTGTCGTCGGGCAAAGTTCCATCGAGACTTTCAGCTGTGGCCTGGGAGGATGACCGCATCGGCAACAACGGTATTTATATCCAGAACGTCAACCCCAATTGTTCGCTGGGCCAATAGCATCCGCGCTAGGCATTGCGAGATGGGGGCGTTTCTTTGATTTGTGCAGCTGGCCAGCTGCTCTTGTTGAGCTCAACATAAGACGGCAACATTCGTATGGTTCCGAGCGAAGCGAAGTCCTCCGCAAGGCGGAGGATGGAACGCAGTCCAGGAACCTGCTGTTTGGCCGCTGGAAAAAACAGGTTTCTCGACTCCGCAGGATCATCCGCAACTGCGGACGATTCTGCTGCGCTCGAAATGACAATGCGAAATTGAGTGTTGCTCTATTTTGCGCTCAATAGGTTTTCTTTGTGTACCTTCGTGTCCTTCGTGGTTGACGCCTTCACAATGCGTTTACCACAAAGGACACGAAGGTACACAAAGGAACGCTGTGACTAGGCCCCCCTTGCCGGCGTCATTCCCAGCTTCGTGCGCATCTCCTTCGCCAGAGCGTCCACGGTTCGCATCTTGGTCTCGGCAAACAAAGGGAGATTCGGCACGTCCAGCACCATCTCACAGGAAAGCAGCAGTGCCGTGATCGAATCCTTCAGTTCGCTGCGCAGTGTCTGTTCCGCCTCCTGCCTTGCCACGAGCAATTCTCGCTTGCGCCGGTGAAGCGCAGACCGCAATTCGCGCGACACTCGCTCGATTCCGTTGATGGCGAAGTTCGAATAAACGGGCACGGCTGTTCCCATGTGCTTCAGGATGGTGTCGACGTCTTCGGGTTCTGCATCCAGCAATAGTTGATCCATCACCACGGCGGAAAATTCGTGCGTCTGTAGTTGCGTTACGGCCTCGCGCAGCGTTGCCGCCACCTGTACAGGCTCAGCCGCGGTTTCCTGAAGCGCTTGCACGCAGTCCTGAACTCTTGCCAGAGATGTAATCAATAGAATCATGCTGTGAGCAATTGCACGCGATGCGCCAGACTCTCCGATTGATAACACGCGACTTGCGCAGTCTTGTCACATTCTTCAGTTTCATTGTGGGAAGCTCGGCCCGGATTCGAACCAACTAGGCTTGAAAGTCATACTCCTTCAGCTTGCGATAGAGCGTGGTCTTGCCGATGCCCAACAGCCGCGCCGCCAGTAGCTTGTCTCCGTTGAGTTGCGTGATCGTGCTAAGAATTGTCTTCCTCTCCATTTCCGAAATGGGAATGATTTTTGCGGAGCTGTCCGCTTCGACCAGGCTGTGGCCGTTGCCTCCATTGAGGGCACTGGGCAAATCGGCAACCTGGATTACCGGCCCGCTGTTCATGGCGCAGGCCCGCTGCAAACAGTTTTCCAGTTCCCGAACATTGCCAGGCCAGTCGTAGGCCAGCAGGACCTTCATGGCATCGTCGCTGAGGCTCCGGTCCTGTGAAAAATCTCGAGCCATCCGCTCCAGAAAATACGCTGCCAGCACCGGGATGTCTTGCCGCCTTTCCCGCAAAGCGGGAATGCGCAGGTTGAGCACATTCAGGCGGAAGTACAGGTCACGCCGGAAGGTTCCCTGCGCCACCGCCGTTTCCAGATCGCGATTCGTCGCGGCGAGGATTCGCACATTGATAGTCGTGCGCCGGGTACTGCCCACCTGGCGAATCTCCTTCTCCTGAATCGCCCGCAGCAGCTTGTCCTGCAGATCGATCGGGAGTTCTCCGATTTCATCGAGGAACACCGTACCGCCCTCGGCCATGGCCAGCAATCCTTCCTTCGCCTGCACTGCGCCGGTGAAAGCACCTTTCACATAGCCGAACAGTTCACTCTCGATCAACGTGGGAACCAGTGAGCCGCAGTCCACGGGGATGAACGGCTTGTCCCGGAAGGGGCCCGAAAAGTGAATGGATCGGGCCACCATTTCCTTCCCAGTACCGCTTTCGCCCAGAATCAATACCGGGTGATTGCTGAGCGCCGCCTTGGCGATCATTCGGTAGAGCTTCTCCATTTCAGGCGCACGCCCGACGATGCTGCCAAAACCCAGCTTTGACTTGATCTTCTCGCGCAGCATGCGGTTCTCGGTTTTCATCCTCAAGTGGGTTGCAACCCTCTCCAGCAGCAGCTTCAATTCGTCGATTGTGAAGGGCTTGGTTACGTAGTCGTAGGCGCCGTTCTTCATGGCCTGGACCGCCGACTGTACGGTAGCGTAACCGGTCACAACCACGACCTCGGCGTCAGGACGGCGCTGCTTGATCTTGTGCAATGCCTCTAATCCTCCGGCGCCAGGCAATTTCAGATCGAGCAGAACCACGTCTACGGCTTGCGAGTCGAGCAAGCGATAGATATGTTCGGCCGATTCAGCCACCATGGTGTTGAAACCGAGGGACTGGGCTACTTCGCGGCACACATCGCGAACCGCGCGTTCGTCGTCGACGATCACCAGATTTAACAAGTTCGCCGCTTCAAGCTGCGGCGGATTAAAGGCGTGGGCGATGGCGCTAGTCATAGGGATTTACCTTTCCTTTCGCTTTCCTCGGTCCTTGAATCTGCCGATTCGGAGACAGGGCTGATCTTGTCCCCAACTCCAGGAACGTTGGGCAGTAGGGATTTCGCTTCAACTCGAGGCAGGTGCACAAGCACCCGCGTGCCTCTTCCGGGCTCGCTTTCGACTTCGACCCTGCCCCCTTCGTGAGTCACAATTCGATGGACCGTGGCCAGTCCCAGTCCATTTCCCTTTCCCGGCCTCTTAGTGGTAAAGAAAGGCTCGAACAGCCGGGAAAGAGTTTCCGCGTCCATGCCGCAACCCGTGTCGCAAACTACGAACGAGACCCAGGAATCGCAAAATTGGTTGCGCGCGTCGCGTTCCATGATCGGCCCATCGCAGTTTCGCGTGCTCAGCGTGACCCGGCCGCCGTCAGGCATGGCGTCGCGCGCGTTCAATACCAGGTTCAGGATGATCTGTTGCGCCTGAGCCAGATCGATCTTCACCAAACCCAGATCATCGGCCAGCTCCGACATCAGTTCGATGTTCTCGCCAATCAGGCGCATGAGCAGATTACGGACCTCGCAGATGACATCATTCAGGCAGAGCAATCGAGGTTCGATCGCGCGTTGCTGGGCGACGGCCATCAACTGCTGGATAAGCCCCGCACCCTGCTCCCCGGCCTTGCGGATCTCCTCAGCAAAACGTCGTAAACGATGGTTTTCCTCCAAGCCGGCCAGAATTAGTTCACTGCAAAGCACCATCCCGGTGAGCAGGTTGTTGAAGTCGTGGGCGACGCCTCCGACGAGGCGGCCGATGGCCTCCATCTTGTGGGCTTCCCGCAACTGCTGCTCGGTTTGTGTTTGTAGCCGGTCGGTCGGTTCCTCGGTTCTTAAGTGAAGTTGTGCAATTGCGCTCATAGCTCGCGTCTGTCCGATTACAAGAGAGGTAGGAGTCACGCCTTGCCGACGTGCTCCCCATTCGGGAAGTTTAGGCGCGCTTCCCCGGCGAGCGCTGTGATGGTTGAACAGGAACTTGCGGATTCAGAAGCGAACCAAAACGGGAGGAAGAACGTGGCCCCAACTCTTAGGCCCACAACGGACAAGTGCACTTCGCAACAGCTTCAACCTAATCGATGCAAAGGCTGAGCCAGTCGGAAGATAAAGCGGTGCCCTGTGGAAAACCTGATATCGCCTTGACTTGGAAGAACCGAAACGTCGCTGCCGCTTCCGGAATTCGCCGCCGATTCTGCCACCTCGCCTCTTCCGTCAGATTCGGAGCTCTTCACCATCGGAGTTTTGCGGCTTTTATACGACCCACCTTTCTTGAAAATGCTGGAAGTCTGCAAAGCAATCGATTTTCCGTCAACGTCCATCGACACTAAAGTCATGCGCAGGTAGCCGGGATCCTGCGGGCCTGCTGAAGCCTTTGCTGCCACCACGCTTCCGGTAAACGGCGTCCCCCGCGGCAACACTGTCCTGCCAGCAACCGCCACGGGCTCATCGAGCACTGCTTGAAAAGAGTCCCCGACTCGAGAATTTGCGCTGGAAAGGGCTAACTGCAATCGCACAGTCAACTCGATGCCGGCTGGAATTCCGTCGGTAGCGAATCCAGCGGTTGGAGAGATGCCGCTGTTATCCGAGACACGATCAAAGGGTAGCTGGCTACTGTCAGCGGTCCCGGTCGAGCCCGGGACGGCGAGCTGGCGGGAGCATCCCGTCACCCAGGCCGCGATTCCCCAGGCCAAGCTCAGAACTGCCGTCAACCTGCCGGCCCACCACCATCTCTTCATGAACGCATCCTGCCCCTTGGGAATTATTCGTGGCAAGTCGCAAGCGAGATACCAACTCGCAAACGCTATGAATCATGAGTTTAACTGCAGAAGGCGCTCGCGACCGATGTAGATTTTGCCTTGGTGAATGTAGGCGCCGGCGTCCGCGCCCTCCTCGACAGAAACCCCGCCACTGGGCCCCGATTGCCGGCTTTCTCCGCACATTAGCGATTTAAGACTCAGTGTTCTCCGAAGCGTTTCAGAGGTTTTATCAACCGATTTTGACCATGGTCCATGACCATGGTATACTTTCTTGACAAGCTCTATGGAAGAAATTGCCATCTCGAAGTTCAAAGCTACTTGCCTTGCCGTCTTGGAGAAGGTACGCAAGACAGGCAAACCCGTGCTTGTGACCCGCTTCGGTCAACCCGTCGCTGAGGTCGTTCCTCCAGCGCTGAAGCAACGTCCCACACGAGATCTCGGCGCTCTTCGAGGGACTGCACGAATCGTGGGCGAGATCGTCTCCCCTGCAACCGATGAAGACGAATGGGAAGTCCTGCGTTCATGAAACTGCTGCTCGACACCCACATCTGGCTGTGGAGCGTGCTTGAACCCGAACGCCTCTCCCGTCGAGTCTCGAAGGAAATTCAAGATATGAGTAATGAGCTATGGTTGTCGCCGATCAGCGTCTGGGAACTGATCGTGCTTTGGCAAAAGGGGCGGATGGTTCCCGGTGAGGATATCGAAACCTGGGTTCCGAACGCGCTCCAAAGCCTGCCGTTACAAGAAGCACCTGTCACCTACGAAGTGGCACGAGAAATCGGTCGCCTACGACCGGCTCATCGCGACCCCGCCGATCGGTTTCTGCTCGCTACCGCCAAAGTCTTCGAACTCACTCTGGTCACTGCCGACGAACATCTGCTCAAGTCTCATGATGTTTCAGTCCTCGCCAACCGCTAGTGGCGTCCTGGCCATCCGTCTCAACAAAACAATTGCAGTTTTGTGCTCGGTTGCAATTTCTTTCACCTTGACGAGAACCCGTGGCAGGGTCAAACTTTCAGGTCAGTGAATCGGACATCCGTCCGCAAAATCTAGATAAAAGATCAAGATCGAAAGACCGAAGGGGAATTATGAAACCCAAAGCCGTAATCGTTGCTGGGGTTGTGTTGGCCTCCAGTCTCGCGCTCCCCAACTCTCTGTCGGCTCAGAAGTCGGCGCAGAGCCGCCCTGAGGTTACTTACGACAGCTATCACGATACGTCGTTGCCGGTGCGCGAGTATTCCATGGCCCCTCCGCACGGACGCGCTCCGCGCGAAGTCGAGCACCCGCGGCCGCGTCGCGTTCTCTCCGGCGCCGCCGTCCCGGTAGCAGATCTCGCGGAGCAGACTTACGAGGCGCCGCCCGTTTCCGCAACCATCGGGCTCAACTTTGAAGGGATTCCGAACTGGGTCAACGGTACCCTGGAAGGAATTCCTTCCGATGATAATCTCGCGGTCGGCGCGACCCAAGTCGTCGAGACCATTAATACGGCGTGGCAGGTTTTTGACAAAGCGACTGGAAAGTCGCTGTTCGCCCCGCAGCAGATCAGCGCCCTATTCACCGGCGTCCCGGGATTGTGCGGACAGGGGAACACCTTTTTCTGGACTGATCCCGTCGTGCTCTACGACCAGTTCGCCAATCGCTGGATTATCAGCCAGATTGCCGCCGACAGCACCTTCAGCACCGGAAACGAATGCATTGCCGTCTCTGAAACCTCCGACGCAACCGGCAGATATCACCGATACATTTTTGAGTTCGGAAATAAGATATTCAACGACTACGACAAACTCAGCGTTTGGCCGGACGCTTACTACGCCAACTACAACCTGTTCGGCCCGAATTCGTTCCTCGGCGACGACGCCTGCGCCTACGATCGCGCCGCCATGCTGACCGGCGCAAAAGCAAAGGCGGTTTGCTTCAAGAATCCCAACGAGTTCTCTTTTCTCCCGTCAAATGCCGATGGCGCCACGCCTCCTCCGTCGGGCGAGCCCAGTTTTTTGTTGACCTCTCCAGCTCAACCTCTTTGCACCTGTATCGCTTTCACGTGGACTTCACGAACACGTCCAAATCCACCTTCACGGGTCCGATCAACATTCCTGTGAAGGCGTACACCATGGCCTGCGGAGGCGGGACCTGTATCCCACAGCCGGGAACAAAGCAGCAACTTGATTCCCTTGGCGATCGCTTGATGTTCCGCTTGGCCTATCGGAACTTTAGCGACCACGAATCCCTGGTGGTGAGCCATTCGGTGATGACCAGCAAGGCCGCCTCCGGCGAACGCTGGTACGAGATCCGCGACCCGAACGGAAAGCCCGCGGTCTTCCAGCAGGGCACGTTCAC